>Ga0179593_1400256_pt1 | contig 14111 bp, 18 predicted proteins | sample CZODoug2_1_08_16_FD_185931 | JGI IMG/M metagenome (GOLD analysis project Ga0179593, IMG submission 185931) | Vadose zone soil fungal communities from Angelo Coast Range Reserve, California, USA - CZODoug2_1_08_16fungal (PacBio error correction) | ecosystem: Environmental > Terrestrial > Soil >...
ATCATAGGAAAAGGGCATGTCGGATCGCCGAAACATAGGGAAAATGATAGCTTCACCAAGATACACGATGGGGGTAAACAAATACGGGGAATAAAAAAAAGGAGGACGGGGATAACCAAAGGCCGTAACCATTTTATAATTTTGCTACAAGGGTCATGTAGTAATCTCAGGAACGAACGCGATACCAAACTCGGAAGGAAACACGGCAGTGTTCCCTTCCCAGCAACGGTGGAAGTAGAACCAGAGAAAATTAACAGGGAGGGACAAGGTCGCGACACGACACCTATCGTCGTCCGCAGTCTCCGTGGAAAAACAAAAAAGAAAAAGCATTATCATCCAAAGCTTGGGGTGGAAAATGCTTTTGTGGGGGGTGGCCCCGAAGGGGGGGGGGAACGGAAAATCGCGACATCGAGTTAAAGAGGGAATCCCTGGTAGGGAAGTCCGATAGAAGTCCCGAGGCACTACCAGAGGTCGGTGGGGAGACACACGCCCTCTGAGTGTGGGCCGCCGGGCCGCCGTCAAGCCGTCCTAACCGTCTTGACGGAGGTTGCCTACGGGGACCGTGGTTCTAGGGGGGGGGCAACAGAAGGAGCCCAGAAGCTGCCAAGCAGTGAATCTTAGGGGTGAATCCGTCGGCCGATACTGAAGCGAGTGGGCAGAAAGGGCACCAACCACCTTCCCCGCCGATACGGTTTAAAAATCAGGAAATCAGTAACGGGTATAGTCACGGGTGACCGTTGAAGGTATCAAGGTCCTGACTCCCACTGAAAAGAACTCGAAGGGGTTGGGTCCGGCGATTTCTGTCGACGGGTGTCATGAGATCATGCATTTGATAATTTAAGGGGGATGTTTCATGAATTGGCCCAGTAGAAAATTGCAAGCGGACCTGCAGAGCCCTCGGGGTGCCAACCTAAGGCACAGACTGTTCGTCGATGTTGACACTATGTCTTGGATGGGACTCAGGTAACCTTGAAGAGAGTGGGGGAGAGACTAGAATCATCCGCCATAAAAGATCGAGAAAGATCCTGAACCTATGGAAGGCATAATGCAGCGAAAGAGTGCCCATGGGCACGTCAGGAAGTGCTAAAAGACCGCAGGCGGGGAGACGGCAGATTTTGAGAGACCGGGTCGTTGCGATACCTTCTTTGCCCCCTCCAGCGAAAAAGGTGCCCTGGAAAGAGATTTGGGAGTGACGGAAAGTCCAGGTAACCAAAAAGTAAATCACGGAAGAAAAAGGAGCCGTTTCGCGTCGCTCATGCGAGACAAGTGGGGGCGATTCTGGCGCGGGTTCTCCGACGAAGTTGACGGACGTGAAAAAGGGACACAGCGGGGAGGAACGAAGTAAACCAGTGCACGAGAAAACCGCATAAAAAAGCGCAAGGGTTAATTTAACGGAAGGGGGGTAACTCGCCTCGTCCGGCGGGGAACGGGTACGGGTCTGAAAGAACGTCAAAAAACAGAAAGATACTCAACGAAGGTGAAGTGAAATCCATTGGGGGGGGCAGGGGGTGGGTGAAACCAAAAAAAGACCTTATAACATTAGATTGGGATGGGGGGGGAACCGGTGAACTAAGATGTGATGAGTTGGGGAAGTGTCAGCCGGGTCAATGGGCGGAGACAATGAATCAAAACCGGCTGGGTGAACCCTACATTTTTGGCCGGTGCCCGCATGGAAGGGAGGGGGAAAGGACGGGAGATGGGGCATGGAGCGAACAATTAGCTTAGTCGGTCTTGGTGCCCATGTTGGCGCCGAAGTGACAACGGAAGGCAAAACCACCCCTGCCAAGTTGGTGAAATATATATATGCCTGGCATCCGACGAGGTGCGGTCAAGGCATACCAAAAACGTCAGGAAAAGAAGGTACCAAAACTGGAAGTTCCGGCACCAGGCAGTCAAAAGGAGCAAGGGTCGGTGACCCGGAGATTGCAACTTATAAAGAACCATAGGAGCTGTGTGTAATTCAGGTCCATCTAAGAGGCCAAAAGATTCGAAAAAGAGGTCAAGTGGAACCCCGCGAAGATATCCACGCGGGCTTTTGTCTTAAGTCGGTGCGGGAGGGAAAAAGACCATGTCACCGCGAGAGCATCGGGGTGGGGACAACATCGAGGGCAACACGTGACTCAAATCGCTTTCACACGTTTCAATCGGCCCGGAACTAAGAATAGTGACAAAGTCGACAGATCGCCGTGAGAACAGCTGGAGGTGAAAAAAACCATGCCTCAGGGGCTCGAAGTGACGAATATGGGGGGGAAATACATGGGCTCCTAGGGGAGAAAAAGTGAGGGCATGACAAAAACCTTCAACAGGCGCCCGCTTAATCAACTACCTCAGAGCCCCGGGGGACGCTCACAGCTGGGAATGGACCGCAGAAGGGAATATTAAGGGAACTAAAGGGAAAAAAGAATCGCAGAGGAAACAAAAGGAAGGGAGGAAAAGGAAAAGTTAAGGAAATTTATTGGAAGGTAATCTTCGCCTGATAATCGCTCCCAGGAGTTTAATCTCAATCTTGATTCGGGGGGGGGGGTGGGGGGGGGGGGGGGAAGAAGCTGCCGACAGGGAGGAAGGTTTTTCTGGACTACGTCGGTCTTCCATGGATCCAGGGGGATTTTATCGAAAAGAGATTTTGAACTTACTTCTGCAGGTATTTTAACAAGGGCTCTGGGGAGGTCGGCGAAAGGAATCTACCCCCACACCAAGCGGATAAGATGCCTCGTCCATTGCAATTGGGAAAAGGTAAAGGGTTTCTTCCCTTGGGTGGGGGGGGGGGGGGGGCAGAAGGAGAAAAAGATGAAAACAGCGACTGGAGGCAGGAATTTCCTGAATACAAAGCAATCGTACGATGAGACAAAACATATTATAGACGGGGGTTCGGAGTTTCAACTTGACCGAAAAAGTGGGGATCTTTAATAAAAGGAATGCAGTCGGCACCAAACACGCGAAGAGGGTTTCTTTATTATCATTAAGGATCCCCAGTCACCTTGCATTGAAACTCCGAATCGAACTTAAAACAGTTAACTTTCACTTCTAATTGGTAATTTCCAGGGGACCGCCACAGGGCCAGGAAGGGAGAAGAGAGACACAACAAGGGAAGGCGTATGGAAAGTGGGTACGGCGTACTCACACTGGAACCCGAAAGATGCATTCAATTCGTCTCTCTGCAAAATCGCCAGACCAGGGACTAGACAAAACAAGAGTGCTGGCCGGCAAAACTTCAGGGATGTTGTTCCCAGCAATAAAGATTTCCGAGGGCGCTCAAGGGAAACCGAAACCCCAATTCCATCTCAAGGGTAACAAAAATAGAGACATCTTATTGACAACAGGCGCATAGTGCACTTGTTGCACACCAGAAAAACATGACGAGCCTCGAAATTCAGGGTATTATCTCTTTTTGAACGCTAAAAGAGGAGTACTGAAAGGAAGCCGGGAAAAAAAAAGGCGAGAGACACAAAAAGGCCATGGAAAACGGAACATGCTATTGTGTTGATACCTGAGGGGCGCTCACCGTTTTCTTCGTCCCGCAAGGGGGGGGGAGGTCAAAGTTCCAGGGAAAACCGGGCAGTTTCGGGAACGGGCAGAGCCCAAGAGGACCCTTTACGTCGCAAGGAGCGCATAAAACATCGGATCCTCGGATGGACGCGCTACCTACAAGTCCTTCGATCCACAGAGGGAATTGGGAAATTGGAACGCTGGAGGAAGGGGGGGAAAGAATTGGGTCGAAAAAACCGGCGGGGAAAAAATGAGGGCCGCGGGACGTGGTCGAAAATGAAGGAAGTTACATGGTCGTCGAAAAAAAGGGTATTCCATCCCAGTTTCAGGAAATGTGGCGGATCTCAGGGGGGAAGGGAGGGAGGAAAAATGTCGATAATCCCCCTGCGACGTCCGGGTAGGGAAAGAACATCACGCAATTTTTTTCACACCTCATACTGAAATAAGGACTTACCGTGGGACCGGGGTAAGTGGAAAGGGAGGGGGCAAAGAGGAACGCAATGAAGAGCAGTGTATGGGCCAATCTCATGTAGACCATCGACCAAAGCTCTTTAAGCATCGTAGTCAATGCAAAAAGGCGAAGGACACCGTCGGTTCAAACGGTTGGGAAATTCCAGCACCGGGAAAACTCGTCGCGTCAGTCATTAGAGGTAAGGAAACTGTAGGGGGAGGCGATGTCGGTCCGGTGTTTGTCTGCACAAAACTGCGTGCTTTAAGGCCACGAAAGAGGATGAAACGAGTCAAAAGGAATTGGTTATGTCCTACAAGACCTCCACGGCTTTAAATCCCCCCAGTCTAAGGCAAAAGGGGGCTGGTACGGTAGGATGAATGCCATGGGATTCGTCCAACTCCTCAGGGAGTACGATCAACAGAAAATCAAAACCTGGGGGTTTAGTTGGGCCGAAAAAATGTGCTGGGAAAAAAAGGAACAAGGCTGCACTCAATCGATGCGGAGACGGGGACAAGGGAAAATCCGATACCGGGGCAAAAACACCATATGTGCACCCCCAAGCGGGTCGATTCTTGGAGGGTTGCGTGTGAACGGGCGACGATACGACGAGATCTTCAACTTACCTCACTTCGCTGAAGCCTATTCCACCTGGCCGGGGGCAAGGTGAGGGAACCGGGGGACAGAAGAGGGAAGAGGAGATGGTAAGAAAGAAAAGAGCCGGGGGGGGAGGAAAATATACCGGTATAAACGGGTATTACTTTTGGAATCCAGCATTTTTTATCCTATACCTCTTTCATAGACAGTGCACGGGGGGAGAGGGGGCTATCAAGGAAGAAAAGGTGAAAGGGAGATAGAGATCTAAACAAAAAGGGGATCGGGAAAAGAGAGAGAGATCATCGGTCACTCGTCGGGATCCCCCATCCTTGCCACTTATCTTCGAGACCGAGGTGGTCACATCAAATTAATAGACTTAATGGGGGCTGATACCAAAGCAGGAGTTTTACCGGTATATGGTGGACCAGGAGTATGAGAGCAGAAGAGAGGGAAGAAACAGGATGGGCCTGACCAGGAGCAAGGGAAAAAAGCAAAAAAAAAAAACAGGGGATCCGCATCCCGAAGTCCTGGAAAAAGGTCTCTACTCCAGCTCCCTCGCGCCGTGTCAAATCCAGAAAAAGAAAAGTCGTCCACTGGGGGTCAAAAAATGAGGGATGGTGGGCAGTCCTATCGGAATTGGGCCGGAAAAGGCGTCAGTCGATAAAAAAAAAAATGCCGCATGGTGCTTCTATAAAATCAACCCGGATTGCACGTAAACAAAAGTGCAGAGGGGGGGATCGAAGGGAAAAAAGAGGGGTCCGCAATCAATCTGCTCCTCGGGACCTTAAGAATTTTTAATTAGCTGTGGTTCCCAGAGGATAAAGGAAGGAGGGAAGAAAAAAAATCAGTGAAGACGCGAGGGAAAGAGGAGGCAAAAAGCCTCAAGCGGATGCAAAACAAACAACGCGCCCGACGGCCTTTTTACACCCTAGCCAGTCATAACCGTAGAAGGTCAGGAGAGGGGGGTCATCGGTTAAGGAAGGCAGCCCCCATAAGGGGAGAAAAGACGGTTGAAGGCCGAAATGGAAACGGAAAGAAAAAGTTAATTATTTGTTCTTGTCACGTTAGGAGGGGGGGGGGGGGGAACCATCGACATTGAACCATCGTCATTGCGTGCGATGCCCGGCTCGGTGCAAACGTAAAAACGGCAACCGTCTTATAGTAGAACACGTTGTCGTTGATGGTACGAAATGGTCAAAACGGTCCGGAGCATGATTGGGGATTCGAGAAAATGAAGAATACATCCAGCCACATCTCCTAAACCAATTTAAGGAACTTGGGCAATAGACGCACCAGAAAAGGGACAATAGGCAAGGATAAGAAAAAAAGGTTCTGCGAGGCGGAGGGGGGGGGACGCGCCTCGTCGCTCCATTTCTTTGATACGAAATGCCCTGAAAAAAAGGGGGGACGGCTCTGGAGGGTCAAAAAGAGAGGGGGAAAGCAAAGAGAGAAGAGGGCGCATGAGAAATGAGAGAACAAGTAGGCGATGGGCGGCCGTGCTCCAGACTGGAAAGAGGTTTTAAAACGTGACGCCGTCTTAACCGAATAACCCGGGGGACCATCGCAAGGCCGGGGGAATAAATGAGAAGGGTGACGTATCACGGGCTGTGGGGATGTAAGCCTTTCGCTTCCGGTCTGGTGGTTTTCAAGAGAGGGGGGGAGCGTTCAAAAAACGAGGAACTAAAGGATGGAGACCGGAAGAGTCCAAAAACATTTGGGGGGAAACCTAAGCACTCATTAAAAGGAAGAAAAGGTGCTAAAAGTTTTGGGAAGGGAAACACTGCGTGCTGAAGTTTGAAAAAGGGGTTGAGGGGGAAGGGCAGGGGTGGGAGAGAAATACAAGGCAAAACGCGTATCTGGGGGAAACCATCGCAATTGTGCCTTGCCCGCATAGTAGGTGGGGGGGTGATCGAAAGGGGCAGAAATGGCGAGTGGGAGACCATCTCGAGAGAAAGTTTATTCTGGGGTGTGTCCAGTTTCGCCGCGTCAAACTTCCAATAAGACTCCAGGGGTGGGGGCCATATATTACCTTGGAGACGGAAAACAGGGGTGGGGTCAAGGGTAAAAAACTCGCCGGAGTCCCGGTCCGACACATGTTAATGCTCGGAAAAATTCATGCGCAAGGTCTGTTGACCGATTTGCAACAACTGATCGAAACAGAGGGGGAGCAGGGGAAGAAGGGAGGCCGTTCTTTTGGGGGGGTTGAACCTTCAGAAACAGAGGTCAATTTGTTGAACGCCTGCAAGATGAGCTGTCTTTTGTCGTCCCTCGGTCTGTCAGAAGTCATGCAAACGCTCGCGCGATGGTTCGTCCAATCGCACGCCCCGTAAGCAAAACGCTTTCCACAGTTTTCTGAAAATCCCAACGAGAGGAAACAGGGGCAAGGAAATGAAAGAAGAAGACAGCGAGTTCAAAAAAAACATTGAAAGCAGCCCGCGGATATTATCGTTCGATAAAAATAGGGGAACCCTAGGGGAAGAAACTTAGGCAAAAACCCTTAGCCCGGCGCCCGCTTAAAAAAAACTCCAGCAAAAGGGGAAAGACTTGGCTTCACAAGGGGAAGAGGGGATGGCCGCGGGAGACGTTAATAGCGATTTCACCATCTCCTAAAACGGATGTATGGGGATAGAGAATGAGTAGGGGGCATTTAAGACGGTCTCCTGGAGGAAAAGTCCCCGCTCCAATCGTTCAGAAAAGCGGGCCCTGGAGGAGGGGCCGCCGGGAGGTTGTTTTGTGCCTATAATTCTCCATATTAAAAGGGGGGGGGGAGGGGAAAAGAGGGGGAGGGAATATCCGAGACAGGGAGGCAATGGGGTTTTGAACTAGCTGTTTATGTCGTCATATTTGCCTCTGAAGATTGCTAAAAAGGCGGGGGTAAAATTCCAGCAGGGAGGGGGAGCGGTGGCGCATGCGATGAAAAAAGTGAAAGGAAACAATCTGCGAGAGCAGGGTGGAAAGGAATTTAGGACAGACCGACAGAGGCTTGAAAAGAGACCGCGTGTTCGCGAGTGGGGAAACAAGTTACTTCTTAAGCTGTGTGTCGGGGGGGAAGAAACTGGCCAGTGAGGAGAAAACATCCTCTGGTGTCTTTCGGGGATAAGTTTCGATCGCCCCAAAGGGTCGAATGGGACGACGAGATTGCCATGTCTTACGACTCAGTGGTTGAGGGGAAAATGAAAACGGCCAGGGAGACCAGTTCAAGAAGGGGGGGGAAAAATGGAGGGGAGGGAATGGAGTCAGGGGGTGGGAAGGGGCTGGACACATGACAAACGATCATGTCCTTCTCTCTGCGGGAAAGCATACGAAGAATTCGATCACCAATCACTAGCGGCACAGGCACACTTGGGAGGATGGGGGGAAAAAAAGGGTCGCGGTTCCGGCAGGTCGAGGGCTTCAAATGGAAAACCGCGAAACCACATAACATCGGTACCTCAAACATCAGAAAGAAAGAACTTATTCCGGGGGACCAAGGATTTTGGGGTTGACAAAAAACAAGAACCGGAGCCGTAATAAAGCGACTTTCGTTTGAACGATACCGCTTCGGAAACCGTCAAATCCTTTCAAGGGAGATCAGACATGGCGAGGGAGAAAAAAAGCTGAACAAGGAAGGTTTATGACGTGCGCGGCACGTTATGTTTCCAACCAGGTCGGACACGTTTCCCGCAAAAATATGAAAAGGAGGGGGAGAACGGCGGAGCCAGGGCATCGGCCCTTTGACGGGATCGCTCGCGCACTACATAGCAAGGGATGGTCCTCGCTGTGACGACAGGGCCTAGACTCCCGCTTTAAGGGAATTTTTCTCTGGATTAAGGGGAAATAAATGGTCGACGACACTGCCGAAATTCAGGCCCGGGAGCAAGAAAGTGGGTGAATGGAGGGGGCACTATCTTGACAAAGTTCAGGCATCCTCTGGGATGCCATATTTAATCATTCAGTCGATGTCTCGACAAAAATGGCTGCTGTCTGACGTATGGTCCCCCCATCACGCCGTCCAGTCCAGAGGGACAGAAAAGACAGATGGGGGTTCAAAAAAAAAGCAATAAGAAACAAAAAAAGGGCAAGTTTGCGTTTTACGTGGCAACTCGAGGACTCTCACACAATGACGAATGGGAAGGAGAAGGGCAAACTCTAAGGGGGGAAAAAGCAGGGCCCACTATTTTAGATCGGAGCGGAAATCAGTGCGCTACAAACGGATGCGGATGGGGAGGAACGGACACAGGGGAAAAAGCGAAAAAGGAGGACGAATTCTACGGTTACTGGCATGGGGTCCACTTCTATGGAGGGGCTGTTGGTGTGGAAAGAAGGACCAATCAGATTTGATGAGAAACGGACTCCGACGAGGCACTAGGGGTTAAACGTAAGGGAAAAGGGGAGGCTACCTTCGAGCCACCAAGAGAGAGGAAAAGTTCTTGTTCATTGTAAGGCGGAAAACTCCGCTGGGAGTCGTCAAAATACGCTGGGGTTGGGTTTTTTTTTTTTCGTGGCAGAAGGCCGGAGGAATAAGCAGGAAAGGGGAGGGAAAGGGGAAAAAGGCGATCGAGCTTTTCAAGGCAAAAGGATATCCGGAAAACCAACAATCACTTTGCACCAATTATTCGTAATGCGTAGTTGCGTGGGGCTTTGAACTGTAAGACTACTATATCGCCCTGTACCGCACGGCGATGCAGAAGAATGGGGCCGGGATTCAACAAGGGACGGGGTGGAAGGTAGGGGCAGGAAAGGGGAAACAGAGGTGGTGGAATCAGAGGGAGGGGGTAACCGGCCTTCAGAAGACCTGTGGAGCCCATATACCGTGGATCACCGGTAGTGTATCCGACAGTTGGAGGAAGTCCTTATTGACACGACGTCCTCGAGAAATATAAGTGTCAAACGGAAGGGAGAGAACCGAAAGAGGGGGGACCGAGCAGGGGGTCGGGGCAGACCTGAGCAAAAAAAAGGGGGGGGAGGGGAAGATATAATCATACGGGAACATCGTCATTACCTCCATAACCACCCACTGATAGAGGAAACGAGGGGCAACCTTGACGCTTCATAACAACCATTTACTCGGATACCAGTCAGTACCGGGGTGAAAGGATGTTAAGAAAAAAAAGGAGGAGGTGGGCCGGATCACCAAAGGGGGGAGGCAAGTCCGCGCCGTCACCAAAAAAGGTAGCCCCATCATCCGCATTCTCGCGTACAAGGGGACCCTCGTATCTCGAAGTTTTCAAAGAACCAGAAAGACTTCGAAGACAGCTGGGGGGGGCAAAAGGAGGGGGAGGGGGGGAGGGGGCCGATCGGAATTGAAGGAAAAGAAAATCGATTTGGGGAAAGATAACCCGGGAAGCTTGACAAGCACAGGCCCATACATACAAAAGGGATTGTGGTTTTTGGATCCTACCAGCAGGGTGGGGAAAAGAGAAAAAAGGGAGACGTGAAGGAGGGAAGACTGTTTTCTTATGCATGGTCCCAAAGGACCGTCCGTCGGAAGGTAAAAATATCAGATCGGCGAGAAGCCGTCGTGCCGTACTAAATGAAGGGGGGAAGGATAAAACACCGGGAACAAATCGCCGGGACACCCTAATGCCCTTCCTAATAGAGCAGTGACGCTTTCATTCACTGGTGCAGCCACCCATATGCCTGGGAAGTGGGGTAAAGAAAGTTGGGGAATCCGGCAGGAGGTAAAAGAGATTGTTGAATGGGAAATTGAGATTGCCCAGCCGACATTGCCAGTACCTTGCGGCTATAGGGGCCATCAGTTTGCCAGCGTAACGGAACGGGGGGAGGTAAGGGGAGCGGAGGAATTGAGGGAAACACGAGTGAGGGTCGAAATTCAGGGCCGTGCTAAGGTATGGGTGGGATTAGAAGGAAGAAGGCCAATACAAGGAAGCGAGCGAGACCTAAAAACGAGGGAAAGATTGGGAATCCGCGATCGACGAAAGTGGTCACGGATAATTAAAAAACTCTCAGCGGTTCTGCGCGGCGGGAGGTGGAAGTCGCGAAAGGGGGTCGTTCGACAGCTTTCCCCAGCATAGCGAAAGGGGACGGGTAGGCCGTGGTCCGTCCACACAGGCGTGTGAAAATCACGAGAGGAAATCCGATAAAACTCAAAACTACAGAGTAACAGTCCTTGCAAAAAGGCTCAGCCGAGTGCCTAAGAAAACTAGGGTAACGGGAAAAACGGGAACGCAAACTCCGGGAAGGCGATGCCGATCACGGCCGCATAAATTCGATGGTTCCTCAAGTTTTAGAATCAAAGAAGGGGAGGGGGATCTCTAACTGGCGCCCCCGGCTGTTCGTTCGTCAGGAAGCGGGCACGTTCAAACCGACAGTCCTTTACTGAAGGAAGAAAGGAAAGGGAGGTGGCAAAAAAAAGCACTCCTAGCCGGGAATACAAGGGCTTTAGAGGTTTGTGGCAGTAAACTGAGATTGATGTGGGGGTCGGTTTCTGGTGTAAATGGGAGAGAGAAGAGGCAACGTAAACAAAAAGAATATCAGGTGGACACCATGGAAAAGGGGTTTGAAGGGGGAAACAAGAGCTAGGGTTTGGTGGGGGGTAACTGGTCGATGCGATGGAAGCAGGAGAAGACAGGCTGTAGGTCTGGGGGTACAGTGTGTCAAGGCCGGGTCAAAAAACTTCAGATCTCTTGGTTTGGGGAGCTGGATGACCTTGATATAAAAAGCCTTTTTTGTCAGGCAATAATCAACAAAGGAGACGGAGGTCAGGGAAAACCCAGAGTTGAAGGTTACTGCTCTTAGTCAAGAAGGTTCTTGGGGAAAGACGGATTGCCAACTGGCAGGGAAAAAAAAAGAGGGGGCTGTTTTTGGATAGAGGGGTCACAGGAGACTTTTCTTCCCCTTAACCAGCTTCAATCCTGCAGTGTGTGTTGGAAAAGGAAGCTATACAGAGCATGCTTGGCTTTGGTCTCGCGCTTAAAGTTGCGGTCTCAAGAAAGTCAGTACAAAACCGACCGAGAGTTGCCATCATCTCCTGATCACCGTAGCAAAAATAGCTGGGCCAGGTTTAAGGGGAGAGCGAAAATGGAAACGATCCATCTATGAAAGCAGGGCAAAAGTAAACGCCGAATACAGAGGGGGGTGAAATCCCAGGGCCGAATCAAAACGGATTCCGAATATTCGATAAAGAAAGAGGGGAAGACCTAGGGGGGGGGGGGAAGAAATGTATTTGCGAAAAACCCTTAAAGGCGGCCCGCTTCTCGAAACCAAGAAGGGCCCGAGGCGCTTACCATCTCTTCCAGAGGAGGTAATAGGAGGTGGTCATCACTCTAGAAAACAAAAAAAAGGGGATAGGAGAAAGAAGAAGAATTTGATGTCCTATTTAACGTCTTCTCGAACGCGAAGGTGTGCATCAGTTTCGGCCAGTGCGGAAGGAGAGATGGGTGATTATGGGATCTGTCCTAAGGTCTTAATGTTGGGGAACTGCCCTAACGTTCGAGGGAGAAAAGATTGTTATCTCACATATTATATCCGCGGACGGGCAGGAAAGGGGTGGAGGGGGGAAAAGGGCTGGGGGTTAGTTGAAGGGGAGATAGTCCTTACCCGGGGAGGGAATTCCATGAGATTAAAAGGAAAGCGAGGGTTTGGTCACGTGGTTCGCACGATGCTGACTACAATAGGAGAGCGGTTGGCAGGGATTCTACAGACCAAACGGGGAAAGACAACAGCCGATGCGGGGTATCGCGTTTCAAAAAATGGGAAGGGGGGGGGGGTAGATGTGGTGAAAAATTGGAAAAACGAGGGCGGCAAAACAGAGAAGAGTTTTTCTTTTTTATGAAGGGGGGGACAAAAAAATGCTATCTTAGTAACAAGCCAGTGGGGGGAGAGGGAAGGACTATCATAACTTACGCAAAGGTTCGACGTAAAGTAAGGCTAAGTGGGGAAATTGCCTTGACCCAAAAGCGGCGGAACACAAGGACAACTCTAAATTGATCTAACAACATTTATGCTTAGTATCCTGGGACAGCTCAAAACTACCCAAAGAACTATAGCAAGGGATTCTCGCGTCGATGTTGTCAGCGTCATCGCTTGATAAACCATCTAGGCGGCGAAAGGACAAGGCGATGGGGAAAACCATCAAGCAGTAGGCTGGGCTCAGGACATTTATCGATCACATGGGACACCTAAGACCGGGCGCCAACGGGAGCGGCCAATGGGAAGGAAAAAACTAGAAACAGCAAGGGTGCCGTGCTCCCGGCGTTTCGGGGTACACCAGCCAGAACTCTTCCGGGCATGATGAGGGATAGAGGCGGGGTTGGGGACGAAGAACCAGAGTGACGACGCGGTAAAGGAAAGGCAAAAACAAAGCGCTTTATACACTATGGATGTTTATGACGAGGGGAAAGAGGCAATGGGTTTGTGGGCGTGTCCCCTGGGGGGGGGCGTCAACTTCCAGTAACCTATTCAGTTCGCGAAAAAATGACTCTCCCGCAATAGCCAGGTAAGGAGAGAGTCGGCATCTAAATCTCCTCTCGTATACTGGGGGAACCGAAAAGGGCATTCGTCCCCTTGAAAGGCCAGGTTAAGGACTGATGAAGGGGGGGGTTGGGAGGAGACTAAAATACGAAAATTCCGTCCGGGAGCAATGTCGGCAGAATCTGAACGTGACAAGGCGTCGATCCGCTGGATGCAAGAGCGGGTAAAGAGGGGGTCAGTAGAGGGAAGAGAAAATCTCTTTATGGCTGAGATGTCCCAAAAAGCAGAAGGGCACAGTCATTGGGTCCTACAAAGACACCAATATTGTTTTCACCAATCCGAAAAAGACGACCCGGAAGGGGGGACAAAGGTTTTACTGGGGGACAACGGTGGCGGCAGAACGCCTGACGATTGCAATAGGACTTGCCAATCCAAGGGAGACCATCGCCACCTCAATTTTAAAAGATCATCCACCATTCGCAGGACAAACCGGGGAAGGAAGTATGGGGGCGCAGAAAGGGACCGCGGGGAAAGCCTGAAGTCTACGGCATGAGGGTGGAAAAGCGATGGACGGTGTTTGTTGAGCTGGACCGCTAGGAGTACAAACAACGTGAGGCCCAAATTGACAAGGGGAAAAAGGGCTCAGAGGGGGCGGCCCTCGGGGGAACCCAACAGCATAAGGCAACAGGTCTTTAAGAAGCCCGAGTAACTTGTTGCCGAAACGGCGGAAAAGAGAGGGGGAGAGAGAAAAACAACTCCGCTGTTGGGGTAAAGGGGAAGCTGGAGGGATTTAGAGGAAGCAGTAACTGGATTGAATCGCGCAGCGCTTTTCCGTTCCGATCCGGGCCACATAACCGCATTTTCCAACGGATCGAATGTCTTGAGGGGAATTAAGCGGCGACGAAGCGAAAGAGCCGGTCGCTACCTGGGACCGCAAGGGAGTTCAGGGAAGGCTGGGTCCGCCCTGGGCCGGTGACCGAACTGAGCGCCTGGTCAGCCAAAAGGTGCTATGGATCCGGGCAGAAAGACGGGGGAGTAACTATACGATGCAACGGTACGGAAAAAAGTTGGGATCCGCATAGCAGGTGGGGGTCCGCTGATGTGACACCGGTCGGGGGACCGAGAATATATCAGGCCTGGAGGGCCCGATCCCGAGACTAATTCCCGC
>Ga0179593_1542436_pt1 | contig 14111 bp, 13 predicted proteins | sample CZODoug2_1_08_16_FD_185931 | JGI IMG/M metagenome (GOLD analysis project Ga0179593, IMG submission 185931) | Vadose zone soil fungal communities from Angelo Coast Range Reserve, California, USA - CZODoug2_1_08_16fungal (PacBio error correction) | ecosystem: Environmental > Terrestrial > Soil >...
TGGTTAGAAGGAGGGGGCATCGAGGGTCACGGGGCTTAAAAGGGCTTGGCAAAAGGCGGGAGACGCGTCAATAAGCGGCAGCGCTGGAGGGTGGGTCTCCAACTAAGCAAAGCTCTGATCCGCGAAATGTGCAGACCGAAAGAGGATTACCTGAGTCTGGTGCAGGAGTGCGCGAGCAGTTTGAAGACGATCGCTGCTTACTTGTCGCAAGAGACGGCCGAGTAAGGCAGGGGGATGAAGGGGGAAATCGCAGAACCAGGTCGGGAAGGAGCCCGCTGTCTGATTGCCAGAAAATGCGTGTAGCTTATAGGAAAAGCGGTCGAAAAGAAATAAGGTCGATACGCTGGATCAAGGTGTGGAGGCTTCGGAATAACGTGATCGGAAGGGGTAACGCGCTGAGAGCAACAAGAGTAAGGAGGGTGGGAGGGGGAAGCTGTTCTTAACTACTGCGGTATAGGTAGGAACCCAAAAGGATTCTAACAAAACGAGGATACAATGGAAAACATGAAGTTACTGGGACAATTGGTGATTGCATTTAATGGCGCGGCCCTGGCAATAAAAAACCGCGGAAGTCTCGCCATACGGATAATCAGAAAAAAGAAAAAACCTTTGAATGGCACTGGGGGGACAATATGGGGAAATAGATAGCCAAGGCCAAAGGCGGTCCGAAGGGGAAGCGGCTGAGCACCCCAAGTTTGATAAGGCACTCGAATCGGGAGGAGGAGGCGGAGGGGGTTCCACAATTGTGGAAGGGTCAGACAGAGGGGGCAATGGCGAACAGTGGCGGCGTCGTTGTGGTGGGTAGTGGGGGTCTTGTGCTCGGGGGACGAGAGTGTGGAGGAGGGCCGGTGAGCGTGCCGTCAGCTGCGGGTAAAGAACCGGGCGGCGACGGGCAGGATGTGTTTACATCCTGACAAGGGGAAGGACTAGGGGAAAAAAACTCTATTACGCGGGAACAAGTAGACTTGGGTAAAGAGGGAAAAAGTAAGGAGCGAGCCCTGGTTTCTACATGGGAACCAATAAAAAAGAAAAAAGTTAAAGCTAGTGGTGAATCTGATGGGCGCAAAAAACACACCCCCAAAAACCCCCTGATACGGAGGTTTAACCCTTTCCAGAAGAAAGACAATCAAATGCCGGAAAAAAAACATTTGTGAAGCAAGCAGGGTGCTCGTTAAAGTTAAAATTTCCCTTTGAAAATGATGGAGAAATGTGGTAAAATGGGTCACCTATTCGAGCTCGTCCGAAAAGGGCGGGCTTCAGTAGGGTACAGAGCAAGGAGATTAATGACTCGCTTTCTAAAGGGGTGAGAAAAGGGAATCGGGTACTAAGCACCGCAAAAGCAAGGAGATTTCCCAACTTGAGGAGCGCGCGCTCCCTGAGCAAGTAGGAAAGGTACCATTCAAACTTGGGCATTGACAAGAAACTATAAGCGCTGGAGGAAAATACGGGATTGGGTACCAGGCGGTCATTTGCCCTTCACTTGAGATCGATGGAAGAGGAAAAAGACCCTTGCGGGTGGAAAATACAGGAACGGGGGGGACCGGATGAGCGATATTTCCTTACATCAGATGTAAGAAAAAAGGTCGCAGTTCCCAAGAGCATGATCCCTAAGGGAGGGGGCCGGGCGCGGCTTGCCCATCGACAAAAAGTTGGGGAGGTTCCGTGGTTCAGGATTGCCTGTCAAGGGCCGAGGCCCACGCTAAATAAGGAGAAAGGGGGAAGGCTCGGGAATTCCAAACTTTTCCGGGTCTTTGGATTGAAAACATAGATGAAGGAAAAGTAGAGAGAGCAGGGATACCGCCTCCAATGCGTGCAGTGGTCATCACAAGTAGCTCTGCGCGGCCAGGCCAATCCGTCAACATTAGAAAGGAAAAAAAGGGGACAGGAACTGGCATTGGGGAATGACAAATGTAAAAGAGTCTTATGAGGAGTGAGGTGATACCAAGTTCTAAGGAACCGATGGAAGGAATCGTGTGAAAGGGGTATTTACGCCGTTTAATGTATACCAATTCAAAGACCGGACCCGATTAGAAACAGATCAAAGAGAAACGATAGCCGGACAATCGCAGAAGTTAGGGGATGAGCTGGCGAGTAAACTTCTCGTTCCAAGATTCCGAAAGCATAGTGGAAAAATGTCAAATTGGAAAGATTGTTAATCGATCATAACGCGAGTGAGGGTAATGAAAGAATCGGGAAGGGGGATAAACCGAAAATTCGTAGAAGGTGAGGCAAGGAAAAAGGACCGTCGGAATTAGGGTAATCAATACGGGCAAAGCACAAATCAAAGACCACGTCAATCCTGTGACAATGGGATTTACACTGGGGAAAGAGAGAAAAAATCAGGTTGGTCATTGACGGCAAAGCCCGAGAAGCAAGTTGTGACAATGGCAGTCAAATAAGATGAAGGCCATCCGACTGCCGAACGGGGGAGATGTTGTTCCTCGGGGGGCCACCGGAGATATAACCTCGTGCAAGAGAGAAGTAGCCAACACAGAGAAATCGAGAATTTGGCGAAAGAACAAGGAAATAGGTCGTGTGAATTTAAATGGGTCAGGCCTAATCACTTTGACCAACGGGCAACGGCCAACGAGGGGCGGAATGAACCTGGACAATTTTGGGAGGGGACCTCTCCCTCATCCAACTAGAACAAAACGCCAAACGGTACGTCCACTGCCGAAAGCCAAGAGTGATTGCACCGTGGTCAGCAAACCAGAATGGGGAGGGAACTGTTCTATGACTTACACGGCAGACCCGGGGAAGAACATAAGGTGCCGTATTCAGAAAGGGTAAACGGAAGCCTGGGCGCTTGGAACACCTATAAATTGCCTGGGACAAATGTCTTTTGAAAGACATATTTACCGCAAACGGTGAAGGGGGGGATTACCGCCTGGCGGGACATAGAGTTACTGAATTTTATGGAGAAGGAGGTCGCGCGGCTGGCGCGCGATAGGTTAAATAAGCAGAGAGTAACGGTATAAGAGGGGGGTACCAAGGTTTTTAGGTATACCTAACAGCTGTAGAATATGACGGTAAAACGAAAACGCCGTCGCTTCTTGATCAGCGGTTGTGAAAAGAGTAGAGAACAGGGTCAGCCAAGTGTCATAGGCCAACGCAGAAGCTCAAGTACGCTCTCGAGAGAGGCAAAGAGAAAAGTTCGAAGCCGCAAACGGTCGCTAAAAAACAGTGTGCAGTGGTTAGTCCACTCCTACTAGAGATCGCCCTCGATGTTGGGAGGCTCAGAGCGTGCTCGGCTCTCAAAATCTTACGAAGTCGGAATGGACAGGAGGTGATCCCCTTCAAGACCCGAGTAAAACGACGATTTCATAAAAGATGGGGGAGGGGGGGAAATCTAGGGAAAATAAACAAGAGGCCTGCTGAGTATTGAAAATTCATGGGAAACAAAGGGAGTGCAGGGGGACATGAGGAAAACCCAGTAGTGCGCGAAACTCCAGAAGGAAAAGGGCGAGAACGACATTCACCATTTCGAAAAGCCCTTGAGGGGATACATTGCTCCGAGAAATAAAATGTAGGGGGAGTTATCCGCTATAGGGTGGACTGAAATATCTCGTCAAGGAGGGGGAGTAAAGATGGGAAGGCTCACTCAACTGTCTGCGGAAGAAAACTGCTGCGCCGGGGGGGGAGGATGGGCTTTACAACTGATCCCTTAGGAATTGATCCTACACGGTTGAAGGACTATCTTGAAAGAGGCTCGAGGGCCGTGTGCGAAACACCGTCGGTCAAGGAGGGGGGCGAAATAAAGCGACTTGGCGCAACAAAAGGAGGGCACATCAAATTAGACTGGGGGACCCGATCAAAGACGGGGGATCAGGGCTCCAAGCGTAAAATTCAACGAAGATCGAGAAGAGGTGTCGAGTCTTGTGCATGCCGAGGCGTCGCTATCGGGATGGGAACGGTGTATAAGAAATGCGTGAGCTGCCTTGCTTCGGTAAGACAACGCGATAGAAAAAAAGGGACGGTTCTTATAATGACACACGCTGAATACAGTGGGTACAAGGGGTTACCAGATATTCGAAGAGGACTGTGGGGGGGTAACGAGTAAGATAGGGTGTAATATAGAAAGAGAGTTTAGTTAATTAATCAAATGACAACAATCTGATTAAAAAGGGGAAAGAGCAAAGGTATAGGTGGCAAATTGGAGAGCGCGAATGTGCAATAAAAGCAGTCCTACCCCTAACATGCTTTCCAACTCCAAAGTATGCAAAAGTTTTGTGGGGTTTGCCATGATTTGGGTTCAATAGGGGGAAATCTGAAGGTGGAAATGCTTACTCCCGGGCTGAGCACTCGTCACCGGGGGGCTTAGTTGCATATTATGGACATAGACAGTAAGTTTTCCAACGCAGGAACCTACAATAAGGAGGTTTTTGTAGTGCTCCTCATTCTCGAGCGGTGGGAATGGAAGGGAAACTTGACGGGCGGAGCCATTGAAAGACAGTCTCGTGTACCGAGGTCTAGAAGCCGACTTGTAAGAAAGGCTAGGGGAAAATTAAAATTCATTAAGGCTTGAAGTGGAAGGCGCAAGCGCAGTTGGGGGTATGCGTCCCGGGCGCCTGAGCCGAGGTGTTTTCTAGGGTGGACAAACGAGGAAAAAAATAATGGGTCCAAAGGACCGGGACAGTTTGAAATAATCTCCTCATCGGGTGGGGGGATTACAAGGGAAAGTTCCTACCTCAAAGCGGGCGATAAGGATGACAAACGATGATACATGGAAAAAAACTTGGGCTCCTTGTCACGGGACCGGGGGAACGGAATAGGGAGGCTAGGGTGGAAAACGTATAGTCTGTGCACAAGGAGGACATTGACTTAAACTTAAAGAGGCAAGCCCTTGCGTGACAACTTTCTCGACTTTTTCGGGTTCACGGGAGTGGGGGGAGCACTTTAAGATTTTCAACAGAAACTTACCAGTAAGGTACGGCCCAAGAAGGCTAGGATTCCAAACTCTGCGGTGAGGGGGGGCCGGAGAAGGCCCTGCAGCCCAGAAATCGGCGAAAAGGAGATACAATATGGGGAATAACGATCGCGAATCATCGCTTCGTGACACGGCGTGAAAGGTAGAAGTGCTTAGAAATCGGAGCGGAGATGGGTCGCATAGTAGGCACTGGATGAATTCGACTAAGAGCTGAATCCTCAACGTATGGACGGGCAGGCTGTGCGGCCGGCTTAAGGTGCATGGGGTCGTGCGAAAGGTGAAGGATTGTCCTCATCGAAGGGGGACTTTGCAGAAAATTGCACGAGAACCGTGGACGGGGAGCCACATTGATCCGTGATGCGACATCCAAATGGAGGATGAAAATAGATGATAAATCACTATGGACCTCATCCTGATGGAGGTTGAGGCCGTTATGCGCGGCGAAAGCGGCCAAAGCGTTGGAAAGAAAAGTTTTCTTTTCCAGAGAGGCACCGTAAAACTATTCAAACGGGGGTGCCGAAGTAACTTCGCCTGCGGTCGGGGACCTAGGGGTGAGGTGAGCTATTTGAAGGGGGCATCACTACGATTGTATCCCATGCCCAGCACGGTGCAAATGGCGAATCCGCGAGGAGGCCCAGAGAATATCTGGGGAGAAGGAAGGTTCAGTTCCTAGCGGAAAATGCGTTCAGTTCCCTTTGCTAATCCGAGGGGGAACGTAGAGGGAGAGAGCCGGAAGGTGTCTGGGGAAAGAGGTACCTGGGAATAGTAGCTGAGAATGGGAAGGAAGGGTGGGGATTTCAATGCGGACCGCTGAAGTCGTGGGGGAAGGCGGTAGAGGGAGAAAGAAAAAACGGCGAGACGGCCTCATTCCGTAACGTGAAAGTTTGGAAGCACTCCTCTATTGGCATAATCCCGCTTATGAGTGGACGAAGATGGGGGTCTTGCATTGGACATCGGCAATCCGTCGAAAACCTGGAAGACAAGCGGAATAATCTGACATCTTGGGGGGCAAAGAATTGAAAGGAAATCGCAGCACGCTCCGGCCCGCCACTCTACCGAATAAGGGGGGTCCGGGGGGACTACTTACTCAAAACCTTTATATTTAGTTTGCGTAGAGCTAGAGAAATCGCCCGTCTCCGCAGACCGCGGTACACAAAACTACAAAGTACGGGGCAAGCAAACCTTTGAACCGCCCCGAAAATAAGTTCACCACCAAAAAAAGGAACACCAGGAACGCTTGCTTTCAATTGTTAGCAATAAAGGAAGGGGACTGCCATTAAAGGCGCTAAAACATAGAAACGAAAGTCCGGAAGGGCGACACTTCATATTGAGTGTTCGAAGAGGGAGGAGGAAATCAGACAGTACCGTAAAAAAAAATGTCCGGCCTTGGCAAAACTTTTTTGGGAAGGCGGGAATAGAGGGGTGGGATTTCCGGACAGGTTAGGAAATTGGCTTAATAACATCATTTGTTTGTAAGGCACGATGGGTAGTCAAGTGGGGGGGGGGAAAAGGGTACATAGTAGAGTCAGAAGGCGTGAAACAAGCGGGTCAGGGGGGTCATCAGGCGATTACCAAACGGGGATCCATGCGTTGAAACGCGAACGTACGCGCCGGAGAGGGGGACAAGATAGGGAAAAAACAATTCTGGCTACGTCAGACACACGGTGGGTCAGTTTATATGAGGCATGCTAAAAAATAGAAAGCTTTGTTTTCGACTCCTCTCACCTATTCTTATGACAGATTAGGGATAAACCCTGCGAAAAAGCAACACCGAACATTTCATAGACCACAGGGGGTCAACCAGAACCCGGGCACTGCAGGTCTTATTGCAAGTGGGAGGGGGCAACATAACTGTCCGAATCCGTTACCGCAAAACCATAGGGAAACTTCAAAAACAGGATGTGTGAGAGCCGTGCGGATACATTTAACGGGCTCAGGAGCACAGATATGTGTTGCGGGTAAAAAGATCCTCCTAAAGCGAAGAGCTAGAACAACAACAACTTATGGAAAGAAAAATAGGAATAGAACTGCTAGGATAAAATCTCAGAAGGGGAACGGGGGGAGCTAAACCATATGCTTTCGCACTGGTGTTGAAGGGGATCATGAAGAAGCTCAGGGAGTCACCGTCTATGACCCGTCTTTCCAAAGAGTGAACGCAAATACTGGCGCAAAGAGAGCGACAAGCAATGCCCTTAAAAATAGCCCGATGAAGGGGCCGAATCGTGCGCAGCCCAGGGGAAGCACGACTTGGCAATCGAGCAGTAGGGGACGGTGAAAACAAAATCTCAATAAGCGATGACCGTTTGCCTATAAGAATGGATGACCGGCGCCTCTGGCGGAGGGGGTCCACGAGCGACTGGGTAATGGAGGGAAGGGGGGAAAGTTGATGGACATTCCTGGGCAATGGTGGAGAGGGTGTGGGGTTGAACTCCTGATGACTCACTAGGAGATCGGGAATAAGAGGTGAAAGATACCAATGTAACTGATAAATAAACAAGGCAAACAGAATCATATGATACCTGATTATGGGGGAGGTGACTCTTTCTGTCAGTTCTAGGGAGACCCGGCAGGAGACGCATCGCAAACCGGTACCGTCCACGCTCCCTGGAGGGAGTGATCAGGGTGAGACAAATGAAATGACTGACCGGAGCTTTACATGAAATGGGAAAAGGGGAAACGAAAGGGATTAGGGGCACAAAGCCAATGGGGTAGGAGGAGAGATCACCCATTGTATATGGTGCCATCGAAGGGGGAGGAACCGGGGGGGCAGCCATCCACTGTTTTCCAAATTGTGTAAAGAGGGGGCCGTGTCAGGGGTGGGTAGGTCAGCGCTGATTGGCCTGGAGCGAGGCGCGCAGGTGCGGCAAATGCGCACGTATATAGAGACGGATCCTGTTGAAGAGACGGATGAATTAACGCATGGACAGGAGGAACGAATGTTTTCGTGACGGTTCTCATTAGAAAATCGGTCGGGTGAAGGAGGTCTGGAGGAGAGCAGATTACTGTTGTTAGGCTCCAAGAGACACCCTCGGAATGTATTGGGAAAAACGTAAGGAAGATTGAAGCGAATCTTCATATTTAACTAAGCCTCAAATTGGAGGACAAAATGGTCGGGAAGACAAACCATTGATGTTCGCCTATTAGGGTCGAAGACCAATTTTGGGGGGGAGCGCGTACTCGTTGGCGGGAGGCATGAATACAAGACTGGGGGGCCACCTTCCTTTCTGAAGAAAGCCTGGACATCCCAACTTTCATGGGACTTTTCCACGAAGAGCCAACTGTTCGTGGAAGCCGTGTCATCCGGCGCGTCGGGAGTACACGGTGGAGCACGGCTGATAGCAAAAGTAAGGACAAACTCGAGGCAGGGGGTACGCTCTTCACGCCAGTGAAAATTGAACAGAGGGGATCCGGGATGGACTCGGGCGTTCACTCGTGTATGGCTAAAACTGCCTTACCCGGACATGAAATCGGTAGAAGCGAATGACATCATGAAAAGTATCGTACGCCGAGTGTTCTCAGGCAAGCGGGGAGTCACCACCCGTTAACAAGGTAACAGATCCTGCCCTTTTGCATGAAAAAAAGTTTGATCTTACGGTTTGGTCACATGTTGGAGTAAAATTAACCGTGTCACCACTAACACCAAAGGAGAGGGAGGTAATGTAAAAAACGGAACGTGCCGGATTCTTTTAGTCAAGCCAAAGACACCGGGGGAAAAACCTTGATAAAATACCTCTCAAGGTAGGGAGGGGATTAAGAGACGCTGGCCCAGGCCATCACGAAGTAGACTCAAGAGGTTTTGTTGGTTTATCGTGTCATTCAAGACTGGAAAGTGGCCAGGGGTAAAGAAGGCTGATGTATAAATGAGAACGGGCGTGAAGGTTGGGACTCGCGACCCATGGGTTGAGCGGGTCCTTTAGTTTTATCAAATGATTGGTGGAAGAGTAAATCTAATCCCCGGATAGTTTAACTAACACGTCTAGGCAAGGGGAGCAGGGAATCGAATTGTGAGGCCAATTCAAGCGCAATAGTTGGGTTTGAGATTGTGAGGGGGGAAATTTATCTATCAAACTTAGGTTTTCTGGGTGAAAACATTAGAGGGAAAGATTGAGGAGGAAAATATGCAAGGTCGTAAGTTGGTATGGCGAGTTACCATGGCCCATGCCAAGAAGAACGGGAAATAGCTGCAATAGACGTAACTAAACAGAGCCCATTCTCGTCAAAGGGGAACGGGAGGGAAGAGCAGAGGGGGGGGTAATTCAACGGAAGAGCACTCATGTTGGCGATCGGGTCAGGAAGAACTAATTAGTTCCAAACCAGGCCGATGCGCTCGGGGAAGCTGGGGGGAAGTCAATCTAGCCAAACATTCCCGTATCGGATCACAACTCTCCGAACAGGGTATAGGTGGAGCCTACAAGTACTACAATCGCTTCTTGATGTAATTTTTGTCCGGCGCGGGAGTGGGAGCGACGCTCCGGACCAAAACCTTCCCAATTGGACGGGAAACGGCGGAACGGACGGACCCCAGAAACCCTCACCGCCTAGCACGACGTCATCAATATGTGCTTTCAACGTAAAAAGACATCATAGCGGTTGAAAAAGGTACTGTCTTTCATCGCAGGAGAGGAAGCACACAGATGATTCTAAGCCGCCGGATCCTGGTCTCTGGCCAAGAATGTTTGAAAGGGGAAGAAATCGGTTGACAGACAGAAACGTGCCATGAAATCGGAGGGGGGAAGAGGGTTGAAAAGGGTTTGTGGAAGTTCAAGGCAAAGGGGGGGGGGCGTATGCGGGGGCAGTCAAGGATCATATTTTTTTGGTGTTGTAATACTGATGTGTAGCCAATTGGGGGATAGAGGCTAAAGATCCAGCGTTGCAACAAACAAAGCCTAGTCTTCGAAGAAACCCTGGGAGTCACAAAAGTTAAAAAAAGGAATGGAAGAGCCGAAACTGAAGATAAAGTGAGATCCAAGAGTACGTCCGAAGCGGCTAGGGAATAAACAGCAAAAACAGCATGGGGGTTATAAGATCCCCTCTGCAGGACAACGCTCCCTTTTGGGTTGTGGCGGGGGGGGGGGGGGTTGTGGACAGGACATGCAGGCGCCGGCGGAACTTGACTGGTTCTCAAACCCGAAGGCGAAACTTCACACTTCACCGATCGGGGGGGGGGGGGGGGGGGGGGGGGGGGTGGGGGGGGGGGGGGGGGGGGGGGGGGGGGGGGGGGGAGGGGTAAGACAAAGTGCAAAGGACCTGCTGCGGCTGTATTCTTTTAAGTCTTCAGGGAGGGGGGTGGGGGAAAACGGAGGTTACGCCACGGAAAGTGACTAATGGAAAGAAGTCAGTCACTTCTACATGCAAGAAAGGGTAATTTCACGGGCTCGACAGGGTACAAAAGAGGAGTGGAAAATAAGGTCGGATATTATGAATCTCAGACAACAACACAAGGAAGTAGATAAATAGAAGCTACAAAGAACATCTCTCCAGCAAGGGGGGTCATGGGGGGAGAAGCCCGGGGAACATTTATAAGGGGCAGGCTTGTGTTAAAGGAACTAATCTTCGGAAGGAAGGGGAGCTCATTTCGTAGGACCAGTTCACGAAAGGACAGAGACAGCCCATAAAGCAATTGAAAGAGCTAAGGGAAGGACTTGAAGCGGAGACAGAGGGGGGCTTAAGAGGAGGTGACAGATTGTGCGACCTGAAAGCGAAAACTTAATAAATGCGGAAGGTCTGTTCGGGGGTCGGGGAAAAAGTCATCGATAGCGCGTTTCTATAAATAACGTCAAATTCTGGTATAAAAGACCGATTAAGAGGTCCTACTATAGAAAATATGTATGCTAGGTTAGGCGTGAGGACATAGCTCCCGGTTTGGTGAATACTCAGATTTACACCTGAAGCTACGGGCGGGGGACTTTGTTCATCGTGTTCTCCGTTCAGGAGCTATAATAAAGAAAGAAACCAATCGTAGGAGAAAAAAATTAAATATTGTTAGGGGAAGAAAGGAGAGCGAGGAAAGAGGTTTCCTACCGGCAATCTACGCGGAGCGAGGAAGAGGAGGCGAAATACGATCGTCGAGCGCCAAAGAATGGGACGTTCAGTTAAGGGTCACGTTCAAGGTATGTTCAAGAAGGGGGAATCTTCCCGGCTTCCGGATCTGAGCTCCAAATGTGTAAAAGGAATAGAGAGGTCGGCGTATGCACGTACCTGTTATCCACGCTTGGGGGGGAAAGGGGCGGGATGCCGTTATTGCGCAGGTAGCAGACGTGGGCTAAAGTGGACGCTTCATTGCTAAAGATGAACTGTGGCAGGTCGGACGTGGGAAAAACGGAAGATGAAATTCAGCGCACACAAAGCATCTGCAAGAGAAGGTGTAAAGAAGGTCGCAGGAGATTCCGTTGTATGGGGTGAGGGGAGGAAAAGAAGGAGACGGAATTACGTTGTCGGACCCAACAAAAAGATACGCGCGGATCAGGACAAGGAGGGAATTCTCGCAAAAAGGGCTGATGGGTCGCGAGGACTCTGTGACAAGAAGGTGACATGTGAGTATGAAAATAGGATAGAGGGGAGTTGAAGATAAATTGGGGAGGGGGGGAGTGAGGGGTTGGAGGATGGGATTAGGTAGATTGATGGGAGTGGGTTCTGAAGAAAAACTATTAAGTGTCCCTGGTGGTGGGCGAGGGGGAAATCTTTGTAAGATGGGGACGCACCTTTGACGGCTAGATTAAGGAAGAACTTTGGATAATCAGAAACGTATGCGACTCCGGCGAAGCGAGAAAGGGGAAATTAAATCTAATATGAATGTGGCCTGACATGATTCGAGAAACATGAAACCATGAGTTTGACTATAGGGGGAGAGATAGAGGGAATGCTCTGGGTCCCAGTGTGGAGAGGATAAAAATATGACCCCCGGTTCCCTTAAAAGGGTTGAGCGGGCTTAGACTCAGAAATGCTTTGCAGGCCAAACTTGTAAATAAACTCCAGGGGAGACGTTTTTGGACCGTAGTAACTGTCCCTAATTGGGATAAGGGCAACGTGGAGGGGCCTGATCCCGCGCGGGAAACCGTGCCACGAAAAAATTTGAAAATTAAGAAAGTAGGGGGAGGCAAGTGTTTCCGGGTGTTCGGCAATCTCTCAACGACCCAGGTAGAAAAAAAGAAGGAAAGAGGGCCGCAATAACGGCTCCGGATGAGTTACAAGGGGGGTTGTGCTCGCGAGCGTGGCAGCGCAATGAAGATACACTCAAACTTGGGGCCTTAAAAGGGAGGAGCACAAAGAAGATGTCCCTGGGTTGTATGGATGATAGGGAGGAAGGAAACGCCGCATCAACATGGCCATAAGAAGTCAGGAGGGCAACGAGTGTTCTTTTGTTTATCCGCCAGCCTTGTGGGGGGGTAAAGAAGAGGAAAACGAAGCGGACAGCGCACTGAAATTCGGTGGAAAGGAGGAGAACAGACAAATTCAAGCCAGAAGAGTTTTTGAATAACCAGGGTGCGTGAAGGAAGGACCGTAGGGCAGGGCTAAGTTGTCTGGATCGGAATGGGGGAGGGGGCGCACGGACGAGGAAGTCGAAAGAATGGAGAGCCCTGAAAAAGAGTGGAATCATTTCTTGGGGACATAGTAATCTAACTCCGACCTGAGAAGAAAAGGCATGATGGGACACGAACAGCGTCACGCTAAAAACGGTCCGAAAAAAAAGGGCGGGGGGAGATCCTTTTGATTCTTAGTGGTCAGAAAAAAATCGCAGAGCGTCACAACGGATCAAGCTGGGAAAGTGTGACATGGGGGGTCATAGAAAAGAAGAAGCAAAAAGCAGAGGCGCGAAACCAAGAACGATAGACTTTTGGACATCGAATTAACTGTTGGTTTGTCTCCGGCTGGTTCGAAGTTGGCCCCCTCGTACGGCGGCCTCAAAACAAAATTGCCTCACCACGCCGGAAAAAACACGCCATCAATCCACACCCTCAGCGCCCACTGCCCGAGAGTGGGAAATGGGAACACACGATGTCCGATCATTGCGTGGGAATCCTGGGGGGAAACGACCAGAGCCACTTGCCTGAAGTAGACCTCCCAAAAAGAACGCGGGGGGAATTGGCACTTAAGACTAAGTTGTGGTCGCCTCATTGAACCGTGCAACCTGGGAGGAGGGGGGTAGAAGCGTTACGGATGGAGTTCCGGCGGGGACTGCAGAATAAGTACTGAAGTGAAATCAAGTCGGGGTTGTGTATCCTCCTATGTCGGACATTGGGGGTCGGGGATTTAGCAGACCTCGCAGGAGGGTCACGATCAAACTGAAAAACGGCATCTTCGATCAAAAGTCGAAGGAAGGTATGACAGCATGGCACACAGGAGTCCCGCCGACAAGCATTAAACGGCGGGCGGGAAAAAAAAGTTATAATACGTACGCCGCCAAAAAACGTCTGGACTAAGGCAGAGAGAAGTGCAGGATAACGATCCCGCCAGCCTCGGACCGGTTGAAAGAAAAGCGGCTTTTGCGAACTTAGAGTAGCAGTTACCGGAGATTAGGCAAAAAGCCCAGGAAAGCATTTCAATATACCCCACATGTCGAAAGAAGTGGTCGGCCTGGGCTATCGGGCTCACAACTTGTTCAGCCAACGTACACTTGTTGAAGAGGAAGGATCGGACACGACTGTGGTAACGCCAACGACCTGGACCAGCGAGAAAAAATGTCGGGCTGAACGTTGGGGGTACATTTCACTGAAGAATGCGTAAGGTAACAGATTTTCTGATCCGCCAGTGCAGCGAGGTATCTGAAAACATAATGGAAAATGAGAAGAGGGAAATAGCACCGGGGAGAGAATCGGGTGGATTTTTTGCGCCGAACTTGGAAGTAGTGCGGAAAAATGGTTGAGGGTGACTTATGACAAGGCACGTGCGTCCCTGAAGGGAGGAACGGGAACGTTCGCTGGTTGCAATCGAGGGCCAGAAAAAAGAATACCGTCCAGCCACGACAAAGACGAGTAAATAATATTGCTACGGTCGTTTCGTCGGTGGCCGAGCCATTTGCTATCTCGGCGGTGCAAACTTGTCGCCAAGAGTATCGCAGACCTCGGGGGTGGGGCGGATAGTTGATCTAGCCAACTGAATCACGGAAGCTGATGCCTGGGCAGATAGATGGAAGGGATGAATTAGACCGGCCTCTGCGGTCAGGGCAAATAGGGGATGAGATTAC
>Ga0179593_1648568_pt1 | contig 14111 bp, 23 predicted proteins | sample CZODoug2_1_08_16_FD_185931 | JGI IMG/M metagenome (GOLD analysis project Ga0179593, IMG submission 185931) | Vadose zone soil fungal communities from Angelo Coast Range Reserve, California, USA - CZODoug2_1_08_16fungal (PacBio error correction) | ecosystem: Environmental > Terrestrial > Soil >...
AAAAAATTGAGAAGGGTGGGCTCCGTCAGGGGTGGATAACAGGACACAAAGTCCAGGGAGGGAAACTCGGGGTCAATTGGGCTCCGTGGTGCTGTCCTATATACTTAGGGAATACTGGGTGAGAGACGCCGAAGGGGGAGTTAGCAGGGCCGGAAGGGTTGGATGCTTACACAATAGAGGGGGAAAAAAAAGAAAAAAAAGAGAAGGGGAAAAAAAAAGAAGGATCCGAAGCCACGCGCCAGGGAATTTCGTCGGGGGGTCAAGGGTGCGCCTCCGGGGGGGGAGGGGGGTAGCTAACCTTCCATACAGCGACAGCGTGGGCATCTTTTTCTAGAAGAGAGCATGGGAGCTCTCTTAAAAAATGGCTTAAGAACGGGAGTCACCTCAAGGGGGGACGGAGGGACAAAGGAAAAGTGAAGGGTGTTGGAAAGGGGGGTGCTGTGTGAGGGAGAATTTACGCGGAAAAGAGGGGGGAAGGGCCTTGAAAAAGAAAAGCGATTGAGGGGGTCCCTTGTGAAAAAGGAGGAATGGGCAAGGGGGAAAAAAACAGTGTGGGAAGGGGGAATGAGCGAAAGACTAATAAAAAGGATACTAAGCTTGAGAAAGGGGAGGAAGGAATAGAAGGGTCGTCGATCTAAGGGGAAAAGCAAAACATAGAGAAGTCAAGGACACTCTATCCAGTTGGAGGCTCGCAGGCGAGGATCTGAAAGTAGAGGAGGGATGAAAGCCGGTGTTTGGGGTGGAAGAAGAAGAGATTTTCGGGGGGGTAGAAGGAGGGAGGAGGAAACTCTTTGGGAGAAGATTTAGCGTGATAAGGGGGGGGCGGTCTGCATGAAAAAGGAAAGAAAAGGGGGGTCCAAAAAGAAAGGCGCGTAAAGAAGAATGGCCTAAATCTCCCGGGGAAAAAAGGGCAAGGGGCGGAAGGGGGTCTTGGTGTTCCGGCAGAAGGATACCAAAAAAAGTAAATGTTCCCCTGACACACGATGGAAAAAACTGGGAGGAGTTACCATCGTTTGGGGAGGAGGAGGTTAAGGGAGGAAAGTCAGGGGCGTGGGGAGCGTGTCTGGGGGGGAAGAGGGGGGGCCTCTTGGGGGAAAGGAGGGACATGAGGGGTGGGGGCGGAAGAAGGAGAGAACGTGGAAATCCTCAGGGGAAAGGGGGAGGGTCAAAACTAAATGAGCAGGTCGTGAAGGACCTGCTGGGGGGAAGATTCTTTCTATCGGAGAAGGGGGGGAGGAGGGGTGGGATGCGGGGAGGGGGTCCATTGGGAGGGACGGGGGCGCGAAGGAAAGGGGGGGGAAACAGGATGGGGAGGGGGGTTTGGGGGGAAGAAACTATAAGCTAGGGAGTAGAGAGTGGTTCAAAGGTGAGAGGGAGTGACAACTTGGTCATGTCAGAGATCCTTTGGGGGGGGGTTAAGAAAAGTCTACCTAAATCAGTCTTGTGTGCGTAGTTATAGGGAAAATAGAAATACGTTAACGTGATGACAAGAAGAGAGGAAAGGGACGATTATTACAAAGGGGGTAAAACCGTTCTAATCTGGAGAAGAAAAGGAGGTGGTGCGGTGGTCGCCTATAAAGGTGTGGAGAAAAAAAGGCCCGGCCATGAATGAAAGGGCATTCAAAGGGGGGAGGGACCCTGAAGTGTTGATTATATTTAAGGGGGGTTTTAGGGGGGTCGTCTCCGGGAGTAAGAAAGTAAGGTCTAATCTCGAGGGAGGGGAAAGCTTAAAAACGAAATGTGAACTCGGGAGGAGGAAGAAAACGAGATCTTGGGGGTTAATATCGAAAAAGAAGAAGGGTACGGGCCAAGAAGGGGAGAGAGGTATCGTTTTAGGGTAAGTTAGACCCTTCGATGGGTGTGGTAATGGGGAAAGGGGAAAAGGAAGATGGGCGAAAGTCCCAAAAAAATGGCCGGAGGGATGCATTGGGGGAACAAAATGTTTTGATCGACCTTGGAGGGGAGAATAGAAGTATACCTCGGGAAAAAAAAGAGAGGATGCGTTCACTCCCATGGAGTGAGGGCAGTGAATGAAATAAAATTAGAAAAGAAAGCATGTCGAAGACTCGAAAGGTTGAGAACTGGCACAGTAGAGGAAATAAAGAAGTCCTCGTCAAGAAAGGGAAGGCGTCCTTTTGGGAAAGAAAGGCGCCATGGAGAAAGAGAGTGTTTGGCAATCGGGGGGAGTGGGGAAAGGTTGTGGTGAAAGGGAGGACGGGACTACAAGTAAAGGGGGGGGTGTGTCCACTGGGGGGAAAGATAAAAAAGCTTTTAAGCTTCCTGGAAGGGGAGGCAAAAGTCGATAAAAAGGGGGGAAAAAAAGATGCTCGGGGACAGCAAAATGAAAGGGAAAAAGGGGTGTCATACAGTTCTATTTAGAGAGAGAAAAAAACTATGATGAAGGAGGGGGGCGGTTACTTTGGGGAGAGGGGGACGCAGGGAGCAAGGGGGGGCGGTCTGGTAAGAGGTAAGACATGATCCGGGGAGGGGGGGGTCCGCCTCAGCAACGTTATGAGAGAGGAGGGTCTTAAAGGGGGAAGAAAACGGGGGGGCGGGGGGAAAAGAGTGCTTTTTTGGAAGAGGACTCAAAATTGAATAATAGAGGGAAGGGAGGTGTAGTATGGTGACGTTAGGGAGGGGGGGAGTCCGACTAGGGGAAGGAAATTTAAATAGTTCAGAGGAGGAAAAAGCAGGGAAGGGTAAGGGAAAAGAGCTGAAGAAAGGAATAGAGCCGGCGGCGAAGGGGAATGGCTTAGGAAGAGGTAAAAGGAAAACCCCCGGCGGTAGGTGAAGAGGTGGTGTGTGGGAAGTTCAGGGAGGGTTCGATGAGGAAAGAACTTGGTTAACATGGGGAGGTGGTATGAGGGAGGGGGAAAAAAAGAAAGGCGCCCGAGAGGGGAACTTTTTTTTCGGGGAGTTTGAAGGGGAGGGGGGGAGCCCGGAGAAGGTGCCAGTTGGAGGGAACGAGATGTGAGTCGAGACGGAGGGAAGGAGAGAATTGCGACAGAGGGAGGCACCTGTCCTAAAGAAACCGACTGGTGGGCGGGCTGGGAAGGGGGAAGGGGGGAGTGGAGCTCATAAAAGGTGGAAGAAAAAAGGGGGAGGAGGAAGCGGGGGAAAGGAAGGGAGGGGAAGAAAAAAAAGTAGAAAAAAAGAAGCGACTGTAGTCTTAGTAAACTAGGGAAATAAACGTCGCCCTCAGGGGAGTCCATTATTCTGCGGTCCGGTAGCGGGGGGGAGGACAAATGGTTCCGTTAAAAAAAAAAGGGTTGTGGCCGGGTGGTGAATGTGGGCATAGAAGAAGGGGTGTCGGGGCGCGGAAAGGGTTGATATGTGGGCGGGGCGAGGGGGAGGGGATCTGTTGCTGGGAGGGTATATATAACAGCGAAGAAAGGTATGGCAGCCTAGCTTCTGAAGGGAAAGGGGGGTGGGAAAAAGACCTATTGGGGGGGGGGAAGCTAAGGACCACGTGGGGGGGGGTGGTGGGTGTACTTAAGATCGAGAAAGATTATTGAATGAGGATATTAGAAGACCACACGGTGAGGTAGGGAGAATGCCGAGGGGTCTCAAATTATCTGTGAAGAAGAGTCAGGGAAAAAAAAAACGCCTACGCGGATGGTAGTTTAAAGGTATGGGGGAGAGGGATCCGCCGTGATGTATAAGAAAAAGGGGTTCGAGGCCTGGGGTGTTTAAGCCAAAGGAACCGGTGGGGAGGAAGAGTAAGAGTGGTGGGCTAGAAGAGGGAAGGTGCTTAATCAAGGGAGAATCGGGTACAATACGGAGTAGAGAGCTGGGGGTGGTACGCCGCTTTCACGAGGGGAGGCGAGGGGGCAAATGTCCATTTTGGAGGGGGGGTTATCTTCAGGAAAGGAAAGGAGCAGTCCCTATTTAAAGAAAAATGCGGAAAATGTGTAGGGGAATCCCGTTTCGCGGACTTAAGTGCTAGTTGGGGAGGGAGATCGTCGAGGGGGGCAATGGACGAAAGGGGGAGAAAGGGGCCAGGGGGGGAAGAACATCATTCTCATCAAGGGTGGTGGCTTGTGAAGAAAGGTGGTAAGGGGGCGTGAGGGGGGGGGGGAGGGGGGGTAAAGGTGGTTGGCAAGTCGGAAAGGAAAGCAAATACCCAAAAAATGATGTCCACAACGAGGGGCGGGGGGCCGGATAAGTGTGGGAGAAAGGTGAGCTCAGACAGAAGGGGGGGGTAGGAAAACAAATGGACGGCGTGAGGGGGGGGTGGTGAACGGGGGAAAGGAAAGAAAACGAAGCTGTACGGAAAGGTCAACTAGATTAGAAAACCTCCGTAGGGGGGGTGGAAGTGGGCTGAAGGGGGGAGGAGTCCACCCAGGGTGGTGGTAGGGGGGGGGTGAGGACGGGAGGAAAGGGGGGGGACGGCTCGCCGAGGGGGGGGGCAATGTCTACGGGAGAGGGAGAAAAGGGTGTTCAGGGGGAAAGACACCAATTTCCGAGATGACCAAGAATTGGGGGGGGGGGAAGGGTCAAAGGGATAGAAAAGGTTGGGAAGTCTGCCGCACGGGGGGGGGGGAGGGGGATGAGAAAGGGGGAGCCGTTCTTACGCAAAACTTGGGGGCAGGTGCAAACTCCCGAGGGGGGAACTTATTGCGAGTGAGTGGAGTGGGTGGTTCGGGATTAGAGAGGAAGACTTAGGGGAGTTATACAAGGGTAGGGTAGGGGGAGGGGGAGGGAGAGGCCTGCAGGTTGGTGGAGTGCGCCTAAGGAAAGGGGAAGGGGGGGGAAAACAATGAAATCTGTGTGTCAGGGAGGGGGAAAGAGACGGGAGGATGCAAAAGAAAGAGACGGTCAGGGAAAGATATTGCTGCCCGGAAAAAAAAAAGAAAGGTGAAGAGGGAAAAGGGGAAGAGGTAAGAGTGAAAGGGGGAAAAGGTGGAAGGGGGGGGGGGGGGGAAACGGATCGGGGACGGAAGGGGAGAGTTGTTCGAAGAAAAGGAGGGGGTAACGTGCATAGGCGGGTGGCTTCCATGTATGAGCGAATGTTTGGGGGAAAATGGGGGAGTGGTGATCAGGGGTTTAGGGGGAGAAAACGCAGAGAAAGGGGGCTTCGCTTGAGGGAAAGGGGTGTGGGAGAGCCAGGTGGGCCTGGTCGGGTGGGGGAGAGGGGGAAGAAAAAGCGCAAGAAAAAAGTTGCAAGGGGGGTGATTTGGAACACGACAGGCTGTGTAACAAGTAGAAGCGGGATAGTAGGTGGGAAAAGGTGTGGTCAGGCCAAGAGTAGGGACGGAAAAGAGGGGGGGGGAGTGGAGAGGTGTCTCTCAAGAGCTGATATTTGGGTGGGGACGGCGCTTAAGGGGAAGAAACAAGGGGAGTCGAGGGGGGGGGAACCTTTATGAAAGCTTGGGGAGGCCGAAGGAAGGCCGACAAACGATGGGAGGGAGAATGCTATGGAGGCAGGGAAAGGCTGGGTATCTGGCTGGGAAGAAAAAAAGGAAAAAAAGGGGGGTGTTAGGGGAAAGGAAGCGTTCTAGACTTTGGGGGGGAGGAGAGGGGGGCTGAGTGATGAAATTATCGGGAGTCTAGCACGTCGGTCGAAGAAAGGGGGGAACACGCACAGGACAGAAAAGGGAGAAAAACGCAGGAAAAAATGGTCACCTGGGCATTCCGAAGAGTCGGGGAAGAGGGGGTCGAAAGGGGGGTGTTAAAGGGGGGGAAGAACAACCTATTCAAGGGAGGAAAAAGGAAGGAAAAAAAAAGATGAGGGACGGATTCTTTCTGTGTTGGCCGAGAAAGTAAGTGGGGTATGGGGGAAAGTTACCGGGGAGGAGGGCTTCTCCAAGATAAGTGATGGTGGTTCCTCAGCGACTGAATAGGAAAAGAAATACAAGGACAAGGGGGGCTAATGAGAAAAAGGGTGCGGGGGGTACTTCTATGGGTGGACAACTGGGAGAGGGAGGGGGGAGAAGGTTCAGAGGAGGACTGGTCCGGAGGAGAAGCAAAGACTGCAGGGGGAAATGGTTTAGAAGATGCTTTCGGAGACGAGGAGACGGAATAAATGGGGAGGAAAAAATGGAGGAAAAAAGGGGTCTGGGGGGGTAATCAGATTATTCCAGAAAAGAGGGGGTGATGAATTCGATGGTGAAAATGTTCCATATCCCTTTCTGTTCAGGGTAAGGAGAGAGTGGAAGGTTGAAGGGGGGGGGGGGGATCCTCCGGGTGAAAGAGGGGGGGCGTGGGGCTTTCGTGATTTCCAAGGATGGAGAGTGATAAAAGGTAGAAAGGTGGTCAACCTTTTTAATCCAAGGAAACGCAGGGGGGGGGGAGGGATCTCAGGAGGGCTTTTAAGGGGGGGACGAATCCTTCATCAACAGGAGTGAGGAGGAAAGAACGTTAAGGGGGATTGGGTCGTGTTACTATCAAAAAGTAGGTGGGAAGGGGGAAGAAGGGGGGGGGGGGGGGGGGGGGAAAGAGGGGGGGGGGGGGGAAGAAAGGGGGGGAGAAGCCTATCAGGGGAAAGTGAATCCGCTTTTAATACGCTTGGGGTTCGGGGAGGGGAGGTAGTGCTTTCAGAAAGGGGAAGGAGGGGTAGTTGACTGCTGCCATTACGTGCCGAGGTAGCCGCAGGGGGGGGGGTAGTGGGAGAAAAATGCTTGCTGGACGGAGAAGGAGGGAAAGAATAACTATTCGCTTTAACGGGTGGTTGGGGAGAAGGAGGGAAGGAGAAGTGAGAATTACTTGAAGGGGGAATTTTAGAGGTGAGGGTGAAAAGGGGGGGGTAGAAGAGGGTTAAATGAAGAATAAGGTAGTATAAAAGGGGAAATCAAATGCTTTGAAAAAAATGGTAGTTTTCGAAAGAACGGTTTTAAGGGCTAAAAGTTTGGAAAAAAGGAGAGTTTAGGTACGCAGTCAATCGGATTGGGGAAAAGAAGACGATTCAGAAAGGAGGGTAATTGAATTAAGGAGGAAGACGTACTCAATAGAAGTTAGAAAGAGTTACTAATGCTCCTTCTCTAAATTCATATTATGCTCGATGATGAGGAGTTACTTGTCACTTTATGGAGGAGGAGCTAGGGGATATAGGACGTAATTGAATGTGCCGGTAAATCGTTTATCATAAAAAGTAGTACATTCTAGTAAGAAGTGGTTTGATCCGCGGATGCATAGGGAAGACGTGATTTGGGGCAGTGGGTCTTCTTTCCTCCTCATAGTATACGTGATCGACAGGTGAAGAGTTGACTGGGATAGGGTGTTATTTCGAGTGGTAAACTAGACCGATCGTGACGGCATCATGTGAGACATTTATTCTTTTACGTCACTGAGGAGGAAATACTGTGTTGTATACGAAAAAAGGAGGAGGTTGGGAGGTTTCTAGACGGTACGGGGACGCGGACCCTGAGGGGTAAAACGAAGAACAAGTATTCATAAGGGTAAAGAAGACTTAGAGGGCAGATAGGGTATCGTATACGTAGTGGGTTCGACCACCTATAGTCAACTATCAAATTGATAGAAGGACAAACGTGTATTGGTAGTCTGATAGGGTAGGCAATATTGACTCTTCAGAAGTTATGCCATCCTGATACGTAACTCTTACTAGATCAACGTATTGCTCTTAACTACCTTTTGTGTGTCTATTAGAATCTTCATAGCTATAACACGCTATGATATGGAAACCACAAGGCCCCTCCTACAGTGACAATACTTACACTCAATTAAGAATTTAGTACGATGGGTGGTACTAGTAGGAGAAAGGATGAGAGTATCTCATGTAAGGATAATTGGCCGATTTTGCTTGGTTTAGAGGGGAGTAAAGCGCATCGTTTCAGCGCTTTACTCAGGGGGTTGTGAGGTAGCGAGAGAGGGAAAACTCATACTATTAGGATATTGGAGTTCTGACGTCCCCTGCAGAACATGAGATGTTTTTATCGTTTCGTGTGGGGATGTCATAAATGCCTGAGCGGCACATGGTACTTATGGCCACAGAAAATAAGTTGGGGGTTTGTCTAGTTCTAGATGTTGAATTGGGATAGAGAGTCCATGGACGTTACTCAATCAAGCGGTCGTTGAAGAAGTACTACGCTTTTTCAGGGAGGGGGACCGTCTGCCGGTGGAGTGTCAGAAGCCGGGTGGACCTAATTAGGAACACAGGAATAGACGTTGTAGTAACGACATGTGGGGAGCTTTTGCGGTAATTGTGTGCGAAGGGGTCGTGGGACCGAAAACACAGGGTATAATGTGATTGCTAACGAGGGCGCGACAATGAAAACAACGTAGATTTAGAGGAGTTTGAGTCAGGGGGGACAACTTACGGGAAAACAGAATGAATCGACAATGTCTGCACCAGCGAGGTACAAATGATGTGTTGATGGTAGAAGTGGAAGAGGAGACGGAAAAGTCTTGCCAGAAAGAACATAACTGTAAACATTTAATTTCAAAATCGTTTTTATGCGATATGAAAGAGGTCGTGAGACAATTGGTGGGGTTGCCTATCTGGGCTGTCGCTGTGGATAATCCTTTTTGGATAGGGAACGAGTAGTGGAGATTCTTATCATGCTGGATTGATGTACGTTGGCATCGTTTGATGTTCAGGACGTTGTTCGCTTGTTGATTCAGAAATTTGTCCAATATCGTTTATGCTACAGGGGCAGTTTAGTGGATGTTCTACTTTTGACAGTAGAACGAGTGCGATAAATCTGAGTGTGCTAGATTCTCGACCGCCCCTCGCTTTGGCCTTTTCGTTCCGGTCAGGACCTGCTTCGGGAGACGTCGTAAGAAGGGGGAAAGGGAGTGAAAACGAGAGAGAAAGGAATCAGGTAACCGGCCATACACTGGGAGATGAAATAAGGGTTTCCGGTGGGGGGAGAAAATATTCAAAAAAGGGGGTTACAATCAGGTGTGAGGGACCAAAAAAAGGAGGAAGGGGGGGGAGGGAGTCACGGGGGGAGAGGAGATGCACTTTACTCCGAGGGGATCTGTGAAGAATGTACCTGAGAGGGGGGGAAAAGAATGTTCAAGAAAAGGGGGGAAGGTGATGTGCCGAAACTTTCCAGGAGCGGAAACGGAAGGGAGGAGGGAGAGATAAAAAAAGTTCAAATGTGGAGCTTCTAATTGAAAGGGGAAATCTTAACAAGCGAAAGGAAAGGATACGGTCCGAATGGAGAAAGAGGATGTGTCATCGGGATGCACGATGACAGAAGGAAAAGAAAAGGGGAAGCTCCACAGGGGAGCTGAATGGGAAAAGGGAAAAATGCGTCATCAAGAATATACAAAAAGGGGGTGGTAATTGGGGGGGAAGGATGTGGGAGCAAAAGAAAAATTGGGGAAAAAAGTCTTTCCTAAGAAAAGGAACTCGTTTCTAATTGACACTAAAAAGAAAAGGGTGCATAAAAAGGAATGGAGGTCGCTGAGGACAGGCAAGAAAGAAAATGAAGACCGGCTGCCCTGTCCGGGCTGCGGGAAATGAAGAAAAAAGGGAGGCAAAGGGACTCCGAAAAAAAAAGTACTGGCTCTTAATAGAAAAGGATGACAGGTTGAGGTGGGGGGCTGGGGGGTGTTGAGAGGGGGGGTGGGGGACGCCTTGGGTAAGGGGGGGGTTTCGTGGGAACCTGACTAATTGAATTCGGGGGGGAAGGGGAAGAAAAGAAAAAATTGACCGGAAAGGGACTTGTCTGCCAGTCTTTGGGAAGATAGAGCTTACGGAATCCTTCTAGGGAAAAGGGGGGTATGGGGAGCCTGGCCAGAGGAGGGCGTTGCACACAATCAGGGGGGGGTGGAAGAAGGAAGATGAAGAGCGGAAAGAAGGGAAGCGTGTTTCTTGTCAGACATTGCCTCGCTTGAAAAGGGGAGGGGGGTCGCGAGCTATTCTTGCGCGATGGGAAAAGGGGGAAGGAAAAAAGGGGAATACCCTTCTCCAGAGGGCAAATCAAGCAACGGTAGTAAGAATTAAAGGTGTAACAACGCAGGGGAAAAAAAGGATATGCTGTTGTTTTCGTTTCGATAACCGCAGGGGGGGGGGGGTCCGGAAGAATCACTCCAGTCCAGGGCGGGTACTGAATAGGGCTTGGGGGGGAAGAGGGGGAAGAGAGTCGGGAAAAAAACTCTACTAACGTGATAGAGGGGGAAAAGAGAAGGACGTCTCACTAGAGAAGAGGAGTCCACCGACATTGGGAAGTTGTGAAATGTGGGTCGGGGGAAGGAGGAGTCAGGAGGGGGTACGGGGTCATTTGATGTCGGGGGGGGAGGAGGGGGGAAGAAAAGAAGGCTGTACGGGAAGACGATGAGTCTCCAATGGTTGACAGTTATCTGCAAGAACCCGAAGGAGGAAACGCAGGAAGGGGTTCTTTAAAGGGTGAAGGGGGGAAAGGGGACCAAACGGGTCACGGTTCAGCTTTTTCGAAGCCCGAAAAGGGGAGTTAAGTGGGTAAGCTCGGAAAAGAGGTGGTTTGGCGGGTGTGGAACGGGGGGGGGGGGGGAAAAAAAACCAATTCAGGGCAGTCGTCGTCTGGGGGGGGTCGGGAAGGCGACGAGGGGAAAAAGGGGAGAAAGGAGTAGAGGGGGTTCCTCATTGACAAGGGTGGGCATAGAAGGGGGGGGGAGATAGAAGGCCTGCAGGGAGGATTATTCCCAGGAGGAGAAGGAAGAAGGGGGTGGGAGACTTCCAGGGGTGTGCGCCCTGAGAAAGGGAAGGGTACTACTAAGAAGACCATAATCAAATCTCCTGAGAGGTCTTTTTAAAAGGAATCTTAATAGGAGGGAGGGAGCTGGAGAAAAATAGATAAACTGAAAAATCCCGTCCCCGGAGGGAGGATCAGTCCGGCGTAGGATGGGAAGCACCAGGGGGCAAAATCTGGACAAAATCCATTGAAAAAAAAGGTCTTTCGAGGGACAAGGGGGGTTTCAAGGAGGGTGATAGCCTTGGAGCGCCGGAGGGCGATCTATCCGGTATGGGGGGAAAGAACCCTGGGAGGAGTAGAACTCCGCAAGGGGAGGCTTGATGAAAATCTTTATGGAAGCTGACAGAAAGGGGTTTGGGGGAGGTTTTTCACCAAAGAAGTGAGGGGAGAAGACAAGAAGTCGTGGGAGGGGGGGGAACGTGGGGGGGGGGGAGGGGGGGAGCAGGCGGAAGCGAAGTCCGCCCGAAACAGGGGTTGAGCGAAGGGTAAGGGTCAGAAAGTTTCCCTTGAGGAAGCGGACTTTGGGAGCAAGGGGGATGGATCACGGGAGGGGCGGTCCGAGAAGGGGGGAAGAATGGACGCATCGACAATCGCCATAAAGGGAAGTGAGTTCGGAAAGGAAGGCCGGGAAAGTGGGGGGGGGGGGAAACGATCGACGCTGGGGGGATGAGAAAAGGGGGATTCCGACGTTAGGGGAGGTGCTACCTTTCTACGAAGGAACGTTTGGGAAAAAACTCGGTAAAGAAATGACCTCGATGAAAAGAAAAGCCTTAGGGGGAGGACGATTGCCTCGGGGGAAAAGGCTCATTTGACTCCAAAGAGGGGAGGGGATTCGCCGAGTGTGCGCTTGAAAGGGAACCTGAAAGAAAATCCATCGCGACCGGAAAAGGATTCCTAGTCGGAATGAAAAAGAGCCAAGAGGGAGACGCGGGATTTCTAAAAAAAGAAAAAAGAACGAGGGGGGAAGGGGTTTCGTCGGGAAGGAGAAAAACCGGCCCACTTGTGAAATCCAAAGAACCAACTTCAATGTCCAGGTCCCGGCCTGGGAAAGAAGGAGACGCAGACACGAGGGGAGGGAAAAATAACAACAAAACGGAGGAGAGAGAGATGCTTACTTAAGCCATGGGGGGTAAGGTGCTGCCAAGAAGAAATTGTGGTGGTGGCAAAACTGCACATTTGGATCGAAAGGGGGAAAAGAACGTCACTACTAACCGGAGAAGAGTGATAAACTCCGAAGGAGTGATCATACTTCCTTAAGGCCGAATGTATGGAACTCCGTTAGGGGTAGGGGAAACAAGTGTAGGGGGAAAAAAAAATATAAAAGCGCACAAGGACGGAAATAGACGAAAGGGAGGTATTCTCAGGGAAAAGAGACAACTATTCAATTGGAGAAAATACCATATAGGGAACTTTTGAAGACAAGGAATTGATTTAAGGGGGTTTTTCCCAACGTAAGGGACATTTTACTCGGAGAAGACCCCTCCTTCTTAAGGAAATTTAAAGAGCTAAAGAGTCAGGAAACGAGACCTGGGTTTTACCAAAGGAAATTCACCGCAAAAGGCACCGGGGGTCATGGGAGATGTCTTCGCCTCGGATAAGGAATTTCTCCCGATGGAAAACAGAAAGGGGAAGGGAGTGAATCCACCAGAAGGAAGATAAACTGCGCGGACTTCCGAAGGGAAAAAGGAAAGGACAAAAAGGCACAGGGAAAAAAACGCTCTCTACATCATGCAGAAGCACATTGTCTTGCAAGAAGCGGGGGGGAGGGACTCAAAAAAAAAATTTCGACCAACGGGAACCACCTTATTACGAAGAGGGGGCTTATCCTCCAAGAACGGAAACGTCTCGGAACAGAGGGGAGCGCGTCCCACCAGAAAAAAAGGGAATTGTCGCGGGGAGAAACAGGGCGTGAACGGCGAAATATCGAGGGTCCTGAGAGGGGTCACTTACGCCCCGGGAAATATCAGCCAATTTCCTCTCCAAAGAACGGGGGGTCAAGGAGTAAGAGGGGGTCGGGACGCCCGTCGACACTTACGCCTTTAATGTGGCTCCCGGATGGCGGAAGGGGATCTCTTTTTAAAAGCTCCCGAAAAAGACGATCGGCAGGGGAGAGGGGTAAACGCCTTTTCCTTTTGGTCCAGATGGGGGGGGGGGAAAATTAAGTCGAAAAAGAATATCATGTGAAAAAAGAACGAGTCAGCCACATGGAATCGACTCAACTGGCGGAGAAATCGAAACTCGGTAGGAAATCTGGATGTTGCGGAAAAGGAGGCTTGGGAGGAAGAAGACATCTTCCTGAATGTGAAAACTCGGGAGACCACCCGAAGGTTCACCGGGGAGGGTTTGGGGAAAAAGGAAAGCTTAATTGGTGGAAAAAAAGCAAAGGGGGGGGGGGGAACCAATAGGGGTTTCGCTAAAAGGGGCGTCGATAGGGGACCTCTCTGTGGCACTAAGACCGGAAAAAAATTTCCACCAAGAAAAAAAAAAAAAACACAGGGGGATCGAAAAGGAAGGGCGTCTCTTAAACGCGTGGGACGGGAAAAGAAAAAAAAAAAAAAAAAAAAAAAAAAATCGCGAGGGAGAAAGGATCGGCTTGCTTACATCGTAGGGAGGGAATCTGGAAGAAGAAACGAACACATCGATGACCCAAAACACCTTTTCTCAGCTAGAAGTTTGGTGGGGAAGTGCCTTGTACAAGGGGACGGCCCTATGGGAAAAATCCCCGCTACAGATTTTTCTTTTCAGTGGATCAATAGAGAAAACCATACGGCAAAAAGAAAGAGATTCTCCCCGGCGAAAGAGTATCTATCGGAAATACTGGGAGAAGATTGGTCCCGACGAAAAACAAGACATTAATCTTCGCCACTAAGGGGGAGGGGGGGACCACCAGGCGTCCTCTACGCCGCAACAAAGAAGATTTAGATCAGAGGGAAAAGCTCTGGACTTCACATTGGGAAAAGGAGGCCAGATGCTTGATGAGGTCTGGCTCCTGAACGGGTATCCAGGCTCATAAGGGTATTCAACCGGGAAAACCCCGCAAAGGAATAAAGGGGAGGGGGAAGTGTTTCATCCAAAGAAAACAAAGGAGGAAAAGGAATGTCAAGGGGTATCGGTCTTTGGTTCAAACGGGGGGACCATGCAAGAAAAAAAAAGTAAGAATTAGAAAGAAAAAAAATTTGGTACTACGCTTGGGAGAGGGGGGGGACCTGCTGTGAGGGATGCAAGGGGGAAAGAGGGGGATGACTGCGAAGGCCTTTATCCGCATTTATAAATAAGAAAAAAAAAAAAAAAAAAAAAAAAAAAAAAAAAAAAAAGAGGCAAAAAGGCGGATTAAGTGCATCCGAAAGAGTCCTTTCCCACTGGGGGGAAAAAGCCCTTCCATGAAAGGGGGGAGAGCTTCTGGTGTGTGGTTTTAGAACTGGCACGCGCGGAAAAGCAGGAAGGAAGTTTCTTGCACGGAAGGAAAAAGAA
>Ga0179593_1653000_pt1 | contig 14111 bp, 14 predicted proteins | sample CZODoug2_1_08_16_FD_185931 | JGI IMG/M metagenome (GOLD analysis project Ga0179593, IMG submission 185931) | Vadose zone soil fungal communities from Angelo Coast Range Reserve, California, USA - CZODoug2_1_08_16fungal (PacBio error correction) | ecosystem: Environmental > Terrestrial > Soil >...
CCCCGCCAAGTGCTGTCACAGGGGGGGAGGTGGGGGAACATGCGCTTGGCAAGTGAGGTGGGGCAGAACTTGTGAGGGGGAAGACTGCTGGGGGCTACTCGATTCAACCAGAAAATCTATTTTTAGACTATTAAGCAGGAAGCTCCTCTTCCACGGGGGAGGGGGAGGATCGAGCGAGGAGAAAAAAAGGTTCCTCCCTCCTTTGGGTCTGAACGAACAGGGGGGGAGAAAGTTGACCCTAACCAGGGAATCTCAATATCTCTAAAAAAGAGATGATAATTTTCTATCTTGGCGGTAGGAAATAGGGAAAAGAAAAAACTTTCGTGAAGAAAAAAAAAAAAAAGCTTATCCGAGCGTGAGTCGCTCCGACAACGGGAGGATCTGATGGGGTCGATAACCATCGCGAGGGGGGGTTTTTAATCGAGATCGTAGTTAACATCAAATTAAGAAGGTTTCGTAAGAAAAAGGGGGGTGAAGATGACCTTCATCACCAAGAAGGGGGACGAACTCCATTGTCCGGAGGAATTGTAATTACGCTAAAGAAGGAAAAATATCAGCAGTGAAAGGGGGGGGAAACCTATTCCTGAAAACGATTAATCATCGATGCGCAGGTGGGGGGGAAAGGGGAAAAAAGGCCTTGAGAAAAAAAATTCCTCGTGGGGCGTGTTGTGATACTAAGCTTTCAAAGAGGAAAAAACGTTAATCGTGGGGGGTATAACCAAAACAAAAGACAACAACGGAGAAAAGAGTCCTTCGCCGGGAAGGAATCATCCAGACCGATGCCGCGTGGGCCTTTTGTCTCCTTGGAGACGAAGTCATGTGGACGTAACACGTCGGTGATGATGAAAAAGAGTTATTTGTTGAAACACTGCTCATGGCGTTTGCCGTGGTTGCTCAAAGAGGGCAGGGGAAAGGGGAGCTTCAATTGGCGGAAAAAAAAAAAGAACGTTGCCTTTTAAAAGCGTTTTACAAGGTGCCCGAACCTCGAGGCGGTGTCTTCGAGATCGAGGAAGTCGCATCGGGGTGCTAAAGGTGACACAGAGTGGGCAAAGTACGCGTTGAATCGATGAGGTTCACCACCAGCGGTCGGAAAGGGATTGGTGTGAAGAATTTTTTTGCGGAATTTTCAGGTTGGTCGTCCACGGGAATAGGAGGGGGAGACAAAAAGATTAACACGCTAAACGGTCAAAATTTTGCCTTCGAAAAAAAATCCGGATGGTTTGCGTAATTGGGGGGTTCGCGTATCTCTTTCGAAGATCTGCGTTAATCAAAAAGTGCCACTCTCACCTCGCAGGGAAAGGCCGGTCTACAAATGCTTGTGACCGTAAAGGGGAGTTCACACTCGAGGACGCTTCACAAATCCCGGAAGGGCCGCGGTTGGCCGTCCTAACTTTTCAAAAAGGAAAAAAGAAGGATCGCTCTGTTTGAGCCAAAAAGGAGGCACTTTTCAAAGACACTCCTTCATCAATCGGAGAAAGTCGAACGACGCCGGGGAAAGCTTTGCTCTGAACAGAGGGGACAACTGCCGCGCTACAAAGGACACTACCGTTACTATTCAAGAGAGAGGGGGGGGGAGGAGTTCGCACTTTTGAAAGGTTGTATGGCACTCTTGCAGAAGAGGGCAATCCATTACGGGCTAAATCCGGCAACGTGGAGAAATATAAGGAGCCGCTTATAAAAAAAAGGGGGCTGATTGGTCACGGAGGTGGCCGCCGAGAAAAAATGGATTACTTGCGGGAATTAATTTTCAGGGGGGAACCATTGCCTGTGCACAATCTCAACAAAAGGTACCGCCTTAACGCGGAGGGGGCCTGCTTAGGGAAAGAGGGGGGAAGACAAGCAAGTCGCGCCTACGCATGTTGGGAAAGTTTTGGGGGGTTTTTTGATTGGGGTTTTTTTGGTAGGCTATTTAGAAAAAAGAAGACGAGAAAGGACCTGCCGTGAAAAACGCCACCGCTAAAAAGGGGTTCTGAATCCTGGGGGGGGGAGCGAGATCGAACTAAAAAAGGGTAAACAAAAATTTGCAGCCGGCCCGAGTTTTCCGAGGGTGCTCTCACAAAAGGGGAAGCGATTGTTAGAAGCTAGCATGAACCGGAAATTCCGTCGACTTAGAAAAAGTGCGATTTTCAGCAAAAGGAAACTGCTTCTGGTATGGGAAAGAGGGGACGCGTGATGGGCGAACAAACGCAATCGTTTTTTGAAAAGCGACATTAATGTCCAAGCGGACAAAAGGGGGGGGTGTAGCACTATAATGGGAGAGAGGGATTTCAGCCAAAAACTGAGTATCAACACCGTCTAAAAACGTAACTGAGGGGGGCATTGGCGGCACCTTCGAAGGAAAAGGGAAGCCTTCTGTAGACCGGGGGGGGGGGAGGGCGGTAATAACGGATTTCAGATGTGTTGAATGCATTGTAAAAGACGACGATTTCGTCTCAGGAAGGCCGTATCCTTCGGGGGAAAGAAAGCACCACTCGGCGTGTTGGTTGACGACCTTTGAAAGAAAAAGATTAGGCGTCTTGATAAAAACTGCCAAGGTCGAACGGAAAAAGAGGAAGAATGCCAGCCGAGCCCTTCTTGACGAATCTCAAATGATGTCACCACCAGACAGAGTGAGGTCTAACAACGCTCGAAGAGAAGAAAGACGGAAATGGTGATACAGGACTGTCCTCCCGAACTATGCCGACAGTGCAAGAGGGGACACCGCCAGCGGCATGAATGCCGAAGGGAGCCCGATGTTTTTGCAGGGGAAGTGAAAGAGAGGATTGAAATCCGCAATGGTTCGTTTGAAATAGGCCCAAATTTTGCGGATGGGGAGGGCCAAAGGCCGCCACCTTCTCTCAACAACAAAAAGAAAAGAGATGGTTTTGCGGCCGGGGGAAACAGGGAATCCGAAAATTGGGGGCCTATTTCCCCGAAAATTCAATCGATCGGTACTAAAGAGGTCTTCTGCAAAACATCAGGGGGGGGGGAGGGGGAAAAAGAAAGGGGAGGTGATGCATGAAGCGCGGTGGGGAGAAAAGACGTCGTCGCCACATGAAAAGGGGAGCGGGGGAGCGGTTTATACACCGAAATCTACCGCTGATCGTCATGTTCTGGGGGGAAGTTGAGATCGCCACCAGAAGAAGGAGGGAAGAGATCGATTCGGGTGGATGCGCCGTCCGACCTTGGGAAGGGCGGGAAGCAATCATGACGAGGGTTGCGGCCGCAGTCGGAAGGGAAAAAGTACAACTAGGGGTGCTTGAAGAAAGAAAAAGTCTACACACTCAAAAAGGGAAAGAAGGGAGACGGCGACGGAAATGCATGCCAATTCACAACGGGATACCGAAATATTCCTCACAGTATCAGAAGTCTTCAATCTAAAGGAAGGGAGGAAGGTGCAGCACGGAACTCAACTGGCACAGAAGTTACGTTTTTCGATCGGTGGGGGACAGTTTGGTAGGCGAATGAGAGGGGTAAGTTACAGGCAGATCGTGATAACAACACGAATGCTTTGGAAAAAACCTCTTGTGAAATTTAATGGTAGACTCATTAAAAAACGATTGGGGGTGGGGGGGGAAGACAGCGAACCAGTAAATCATGTTCGAATACAGATCAGTGGCCCCTTCAGGAGGAAAGGGGGAACGTTTGTCAGAAGAAGGGGGAAAAGGAAGGGGACCACCGGACATTCTTACGATGACATACAATCGTCTTCCCTGACTCTGCAAAAGGAGTGATCAACTAGGAAAGAGAGGAAGTCGCAAATGGGGTTGTAATAACCAAATTCGTTAATCGGGAGAAAAAAAGGTCAGGGTAACCCTGATTCAGCACACAAGGGGGAGGAGGAGGGTTTTTTTCACACGTCAGGGAAAGGCGAGTTGAGGAAAGAAGTAATGGCGGACAGGAACTAGAATCAAGGCGGCGAATTTGTCTTTGATCAGGGGAAATACGCCTGCATGAAGAGGGACCGCGTTGAATGCGGGAAGAAAAGCAAAAGGGTATTGTGACACCTGTCAATTTGAAAAAGGGGAAAAATTCAGGGGGGGAAAAGTATCCCATGGCGAAGCGGCCCTCCGCGACAAATTTAGGAGGAGTTGGATTAGGCCATCGGGGAGAGTGGAAAAAAAGGGGGAAAAGTTGCATGCCGATTAGCATCGGGGGAAAGGAAAGGAACCTCCTTCTATTCGTCAGCGTGGAAGGAAAAGAGGGAAGTGCGAAGACTCCTTTACTTCCCCCCGGGGGGGAGGTCTGTTGCCTGGGGACGGCATTGGTGGGGAAGGAAGGACTGTGAGTAAGCTTCCAAAATCCTCCTTTGATAAAAAAAAAATGCGAAAGAAAAGTCTCCCTATTATCGGAGGGCAGGATGATTACGGGGGAGGGGGGGGAGAGGAGGGAAAAAAGGTAAAAGTGAGTACATAGTGTCCAAATTGGAATAAAGGGAAGGTCGTAACTCACAGTGTGAATTGAAAAGAAGGGGGTGTTCGCAATAAAGGGAAAGAAGGTGGGAGGGGGCGAAGATATAAACACGAAAAAAGGGGATGGAAATACTGCACAGGGGAGGAAGAACGTTGTCAAAAACGACAAAAATGGGGAAAGTGAGAGCGGAAGAAAGTCTGTTTAAAAAAACAGGAGTTTGTGAAGAAAATCCTATGGAAAGGGGAGTGGGAGTTTTGACTTTCTAGTTCTTAACTGAGGACGCTCTCAGAGTGGCCCAGAATATATATAAAAAATCGAAACACTGCTAAATTAAGAAAGGATTTCCGGAGCCGGCCAGGGGGGTGTACGTTAAAAGCTGTTTAGGACGTTGCTTTTCGGGAAAAAAAAGGAGTGGGACAAACACAAAGTGTTTTCAAGTGTCAAAAAAAATCGGATACGCGAACCCAAAAGAAGAAGAGACACCTGTTTTTGCAACATAAAAAAAAGACCCACCGGGGGGGAATCCTTTGAAAAGAAAGGGTGGTACCCTTTCGCAAACCAAGAGAGGGACTTCCTGACTCTGATCTCGAAAAGAAGCCTCGAGGTTAGGGGAGAAGGGTGAAAACTCATGACAAGGGTCACGGCAGAGGCTGCCGGGAAAAGAACCAATTTAGCTTCGGGGAAACTTCCCTAGGGGGGGAACCACACGAGAAAAAATGGGGAGCAGTTTTTCTTGAGAGAATCCCCTGAAAGAGAAAAAAAAATCACCGAAACCTCCGTGGGAAATGACTTCGCTGCAAGGGGGGAAGAACAACTGGCAAAAGGGGGAAGGGGTAAGGCTTCACTTTAGGGGTATTCGTCCAGAGGGCTTGTTTTCAGTGGGAGAAAAGGGAATATCAAAGGAAAAGTGAATAACATTAAGACTTCTTTAAGCGGGGGGAGCCGTATCTTAGGGGGGCACCCCACCTAGGAGAGTCGATCTGTCCGTACCGAATTCTGGAAGGCCAGCCTTACAAAGTGGAAAGAGAAATCGGATCAGAGAAGGGCAAGAAATCGGTGCCAGATAACTTTCCTGATAGGTTCCAGGGGGTTACATCCAGGAAAAGGGGGAAAAAGAAACGACAGGCTGTTCGTGAGGAGGGGTGGTCAGGAATCCGGAACCCCAATCCGGAAGGCTGGGGGTGAAGGGGGGGCCAGAGCTTGGGGCGAAAAAATTCAACCAAAAAGGAAGGGGGTAGAAATAGGATCGAGGAAAAGGAAAAAAAAAGAGTCCCGGGGTCGGCGCGAATGGGGCGGTCTCGATCCCAAGAGAGGAGGGGGCAGAAAAACTTTTGGGATGAAGGGGGGGGGTCAGAACTGATTTTAAACCATTTCATCTCAATATTAGCAGAAGAAGAGAAAAAACAACCGTGAGGAGGAGAGAAGAGATGGGGATCTATTTTCCAGGGGGAAGTATTACCTAAAAGGGGGAAGCAACCAACGTTTGACGGACCTTATTCTACGAGCCCTCAATGGAGGAGAAGCCACCGGATATTACTTAGAGGAAAAAGAGAGGGAGTAACCAGAGCTGCGGTGGTTGTAATCTTTCCTCCCCCACAAGCAAATTTTACCAGCTGGGCGGGAAGAAAAGGGGGGGGGGAACGGATTCCTGTAATCACACAAAGGGGGAAAAGAGAAAAACTGTATACTTGGGACACATGAATTTTAATTAACGGGAAAAAAAAACCTATCTCGCAGTTATCGCCGGAAACGGGGAAAAAGATGGCCTACTCCGATCGAGGAGAAAATGGTACGCTTGGCTAATCGTCCCGACTTCTCGGAAGGAGGATGGCGGTGGATCGCCCTAGGCGGGAAAAAAGGAACCGCCGAAGAGGGAACAGTTGCAGCTCTTGAGGTCCTTCCCACCTTCTGTACTAAAAAAAAAAAAAAAAACGAGGCCTCTTTTCCCAGCCTTTGGGAAAGGGCGCCACAGCGCAGGCGAAAAAAGGGGAGGAAAAAAGGGAGGTGATTCCGGGGAATGGGGGGGGGAAAGCTCGTATCAACAAGGGAAAAAGGTGCGTTTCCGGTTGAGCAAAGAGAGGGGTTTATGCCTGCATCCAGAAGAAGAAAAGAATTAGAATAACGTGCCTTTACAAAGGTCCAGAAGGGTAACAAGTTTCCACCAGAACATGGGGGAAGGTCTTAGGTCTCTCTCTAGGGAAGGGGAACACAGCTTCGGGGGGAGAGGAGGTTTTCTCAATTTTGAAAAAAAAAAAGAAGGTTTATTCATTAAAGTGTGAGAGCGGGGTGTTCCAAACCTATTTTCGCGGTCTGAGTCATTTTTTTTAGACGCTATCCTTTGGGGTGCCAAGACTTTCTCCTTTTGGACCTCGGTAGCGGTGCGATAACAGCCCTCTGAACCTCCCCCTCTAAAAAAAAGAAAAAGGTGAAAAACGGAGAAGACAATCCGTTATTTTGGTTTCGCGTTTGAAGGGAGGCTTCTGTCCAGCGCGAGAGAGAGAAGGAAAAACTATCAATAAGCGCAAATCGCCTGAAAAAAAGGCCTAAATGGAGGGAACGTGTAAACCGAATTATTAGGGGAAAAAAAGTGGGAAGGAGGAAAAAGACCGTTGAGACAGAGAGGGTAAAGGAAAAACCGGTTTCCTTCTTAGGAAGAATTAACGGGGGGGAAAGTCTTGAGACGGGGGGAAAAAGGTCATGACCGAAAAAGGGGACTTTTCCGGACCACTGGAGCGAAAAAGGCAGGAGAAAAAGAGCAGAGGTTTCCCCCGGGGATTCGGAACAGAGGAGAGAAAAAAAGGCCGCCTCGTAAAAACGGGGGGGATGACTACTTAGAAGAAGTTTTTATAACTTCGGGAGGGGTGTGGTTTGTCCGGAGGTAATTTAAAAGGACATGGGATAACGGGATGGTGTGCCCCCTAAAACACACTAATCCGGAAAAGGGGGGGGGAATGGGAAACCAAAAATAGGAGCGTTGATATACACACACTACATACTCGCTTGAAGGTAGAGTATTTGACGGGGGGGAACAGATCCCAGAGGAAAGAAAATGGTTTCAAGGGGCGATCCCATTGTGATCAACCCTGGGAGAGAAGAAGGCCGCTTATTTGAAGACGAAAGTTTAAAAATTATCGAGAGCGTACTCCAGGGGAAAAAAGGGAGAAAAGGGGAGAGGGAAATAAGTTTGTTCAAATACCACGCTGGCCGTAAAAACTTCCAACAGGGGCTACCGCCACCCCTTTGGGGGGGGAGGAAGGACACGAATGTTCAGGAAAGCAAGGAGGAGGAGAAGCAGGGGGGTATGACAGAAAAAATTTTTGCATCCTGCCGTCCGATTTGAGAAGGAAGGAGAAGGGCAAAGACCGCGAATCAGGGTAAGCGAGTGGGGACTGAGTAAGGGAGGGCGGCCAATTTCCGGAGGAATGGGCTCAAAAGAAAGGGGGGAATAAGGACATTGCAACCGGCAAAAAGGAAAGGGGGAAGCCATTAGGAAAGTTTCTCTTGAGTTAACAACCAATCTTTGGAGAGGGGGGGGAGGACTTCGACGGGGGGGACCAAGTAAAAACTGAAAATCATCGTGGGGGAGAAGAATAACTACATCGAGGGGAAGTCTCCGAAAAAAAGCACACCGGCTAAAAAACGGAAACGGCTTTGACCTTTTGAAAGAGCACCGGCGAGACTTCACGAAAAGTGCCGCCTGAGGGAAATTTGCGATGGGGGGGAGGTAATAAGAGGGTGTGGGGGGGATTTTGGGGGGGGGAATGCATTTCATGGAAAGACGCGATTGAGGGAGAAAAGTGGGGGGTGGGGCCGTATCCGTCTGTTTGGCAATGGGTGGGAAAAAGCGGGGTGTACGTGGATACACATTGAACGACGGCGGCAGGGGGGCACGATCTGAGTGCTTTCAAGAAAGGGCAACTGGACAAGGTCGACGGCGAAAACCGAACGAGCGAAAAAGGCGAATTCTGGTGCTGGGAGAGAGAGGAGATCCCACCAGAAGCGGATGGAAAGAAGGAAAGGTCTACCAACTCTCTCAGAAGTGTCGACGCAGGGGGGGGAGGGAAAGAGTCCCAGAAGGGGAATTAGTCCAAAAGGGAGGTACACACACCGCATCTGAAGAAGGAAAAAAGGTGTGAAAAAGGACAAAATGTTTTTTGCATAGACCGGGGAAGGGGGAAGTGGGGGAAAATAACGCACCTGCGGTTGAGGGGGAAAACAAAAATGGTTGTCGGATTGCGGGCGATACGGAGAGGACCGCAACAAGAGAAAACAAAAACGGAGGGGGAAGAAAAAAGAAGAGAGGGGGTTGCGGCTGAGGTAGCCCGGCAGAAGAAAAAGGGGTTTGTTCCGAGAAGAGGTGCTGATTTCAATCGAGAGGTGAAAAAAGAAGAAAAAGAAAAAAAAACCCGGTCTTCGGAAAGGGGAGATTGCAAGAGGGAAGGCAGTCATGCCTCTTCGGTGGTAAGTCACTGTCGGCGCGGGGGGAAGGCACCACAAAAATGAAAAAGCACAAGTGTAATCGGGGGAGAAGTTGTTTATACCGAGCTGCTGAAGAGGAAAGGGTGTGAAAAAGGGGTAGAAGGGTTGAGATCCCCAGAATGCGGAAAAGGAGGAGGAAACTAATCCAACGTCTTCTTTTTCTGCGCGGAGTTCTTGTCGGGGAAAAGAAAAAGAAAAGAGGAGTTGCAGGCGGGAAGGGGGGGGGATCCAAAACTAGTGGATTTGGGAATAGGAAACGAATGCCCCCCAGAAGAATAAGGGGAAAACAAGGGCACGAAAAGAGGCTTCCTACTTCGACAGGGGAGGGAAGAAAAATCTTAAAAACTAACGAGAAGGAAAAAAGAAGAATCCTCAACTGTCTACAGAGGCGGCAATCAACATGACGTCTAGGACGGGGCCTCCATTAAAAAAAAGTCAAAGAATTTTACTGGGGGTGGTGCTAAGGGGGGGAAAAAGTTTTTAGTCGGAGTAAACTGAAAAGGGGTTCCAGTATCGGGAAAAAATAACCCCAAGTGAGGGTAGGAGGGGTGGCCGATTGGGGAAGTCAGTCGGGGACCCTCCTTAAAAACGAGGGGGGTTGGGGGAGCCCATAAGGAAAAGGGTCATGTTCTAAAAAGCATGTGAAGAAAATGCATTATGCTGAAATCTTCCCGGGGAGGAAATGATAGACTTAGGAGAAGCATTCTTAGAGGACAGACAATCTCTTCCCTTAGGAGGAGGTTCGCTGCCACGGCAGTAAGAAAAAAGAGGAAACTCAGGACTTCTGACAAAATGGGGAAACGCATGAAAGGCTTCGGGAGAGATCTCTCTCATACATTAGTGTAAAAGGGGAAAAAACTGTGTGCGTTAGCTGTGGCGGTGGGGTGAAGACAAAAAAAAGGCAGTTCATCAGTTAGAAAGAAAGGAACCTAAAATGGAGAACGCATTGAAGAGGCGCGAATTTCGGTGAGAAGGGAGGAGAAGAGCCTGCTTCGTCCTCTCCATACGAGGGGGGGGAAAGTGACCAGTGGTGAGAGTGGGAACTCGGAAATGGGGGAATCAGTCCCCCTTTACAATAAAACGCATTAATCCATGGAGGGGAAAGGGGGGAAACGCAGTCAACAACCTTCTGTCTCTTGGGGGGAGGAAGCTGCACCATCGGTTCTAATTGACAAAGGGATTATCATCTTAGGATTACACCATCAGAGATGAGGACGGTGGACCATCCAAATTAAAAAGGGGAGAGGACCTTTAATCAAAAACTTCTCTCCAAAGTTGCCGGGGAAGAGGCTTCAATGGGGTTAAGGGGAGGTCTAGCAAAAGCACCTGCCCTTTGAAAAAGAGGCGTCCTTTACCGACAGAGGTGGGTGGGAGATTTATTAAAAGAAGGGGGCAATGTCTCGGTAAAGAGGCTCAAACCTGAGTAAAGAAAAGGGTTAATTCTTGTTTTTCGCGGGGGGGTAGGAACTTTTAAAAGGCTTTCCTTAACTTTCTAACAGCCGTCTTGTGAAGCTTTCCAACTGAGGAAAAAAAGACTAATTCAGGGTGAAAACACAACATTTTAGGGACAGGAGGGAAGGAGATGGGCTACTTTGGCCAGGAAGGAAGACAATTGAAGAGAAGATTCCAGGGGAAAAAGAGTCTTACATAATGAGATAACCGAAGGGAATACTTGACGGAAAAAACAAATCCTTATGAAAGTCGCCGTTCCCCGGTGAGTTTAGCTTGTTTAGCGGTGTGAAAAGAGGGGGCTTCTGGGGGGATTGATCGCAAAACCCCCGATTCCCCGGGGAAAGGAAAAAAATTTTTTTCACGGGCAAGCAAGGCCACAAAAAATCTCCGATCGCACAAAAAAAGGGAAGCAGGATTGTTCCCACAGACAGAAAAGGTGGAAAATCCACGATGGGGGGGACAGAAAAAGATAACGCTTAAGGACCATGACTCGATCTCGAAGAGAAGGGGACGGGCACTTGTGAAAACAGAAGGGAAAGAGGGAGAACTTTCTGTCTTCACGACGACAATTGGAATGAAGAAACCCCTTGCCCTCGGGGAAAAGAAAAAAGGGGATGGGTGACCTCGAGATTGCGGAAAAAAAAGAAAAAACGTCAGAGAAAAAAGTAACAAACCTCCTTTTTCCTACGCAAAGGACCGGACGCTGTTGATTACAAAAAAAAGGAGGAAAGGGTTCAACGCGGACAGGGAGGGGGGGGTTTCGAACATCAGGAGACGGACTCTGAACTCATCGGGAGAAAAAGTTCCGGCGGTAACTTTCTGTGTGGAAGAAAGGGGAGAAGAGAAGAGGGCTATCTTTCAGAATAGAAGGGGGGGGGAAACACAACGACGATGTTGGAAATCGTCTCATCTATCCTTCTTACGGAAAAGGAAAAAAAGGAAAGGTCGGTGCCAAAGGAGAGGGTCCCGGCATCGGGTAGCGTGTCCAAGAACGAGGAGCCCAATACGACATGGCGGGGAGACCGTCGTGTGTTAGAAGAGGAGAAAAAACCCACCCGAAAAGGAACCGCTTTTAACCGAACTTTGATTTTCAAAAGGGAGGACTCTGATTCACCACCGCCGGAGAAAAAGGAGAGCAGAAGGAATAGGAGAGATCAAAAAAGGGGCTTCTCTAAGGGTTCGATTCCCGACAGAAGGAGAAAAGAACCACTTTTGGTAGAAAGGGGGGGAGTAAATAATGATTTCCTACCATTTGAAAGAGAAACAGAGTCCTTCTCCAAAAAAAAAAAGGAGGGGGAAAGAGAAGATATATTGCGAGAGCGGGGACCTAAAAAAAAGGGAGTTCATACAACGTTGCCAAAATGGGGGGGGCTCGACCCGCAATTAGAGAAGGGGAAGGGGCGAGGAGCTTCTCGATTCAGAAACCAGCGCGAGGGGGGTGATCTATTCGCCCAAAGGACAAATCAAGTTACCACCGGTGGCCGGCAGGAAGGGGGGGAGGGATTCCTGAAATCAAACCCACGAAAAGAACGACCATGGCCGGTGGGAGCATCATTAATTTGTAGGAAGGAAATGACCCATCCGCAGTTGAGAGGAAGGAGGGTCAGGGAAAAGAGATGGAAGGGGGGGGGGGGTGGGGCATTTTGAAAAAATGGAAGATGGGTCTAATCGTCCGCTAATTCAGGAGAAGAATCCTATTGCGGGGGGGGGGGGGGCCCTACGTTCTTGTCAACAAGACGGGGCTAATCGGGAAGGGCACATTGTCTGCTCTCTGAGGGGGGGGACGCCTTATTTGACGAAATCAAAAAGGGGGGGGGAACGGGAAAAAGGAACCTCCTTTTTCCAGGGGAGAAGTCATTGCGTAAACACTTCGTGATGATAAGAGGGGGGGGAGACATCCTCTGCAACACTTCTCATTTCAGGAGAGTGGTTGATCAAATATGGTACGGGGTTAGCAAGAAAAATTGTCTCGTCCTCAGGACCAGAAAAAAGTGAAAAACCCGGTTTCAGGGACGGTTCACAAGTTCCCTAACCTCGAAAGAGATCGAGTCAGTATGTACAAAGGCAGAGAGGAGGGGGGGGCGAAAAGGGGGGGGGGAACATCTTTGGATTCAAAGGAAGGCCGGAGAAAGGGGAAAAAAAAACTGTCTCTGAGGGAAAATGGGGGGTGCCGTCTCATCATGGGGAAAAGGAAACAACTTTTCCGGTGGGAAGGCCCCTGAATCGTTTGAGAGGACGCCGCAAAAAAAGCTAAACGGTAAAATTGTGAGAGGGTGGTTTGCGTAATTTCCGCCGTGGGGGAGGGAGAAGACCTCTTCTGTCCAGCGCGAGTCGCTAAAAGGGGAAAAACTACAAGCCAGGAAAATCGCCTTTAAGGCATACACGCTTTGGACCCCGTAAACTAATTAATTATGAAAAGAGAAGTGGCAACTTCACAAGGAAGAGGTAGACCGTAAGCCAGAGAAATTTTAAGGAGTAAAGGGCTAACAAAAAGATAAACACGTGAAAAGGCGATCGTGGGAGTCCAAATTTCATTACCGGAGGGGCCGGCCCACGAGGAAAAACAATCTCCAACAGAAGAGGGGGGGTCAAAGAGAAGGTTTCCCCCTTTAGGTTCCTCCTTAAGGAAGGGCCAAGGAAAACCCTTCCAGCCGATACCGAAAATTACGGGGGTCAAGGAGGAAAGGTTGATTAAGGCGTTCTCACTTTGAGGTTGATGCACTATGACCGAGAGGGGATGACACATTAGACGGCAAAATGGGGAATTTTAACATAAAAAAATGGAAATCTCTGAGAAAGGAGACAGACGTGAATTTGTCGCGGGAGAATAGAAAGGTATTCCTTTCAGTCAAAAAAGGGAAAGGGGGCGATCAAAAAAAAAGGGGCACAATCCAACAGGATAGCGTCACTCGGATTTGAGCCTGTAAGAAGGGGGGGTAACCCTAATGTATCAAACCAAAGACTCGTACGAGAAGGGAAGGTGTCGCCATGGGGGGTTTCTACGTGGGGACAAAAAAATACTCCTCCTAACTGAAAAAGGCCGGGAAAAACGCCACCGCTAACGCCACACAGGGAGGGTTACCACTAATTTTCATGGGAATAAGGGAGGAGAAAGGAATGTCGGTTTATTAACCCATTTTTGGCAAAAAAGAGTTTCCTATTGAAGGAAGGGGTGCGCTCACAAGACGCGGGGGGGGGCAGCGTAAGAAAGGAAACGGCTTCCAAGAAAGACTTCTCTTTAGCCAAAAAACAGTGACGGGAAGACTCCTTCATGTCAACCTCAAAACGGGGATCATTAGAAGAGTACGCGTTTATGGGCTGAACAAAAAGGTTTTAAATGAGGACGCAGAAGTAGGGGGAAAAAGGGCACAATTTCTGCCACCGCCGGAAAAAGACAAGGGATAAGACTACACGAAGTGGGGGATCTGCCGCCTACAAACTTATTGGAAAAAAGTAGAAAACTAACTTCTCTTGGTGAAAGGGATGGCGTCACCTTGACGCCGGTAAAAAGGAACCTGACCTTTGGAGGAGGGGTGTATTATTTCTTTACTACGGAGGGATACAATTTGTGAATTCATTGTAAGGGGGAGGCAGGGGGAGGACGATTTCGTCTAAGGGGGGGTCTCCTATCAGGAAGGTTTGTCTGAAAATCAGCACAAAGGGTACTTTTTAATACACCGGGGACCGGGGCCGCCGCAACAATAAATAGAGTTCCGGAATTGGGGTAAAGACAGAAACTCACTGCAAAGGAGGGGCCGAGGGAGGAAATACCATCAGCAAGCGCCGTC
>Ga0179593_1451105_pt1 | contig 14110 bp, 9 predicted proteins | sample CZODoug2_1_08_16_FD_185931 | JGI IMG/M metagenome (GOLD analysis project Ga0179593, IMG submission 185931) | Vadose zone soil fungal communities from Angelo Coast Range Reserve, California, USA - CZODoug2_1_08_16fungal (PacBio error correction) | ecosystem: Environmental > Terrestrial > Soil >...
GCAATGCATATGGAAGAAGGGGCGATGAGGTCAAACGCCTTTAAAAAAAAAGGAAACCAAGGAGGGAGAAGTAGTTCAGAAGATAAAGCAAGAGGAGAGAGGCGCAAGAAGAAATACAAGAAATGACTTAAGGGAGAAGCACAGCGAAGGAGACTAGTGATCTGGAAGACACGGAGGGACCACCTTAGAGAAAGCATTGAAGGACCCTAGGAGGGCTTACATCACAAGGTTTTTCTGCAGACATCAGTTGGTAGGACTGATAAAGAAGGGGTCAAAAGATCAGAGCATGCAAAGATCAACAAAAAAAGGTCGGAAATTTGGGGGGGGGAATGTAGAGAGGCTAAAAAAAATACGATCAAGGCTTTACTGACTGGATTTCACGGAAAAAAAAGGTAAGCACGTTCAAGGGGCGTGAAAGGGGGATGAAAAAAAGGAAAAACAGAAGAGAAAAGAAGGAAGGTCAGGTGGAGGTCCCCGCAAGGTTGGGAAACAAATGAGTAGCTAATAAAAAATCTAAAAGCTCGCACAATTAAACGACCGCGTTAGGGCAAAGAGAACAAAGGAGGGTGGTCGGGGAAACGTAGCGAAAAAGCTAAGAGGTCAGGGGGGAACCAAAAGAAGAAAAAAGTTGAAGCCGACTTCCCTGAAAAAATGTTTGGAGGGCACTGGGAAGACAATGGACTGCGAAAAACTTAGGAGTGGAAAACCGAAGGATACGTCCTAATGGAAAAAGGAGAGAGTGGAAGAGAAAGGATTCAGGGGGGCGATTGTGACCGCTCAGCAAACTAAAAGAAGCGCCTTTGCCCTTGGGGCGACTTGGTCCTTCACATCGCTGAATTTGTAAAGGGATCAGAGGAATAAGGGAGGGACCGATAGGTATGCGATGGGGCCAATCAAGGAATTCGAGGAGGAGGGGAGGGAGGTTACAGGTCGGAAAGAAAACATATACGATGCTACAAAACAAACTCTGGCCAAGAACTGGATGCACGAAACAAAAACCCAAGGTGGAGAAAAACGCTCTCCCGATCTGGACGAACCGAAATCAAGAAGAGGGATCCGACCGGCGGATACAAGCGAGGCTGAATCAGTTGCTTCATAAAAAAAAAAACATATAGTCGCAACATGGTTTTGATCTTTAACACTTCTCCAAAAGAAAGGTAAAAACGCCTGTTTCAATATCTCGCGCCTTGCGAAAGGGGGTACCGACCGACTGGTGAAGCCGAGAGGTCCTAGAAAAAGGGAAAGAAAAAGGGTAGGCAAGAACACAAAGGACATCACTCATCTTAAGAAAGAACGCCATCTCAGCACAGGAAAGAAAAACTTCTCTCTAGCAGGAAACCGACGGTAGCCTGGCGCTATCAAGTTGAGCTTCTCTAAAACGACGCGTTAGGGAGACCAAGAAAATAAAAGGCTCGGAACGGCTTGATGTAATTCAAAAGCCCGCCTCGATCAAAAAGCGATCTCGTCGAGAAAAGAAAGAAGCACCGTATGAAGACAAACCGGGCAGACGGAAATCGCGAAAGAAAGAAAAGCCGGGGGGGAGGAAGGGAAAGACAGGAAACAAACGATCGGACAGCTTTTTAAACGATCACAATCCCAAAATAAAGGCTGCATCCACCTGGAAAGACGACTTATCCAAGGAAAGCAGTCTCGGGGGGTGAATCATTCGTCGACCAAAAGATGCGTAGAAAACGGTGTGGCGCAGGCTACGACGAGGCGCGAAGCGATATAGGGCATGAGACAAGGATTCGGTTTTCAAAAAGACAAGAGATGCTCAGCTCAAGAGGATATCAACGCACGTAAGCTGTAGGTTGCCTGAAAGGAGACGGCGCGAAATAGCAGGGAAGGAAAGAGTCAAGCAATCGTCGCGTCCAGTTAACGCATCTTCGACAACTCGCCATAAAGACAGGGACAGTTGGCGGGTTCCGCAAATCGCGTGGAAAGCTGGCGGGCAGAAAATAAAGACTCGCAGGTTTCGCGTTGGCAGAGTCCAACATCCAAGAAAAGGTCCTCAAAGAGACCGGCCCCTTATAGAATCCATATTTCTTACACAAACAAAAGGAGCATCAACTGAATCAGAGGCGGAAAAAGGGGGGAAGATAGTACCAATGGGCGCCACAGAAAAAGTAATAACGCAGGAAAGCAGGAAGAGGGGGGGGGAGAGAACGTCCTTCTTGTGCCATGTAAAGCGGGGTGCACGGTAGTGCTCGTGAACGCAAAAATCGAAGAGTTTGGTGGTACTTAAAAAGGAAAAACCTGATGAAAGCAAAATGGGCCCCGATCGACAGACAGAGTTGAGGGAGTAGAGTAAGGATATGAGAGGTTCGTTTCGGCGCCTTGAACGCGGCGTCAAGAAAATCGAGGAACTAAGATAAGAAACACCGGATCCAGCAATGTAAGGGCCAGACAGTCGCAAAAGGCCGGCCACCGTCAGACAAGGGACGAAGTCAGGGGGGAACCCGCTTGAGGGGAGAGAAGGACGAAAAACGAGGGGAAAAAGTGTCTTAACCAGAGTTTTCATCCGGATCACCTTAAAAAACAAAAAAAAAGGAAACACGTCGCCGAAGGCAGAAAAGCTGCTAGGGGAAAACGAAGAGGTCCAAAACGCGGTCCTGATCGAGTACGGCTACGTAAAAGAGGACCAGGAAAATTTTGGGGTGAGGGAGGCGAAAAGGAAAAAAACGAGAAGGACACTCGTGCCTCTGCCCCTGTCAACGGAAAAACGTCATGACCACGGGTAAGAGTGCGATAAAAGGCCAGAAGGCGAACCATCCATCTCCTGAATATCAGAGCAAGATAATCGAAGGGGGCAATGGAAGGAAACTAACAACAAAACAGGAAGGAGAAAAGAGCCGGCACCGGCAGGTCAAGTGAGGAAATGGGCCGGAGATGGAGGGCTTAAGAATTCCTGTGTAACAGTCGAAAAAAGCCATGGAAAATCATGACAAAGGAAAAATGGGGAGCGCGGACCGGCTAGAACGGTCATGTCGCAGGAGCAGAAAAGGGCAGCTTCATCAATGGAATACGAGAAAGAAGGAACGGGGGGTCGCCTTCGAAAGAATGATTCGGAGACTTACTGGGGTGATGGGAAATTAGGGATAAAAAGGTGGTCGAAGACAGATATTAAAAGGCCCCTTCGTACGCGCCGTACTCCTCGCGAAAATCAGACAGGGGACGGGTCGACGGGGGCCAGGTGAGACCGGGAAAAGAAAAAATTGGGAATCCTATGGAGATATAAAAGGCGGAAAGGGGTCTAAGCGACGCGCCGCGAAATAGCCGAAGCGGGAACGCGCTATCCCGGAATGGCACTTAAGGGAACACAAAGGTCGGGGAGGGGAACAGGCTCTGGAATGTAAAGAATTACTACACAAATGGGGGAAGCGAAAAAAGAACGATGCAACTCCTCGTAGAAACAGGAGGAGAACCCGGGGGCCAAATACGCGACTGATAGGGAAAACAAACACAAAGAATCGTTGCCACCGGGGGAATGCTTCCAGTAAGAAGGAAGGAACGTTTGCTAAAACGAAAACAAAAGGCCAGACCGAAATCTTGAGCGTCGGAAAAGAAGAATTATGTATGGGATATGACCGTCAAGACTGACCAGGTCTCAAATTCCGTACAAGCACTCAGGCCAGGAGGGGTGGAAGAGGGTCAACGCAACATCAGGGCGTAGGGACCGTGGAGGTTTACTAAATCAACTAAAGCTCCGTTAAGGCCCCTCACAAAATCCAAGGAGATGCGAGTTGATACTCGATCGCGCGTACAAGCGGAAGAAATCTAGGGGGACGGGTAGAAAGAAGAAGATCCATCTAAAAACTCAAACTAGGCTGAACTGCTCAAATTGATCTGGCCCCTATACGGGACCCCTGTTGGAGGGAAACCATAAAAACCCGAGGGGGGGGCAGAGAATGTCTGTTCCGCCCGGGAACGCCTAGAATAGGAAGAGATCAACCGTGACAAGAAAGACTTGTGTGCGACGACCTGAAGGCCAAACGCGATCTAGGAAAAAAGACGCAATAATCGAGCCGGGAGTACGGTGGGGGAAAAGGGAAGTGCGGGAAGAACCTTAGCGGCTCGGCAAAGCGAAGAAATCATCGGCCTTGATAAATGATGAGACGGATAGCAACGGCTGTTGTATTGAGACCGATTGCAGGGAGGAGAAATGTAAGAATAGAACCGTGAATTCTGCAGCTGAAAAAGCAACATCTTCATCGCTGGGCGGACGGGAATAACGAGACGATGCGACTGGCGATCCTGTGCTTCTTGGGGAAAAAAGAATTGGACGATGGATTGGGAAAAGAAACGACTGAAGTGAAATAAACATGAATTACCGATTGCAGCGAAGAAAAGCCTTGTTGCTTTAAATCTTGCCGCTGGCATGGAACGGAGCGTGGAAAGATTCGATTTTGGTTGGGGAATACCGATTCCCAGAAGAGAAAGGAATTTTGAACGAAATCGGAGATGCTCACAAGAGGGAAGGGCAAGCTTAGGCAAGGCAGATCCTAGGAGGCTTTCCTTCGACCGAGAGCGAGCTTGACAATCAAAACAATCGGGACGCAGGGTGCCGGCGTGACTACCGGAAAAAATGGCATCCCTCATCGGTCCAGGGACATGCAGTCGCATTATGAGGGAGGCGTCATATGAAGGGTCCACAGTTCGGGCGAACCTTGGGGGGTCACGCAAAACTCCATGAGGGTGGAAGGCTAAATGTAAGAAAGAGATTTTTCTCAGGAGGTCCTGGGCGAAACGGAATACCGAAGGGAAGAAAAAACTCATGGAGTGCCCCAGAGGGCTACCCAATCGACCACCTCTAAGGATCACACAAACTTAAGAAGTGCAGCGGCGCGGAAAAAAACCCTCGAAGTAAGGGCAAAGGCGCGATGCAAAGGGGGGGCAAGCCGGAAAAAAGAACAAGAAGAAAAAAAAAGGAAAGGGGTCTCTTGAAAAAGATTCCGTCGCTTCATTTTTAAAGAGCAGGGCACGCAGTCGCCAGGCTCGGACAGCCCGGAGAAGTGGCCAAAAGCTATGGGGGAAGGCTATCGTCAACGAGTGTCGTCCTTCTTTTGGTCCAAACCCAGAAAGTAGAATGGCAGGTGAACGCCAAAAAAATGGGGGGTTAAGATCTTCTACAGCGGTCGATTAAGGGTGGGAATCGGAAGGGTTGGGGGGGGACGGGAAAAGTAGTACGCATTGTGCGATCAAATGGGAGGTAAGGGGGATATCGGTTGTGTTGGAGGGTTGGGAGCCGCTTAAGGGCGACCAACGGCGAAGTTGTCGCAAAAGCGGAAGTAGAAAGAAAGAAGGGACGGCTTTCAACGGGCTGGGAAAAATCAGAATGCCATTGCCGAAAGTCACCTTTTGATAAGGGAGAGAGGAGATGGCAAAGAATTTCGAAAAGGCGAAACAAATGAACGACGGCAGTGCGGAACCCTGGAGGGAGAACGGCATGGAAATAGAGAGAGGAATGATAGAACGAGGGGCAAAAATATAGATCTGCCGACTGTCAGAATGCCGAGATGTGGAGTGGCGAAGCGATTCCGACAACAAGCGTTTCGTTTGGGTTGTGGAACTGAAAGCAGGAATCGAGGACGGATGCTTGGGGAACGACTTGATAAACCGAGGGTTGGAAGAGACACAGGGGAACGTCAGAAAAAGTGAAGAAAGAGCATGAGCTAAACGATTTTCAGGGAACTGAGACTTAAGGGGAATCTCCAAAACCCGATGAGGAGGAAACGAGGTACAAGAGCCCCTTTCCAATAGGTGAGTAGCATGTTTCGGATGCAAAGGAAAAGCTGACTGACAACCCTGCTAAACAAGGACGGTTGGTGAAAAAGAAAGCCGAGAAAAACGCTAAGGAGAGGAAGAGGAGGAAGAACCAAAACCTAAAAGATATGGAATTCGCGGGGAAAAAAACGCGTCATCTAGAACTCGGCAACAGACGATGGTGACACAGGAGCCCTACATCATTCGCAATCTAGAGGGGGGGAAAGGAAGGACAACATCAAGGGGGGGTAGCAATTAGCGTTCATGTCAGGACTGAGACAAATTTGCACATCTAAGCAGCATGCCCTGGGATAAACTAAGACTGTCGAGGCCAAGGGGGGTAATGTCTAGAGTCGGGGTGGGAAAAAAAAGCGGGGAGAAAAAAGGCTGGCTCTGTCCTTCTAAACGTCAACGGAAATCCTGCAAGAAGCTACCAAAACAAAACCGAGAAGGATCAATACGGAGAGTCCATGGAAAAAAAGTTGTTTGGCACAAATGAGTACTGACTCTTAACCAAAATAAGAACCACAAGCACTCAAACAATATCGACGCGTGAAGAGATTTCCCTGACTTTTTGGTGGGGCTGACGGCTGAACTCAAACGGCTCACAGGGGCGGGAAAAAAAGGCACGGACGAAAAAACAGGGACGCTACAGCATAGCTGGGGGGGAATCACTTAGGAAAGGAAGGGACCAAAATTGCTCCTGCTGCCAATTTAATTGAGAAACACAGAGACGGAAACTAAAACAAACGCTTTTGAAGTACTGCTATTTAGAAACCCCAAAAAAGAAATCGCGAAGGGTGCCCTTTATCGGGCTAGGGCCTCTCGCATGAAATTTGTCTGGACTGGAGGACGTATGTGATGCGTATTGGGGGGGGGGGAATCACAGAGTACGAGGCGGCTGAGATTAACTGTCGCAACGCAAAGGATAATCTCTGCATGAAGATTATGACGGACACCACTCTCCCGAGGATGCAGAGCAAAAAATCAGGGGAGCCGAAAGGCGCCAAGGTAGGGAAGGAAACGAAAAGCATTCCTACTAAAAGTCTGACTAAAAAAGGGCCTGATCATGTGGATCAACTTTAGCCAACCGAACAAAAAGAGAGTACACCGATGGGGTTGTGAGAAACTTTGAAAGCCTCAGAAAGTCTGACCAAGCGGGGAGAAGAAGAAAACAAAAGGGGGAATATCCAGGATCGTCCGGGCGAGATTGTCCGTCCGAAAACGAGGAAGAACAAATAGTAATAAGGGAGTCCCCACCCATCACAACTGCGCATCCGTTCCCTATGAAAGCTCCGGCAAGGTTCCCAACAAGGCGTCGGAAGGCTCTTAATAAGAACTCGAAAGAAAACCAGGGGAAGAACACGAGCGCGTGCCAAACTGAATCTCAAATTCAAATACAAAAGAGACCATGTCTAAGTATCTTCGCTCCACCGACGAATCACAGCGGTACGAATGAGAGATCTAGCGCCAAATCATGATCAAAAAGGGATGACCCGGGGACTTCAATCGCCACTCCGAAAATTGCATATCCTATCATCAGATAAAAACATAACCAGGCGAATTCCTTTGTGAAAAAAGCCAGAAAAGGGAAGAATAACAAGAGACCATTCGGTATCCGTCGGCTGAGCAAAACCAGAAAAATGTGGAAAAGTCATGTCGTCGAAAATTCTGCTCGCCAAACGGGGTGAAAATAACTCGCCGAACTCGCGCTACCTTGCTATTGGAAACTTCCTGAGTATCAAGATGGTCCGCGGGGATGGTTTCCAGGGAAAGGAAAAAAAAAAACAAGGGCTCGGGAAATATAAATCCCGCGGCAGGTCACGCCGAAGGGGGGAGGGAAAGGCAACATCGGCCGAGGGGAAGAGAATTTAAGAAAACATCGGCCAGCAGATCCTAGGCGCATTTGGGGTGGGGTCGACGCATCTTCGGTCAAGCTCTGCCATAGCCCTGGAAAAGCTGGGCGGGTCGCAAATCGGGGAGAGCGTGGGCGTTGGAGAAACAGAAAGGCGAGCAGAAGGAGGTGGGAGGTTAACAGAAAAAGTCCAGAAGCATACCGCCGCGTTATCCGTCAATCTACAAAAATCAAAAAAAACCTCTTGACTCCTCTCAGCTTGCGTCAGGCCCGATGGATCAATGGACGCCCAGAACTCGAGAAGCCCGGCAAGAAAAAAAAAAAGCGTGGTTCGAGTCCCTCGCGTCGGGGGCCAGGTGAGAGTCGAAACGAGAGTGCATCGATTTTTTCGAAAGAAGAGAATCGTATTGGTGCGTTCGTCAAAACCGGCTTCCAGCGAAGGAAACGAATCCCGAATGGCGTGTGCGGGGCTTATGACCGGATAGCAAGAAGAAGTCGGCGAAGGGAAAAAGCTGAAAACCATCGTGGGGAAAAGTCAGAGCAGAGAATCAAGAAAGTGTTCAAATGGTCGCCATGCTCACGGGTCGTCACCTCCATGAAAAGACAAACCAAAAGGGCGCAGTGCGAAAAAAGCATGTCCCGCGGGTTGCATCTCGTGGGTATGCAAAGGTCAGGAGACAGATCATCACAGGGGGGAGATCAGAAAAGAAAGGAACCGTCGCCATGAGGGCTCTGGTCCACTAACTGAGAAAAAAGCTAACAAAGTGTCGCGCCATTTGGATGACGCAGCAAACGACCCTGATATAAGGATCTCTCACAGGGTCAAATGATGGCGGATAAACACCATAAGGAAGCGCACACTGGGAAAAATTCAAATAAGAAGAGCCGGAAAGAAGAAGGTCTGCCAAATCTCTCTCCCGAGGAGAAAGAGAATACAGACTTATCCTGCTTGAATGATGAAGCGGATATGGAGGCAGAAATACCGTACGTGTAAAAGGAGGGAATGGCGCCATGTCCCGTGAAGCCAGAGTTGACATGAAGATCGAAACCATTCTGCAGAAAGGAAAGGGCATGAATGGCTACGAGATCAGAAGCGGGGGCAGCCGTCGAACCATGAAATTCGCGCCGTGTACGTGGTCGATGAGGAGAATGAGGAGCATGACTGAAAGGGTAAACGAAAACGAGGGACAGACATTCAGTTTCTCCCTCCCAGAATAAAAATAATTAAACAGTAGGTTACATGGCGAAGGTGACACCCGATTTGGACATTAATGGATAGGAGCTGGCCGGTCAAGAAGAGGAGCCGGAAAAGCCAGTCAGGACGACCGAGCGAAGATCATATTCCCGTCTCACCATCACAAAAGGGGGTATATCGTGGGAAAGGGCGCTGGGAAGCCGGTTGTGACTATTACTAAACCAAACCGGAGGGTGATGCCGGACGCCTGCTCGAAAAAGAGAGAACACATCATATAAACGAAAGAGGTAACATCAATCTCTACTGCAACCAAAGCGTCAGAAGGGACGGGCATCCTTCTTACGGACCGGGTTCAAGGGGCGCCCATTGTAACATCAGCGGACCCGAAGGGAATCGGGGATCCGGAGTGCCAAGAGTCAGGGGAAAAAAAGGGGATCGAGACATCACCAGGGGAAGTGTCAATTTGCTTCAAGAGCACGCAGGGTGACTCGCCACAGAATGACTATTTCGCCTGATGGGGACAATTCAAAGCCAAGCCGCAAACGAATTTGCGGAACCAGCTAAAGAAAGTCAAGGCGAGGCAGGGGAGAATCGCAGATGCAAAGAAAAAAACCAAGAAAGAAAGATCTTGAACGGCCGATGGAAGAAAGAGGGGGAACGAGCCGATCAGTTTCTCATCAAATTCTGAACCTATGCCTCGGGATTGAGGGGCCTTAAAGAAGGACCTCGCCCTTGTCGGAAAAAAAACCGCGACAGAGGCAGATCTGAGAGCTTGAAACACGGCCCTAGAAGTAGGCGAATCACAAAAAAACGGGGAAGTCGAAAGCATCACTTTTGAAAAGGAATTCCCACCATCGCTGTCACGCGGAGCAGAAAAAAGACGTGGAACGGGTGGCTGCCCTGATTACGAAAAGCAGGTCGATCTGGACTTGGATCTTATATGAAAATGGATGCACGCTTTGGAAAGTAAATTAGAAAGAAGGATGAGAAGCTGTCCGGACAGGTACCCGGGGAAATGGATTCGCCGCCGACAGATAGCATCTGGAGAGCGGCCAAGGGATTTAAAGGCCGTTCGGACCGTGCTTCTGTGCGCACGAATTGAGCGTCGGGGAACCGTACGCGAACGGCGTTTACCAGCGATTGCATTGCCATCATAGAAAATCACCGTGTTGGCTTAATGCAGGCGAGAATTTAACGGACGTCTATGAGAGGTTGGGATTGCGACACAGAGACAGGAAAGAGACATAGTTGGGGGATCACCTTAAGCGCTTCACCAGTCCAAGGAAGCTAGACTGTGCTCAGGACGGCGTCTAAGATCTTGAACAGGCTGTGTTCGGACCTCAAAAAAGGGCGAAGCGGACTGAGAGTGAAAAAAGATCAAAACCAGAGGGAAATGGGGTCCTTCTAACCGGTAAAACAACCTTATCAAAGCCAACGGTATCACGACAGGAGCTCGGCAAATGATTGAGGCGGAGACGATCGGGGGAGCAAGTTCGAAAAAGTTCGCATCGGAAAATTGGGGGTTGTGAAAGAAGAATATAAATCGTCTTTCTGGCGACACTTAAATACAAGACGCCAGAATCCCTCATGGGGCCCATCGCATACAAATAGAGTAAGCACACCTAACGGAGCACGACAATTTAGAAGAACCCAAATTCAAAAAGAAAGGCAGCGAGGCTTATTTTTTGGGAAAGGACGGCTTAGGCGAAGCTATAATCGGCCAAACGCTCTCGTAGAGAGCGGACGTAGAGTAGGGGGGGTGGAGTTAAATCCGACGGCAGCGACCCAGTAGAGACGTAAGAAAAGCAAAACCACGAGGCCTCTTATCGTCTCAACGGCGGAAACAAAAAGGGAGAAACAAGGGATTTCAGATGAAGAAAAAAAGGAGGGGAAGATCTGCTAACAGCGAATGATTGGAAACGAAAAGACGATGTGTTTTTGAGGGAAATCTTATTAAAAAAAGAACGCAGGTGAAAAAGGGCGGGAAACAAGGACCAATAAGGATGTCAGAATTATCGTTTTTTTGAAAGGGAACATGAAGAGAATCTTGACTAGTGTCTAATCGGAAGAAAAAAAAGCACCTTGGATCGCGTCGGGTTTGCGGGAGAACTCGGAAGAAAATTGAAGAAATAGAAGGGGGGAGACGGGCGAGGATGTATAAGCTCGTTCGCCAAATTAACGCGGCTGGAAGACGTTAATTTATTGAACGGAATGGGACAAACTAAGAGAGGCGCGAGTTTATGCGACTGGGCAACTATAGGGGCTCCGACGTGATAGAGCAAAAACGTGGCTAAACCGAATTCACGACATCAGTGAGAGTTTGGTCCCAGCAGCTGAAGCGAGCGAACGGGGCTTTGCACTACTTTATAACCACACTGGGTAAGACGGTGGAAAATCTTTGGGAAAGTTTGAAGAACGCATGAAGCTCAAAAGGGGGGACAAAGGAAAAAACTGTAGGCTCATCAACAAAAAAAAAGGGAGGAAAAAGAAATAGATGATTAAGAGAAATGCCATGGCAATAGTGTGATCGAAAAAAGGCTTAAAAAAGAACAGCCGTACCAAGCTCGGCACCACTGTAAAGTGAGAAAGTCTTTCAAAGCCGAGACGAGAGCTGAGCTGTCGCTTGACTTCGTCCGTTCAATAAGATAGTTCGGGTAAAGGAAGAGGGGAGAAAAAAGGACAAGGGGGCTCATCCTTCAGGCATCAGTCGTATGTGCCCCGCTCCAAAAATCACCTCCTCGAGAGGGGGTGTCCTGACCAGAAGGTTTGCGGAAAGGAGTTTCTTTGGCGAAACGAAAAAGAGCGGTCACAGACATCAGCGCAAAAATGAAAGACTCGCGGCAGGGGTAATGAGAGGAAATCACCTAAGCTCCAGGTTGTAAAAAATCAAACTGACGGAAAAGCTTCAAGCAGGAGTGCGACTGAACGGAGACCAAACCGAGAAGTATCAGCTTGAGATAATTTGAGTTCACCGACATTTTTGGTCACTAGAATACAGACTACAACATCTGCTAACGCGCTCACCATTGAAGAACTGGGTAGCAAAGGAAAAAAGGATTTTTTGGCTGCAACGAGGGGGCAGTCAAAACTGCTCAGATGGGAGAAAAAACCGCAACGGAACAAAAAGATGAAAGAGCCATAGCTGGTTTAAACTGAAAGGGAAGGTCAAGGATGGGGGGTGATGCCTTTTTAAACGAAGCGGAACAAGAAACTTGGCCTATTCTAGACTTAGCTAGTACGCGGGACTCTAACAAAAAATAGAAGAGACTCGCCCGTGCCCGGGACGGCGATTGTCAAGCGCAGAACGCAATGAAATTTTGTCCGTGGAGAAAAGTGATCGGATTGAGGGAGGGGGGTAGCGATGGGGGGGGTCACTAAGGCTTCTGGGCGGTTTCCGTGAAAAAAAAACTAAATGGTACTTACGGGAGCCGGGGCCACAAAGAGCCCAATGGATGCCGATGAAACTCAAGGGGGAGGAAAGAACTAGACAAAAAAGGACACCGCCTCAAGAAAGGAACACCAAACCAACGAGCAATGTAGGCTACCCGACAGGGATACAGTTTGTTCTTCCACCTCGAGCCCCATATAGGATCACAGGGGTCTGGGAAAAAAGAAATCAAATCTTCGAGTGAGAAATCATGTTACCGAAGCGATCGTCCTTTCACGAAGGGTTCCGCAAGACGGGGGAAACACCGAAACGCGGGGAAAAGGTCGGGAAAAGAGGTCGGCAAATCACACACTCGGTCCAAAGTCAAGAAGGATGAAAAAAACAAGGACGTCGCTTCTCGGCTCAAAGGCAACAACATCTACGTAAAAGCGCTGGGAGAGAGAAAGGAAACAAAGGACCACGAGCGAAAGGACGGAAAAGAGCTCTAAATGTCGGAGGATCCCGGACAAGCTTCCATGCTATCGGGCTCGCGAGCCGAAATCAGGAACACGGATGCCGGACAAAGGAAGGAATCCGATAGGAGTAATAAAAGGCCGTTGAGGAAGCATCATGAAAAAAAAAACCAAAAAAAAAACAGCAAAAAAATATAGAATACCTCTTGGTGAAAGAAGAAGAAAGGCGGACGTAAAGAAAAGAGGATGCACAATTCACCCGACTGAAACTGCAGAAAGAGAGATGTGTTTTCCTTCATGATCTACAAAGCAAGCCTCTGAAAGGTTGTGAATCTCGAGAAAGGGCACGGGAGAGGAAAGGCAGAAAGAACTGATCACGATGCAGGGGGGGGGAGGCCTAAAAAAAAAAAAAAAAATAAAAAAAAAAAAAAAAAGAAAAAGAAAGGGGATGAAGTATCGGGCAGATCAAAAGGCCTCGTCAAATAGAAAAGAGTTGAAACCGGAATAGGAAGAGGAACACTGCTTGGACATCTCCCGGCTTAAAACTTCGCGCTCCTCTTTCGGGAAAAAAAGGACAAAATCTACCATTCCCTTGAATTTAGCGGGGGTAGCAATCGTGGAAACGGCTTGGCTTTTACGGAGCACACCAGGAGGGAAGAAAAAGAGGGTGGGGTGCACACAAGACGGCTGGGGGGGAAAAGAGGGAGCATGGAAAATTTATGTACCATCCAGGGGTACCGCATGGAAAAACCTCCTCTTATCATAACTCGAGCAAGAGTTAGGGGACAGTAAAGGGTGGCGCAAGGGCGCCAAAGAACTTACTTGAGAAGGAGCAGGGAAAGACAGGAGCGGTGGTTCGATGAAACAACCGTCTTGGGGAAAGGGGGTATCCAGGTCGTCATCTTGGTAAAAAAATAGGCTCTCAAGAGGTTGGGGTACGTAAAGACGTAAAAAGAGGGGGAAAAAAATCAAAGAACGATAGAAAGAAGGAGTCGACATGTATATTTCTGGAGCGGCTGCTTCCTTTACAGGGGGGGAGCGTCACGGAACGAAATCGATGACAAAAGCTTAGAATACATCAGAGAAAGAAGGGGGGTAAAGTTTTGACGAAACAGACTAAAAAAAGTAAAAAAGACCCCAAGACGAAGGAGGGAAAAAACGCAAGAGAAACGTCTAAAGCCGTTCCTCCGGTGTCTTCCAGGGACCTTCATCTAAAAATAGAAGAAAAGAAAACGTCACGGAAAGGGACAAACCGCCATGCGCGAGTCGAGGGGTCTGACCACGGGGCCGGAGCTTCCACATAGAGGATCAAAAATGAAGCGCCCGTTGGGGGGGAAAACGCTACAAGGAAAGGAAAGAAAAGAGAGAGAATTGACAAATGTGCTTGAGGGTACTTCACAAAAAGGGAACGTACCCTGATTCGAAGCCATCCTCTCCAGCCATCAGCAAGATACAAA
>Ga0179593_1252276_pt1 | contig 14109 bp, 10 predicted proteins | sample CZODoug2_1_08_16_FD_185931 | JGI IMG/M metagenome (GOLD analysis project Ga0179593, IMG submission 185931) | Vadose zone soil fungal communities from Angelo Coast Range Reserve, California, USA - CZODoug2_1_08_16fungal (PacBio error correction) | ecosystem: Environmental > Terrestrial > Soil >...
GCGGCAAAATGCGCGAGACAAGGATGTGGTACGTTTCAAAGATCAATGGAGCCTTACGAAGGACTAGAATAAGAGCAAGAGGAACGCATTCCTTACCCCGCAGCACGCGGGCTGGGGCCTGCAAATAGGGAAGGAAACTCAACCCTAAGAGCATGTTGTCGTGCGAAATAAAAAAGTATCGTTCAAAAATGACGGGTCTCAGCGAGCGAGTCGACGACCAGCTCGAGAAGAATCACGATTCTGAGGCGCGCGAGCGCGGAAAACATACATGCAAGCAATGTCTATGAGAACAGGACATGAAAAGAGGGGTAACAGCGCGACTCAATAAAGAGAAGAAATGCGCGGCGGCGAAAGGAGACGGGTCCCGGAGGAAGATTCCATCATGAATCTGCAGCGCGGAGGGTGGACGCGGACGGAGTTACGGAGTCGTCCGGAATGCGCTGGGAGAAAAATACAGGACGGGGGACTGGTCTGGCCAGAAAAGTAAAGGAGAAAAAAGAGGCACGGCGCGTAAGCGTAAAACCGGAAATGGCTAAAGGAGGACTGCGCCTCTAGCATTGACTCCGAGAAAGACATCATCTCAGGGTCAAGACTCATCGGACTGAGCATTAGGTGAGAAAGTAGGTGTCGCCCACTGCGGGGCGCATGAGGGTCAAAACAAGCATGGAATAAGACACGGCACGAGGAGCAGGAAGTGAAGCAGGTACCTCTCTGAGAACAAATGAAGCCTCTTTCAGAGGCAGCTTTCTGACAAAGAAGCAGTAATAAAGAGGGAAAATCACGAGAAGACACAACATACATGCAAGAATATAAAAGGCGAGGTAAAAGAAGGAGATGAAAATCTTTGATATTAGCGAAGCACATAAAAACTCTTGCGATCGCACAGGAAAAACTCCGGAATAGGGGAAAGCTCCAATCTAATGTGCGGAAGAAGAAGAGGTTATTCTGTGTAGGTAATTGGTAAACGGCGGCGTGTCGAACTCGATTAACTAATGGGAGGAAGAGGACCCAGGAGACAGCAGAAGTTGCAGTAGCTGCTCGCATAGCGTGACAGGAAATCGGGAAAAAAAACTCGAAAAGAGCCTCATCTACGTCTCAGGGAGGCACGTCTGAGTACATTTAAACTGGAGCAAATCATGCTGACAAGATGAGAAACGGGCTAAAGGAGAATTGGGGAATAAAAAGCCACTCCTGGCGATCTACACAAAAGAGATATAGGGTTTGACCGGCTTGCGCCGAGAGTAGTCAATCGGGGGAACTACTATTCTGTGGCTCGGGGGGGGGTCAAGACCAAGCGTCAATCATCTAGGATATATGAAATCCAATTTTCATGCGCAGAAAAGAGAGGAGGAAGCTCCTACAAACTACCACCTCCTCCAAAAACCTGCCCCTGCGCGACTGCCGCCCGCCGACCGCCGGGAATGCAAACGTGTCCTGAATAAGGAAGGGAATCCCTAGCGACTGGCTCTCACGATTAAAAACACGATGACATAGAACGCTAAAGGAGTGCCGTAAAAGTGGTTTGGGGGGTCAAAAAAAACGAAAAGAAAAACAGGAGTCCTAACGACTCTCCCAGAGAGAAGACCGCTACTCAAAAAGTGCCGTGCCGTCCACCACGTCATTATCGTCTCCAACAGTGAAAAAAAAAGCATCTATACCTCAGACAAACGCGCAGTACAATGGCCAGATAAAACCATCCAACGGCGAAAACTTGGGACTCAGGGGGCCTCGAAGCAGGTACACGGGTGGATTCAAAACCGTGGAGACAAAAAATGACCCGCCGCAAAACCGCTAAGCTTGAGACACCGTACCACAAGCCAACTGGGTGAAGCGGGGAAAGTACTCAGTGCGATCCCTAAAAAGGATAAGACAAAGAGGGAGACGCGTCTAAAAAAAAACTTCGACATCAGAGAACCATGGATATGAGACGCGCCTGTCCGGAGTGATAGGGGACAAAAAAGGATGCCTGCAACGAATGAACTGCCAAGAAGGTTCGACTTGGAACACCTCAGAGCGGTGCGTAAAGCATCGGGCCAACTGTCATAAAGTCAGGAGGGCAGCCGGCGTGTGTCTCAGGAAGGGAAATGAACCGAATGGATTTGCGCGATAATAGCCGCGGCATGCTGACTGGGCTCTGAAAAGTCCGAGGAAACCAACACATCAGGTTTCAGGTCGTGATCGATCTGGCGAACTACGGTGAGGACACGCAGAGTTAAACGAGTCGAGCTGGGTCAACTTAAAATGAGGAAGCGATCAAAAAATCTGTGTGTTCTTGCACAAAGGAGCGAGAAATCATCGTCCAGTAAAGGACTCAGGGGCTTTGAAATCGCGCCCAGATCGAGGCCAAAAACCTGGATGCGATCTTCGACGGCAGAATAAAACGGAGGAAGGCGCGCCTCATCGTTGATACTTAAGTACGGTTGTAAAGAGAAAGCAATCGGAGGAGATTATAAATAGTGGATATGATAAGTGAAGGGGGAAGAAGCTGGCGGGGATAAAGGATGGGGGGAGTAGAGTACCCTGCCCAAAAGGCGTGCAGGGGTCACTATTGTCACCGGGAAAGACGCACTGCAAACATTACAAACATCGCTAACAAGGCTGCAGGTAGCAGAAAACTCGACGGGGAGCTTCTGCCAACGCCGTCGTTGAGGGGACGTAGCGAGGATAATTGGCGAGCTGGGGGCCGCAAACGTGGACGAAGAGTGCGCGGGCTCGGAAAGAATATATCTGTAGAGACGAGAACAGGACGTGTGCAGGAACGACGATCGATCGTCGAACCGGCAAGGCTCGCACGGGGAGGGAACTCCGGGGCTCAAAAACGCTGGGGCAAAACGAGGTATGGAAGGGGCAATACCGGGGGAGATCAAAAAGAGGCGCGAACATGAAAGTGAAAGCAAAGAAAGAAACCCGCACGGAGGGGGGACACGGGAACTTGGGGCTGAGCAAAAAGCCGCTATGTGGGGAGTTGTGATCCCTGAGCAGGGGAGCGGAAATCGTCTCATAAAAAAAAGGGAGTTCTGAAGGGTCGGGGGCGCCTACGTAATCGACGGAGGTCAACTGGTACAGCAACCGGTGGAGGGGGTCAAAGAGAGCCTCAACCAAACCGGAGTAGGAGAAGAGAATAGATGAACAACCGAAGACGGCATAGGAAGGGTAAAAATCCTTAATAGTCCGCCAACGAAAAGAGAGAAGCATTAGTAAAAAGATCTCTTTAAGAAAACAACGACAGAATCACTCTTCGCGACGACTCCCAAAGGTCGCGCGATGGCGACGTACTAAAGGGGTCCAAAAGTCAGTAGAGAAGCTTTGACGACACAAAATTCCTGGGAGGAAAAAAGAAACGCAGAGGGGTAAAAGTAACCCTTCGGAACCGCTAAAAACTCAGACGCGAAGCAGGGGGGGGAACGATCAGAAAAAGCAAGCGAAACTAATGGTACCTGCGCATATCTCGTCGTGAAGTGAGGCAAAGGTAGGAGTCCCGTTGGAAAAAACAGCGCGAAATTGAAGAAAAAGCCAAAAAGCACCGAAAAGACGTCAATCCCCACCAAGCGCCCGGGTTATCAACACGGCAAGAACTGGAAAAAAAAGCCGTGCATGCAAAACGCGTGGAGTAAAAGAGAAAATTTCACGAACCGGGGACAGGTAGGGAACGTAGAAAACGAAGCCGGCACATAAAACTCAAAAAAAAACTCAGCAAATAATAGACGCATCCATGGGCCTCCTCTCTGGAGGAAGATGTTCCACCGGATGGGAAACCAAAAAGGCACCTACCCGGATGAAAGTAGACGGCCGAGGGGGGGCACGAAAAGGGGACTAAGAGAAAAAAACGTGCAAGACGACCCATGAGTACATAGTCAACGGCCTGGGTAAAATCGGCGCCCGAGAAAGCTCAACAGCTAACCTTTAAGGTTGCAAGGGTGGTGATGCGGCATGTAAGTAGAAAACAGCGCATGCCCGGCAGACCCGCAAGGCTAGCTAGCGTCTCACTGCCGTGATGGCAAAAAAGAGGCGCAAAAATCACGAGCAAAAACGCACTCACATCGGAACAGGGGGGGCTACGGTGTTACGCCAATCGGTCAGAGTGAAAGAGAAGAACAAAAAGTCCGAAAAGGAGCGCTGGAAACTTTGGGGAAGGACTCACGCCAGCGCGTCGCCTCAAGAAAACGGGGAAGGAGATGAGAACGGACATAGACTCGCGCAAACTTGAGTATTCTACAGAAAGGGAAAGGTACTCTCCACCTGCCATCTCTCTTTCAAAACGCGGAAGAAGGGGCGCTAATTCGCGGGGGGTCGGCCATGGAGCAGGGGGAAAAAAGGTTAAAGAAAAAAAGCCAAACGGAGATCGCTCAAATATGAAAAGGGGTCCTTACGTGTGTGGCAGGGGGAAACGGGTGAAAGGGAAAGGACGCTGTGCTTTGAGGTCCCTCATGAGGGTTAAACAAAAAAACAGAAGTGACTGGCGTTTTTAGGCTTTGGAACCGGACGATCAAAAGTGGCGGGAGTACAAAAAGACCGGGGGTGGTGGGGTCTAAAACAAGACTACTCTCGTCATGGCCTCGGTGTGGGAGAAAAAGAGAAAGACTCGACCTCAATGAAAGGACCGAGCCCGGGGATCATCAGGGGGCAAATGAGTGAAAAGAGCAGCAATCGTCGGAGGCGACGTGGTGGAAAAATGTCGAGGGCCAAGATGGAGCGCCAACTCGAGGGGTGGAGCGCCACCTGAAAAAAAAAAATTGACCTCGAACTCAAAAGAGGTCTGGAGTGGGCAGGTCCCAGAACCTCAAGAGCTATTCTAGGACCGGCTCACTCTAAGAAAGAAGGGGAACAAAACCTCGAAAAGTCGACCGGGGGGGGCGGTTGTCACCACTGAAACACAAAAAAAGTGAGGGCAAAATGAAAACACGGAGTGCTAAGCATTTAAAGTACCACGTCGAATCAGGGAGCGTGGCGATGCGGTATATTTGCGCTTGGCGACAAAACGCTCTAAAACTATATAAGAGAGGATCCAATGGGGCTGGGAAAACATCAAGCGGAGAGGCCGCAGCTCGGGTCCTCGATCTAATAAAACAAGTCGCTCCGTCGGGAAAACAAGGGAACCCAATCCCGGAAATTGCGGCTAACTAAAGAGAGGGAAGAGAGAAAATCGTGGAAGGCTTCCTTGGATCTAGCGAAAAACGAGGGTTAGAGCCCCGCGAAGAATCTAAACCGCGGTCACTCCTCGATACGAGGGAAAACAAAAAGTCGGCCTGCATGTGGGTCTTGAAGGCTGGGAAATCTGCTCGGGAGGCGTCCGCAGACTCCGCTCCTGATGAAGGAACTGCAAAAACCAACGATCCTTGGGAGAAAATCGTACTAGGCCACTGTCAGCCAACCTAAAGAGCCTCGTGCCGGGATGACGGCAAAAAGGCGTACAAAATGGTAGGGAAGAAGAGCCTGGCAAAAAGCTAAATTCTTGCTCGAAGACCGGCGTGAAGAACTGAAAAAAGCGCTGAGACAAAAAAATAACATCCGAGGGGGAGCGGAAAACATGCATCTCGTCCACAGGATCAACAACCAGCGCACCAATGTAGAGCGCTAAAAATGGCCTGGGGGAAAGATTCCTAGAACCACAAAAGTCTCGTATCAGACACGAATGGCTGAGCGAAAATGCAGCAGAGACGAATCGAAGGGGGAACGCGCCAAGGCGCATGGGAAATCAAGATGACATGATTTCCTGAGAGGCCAAATTGGGCAAGATCCCTGGACCCAGAAAAGCCCGTTAAAAGTGCGCCTAGAGAGGTGTAGAACTTCCTGATAAGACCTGGAAGGGAAGCTAACTCGTCGGCGCGATCAGCAGCACACAGCGCGCTCACTTTGCGCTCAAAGTACAAGCTCACAAATTGCGACACAAACCAGTCGCTCAGCCAAGGGGACACAGCGAAGGAGACACGCACATACGATTGTAACGGCAGTGGAGGGAGGAGCTTGTGACGTAACCTCTGGAACGCTAGCGGAGACAATAGCGAGGGCTTGCTAACGATCCAGTCTCGCTTACTTACTTTATGGGAGAGAACACCTACCAGAAAAAGAGCGGGCATTGGCGACACGGGGGAGAGAGAAACAACACAAACAAGGGAGTAGACTATAGGGACCACAAATCCCTGGAAAAGAATAATGGAGTAAAGAAACACATTTGGGGGGGGTGGGTGTGGGGGGTGGGTCATGGTGGGGTTTTGTGCGGGGGGGGGGTTGGTGGGGGGGGTGTGTGGGGGGGAGGAGGGATTGTGTTAGGGGTTGTGTTTTGGGTCGGTGGAGGGGGGGGGGGGGCAGGGGGGGCTTCCGCCTGACGCACGGTCGACCCAAAAGCGCGAAAAGCACTCAATCCGTATACCAAAGGCTGCCGTAAAAAGTAAACGAAACAGCCTAACTCTTCAGGCGGGGCAACGCGTTAAGCTGGTTATCATGAAGGGGGAAGGAGCCTAAAACGAGAACTCCTATCAGACGAGCTCTGGCTGAGAAGGGAGGAGGCGAAAGACACGCGCAGAGGAGGCTGGACGGACAAAATGAACGGAAGCGTTTGAACTCAGAGTAAGACAGGAGCAACGAGCACCTAAGAGGGCTTGGAGCAGCAGGATAGGAACACTAAGAAAGGGACAAGAAATGAAAGATAGCAAGCGAAAGGAGTGCGGGAAAAGTAAATGCTTCGGGGCTGAGGACCTGTAGAAAATCTCAATAAGCAAGATGACAAAGGGCGTGGTGAGGATCTGAGCAAAGCCTCTTAAAAAAGAGGCGGGGGAGAGGAAACTGTTCAAAAGCTTCGCTGAAGCCATCGGGACGTAGAAGACAGGGATCTCGGAGGGGACATACAGGTCTCGAGAAAATAAAGCGCGGGCGGAGAAACTCATAAAAAAGGCGTGGACTGCAAGGTTAGCGGCAGGGGGGGGGGACCCTTATAAGGAAAGTCAAGGAAGAACAAGAATTCTCGAGAAAGAAGAAAAAAAAAAAAGTTGGCTTGGGTGGGACAGGCAAAAAAGACATCCAAAAGTTAAGACCGTGGCCGAGGGGAGTGCAAACAGAGGCTAACGAGAAAATCGCTATGGTGCAGAAGCTTCAAAAATGCAAGAGGAAGGAGAAGCAGGGCCACGACTCACCCACAGCAGGACCGAGCGAAACACCGGGAGGGCTGGACTAAATCAATTCTGACAGGAAGAAAAATTTCTATAACGCTCGAGCAAACTCGTACACGCACCCAGGCCAAGCCGACCAAGAGGAAGAGAGATCGAAGTTAAGAAATGCGGAGCGGAGGAGGGAGGAAAAGGGGCTGGAGGCTTTGTCGGCAGGGAGGAAGGAAACGAACAGTCTAAGGGACGAAACGGGGGCTAGAGGAAAAGGGAAGTCAAGAAGAATTTCTTTCGGGGGAGGACACGGGGACTCACCTAAAAGCAAACGGAAGCAGAAGAGGATCGGATCTAGAGCAAGGAAGGTCTTTAAAAAAAAAAAAAATGGAGAAAGTTCTAAAGTGATGAAGTTTGAAAAAACCAGCTGCGGGCGCTACACAGAAATAGATGAAGGGGGATGCATGCTAGGGGGAAGAGGATGAGGATCTCACGAGATGGGTCAGGGCGCTGGGCAGACTAAAGAGAGGGTGAAATAGGAAAAAAAAGGAAAAGGGGAACATTTGGGGGGGGGGGCGAAAAAACCTACGGCGAAAGAAAAAAGACTGCTAACCGAAAAGACGCAAATAAGGACTCGTCTCGACGCCGAAAAAAGGAGACGTCCGGGCGGGGGGGCGGGCCCGGAATAAGGAGAAGGAGTCCACGAAGGCTATGGAGAGACAGGCGAGAAACAGAGAAAAGTTGTCGGCACGGGTGGGGGGGGGGGCGTAAAAAAAGGTTTGCTTACGGAAAAAAGAAAAAAAAAATTTTTAGCGCCAGTTCATCAGACCGCCACCCCTCCTGAACAACGTAGCCAGTGAAAACAAAGAATCGAAAATCAAAAAAAAGCATGCAGGGCATGGCCGGAGCTCAATCAAAAAAAAAAATCGATGAGTAAAAAAAGGGGCGAAAAAAATTTTGTAAGGGGGACTAGCAAGGAACCTGGGTTGGAATGCGCAGACAGGGAGAAAACAACAAGGGGAAAACCAAAAAGAGAAGACTTGAAGCGCATTCACTCCAGTAAAACGTGAGCGGGAGCATGTGTGCGATGGAAATACGGAAAAGACTCAAGGCGAACACGACTGAAAACGTAGCAATCAAACCCTATGGAGGAGTCACTCACTTTCGTCGGGATCGGAAACAGTGGGAAAAGTGAGTGAGCGCGAACATAATCAAGGGGGAGGGTTCAAGATGAAAAATGAAATGACACACCCGATCTTCGGAGGCTTGAAAAACCTGTCAGGGCGATGAGCCGGGCTGGAGGAAGGGGGGGGGTATAAAAGGCAAAAGGACCTCCATTTCGGGTGTCGCGATCATCTAATAACGTCTAGACGCGGAATGGGGAAGTCTGTGATCTTCATGGGTAATAAAAAAAAAAGCAAGGGAAAAGCGGGAGCAGATGTGCAGGAAGAAGGGGGGGGGGGGTCAAAACGCATGACGGGACAGAGAAAGGTATAAACAGGCAAACGAGAGGAGAAATCGACTGGTGTTCGGGGGGAAACCCCTACGATGAAATGGCATAGACGAAATTGACCCTATAGGGGGGTTGGGAACTCAGGGAAAATAGAAAGAAGAGGGGAGAGTGGCGTTCCTGGAGGAGGGGATTAGATCGCCGAAGCGCGGTGATCTTCATTACCGATTTACCCGCGTAAATTCATAATTGGTATAAAAAAGGGGGATTAAGCAAGCACATGACACGGAGAGATCTGAGGGAAAATCGCAGAGACAACCCTACTAGGATGGGGGGGGAGGAAGGCAGAAGGTCTGTGGATGGTGAGGCAGTAAGAGGGATGATATTAGAAGCATTCTCGAGGGTAGGGGCTGAGGCACGTTGACCTAATCGGGCTGCAGATGAACGACTATATCTTCTGGCCCGAGAAGACCAGGGAGGGGGGGTTCAGGAAAACGAGATTAGATCGGACGAGGAATCTCTTTGATAAAAGTCAGGGGCGCAGGAATAAGCTCCCCGCGAGGGTACTAGAGACATATTCAAGCTCCTGTGCTAAGCAGCCGCAAATGAACTGACAAGATTCAGACCAAGGTAGGGACGAGAGCTCCTACGGGTGTTGAGATCTCAAAGGGCACGCTTCTACGGGGGTGAAAGGAATCCCTAAAAGGAAGATCATTCCTTGGTAACGGAGGGGTTAAAAAAAGGCGACAGCGGATCTTTACCTTCAAGGGGGCAAGACGGGAAATGGGCGGCATCTCTCCCAAAAAAAAAACACTCGGGGAAAGGAGAAAACGCCCTCCTCAACGCGTGAGTTAATTGGGAACCGCCGAAAGGCCTGCGAAAAGAGCCCTCGCAAGAAAAAAACAAAAAAAAAAAAAAACAAAAAAAAACAAAAAAACAAAAAAAAAAAACCTCAACCAACACAGCACCACACTAAAAAGCAAAAAAAAAAAAAAAAATACCTAAGGTGCGTCACCCACTCTTCTCTTTTAATCAAAAACTGAAAACCGCGCTGTGAGATAGAAACCCCATTCGGGCATATACGGTACTCGTGAAGCGGTCAAAAAAGTTGGTCCGGGTTCTACGGCCGCGGGGATCGAACACCCGCGCTAAAACGACAGGAAGCCGTCGGTACTCTTACTTCTTGCCCGGGAAACGAACGCGCACGCCGGTCGAACAACTATCGAGGAGGGGAGGGGACTCGGGCCCGTCCTGGGGGATTCTGGGAGAATATCGCTAGGGTGCAACGAGCATCAAGAGTGAAAAGCAAAAGTACAGACACCGAAAGGTTACTAGGAAGGAACGCCGAAGAAAAGCCAGCACTGAGCTAATCAAAAAAAAAAGAGAAGGTGATGAGAAGGAAAACGGTATACGGTTCAGTGCAGGTAGTCTGGGGCCCTTCTTTGAGAAAAAGGACACAAACCGGGTACAGTCCTTGGACGTCCTGAGGAGAAGGGATATCATCTCTCGCCGAGTGAAATACATGATCTAACGGTTCACAAGGGGGAACTGGCTCGGGGGTACAAAGAGTTGAAAAAAGACCGCTATAAAGGATGGAAGATAGGAAAGGGGGAACTAAAACAAAATTGCGAAAGCCGTCCCGACTTCAGGCAAAGAAAAAATCTAACAAGATGTCATGGTCCTCGAAGGGGGTATGAAAAAAAATTCTTCCCACAAGAGAAACAGCATGTCAAAATGGTGCGGGTGGGCTAGTTCAAGGAAAAGAAAAATCAGCACTTAAAAAGCGTCGGCGGAGAATTCTATCGCCAATCCAGGACTCGTTTAAGTGGGGGCAAAAGGCAAGGAGAACCAAATACCCTACTGAATCACTCGCCTCTGAGGAAGTCTTTGAAGACAAGCGACATTAACCCAAAAGGGGTGAGTAAGGACTCGGGCGGAGTTCACAAAGGGGTGAAAAAAAAACGACAGGCGCGTCAAAAAAGCCATCAGTATGCTGGATTTCAGGAGGCGGAAAACGCAGAAAAGGGGAAAGGAGGATCTAGGTAGGACTAAGAATCAAAGGGAGATATAAAGTCACCACTCTTCGGGATGATAGAAAGAAATTAGAGGGGGGATGGCGCAGTCAAGTTGGGCCCACCCTTGTGGACGAAAGGGCAAAAGTCTGCGTCGAACACCGTGTCGGACCGTGAATTGAAAATGTTTCGGGTGAGGAAAAAATGACCAGGAAAAAGTGGCTGTGGAGGTGAAGCGGGAGGGAAAACCGCCCGAAGAAGCTGTCAGTTTGAGGGCCTGATGCGTAGGAAAAAGGACGGAACAAAAAAAAAAAAAAAAAGAAAAGAACAAAAAAGGAAAAAAACAGACAAAAAAAAAACCAAAAGAAATCACAAAAACACTCAGGAGTCAAGAAAACTGTTTGAAAAAAAATTCACGCCATCAAAGATTTAATCGTGTGAGCAGGCAAGCAGGCACGAGCAGTCGGGAAGGCCAGGAGAAGGAAAGGACCGGATAAAATCGCTACGGAGGGGTTCTAACGAGGCGGGAGAAGCAAGCCCGGGGGTGCGCGGGTAGGTGACGACATTCCGCGCCTCCGCGAGGGGATATCCACGGAGTGGGAAACGGTTCGAGCGAACCCTAGATGCGGCGGGGCACAAGGCCTCCAAAAAGAGAAGGACTAAACAAAGCTAGGGTGGCCTACACAGTCCCAAATCCGAACTGACTCGGGAGAAGACGCTTCGTTTGGGGGGGAGAAACACTTCAAAAAAAACCACTGGACCTCACATGGAAAAAGAGGGGAAAGGAATCCTCCACCATCAGAGGACATAGGAGGGAAGGGTCTGCGTCGAGGGGAATTGGCGGCTTGAGAGATGCCGATATGAGAACTGACAAAGAGGCGTATCTCGGAAAAAAAAGCCGCCGTCAGCGTAATCGGGGGAGAGGGCAAGAATCACACGCCGCTAAAAAATACGACAGAACCGCTCCTCATTTAGGTACTGAACAAAGAGGGAGCGGGAAAAATCGTGAAGGGGAAGCCTGTGAACTCCAAAGCGGCGCGAGGACGCTCTACCCCAGAGTGTACGAGACGAAAAAAGCGAACAAAAGGGGAAAGGAAAAATCATCAAAGGATTGTGGTGATAGAAGGCTGAAGTAATGAACGAGGACCGTCCTGCAAAGAGGCCGCAAAGCTAACGGACAAAGAGGAAGGGGGGTCAAGGAAGCCGCAAAGTACTCAATATCGCAAAGTGCCGTGCTGTATCTCAACGGTAGGGTGTGCGCGAGGCGCCAGCAAGGGAGAAGAACGAGCAGACGAAAATGATATCGAATCTTGCAAGCCGCCAAAGAAAAGTCTCTAGACGACGGCCAAACTAGCAGGAGCAAGAGCAGAAAATTCAGGGGGAAGGGTATCACAACCTCTAAACCAGGTCGTATCTATAGGAGAAACTCGGAATATGCGATCGTACCAGTACAGTCGAGGAAATCCGAAAACTTAGGCGCAAAAAAGACAGTCTCCGAAAGGAATCATTCACTAGTAAAGAGAGGCGCTGAGATCAGCTCAAAAGTGGGGGAGGATTGAGATTTCCGATAAAGTCTCCGAACATCTCCTTGTTGACGTTATAAGAAAAGAGACGGCCAAGCCTGTCCGGTCTAAGAAGAAAAAAACTTCCTGGCAAAAAGAACCCACGTCTCTCATCTAATCATCCTCCTGCAAGACAAAGAGGATAGATGGGGAACAGTAAACGTCGAATCGCGCATAGCAAAATCATATCCTAAGCTTAAAACGGATTGGTGCACCATGAACACGAACCTGTAGGAGGAAATTCGGAGTCAGCGGGCGCAGGTACGCACTATTCGTCATGGTCGCCCTCGGTCACGGGAGTGGGCTCTGGTGAAGGGAAGACGTAGGCTGAAGGAGTCCTGCCTGAATCCAAACAGTCAGGCTGGGCTCATAAATTGGAAAAAGCTCATCGATATCAGACAAACAAACGGGGGTATTAAAATAAGAATAATGTAGGGAAAGAAGACGAAAGAAGGAGGGGAAAGAGGGGGGGGAATAGCCACAAAGAGAGCTCTCCATGACAAAGGGACGGAACGACCGCGAAAAGGAGCAAGGAAAAGTCGAGAAGCATCTTAGGGGAAAAGGCAAAAAGCGGCAGGCCGAACACTAAAAAAACCGAACGGCATGAACGGGATCACGAAACTACGGCAGGGGGTCAAAGAATGTATTGAAGGGGGGGGAACGTCGCGAACGGATTCGACGACCAGAGAGGAATCAACTCTCTGCAATGAGACGCGAAACTGCTCTCAAGAGGAAGGTAAAAAAGCGCCATTCAGAGGATCATGACAGCGTCCGGAAAACAATTCGGATAATGAGACTACACCAGAAGGAGAACAATTATGAGGGGGCCCCAACTCTCACGTTAATTAAGCTTCTGCATCGAGAGAAAGGGCGCGGCAACATTAAGGAAGCGATGCAGCGCCGAGGCAAGCTGTAGTAGAGCGGAAGGGCTGGGGGGAGGGGAGGGGCAACAGCCGAGAAAAAAAAAAGCTATAGTAGTGGGAACACGGAAGCAAAGCGTGTCGAACGTTACTCACCGGCCAGGGATGAGCATGCAGAGGGATGCGTACGCCGAGCGCCGCGAACGGGACGGGAGCATAATAAAAGGAAAAGTCAGGGAAAGGCTGGTCCACCTCTTTAGCACTCAGGGGGTCACCTAAGTGGGAAGAAAGACACTTCAACAAGAAATTTGCAGTACTTGAAGGCGGAGAATACAAACTACTAATTCACTAGAGCTTAGGACAGGGGGTAAGGGGGAAGCCACAAGGCTACAGATCATCAGGCTCGTCTAAGGACAAGAAAGGAGACCTAAAATCGAAACGACTGCTTGAAGGAGACGCGCGAGAGCGACAACGATTCGTAGGAGAGGGAGCAGCCTCAAACTCAAAAAAGACGCACAGCGCCGAAAAAAAAGACCTCGTCTCTCTCCGTGTCTTTAATCCGGCAAAAGTCAAAAGGGTATCAGTGAGGAAGCAGACTATAATTCAAGGGCAGCTCGAGGAGAAAAAAGCCGCTCTACGCTATTAGAAGAAACTGGGTGCATCGATGCATAGCGTGCAGATCGAAAGAAAAGAGAAAAATCGCACAGGCATCAAAAGCCAAGACTCGTCGGGAGGGGAAAAGGATCAAGTAAGAAGAGGGAAACAGCTGACAGTTAATTGCTGGAAAGGGGACAACCAACTCAAGCGTAGCGGAGAGAACACGCTCGAGGGGAAAAAGAACAAATATTCTTCAAGGAAATAGCGAGACAGGGCGTGGGCTTGTACTAAAAAACATCATCAGTGAGAGAAAGTCCAATTGTTCAAGTGGCGCATCACAAATAGAGAGGAATCAAAATAGAGGCCGAAAAGACCAAAAAGTTCTATTCTCGTGACAGAACGCAGCGAGACCTCAGGAGCGTATATCCCGGGAAAGAAGAACGTCTACCTACTTCTGCGCGCATGCTTATCCACACCTAGGGAGCGCGAGTCAGGGAAAGGGTGGTTGGGTAAGCAAAAAACAAGGGAGGCTGG
>Ga0179593_1506384_pt1 | contig 14108 bp, 15 predicted proteins | sample CZODoug2_1_08_16_FD_185931 | JGI IMG/M metagenome (GOLD analysis project Ga0179593, IMG submission 185931) | Vadose zone soil fungal communities from Angelo Coast Range Reserve, California, USA - CZODoug2_1_08_16fungal (PacBio error correction) | ecosystem: Environmental > Terrestrial > Soil >...
ACCAAAATACTACCGAAGCGGGCGGGGGGGGGTAAAAGTGAATTAAATCTGCACAAAAGAGTCCCTCCTGCTCCTCCTAAAGAGCGCTCTCCATCTCCAGCGAAGATAACAGGTTTGCCTCTTTTTTGCACCTGCCCCCGGAAAAGAGAAGGGAAAAGGGAAAGTCAACAGTAGGACTGCAGGGGGAACGAAGGTCTGAACGCCAGATTAAGGACGATGGGCAGGTGTCGAGAGGGGTAAATGGACTGGTTCTCCAAGCACCCTCAGAACACTTCAGGAAAAAATGGTAGAAAAGGGTCAGCTAGGAAGAGGGACGAAAACGATTGGTTTGTCGTAGTAGCGATAAAACTACGAAAAAGGTTACTAGCACCGCGCTCAAACAACGATGATAAAAGCAACATGGGCATAAACCTCCGGGACTGGGGGTTTTAAAAAAGCATGAAAATTCAAAAACAAAAAGAAAAGGGGTCTGGCTGAAACGCCAATAAAGAACGGGGTACAGCCTTAAGGATCAGAATCCGCACCCGGTAGCACCAAATGTGAAGCAAAAAAACCCACCACCCCCCAACGGACACAGGTAGAAAACGTACACCCAGACACGGAAACGCGGCGCTCCTGCCAAAAACCCAAACCACCGGGGGGTCGGAGGGCGCCATCTCAAAACACCAAACGGTGCCACGAAGTGGCAACCCGCGCAGAATATACATCGTACGCTGCACAAAGCGGAGAAGCTTCCATAAGGGTGGGACGAAAAAGGCTACGAATGACGTAAAAAGAAGAGAAAAACAAAAGTTCCATGGGAACAGTAGTACAAAACAAAAAGGGGGGGCATTCGAGACGGGGGCAGGCATCCCCAGCGCCAGACTCGAAAACAAGGAGGGGGACTCGTAGCTGACCAATAACTTCATAGGTTAGAGTCGGAAGGAGTAAAAACTGAACTGGGGCGAGAAAAAGGAAAATTCCTTGGAAAGATGATCCCCGCTAGAAAAGAAGAGGGCCCGCCCTCCAACACTGTTCGTTGAAAAAGACACTGCCATCATCGACTAAAAAGAAAGTCTCCCACTAGCGGGTACAGAGGAAAAGGGGGAAAAGGGAAAAATAGAAAGTAGGCTCTCTCTACCCGATTGAACGAGAGAGGAAAATTAACACGAGGGGGATTCGACTACGCGGCGAGGACTGCACTAGGCACACACACTGACCTGTGCTCGGGTTACTTTGGCGCGTACAACGCAATAAAAAAAAGACAAAACAACAAAAAACCTTTCTGAAGGGGAGACCGTAGTGGCCAAAGGGAAACGCCAAAACACAATCAACTGGAGTAGGGACCGTAGCCACCACATACGGCTGGTGAATCAAAGGGGGGACATATTACCGGACAGACAGGAAGTATACAGACAGAATTGGAGAGGTCAGGGGGTAGAGGAGTAGAAAAGCGGGTTTCACCCTTTACCTAGGACTGACGGACAGTAAGCTGAAGAAAGGGGATAAGGCACAAGGAATCAAAGGGCTACGGAACAAGCTAACCTAAGGCCTCCTAATACAGGAAGGCACTCCTTTCAAAGAATACTGAAAAACAGTTGCGACAATTAAGAACGGTCAAGCAAGCACGTTCAGTTGCAGTTCATGAACAGGAAAGGAAAAGCAGCCCACAAAAACGAGATGAGTACATCCCTCCAAAGGGCCAAACACAAGATTTGGGGTGATAAGGGCGGCCAAAAGCATCCATCGGCTGAGACCACCTTCTCAAAAAGAAGGGCGAGAGGAAGGACAAAAGGAAAGCCGACAAAGAATAGGAGGAGAGGAGCACTGCCGGCGAATCCATCTATCAGGGTCTAAGTCCGGATCAAAATCAAAAATGACATCCCTCCACTCACAAAGGTCCTTCGCGGGCAAGAAATACAACGGAAAGATCGCGTGTGCACACTAGGGAAACACTAGACCTCAAACGGTTGTTGCCCCGGACGAAAGAGGATAAGACACAAACGGAAGGGGGCACTCTCACCGGTAGAAAAACGATAGCATCGAAACAGATTCCGAAAGAAAAATGGAAAATGGCATGCCACCATAAAAGGAGACTAATGACCGAGCTGGGCGAGTTGGGGTTCTGACCCAGGGCATCGTGGGGACGCACCATCCTTGGTGACAAATCCAGTAGCAAAAGGACAAAAAAGATGAGAAAGAAGGACCATCCATCATTGACAAAATGGACAAACAGACAAAGGTGATGATGTGCTGGAAAAGAATGGAAAGGGGTTCACCAAGACCGGGAGTGCACCAAAAGAACCACAGAGGCATGAAACCCCGGCCAAAAAATTAAAAGCCGTTTAGAAACGAAACAAACGACAAATTCTCCAAAACAGAATGAACGGAACTCCACAACAAGTGGAGAGTCTGTAAGTCGGAAGGGAAGAGGGGGGGAAAACGCTCACGAAGCGACGTAAATGGAAAAACGAGAAGCAACAACATTCAGGAAACGCGAGAGATTGGTAACGTTGGACCCGAAAAAAAGAGGGAGCTATCGACCTATAAAAGTAACGAGAAAAGAACACAGCCATCAAAAGGGGATAGACGAATTCTTTGCCTCGTGTACGTGCCCTGAGAAACATACAACCCGCAAAAAAGCGGGAACGAGAGAAAAAAAAAAGATGCAATACGAGCAACATCGATGCAATTGCCTGGAGACCGAAACTTCGGTACTGAAATACGTTATGACCACGGAGAAAATCAGATCGACTCAGCTACCGAGGGAACGGGATCACACTGGCCCATCAGACACAGCGGGCCACACGCGATGGACACGAAGGCGAGAACGGGAATCACAACCTCTAACACCGCCTACTAACTCCCTACCACATGGAAAGCAAAGAAAAGATCGAGTGGTGACAAGCTAGGCGAGACACAAATCGCAGCCAACAGGGGGAGGGTTCCAAAACCTCGAAAAAAAAAACCGATTCAGGACTGCCCAGGCGTCTACCACAATCCACAGGGATAATGTCTGAGAAACAACACCGGGGAGCTTGCTCCGCAAGTGATCGCGCAAAAACGGGGGACTAGAAAAGGAATGACCTCGCGGCGAGGGGGGGATGGGACACTATAGCGAGGTCTCAAACCGGGAGAAGCGAAAAGACAACCTCCAGCAAAACTACACGAGAAAAAACTGGTACGCAACGGAGAAAAATCGCCGAGACGCTTGGCGGTTTCCAAACTCCCCGTGATGGAAAAGTGCACAAAGGAACGTCGAGACAGAATCGGATAAGGAAAAGATGGGGGGGGTCCGCGCCGAGAAAAGTTCAAACGTTCTTCGAACGAGCCTCGTCGGAACCGGACAAAAAGGTCTGTTTCGATACACAGGAAACAAAAAATTGGGGGAAAAGTACACGAAAGATAGCGGCAGGCGGAACAACATAAATAGCAACCAGGGGGAAAAACGATGGGGGAGGGCCCAAAAAGCAACGGTGAAAGGGCCAACGGAAAAAAAAACCTGCAGGCTCTAGAAATTCGGAGCAAAAGAAAGTACAAGCAGGTCCTAGCACGTACAGAAGGTCGTACGTCAAGAGAGGCAAAAAGAAAGAAAAATGAGAAGGTGAGAGAAAGAAAAAAATCGGACTGAAAAGGGAACACAAAGGGGGGGAAAATTTCAAACGTGGCGTCCTGTAGTGCCCGGTTCGAAGTGTGGGAGAAAAGACAGAGAAGGAGGGTCTAGGAGGGGGGCAATGGAAAAGAGAGGACAATGCGTCCGGAAGTCTAAAAGGCAAATGGAACAGACTAAAGGGCATAAACATCGTGCTAGTAAATGGGGTTGGGAGCTACAAGGGGGAGAAAGAACAAGGGTACTAACAACGACTCGAGCCCAGGAATCGTCCCAAAGGTCCGCGCAAAAAAAACGTGGGGAATCCCGAACTCACATATGTCAGGGGGGAGCAGACGGAAGCTCGTGGCGCATGTACTAAGTATTGCAACGAGGTAAAGCTGCCTATGAAGAAACGCGTCCTCAAGTCGGGGGGGGGAGGATCTCTCCATAAATAGCACTGGGCGGGAGGGAGGCGGGGAAAAGTTCATCCAAAGACGAAGCGAAGGAATCAAGGGTTTGTGGGGTAACCAACACAAGGAGTGGGAGTGCGCATCTGAACACAAAAAAAATGAGCAAGAGAGAGCCAAAATAATTGAGGAACTGAGGGGAGAAGAAAGGTGGAACAAGGAAGAAGAGCAGGCCTGCATTCAAGCAAGGAGTTAATTATTGTAAATGATGACAAAACACATAACTCGCCTCGTAGCATGTAAGGGAAAATCAGATGCCACGTCATGACCAGGGCAGAATCATTGCGAGAGAACGAGTTACGAATGTCACCTCCGAATTGGACGAGACATAGTAAAGTCACGGGACTATGGGTGAAATCGGAATGAATGAGAAAAACAAATACGAATCCTTCCAGAAAAGAGAAAACCAACAGCCTAAACAGAACGATGGGTTAGTAGAACACAAACGAAACATCAAAAGGCAGGATCGTGGGGGGGGATGACGAGGAGGGATCTTCAGCATTCCAGGGATATTTAAGGGAGACCCCTCCCTTTGACTACTCCTCACCAAAGAAAGAGGGGGAGAAAAATGACCGCCACCCTAACCGAAAAAGGAAGAAAAATTCAGTCCTTGTGGGGTAGTTCAGACCTAAAAAAAAAGGTGGAAGGGATTGGAAATGAGGAGAGGTCAGGAGAAAAGGGTGAAAACTAAAATGAAGGGGTCGTTCAAGTGGTATGAGCGGAACCGGAACACTACTCCTGCTGTGAGAAACACGCTACAGAGAAAAGCTGAGAACAACGAGGGGGAAAAAAGACCCTTTCAGGGGAACAGATGCGGAGAGGGAGGACTCCCGACACAGTCTGCAATAGGTTTTCGCAGGGAGAATACCTTCCAGGGGGGGGGGAGGACGGAAACGTGATAAGAAAAAAAAAATAAGAAGAAGAAGGGAGGAGGAGGAACGGCGACAGAGGGAAAAGCGGAAAAAAACTGACTAATGAAAGGCAGAAGAATCAGGAAAACTACTTACGGCGATCGTACTTTCGAGGCTATTTCACCTACCCTACAGATAAAAACGAATATTCTAAAAGGAGATGGGAAACATTATTGAAAAAAACAAAGGATACTTTTTGGAGGTTTGGAGGGTAATGTATATGAACTTTGGGCGCGGGGGCATTGCACAGGCAACCAATGTGGCAAAAGTAAAATTATGAACAAGGTCAAGAGGAGGGTACATACATCTGGGAAGAAGGGGAAAGCATCCGCCCCAGATTCACCAAAAAAAAAATCAGAGCGACCACACAATTATACCGGGACTAAGGGGGGCGCAGAAAAGGGTAAACGAAAGAAAAACAAAGCAACGGAGCCAAACCCACAGAAAAAGCTTTCCGAAAAATGACTACCCTGAACAACTACCAAAAAAAGTCTTGGGGGAAAAACAGGCTTTGCAGAGAAAAAATTATGGAGCGAAATAATACAGTTGATTCGAGCCTGGAGAGAATTCTTAACACGCAGGAACAAGAAAAAACACAGAAGTGGAAGACAACACGTAAACACGTTGACGTCCGACAATCAGTTGGAAGGAAAAACTGGAAGTACAAGAAGTAAAACAGGGAGGGGGGAACATGAGATACCACACTGAGGGCTCCCCAACCTTCAAAGACTGAATGGGGTGTTAGACCAAAATGTTTAAAAAAACAAACAACGTACCTCACAAAAAACGGAAGGTACGGGTGGTGACGTGCTTGGCAGAAAACTTCCCAACCCGGGGGAAAGTGACTTGGGGAGCCTCTCGTGACTCCTCAACTAGAGAGTGAACCGAGAGGAGGATAACGTATGCTCAGGGAGCGCAGGAAAGTTGTAAGATACATCGAAATTCAATGGAAAAAAAAGAAGGGGTACCGTGCACAAAAGGACTAAACCAGATACCGTTTCTATTTGATAACCCGATCTCAACGGGGAGTTGGAAGAGAAAAACGGTGACGAACTCCACACAGAAAGAAAAGAGAAAGATAATTATTTACAAAGGGGAACAAAAGAGTAGTTGGAGATTACTTGTAAACGTTGGTTCAATGCATCGAGGGGAAACGCAGAAACAAATGAAGCGAAAAAACTATTAAACATAGAATCCCTCAGAAAATGTCATCGTAGCACAAAAGAAAGGAGGGTTGACAAACCCCCGATGAGAGAGAGAGTAGAAGTCACTGACGTCCAATGGTACAATTGGAAATAAAACTCTTGCATAGAGCTGAGGGGCGTTTGGTACAAATAACTAACTCGACATGCTGACTTGTGGAAGGCAGAACCGATAGGGCACCTGAACCAAAAGTAAAAGCGGGACGAAACTATAATGAGGGAACTCAAAAAGCGGGACTCCCCTCTCACAAACAAGGGGGGTAAGTCAAAAACGCAGTGGGGCTTAAATCAAGATTCCCTGGGACAAAAAGAGTGGGTGCAAAAGAGGCAGAGTGAATCGGCAAAGTTGGTAACGTCAACGAGTATGAAAAGACAGGAAATGACATCGACCTGGGGGAATCGCATCGAATTGGACGCTGAACGAAAACAAGTGGGGGGAATAGTGTCGCTTTTAAGTAAACCAGATACTGGAGGACAAAAAGATATTGGGGAACTCAAGCCATAGACGTGGGTCCCTCAAGAGGAAAGATCAGATGTGAGCCTCGCATACGGCAAAAAGTGAAGCGGGCAAAATTGCGAGTGATTTGGAAGGCCTGTGAGAGGGAGTAAGGCGCGGGGTGAAAGGACAGTCGGGAAACACAACATGCCCACCACGACCGGAGAAAAATGTATTATTTGTATGTTGGCAGGTTAGGGGGCCTTCCGACGGTCATACGGAATCGGTCAAACTGTGAGCCTCCGAAGGCACAAAAAAAACAAAATCTCATCGACTTGGAAACAAGGGGGGACGGGACGAGCGAGAAAATTGGTCCAGAGGACGGCCAGAATCTTAACCTACACGCAAGAGAGGACTGTGAAAAAAACAAGCACTCTTTGCGAAGAGTGTGGCTGCGCCTCACCAAATCCCTATCAGCGTGGGGAGGATAGACGGTACCTTGCCAAGCTTTCCAGGGGGAACCCGAGGGGCGGGTTTCAAAAACGTGAACAGGACGTCCACAACAGAAAGACTGTTGTTTGCAAACATTTTGGTCCAACGAAAAGAAGGGAAAGTTGACATCCTAAAGGGAAGGAACATGAGAAACGTACCCGAATCCGAAAAACCGAAAAAGCTCAAAAAAAAGAAGAAAAGGGGCAAACTCTAGCCCTGCGACAAGCAGGAGACGAGACTTGCTCGCCTTGAGCGGGACAAAAGAAGAATTAAAAAAGAAACAAAAAATTCAAAACGGCTGTTAAACCACGAGGGAGTAACCACAAGGGAGGGGCATGCCACGCGAAGAAAGAGGGGGGGAATCGCGAACAATTAGGGCCAACCGAACACCGACAGCGACACCTTCTAGTTCCAAGAACGACTCCTACAGATTCTGTCAACATCGCCTCAGTGAATAACAGGCCTCCTAACCTCACAGTAAAGAGGAGGACGGATAGAAAAAGAAAAATCCACTGTCAGCTGTCATCCCACGAATCAATCCCGCATGCGTTCTCTTATACCCTCTCACTGCGACCCAATCATAGGCGAAAAGGAAAAACGTAGCTTGGGAAGACGGGACCGGATAAATGAGAATCTGCCGGAAAGTGTAAAATTAATCCTACAGCGGAGCAGAAGTCACGGCGTGCACTCAGAGTCGAAGGAAAGGGCCAGAGAAACGAAAAGCAGATAAAGGATGCCTGCAGTAAAGGGGGGGACACGTTTCCCCTCTCCGGCCTTACGGACAAACGAAAGGTAAAATGGATCAAAAGAGGGGTAGAAGGCTCCCCGCAGGGACGCCTTTCAGTAAAGACGACCCCTTCTCACCCAGGAGATGTGGACAAGGGTCTGAGAGACAAACTACGAAATAACGAGCAAAATGACGATATCGCCATCCAATAGAACATGATGTAATTATAGAACGAAAAAACCATAACATCAAGAAGGCGACTTAAAAGAGCGCGTGGTAAAACTCGTAGATCAAAGAAAAATTACTATGCTCTTAGCTGGACAAACCTGGGCCAAATCGGACACGTAGGTACCTAGAGGGGTATATCCTAATATTCAAATCGCGCAAGAACTCGACATGACTGGTTCCGAAGGAAAGCACCGCAAAAGCAAAGGTGAAGGAGGGAATTTCCTAGGGGATGTCAACGACGACGGCCATAAGAGGAGGAAAAGGAGGACTACGGTTTCGGACGCCCACCATAAAATGACGACGCTACGAAGGCTCAAGGAGTTTAAGGCTGGACAATTACATTAAAGCGATGCGTGGAGCTTCAAAAAAACAGAAACGACGGCAGGGAAGAGGGATAAGCTTGAAGGGTAAAACAAAGTGAGAAGAAGAAAACGTCTTGTGATGCTAGGCCACATAACGAGTAAATACAGGTACCCGAGATTCTGCAAAAGCTCTAGCAGAGAATCCATTTTTGGTCGAACAACAACGACAATAGCGTGAAAGGTAAAATTGCACCGGGTGGTGGTAGGATAAAGGGGTCCAAGAAAAAAAGGGGGGTTTGTTGGGTACGGTGGGTAGATGGGTAGAATTGTGTTTGCTCGTGCCGCATCTCTGGGGAGATAAGCTTGATCAAAAAGAGTGCATGGATATGAGCGAAAAGGAGGGGGCGGGGAAACGTACGCCGCCTACAGTGCAGAAAAGTGAGTAACTGTGTCTTTAGGTGGCTGAAACATATGTGGACAAGAAAAATTTACTGAAAAAAAGTAGATCGCACTAGGATGCGCCAAACTACCAATCGTCACTGTGCAAGATCAACTGGCTAATAAGTTCGAAACGTATGGGGTCGTAGTCTAAAACAACGAATGACGTGGAGCGAAAGGTACGAAACGACGCGTGTCGCCAGAAGCAGGCTTGGGGACAAGGGGAAAACGGCGAAGGGGATGGGAGAAGAGTTACGCTCTGGAACGCACAGCAAAACCATGGGACAAGAAGATGACACTTGCATCAGAGCAAAACAAGGACATAACACTTGCGTAAAGTGATTAAAAGCGAACGAAATATTTTTGATGGGAACATGAAGAGAGATCCAGGGGCAAAGGAGAACAAAGAGGGAAACAAGGCAGTTTTATACGCCGAATGAGAGCGATGAAGCAGAGAGAAGTTAACGAAGTTGCAGACGTATCCAACCGGGGAATTAGGAGGAGGAAGCAACAAAACCCTGGGAAGTAAAGAAGAAAAGAGGTTCAAAATACCGACTTGGGACTTCAACCGTTCAGATAGAGAATCGGGAGGACTCATAGGACCCGCTCGATCAACCAGTTCACCTCAGGTTGGTGAAAAAGGGGGGGGACCCCCCTGAGCGAGGATGTGTACCAAACAACAAAGATCTTTTAAAAACCAACGCCAGCGGCCACCACAAACCAAGAACATCTGTTCGATGGAGGGTTGGGAGGTATAGTGAGGGTGAGGGCATTACGCCAAAAAAAGACAAACATCCCTACCAAAAAACAACTTGAGGTCCACCATTTTCGACACACAGATCCCTCATCTGATATGGCGACCGAACTTTCGATGGAGAGCGACGTCATGGAGTCAGCTCAAAGGTGAAACCGTGCAGCAGAGTGGTGATCGCGAAAGACCTGGCGGAGGGAAACCGACCTCCGCAAACATAAAAAAAAAAAAAAAAACACTTGAGAAAAGGAAAGGTCAAAACCGAGGCGACAAAACAACATCAAGAAACGAGGGGGGAGAACAGACTAGCGCCGCAAAACTAAAAACGCGCGCAGCACCCGCAAATGACACCTAAAAAACAAAAAACACGCGTCAGAAACAACGCGTAACAAAAAGCCAACGCCAGCGGGGCGATCATCACAAAAATGAGAATGGGGCCGGCGCCAACAAAAGAGCCAACAAAAAGAAAAGAGAAATGGAGTCGTGGCGACAAAAAAGAACGGCGAAAAGACCGGCCTTCACAGGGGACACGTCGCAGGGAAGAGGGGGAGGATGAAGCAGACGGCTGGCAGGGATTTCAGGTGCAACATCAACGTGGTCTAACCATCGCCACGTGACAAATCCCAAAGACAGAGAAGCCGGAACATGCCAGAGACCCAAAACTCAAAATAAGAAAAACACATTGGCACCGCGACACTCATCCCCCTCCACTCCGGAGTCCCGTCACGCTAACACGAGGATTGCCATTCTGGGTTGCGAGAAACAAAGACCTTTCCCTGCAAGGTAAAGAAAAGCCGCGAACTCAAAGAGGGGAAAGTATAAAAAAAACAGTCCAAAAAGACAGGGGGGCGGGCTGTGTCCGTGGGGGGGCGCAGCAAAAGGTCTCAGTCAGAAGAAATGGGCTGTAAGAGCAGAGAATATCACCGAACTAGCTATGGGTCTGACAACATCCCGCGTGGCCAAGAAAAGAAAAGAGAGGCAAGTAAAAAATTCAGTGGAAGAACATCCCCGGATTGAAAAGAGAAGAGTGAAGTCGCCCTGATTGGATTGGAAGCGGGACGCTGACATATAACATGGATCCAAGGGATCGTTTACTTCGTCAAGGCTTGGAATATTGTGCGGACAGGCAGGTAGGAAAAGCGCGAAGCCACGAAAAGCAAAAGAGTACTCAGAGAAGAGGAGGAGAGACACCACCCAGGTCTTCACCCCCCTCGCCAAACACCAAGAAAAAGATTCAAGCCGCGGAACTCTCGCTCCTACAACAAATTGAGAAAGAAGAGATGCGTTTCGTGGGTGGGCCTTAAAAAGAGGGGCTAAACTTGAAGGAGAAATGGCAAGGATACCGGCGGAAGCCAAAAGGAGATTCTAGAGGAAACTAGAAAGCTGTACTCTTATGTCACTCAAAAAAAAAGTAATGCACATTTTTAGGGAAGATTTGGAAACTGAAGGGGGCGTACCGGAAGACGACAGGAAACTATCGGAGACAAGTATAACGTCCCGGTGCCCCAAAAGCACGATTTCCGTCTGACGCAGGGGGACATGTACCAAAAAAAAAAGGAAACAGAAACAGAGATTAGTAAGGATAGAGACAAAGCGTTTGTCTTTAGGACAGAAAAATCGAAAGTAAACGTGCATGCCAGAAAGTTGCGGGGGAGAAGGGGGGGAAGAGAAAACTCGGAAGAACGGAACAGAACCTATGCTGCCCTTACAACAATTACAAATGTTGGGTGACATCGATAATGTTGGCTGTGCTGGGTCGGAGAACTCTGATACCAGTAATGAAAGAGCGAGGCAGAAAGACAAGTCTGACGGCGACAAAACGAAGGCGAAAAAAGACTTACAATAGTCGCCCCAGGGGTGTTTCGAACATTTGGCTGGGCAAAGATCCAGGGAGCAAATAGCAAGACGAAATCGCACGAATACGAAGGAGAGAGGGGAAACAATGGATGGCATTAGGAATCTGTGTGGCAAGGTTGGGAGTCCTATGCTATCCCGGGTACCAGAAACTAGAGGAGGGAACTTGAAGTTGGATGGCGGCTGCCTCTTGAATTTCCAACTGATCGGACGAAATCTAAAGCGAAGAAAAACACAGACAAGGAGGAGGGTGGGAATTGGTAGGGGGAAATAACCAACGCGGGGTGCAAACAAACCAGATCAAACTTAACCACAAACCGTACCCCACCAAATAGAACTCTAGGCGCAAAAGAAAAAGACTCGCCAGTCTAAGGGGCGGAACCAACCTAATGTCCAAGGAAGTACGTATAAAGGATCTGGACAAAGTGGACAGACTGGGTGGACAAAAAAAAAGTACAAACGAGAGCCATCCACTCTCCGCCGGGTCGAGGAGAGGGGGGGTGTGGTTGTTTTGGGGCTCTCGGATAAAATAGCACACAGGGAGCGAAGAGAGAGACCTCAAAGTTCAAAAAAAAAAAAAAAGGACCGGGAAGTGGGGAAGCAGGGGCTGTGAGGAGCGGGGGGGCGGGCGGGGGAAGGTTACAACAGCAAAACTGCACCAAGAAAAAAAAAAAGAGCAATAGATCCTGGCAATCCCACCTGCACAAAAAAACTGGATCCAAAAACTACTTATAGGGCCCACACACAAAGGGAATGCAATCGAGAACAAAAAACAAATCGCTCGCCTTCGCATCGGCCACCAAAAACAGAAAAGAAGGACTCAAAACTTGGAGTGAAGGGGCCGGCGGAAAGGAGCTCACCGCCAATTATCAATGACATCGCATTAAAAATCACGACACAAATATAAAAGCAGGTCAAAAGAAGATCAAAAGTAACGGCGAACGGAAAATAGGCAGAGCCCGAATCCTCATCACAACGTTCCTATTCTAAACACCACCATAATCACCCTATTCGGAAAGGCAGGTAGCTCCAAACCCACCGAAGGTTGAAAAAAAAAAAGGAGTACAGACAAAAAAAGGCGCTATGGCTAAATCCAAGGGGAAGAGGCAAACCTAAAATTTGAATATCAAATAAAAGATACTCGCGATTAACTAAGGAGGGGCGTGGCATAACGAACAAGGAAGGGGGACAAAACTGTTGACGAAATGTGCGAAAAACGACAAAGACATAAGCAAAAGAAATCGGGAAAAAAAGGCGAAAGACCTAGATCCCAAGAAATGGGAATCGGCGTTAACAGCTCGGTTTGGCCCAATGTCTCCCCCAGGCACGAACTGTGACTATGCTAAGAGTTTGGTTCAAAATCAAACGGTTATTACGGAGGAGGGAGGAGGGGAAGAAAGGAAAACAAAAGGGGGAGTCAACAGCCTGGGGGGGGGGAAGTAAGGAACGTAGAAGGATCAGTATCAGAGAGGTATGGGGAAATAGAGCAAAACCACCTTTCAATGGTATCCAAACAGAAATGGATAAAAGCAACAGTTGGTCATGCAAGCTATCTTCACCAATTTGTCAAAAAGAAAAGGATAAGACAATCGGGGGGAAATAAGAGCGACGCGTAAAGCCTGGACGGGATGTATAGTGAAGAGGCCATCCACTACAAAATAAGTTCTAACGGTGGGGAATATCACTCTTTAGTGTCAATTTGGAAGCGTTGAAGGGGAAACCACTCGACAATTCGGGGTGGCGATCGTGTTGACGGGGAAAAACAAACCGGGTTTCGGAACACAAAAGGCTGTCGGGCTTAGGTATGGTTGAAAAGCCAAAACGAATTGGCAATCAAAGCCTCCCAGAGTAATCTTAGAACAGCGAGACTACCACCAAACTCGCGGATCAAAAGGGTAAAAACACGGGGGTGGCAAGGTCGCTTTGATGGTCGGAAAAAAGAGTAAAGTGGAGAAGGAACAAGATCTACGGTGAAAGTATGGAAAGGAAGAGAAAGAACAAGCCAAAAGGAGGTTAGGGTGAAGCATAGGTACTGAAAAGGGAAATATTACTTTAGAAATTCGACCGACAGGGGAGACACGGCGGCCAAGAGGTAAAGGACTCCGTCCGAAGTGGGTCGCATAAAAAGCAAAAAAACCGTGTTGGAATCTTGGGGAGGGTGCCGACCAGCAGGGCAAGACGAAACGAGGTAAGAAGTCAAGTAGAAAAGGGAGGATATGGAAAAAATGGATCGGTTGCAACGCGGACGGCCAAAGAGCCAACTACAAAACGAAACCAAAAGTAGACGTTGGTACCTACGGGGAAAAAACCCGACAAAAGAGGAGGTTCAGAAAGGAATTGAGGGGAAAACGAGGGACAAGAAAGAAAAGAGAACAAGTACCCGCTCATGTTGTGTGATTTATGCTAGGGAGGCCAGGCAACCAAGGGGAGGGTCGCGATTTCGGGGTGCCTCTCCGTGAGGAGCCAACTTCTATCTAAAGGTTATCAAAAATGGAGCCGCGGAAACCCAAAAAAAAAATCCCCTGGCGCTACAAAGCAAGAAAGGGGAGAGGGAAAGAACTCAGAAAAGACTACAGACAGGACACAAGGTCGCGCGGGGTATTTTTTATCTATGATTATCACATTAAAAGAAACCCGCGACACAGGGACTGGCGCGTAAGGTAACCGCGAGGTGCAAGAACTAAAGAGAAAAGGGAACAAAAAATTCTGGCTGTTTGGGGGGAAACGAG
>Ga0179593_1603178_pt1 | contig 14108 bp, 23 predicted proteins | sample CZODoug2_1_08_16_FD_185931 | JGI IMG/M metagenome (GOLD analysis project Ga0179593, IMG submission 185931) | Vadose zone soil fungal communities from Angelo Coast Range Reserve, California, USA - CZODoug2_1_08_16fungal (PacBio error correction) | ecosystem: Environmental > Terrestrial > Soil >...
GGGACAAAGCAAAAAAAGGCAGACGAAAACTTGCTGGGGGTCCAATGAAGAACACATTGCAGAAGAGGGGTCAAAGAAGGACTGGAGGAAGCAGATCGATGTTGTCTGAAGAGCCATGGGGGAAGACGGCGGGAACCATGGGGGGGTAACGGAAGGTCCTCGAAAGCGCACAATGGAGGAAGAGAAAAAGAGCTTAGAGGAGCTCCGTTCAAGCGGGATGTCGAGATAAAAACCGAAAAGGAAAAAGAATCTCTCTTGAAGTTCCAAACTAAAAACAAAGCTCAGCTCACAGGAAAGGATAATGAGCAGAGATTGGAGAAAAAGGGGCCGCAGAAAAGAATATTTACCAAAAGGGTACATCCAATTAGAGGAAGGCCTGGGGCGGTGTAGGGGGGGGGTGGGGGGGGGGGGGGGGGGGGGGGGTGTGGTGGGTTTATCACCATAGAAGACGGAGAAGAGAAAGGGGCTCAAGGGGGGGATCACTACAAGACCTGCTGAAAAAAACAAAAATTTCAATGAAAGGTGTAAACAAGTGAGGGGGGGGGACTGGGGCCACAGTAAGGAGAATAGCCCTATGGTTTTCCAAACCAAAATCACGAGAAAAAAAAAAAGAAAAAAAAAAACCGCGACAAAGAAGCCTCTCACCAAAGGAAAAAGAACCCGGGGGCCCGTAAGAAAAACTTCCAAACCGGGAACCTTCAACTGAAAGGAACAACAAGAATAAACAAAGAGGGGAATCAAAACCCTGAGGGAGAACACACGAGGCAAAAATAAAACAGGGGGGTGATGAAAAAACAAAGGGGAATTCCCACAACATAAAAAACAAAACGTGATAGGGGGGGGGTCCTATTACGGGGAGGAAAGAGTGTGGACCCAAAAGGGGGGAGGGGAGACGCCGTTTAAACTAGGGGACAAAACATTAGTTTAGGAAGGATGAAGTGAGGGGTACCAGAAAACTTCTTGTCATTCCCCGCCCGGGTTGGGGCGAAGGAGTCGGTAAAGAAATGGGGGGGTGAGGGGAAAGAGGTCCTCTGTAAGGACAATCTTCCAGGGATCCACGAATCAAGACCTCAAACTCGGACCCGGGGGAAAACCTGGGAAAAAAAATGGAGAAGCAAAGGGAAGGGAAAATTGGCGTTAGTGCGGGAACTCCCCATCACAGACAATGTTGTAAGGGAAAGAAGGGGTTTTGGGAGGGGAAATTAATAAGGGGAGAAAGGTTGCGCCCCAGAGAAGGAATATCTCAGAAGGTCACCGAAGAGAAAAATCCCAAACGGGGGAGGGAAGGAGCTTGCAAAAAGTCAGAGGGGGGAAGGAGTACCGAACGGACCCCATGGTAGAAACCGCTGGGGGGAAAAACCAGTCGATTCAAAAAGAAAGGAAAATTACAACGGTTGAAGAAGGGTGGGGGAGGGGAATTCATGAGTTCGAGGGCGAAAAAATGGTCCCGGGGAAAGGAAGAAGGTTCAGGGGGAAAGAGAAAACAACGACATAGAACTGTGAAAAAGTCGTGCAGCCCAAAGTGGAAGCACATTACTAGACTACGGCATTTCTACTGAAATTCACTACCCTGGAGGGAGTAAAAAAAGGAGAAAAATGTGGGCCAAGAACTCTCAGTCGTCGAACCAGGTTCCGCGAAGAAGTTGGAGATTAAGGGGGGAGGGGAACAAGAAGGAGATAAAAGAGGTGGAAGGTTCAAAAGAGGGGGGAGAAAAAGCTAATTCTTCGGAAGGAAAAAGAGATCCATCAAAGAAAAAAAAAAGGGGTGAAAGAGAGAGAAAAAAAGAAAGACACGAAGACGTGACTTGGAGTGAAGGGCAGGGATAAAAAGAAAGAAAGCCATAGAGTTCCGAAAAGGACTCTATGGTCCATAGGGGAAAAAGGGATCACGTACGAGAAAGGTGGGGAGAAAGGACCTGCTCTTCCGGGGGCGGGGCAAATTGAGGAACGAAACGTTGAGGAAGAAAGAAGAGGTTCGGGAATAGTAGCAATGTCAGGACCGAAAGGGGGGAAGGTGGAAAAGTGCAAAGGGGGGGAGCGCGGTGGTGAATTCTCGTCAGAGGGAAAAAATTTGGCACCTGTCGGAAAGGGGACAGGAAGAATCAATTTCAATAAATGGGGAAGAAAAAAGGATCAACCCTTCTCAACAGTGGAAATCGGGTAAGGTGGATCGAAATTTTCCCGAAGAGGGGAACTACAGGGGGGGGACCGGGGAAAGACGGGAAAGAAACAGGGTCCTCAGGGGAAAAGTCTCGAATACAGGTAAAAAAACAAGACGTGAGGTTTGAAAGAGAGGAGGGGTGAGAGGGGAAAGAGAAAAGGGGGAGGAGATTAACCATATCTTCGGCAGTCGTTCAGGGTGCAGATCAACGGGAAGAGTTAAAACGGGGAAAAAAGGGGATCGAAACGAAAGAAAAAACTCGCTCACTGGCATGTTTTCACAAGCGTCAGGGGGAGGGGAAAAAAGGGGAAGAAAGATAACATAGTAAAAAAACGCATCGCACAAACAAAGGGGCTTACGCTGATATTAAAAAACCAAGACCAGGAAAAGGGGGGGACAGTCCAAGAAAAAAAAAAAGGGGAAGGCCATATTCCACCACGTACTAATTTAAAAAAAAGGCGCTGTGAACACACATTGGGCGGGGAAGGGGGAAAGGAGTAAAAGAAACGTTTGGATGTGAGAAAAACCGCTTGGGACATCAAGGAGTTTTAAAGATTGGGGTTGGGGGAAGAATCAAGGAGGGCAGAGAAGCACAGGGGGGGGTTCGGCTAGTGGGGGACATGAGTGATATAGCAGGTAGTTGACAAAAAAAGAAGGGAAGTCCATGTTGAAGTTAGGTTGTTCCTTGGGTCAATCGACATACCCTGGGCCCAAAGGGAGAGGACACGGCAGAATGGGGATCTTTTTCTTCCTCACGGGCTGTTGAGGGAGGAAAAAAAGAAATCGGGGGCCGATGCGAGAATGGGAAAAATATAGAAAACAGCGCGGAAAAGGGGAGAAACGATAACTTCTTTAAATTCTTTGAGGATATAGAGGGGGGAACGTGAGGGGAGACAGGAAAAAACTTAAGATGGGGCTGTGAAAATCTGTTTTCGTTGAGCCGCACAGCAAAAAGTCCAGGGGGAAAAAGGGGGGCGAGAAAGCGAGATTGCGCGTAAAAAGGAAAAGGACCTCAACCAGCGCCTTAGAACTTGGGAAAGGGGGGGAGACGGGGGGACGGGGGGGCATCTTGCGGAGAAAAAGAAGTATTTTTTCACATGTCTATCATACAAGAGAGCTGCGCCAAGGGGGATGTCGGGGAAGAAAGGGTGAACGTTCACTGGAGGACCCAAATCAAGCCGTTTGAACTTGTCTATTTGTGAAACCATGTGGGTGGGAGATAAAAAACTTAGGGGAGATATATCCACAATACTTAAAGGGGATAAACAAAGGTGAGAAGCGGTTGGGGGGAGGGGAGGACAAACCATGCATCCTTCGAGGGAGGAAAAAAAGTCATCAGGGTGGGGGGAGGGGGCCAAGGTGAGAAAACAGGGCAACCCGAAACGGGGGAGGTTCTCCAAGATTTGCAAATTCTAAAGGAGAAACTAAAGGAGCACATTGTGACGAGAGTAATAAGAAAGCTTTATGTACTCTCCAAAAAAGAAAGGGCTGCATGAGGGCCAGGAAGATAAGGAAATCCAAACGAAAAAAGAGGAAAAGCAATCGAATGGAAGTAAATTTTCTCAAATAACCTCAGACCGGGGAAAATCAAAGAGATTTGGAAAGTGAAAAAAGGAGGGCCTGCAGTGGTTAATCAAACCAGGAGGAGAAAGAAAGCCATAATAAGATCGCTCGAATGCTCACTCAAAAACTGATCAACTATTCAAGGCTAGAAAGGGAAAGGAGGTGACGGAAGACAAGGGCCAGGGTTCGCACAATGAAGAGAAAGAACTCTCGCTCTATCACTCACGGGAGATACCTGATCCGGAAAGAAGAGGGGAGACCAGACAAAAATAAAATTAAAAAGGAGAAAAGGGTAAAACGAGGGGGGAGGGGTGGGGGGGAAAAAAAAACAAACGTTAATCTGGGTTCCGATTGGGGTTCCTTAGAGTTTCTAACAAAAAGGTGGCTGCCAGAGAGAAGGGACCGGGAACGGATCAGGGAAAAAATTCTTGAGAGATAGGGAAAAGGGGGAGAGGGAGTCATATATCAGCCGGTCAGAAAGGGTGTTTGTGATCTGTCGTCGGGGGTAGAAATAAGGTCGACAACTGGGAGCAGAGAACATCTGAGACTGCAGTAAGGAAGGGAGTCTTGGCTTAGTGTGGACTCCCCATCACAGAAAGTACGACCTGCCCGTTGGGGAAAGGTTGAGAGCTAGGGAAGTGGGAAAAACCATCGCAGGGGGCATTGGAAAATCATACGTCATGTGAAACTCCCTTCTGGGTTGTAGCCTGTATTCAAAAGAGGCAGGGGGGGTGTCGGAAAAGGGAAAGAAAGCCGACAACCCCAAGGGGGAAAGGGGGGGGACTTAAAGTCTAGACGGGGGAAAAAGGCTTGTGTCGATTCATAGAACTTTACGTGGGCGAGGGCAGGGAAGAAATTGAAGGAAGACGAAGAAGGGAAACTCAAAGACAGGAAGGGAAATCGGGGATGGAAGAGGCCAGGAATAAGATAAAAGGGAAGAAAAAAAAAAAACGGCATGCTACTTTCCATTCACGAATCTTGATTACATAGGGCGACGTCATTTTAACGGTGTGGATAAAGACAGAAAGGGGAAAAGAGTGGGGAGAGGAAGCCTGAACAAAAAGCCACCGGAACCGAGAGAAGCTTAGCGGCCCTTCCAATCGTTCGAAAGCTAAGTCTTCGAGGAAAGAAATCACAACAAAGAGGAGAAAAAAAGAATCGAATGGTGGTGAAAAAGCTAAGAGGAAAAAAAAAAAAGGTCCGTGGTATCCAGGGAAGAACCTCTGTTCAAAAGGGAGAACGGATCTCCAAAAAAGAAAGAGGGGACTCAGATCACGGTAAAGGAACACTCAAAGGGGGGGGGTAGAGGAGAGGGGACAGTTCTAGTCCTCGTTCCTTTGGAAGGCTTCACTTCACTTTGGGGGGACGAAAGCGTGGCGATTGAAGGGGAAAGGAGGCAGCAAGAAGGGGAGGGAGGGGTACTTCTGAAAGCCAAGAGGAGGGAAGTAAACTCTACACAATACAGGAAAAGCAACCCGTCTATAGGGGGGGGTAAAGGTAGGGAGAGGACCGTGGACACAAGCAAGGAAAGGTGGTAAGGAATTTCACCTTAGGGGGGGGAGAAAAAGTTTGCCTCATCAGACTCGAATACAGAGACCCAAGAGGGGATGTTTACTAAAAAAAAGGAGGAAGAGCTGGGACTTAAAGATTCGAGGGCGGGGGGAGAAAACGGGCCATGTCGATGAAGGTGCCTGGGGAGGTCAGGAACACTAGCGCCAAGACTAACACAAGAGGATTAAGGGAATAAAAAAATTGGGGTGGCGAAAAGGTGTACGTCAGTTTTGTTCTACATATTGAGGAAAACGCTCAAAAAGGAATGCCAAAAAATAGAGCCAAAATCCATATAAGAATCAAAGAACGGTTAAGTTCCCACAACCGGGGAAGGTGGGCAATAGAAGAGGGAACTAAGAAAAAAAAGCGCTGGCAAAGTGCCAGAAACCACGAAAAAAACAATCGCTTCCCAAATCACGTTTGATGGGGAGGGTACACAAACTTGGTCGTTTTCCCGGCAGAGGGGTTTGTTTAGAAGGAGCAATGAGGGGGGGGGGCAGGGGGAAATGGGAAGCGGGAGAGGGTGCCGAAGTGAGGATAAGATCGGAGGGAAGAAGAGGGAGGAGAAATAGAGTGTCGAGGTGAAGGTGGGGGGGGTCATTCCCGAGAAACTTGAAAAAAACGTGGGGAGGGGGGGATTAAGGACGGAAGGTAGGAGGGGGAGCTTCATGGCTCTGCGCCGATCTGTCATGGGGGGGAGGAAACCACCAAAAATCTAGAAAAAAAAGGAAAGCGGTAGGGGTGAAAAAGGAAAATTGATATGCAGGGGAGGTTATAGCCTGGATCAAGAAGGGGGCGGCTGGTGAAGGGTTATCGGTGGGAAAAGACGCACAAGCGACTTCTTGGAGGGCGGAGGAGAGAAAGCTGGCGCAGTTCAGAGCGCCTTAAGTGAAGAGAAAGGGGGGCAGCCTCCTGGGAACGAGAGCGATCACGTCAGGTAGGGGGGACCATGTCGGGCAAAAGATGCAACGAGGGACAGGAAAAAAAAAACGAAGGTGCTTGAAGAAAAGGACCGACCCAAATCAAGCGGGCGAGCCCCAGGGGGTCTGGTAGGAAAAAGTTGTGGATAGAAAAAGAGAGAGAAAAGATGGGAAGAGGGACCATGTAGACCGGACAGGGGCTCGCAGGGCTTTGTGTCGAAAAGACCAGGGGAAAAAGGGTGTATCAAGAAGGGACGAAAAAGATCGAGTGGCTCCTACATGTGTGGGGGAAAAAGGGGACGTTGATCCTCCAGCGGTGGCCCAGGCTCTGCACAGAAAGCTGAACTTGTCGCCAAAATGAGAAAAGTAAGAAAAGGAGAAAAGATGAGAAAACCTGCAATAAGGGGTGCAAAAAAAACTAATCTTCAGCCTCAAAGTTCTCGTCTGCGGAGGGGGCTCGCGACATCAAGAAGGGAAGAAAAGTATGGAAAGAAGGAGAGAGTTTGGGGCAAAGGGGTTCTAGATTTGGGGGGGATAAAAAAAATGAAAAAGGAAGGAAAATTAAAGAAGATCGAAAAAAGGGTGACACCCGCGGACAAAAAGACCCCGGGGGGAAAAATGGCGTTGGTAGGACTGGGAAAACAAAGCCAACGGAAAGAATCGCATGAGCATGAGGGGAGAGACTATCACTCAGACCCGTGAAAAGGGACGAACTTACCCCTGAAATTGAGAAACACAGTCAAAATCAGAGAGACCTCGAAACAAAAATACATGGCAGGAAAAGAAACAAAGGGGGGTTGGAAGAAAATAAAAAAGGAACTATTGGTTTGGCCGGGGGGGAAAGGGCAGGTGGTCTGCCACTCCGGGGAAATTAGTTACCGTGAATAGGGGGACACTGTTGGGAGGAAAAAAAGAACTTTGACTTGAAGATGGGGAGGAGCAAAAGGGAAACCCTTTGTTTGGGAGCGTCTGCAATATTTAGAAATGAAAAAAGGGGTCGCCAAGGAGGGAAAAGAAAGGCCGCGAGTGGACGAGGATGAAAAAGATGAAGTGAGAAAATTGCATTAGTGGGGAGGGAAAGGCACAGACTCTTTTGTAGGGGGAAAGGGGGGGGGTAACCTGAAAGGGAAGGGGAACTCAAGGGGATGTTCGCCAAATCCATGTGTGAAAGGAAAGAAAACATCTTGTTATTAGTCCCTCCAGGAAAGCTTGCTGAGGAAACATGTTGTGTCTCGGGGGACCTAAACCAGGGGAAAGCGGAGAAAAACGACAAAAGTTTCTAGACGGGATGAGGGGGGAGATTTCATATTGAACGCAAATTTTTGGCGAGGGCGTCAGAAGAAAATGTAGAATAGGGGAGGGGCACCGGAAGAACTGTAAAAGGGAAACCCAAAGGGAAGAACGAACTAGAAGGGAGGGGGAGAGGTTCACTAACCTCTTAAGGGGGACATCAACTGATTTCAAAATGGGAACTCACCAAAAAGAGAAGGGAAGTGGGGGACTTCGACCCGAGGGGGAAGCTTGAGAGGATTTCTAAGGGAAAAAGCGAGGGAAAAAAAACCTGTCTACCACGGACCCTCTAGTAGGTTGACCTTTCTTAGCAAAGGAAACCAAAGTTAAAGTAAGGAGAAGAGGAAGACTCTCCAACTGAGGAAAGGGGGGAAAAAAAGACTTAAAGGAAAAGGCGCTAAGAAAAAAAGAAATCCAGAGAGGGGTCCGTGGTAGTACTCTATGGTCCTCTGGGGAGGACAATGAATCAAACGTAATCTCCAAAGAGAAAAAGCACGCATGGAAAAAGGAAGGGGGAGGAAGATCAAGATTTAATAAAGACGGGGGGAGGGAGGGGAAATAGCAATTCCGTTCTAAAAAAAAGTTCCTGTTGATCTTGGGAAATGGGGCTGGGAATAGGGTTCGAGGAAAAAGGTGGAAGAGGGGTCAGTGGGAAAAATATGAAAGACTTCAGGAGAAAAGATCCACGTAATGGCGTGATGAAAATCGACACAAGCTTGAAAGCGACAGTTTTTTATGCGGAGAAAAAGGGGGGGTTTCTAAAGCGGAAAGGGTAAATGGAAGAGATGTCAATCGAACGAAAAAAGGGGAAGAAAGCCGAATACAGTCTAAATCAGAAGGGGACCTGACGTATTGAATGGAAAATGGGATTGGAAAAAGCTGGGAAAATATCGCACTGAAGCAATGCGAGGAAGGGGGGAGAAAACGGGCATGTCGATTACAAACGGGTGGTGGTTGATTTGGGGAGGAAGGCCGCACTAATCAAAGTCGAATAATAAAGTTTGAAAGAAGAAGAAGCTAGGGGGGAGAGGATCAGTGGGGAGGAAAAGGACTATTTCTACTTGGACGACTAACTCACAAACAACGTGTAAGGGGGAAAAGGACGTCAGCCCAAAGGGGTAAGAAGAAAAATTCCACGAAAAAATCAATGCCATATTCGGTAAATACTTGAACGAAAGACCCGGGGGGGGGGGGGGAAAAGAAAAGAAAACGGGAAGAAAGAAGATTCACGGAAAAAAAGCAGGGATCACCTCGGTTGGAGGGGGGGGGGTGTTTGGAAGGGGGGCGGAGGGGGGTACTGGGGTTAAGTTCAAGCCGTTAGGGGGGGGACACCGTGACTTGTATAAAGAGTGCGATAGGAGCGGAGGGGGCAGAAAAAGGGAGAAGTTGGAAAGAAGAATCGCCCGAAAAGGGAAACCGTTTTCTCGTTCCTGAACGGGAAAGAGTTAAGGTGGAGGCGAAGGGCGAGAAGGGCGAGTCGCAGGGGGGGGGAACCAAATCTATAAACATAGAAAAGGGCCCACAGCTAGAAGGGGAGAATAAAGGTATGGAAGGAAGGAGGGAGTATGCTATTTCTGGAAGTCTGTAGTTATAGAACGATCAAATCTCGGGAGGGAGGGGGCTTTGGAGTCGGTTGGGGGGAGCACGGAAGGGAAGAAGGAGGGATCAGGCCATCCTGATAAAGAGGGGCTTCACTTCTCGGACCTCAAGCCCATATTCATCGGAGACAATGTGGAAGCGGGAGGGGGGAAAGACAAGCCTTGAAAAGGAAAAGGGTTGAAAGAAACGATCTGCGACGAAGGGGGAGAAGGGGTGAATAAACCCTCCGAGGAATGCAGTGCTTTCCTTGCCGCCCAAAGGGGCACAAGGGGCGAGCCGTAGAGGGGGAAAGGGGAAGAAAGAGACAACAGGAATTAAATAGAAAGAAAAGGGACCGACCAATGGTCTACACCATTGGCTCTCCCGAGGAAAGGTTGGGTAAAAGGAAAGACAAAAGGGGTTGACTCGAAAGCGAAAGAAAGCCTATAGGAAAACCGACATGTGGCAAAAAGAAAGGCTATCCCCCCCAAATCCGCCATGGGTGCCGCATTCTAGGAGAAAAAGGAAAAAATGGACGAAGATGGGAGATGGGGGAAAAAAGCCGCGAGAAGCGGATGTAAAGAAGAAAAGGAAAAAGAACAAGAGTCGCTCTGGTGCGGAATCAAACGAAAAATAATAGAAGGAATAACAGGCAGAAGTTCCGAAAAAGGCTAGAACTAAAAAGGGGACGCGAAGAAAGGGAAATTGAAATACGTCGAATCGCTTTGGCCAGGCAGGGAGAGATTTTTGGGGGGGACAACCAGGCGAATAGGAGAAAATCACAACGAAAAAAAAAAAAACTGCGAAGAAAAGAGTCTATTTCAAGGCTAAGGGGGGGACCAGTGGGGGAGGGGGGGAGGAAAAAAAGAAAAAGGAGGAGGGTTGGGAAGATCCTCGAACGCGCTCTAGGACGCACTTGGCAAACAAAGGAAGAACCGGAACAGGGGGATGGACCCGCAGGGGGGGAACCTCGGGAGGGAAACAACAAAGAAGGGGGGAAACGATTTGAGGGAAAAAAAGGGGGTACCCACGAAAAACGGGAATCTGGGTCCGATTGGGAGGGGGAAGGTGCAAAAGGACAGTGGGGGAAAGAGGTAAGGGACATGTAAGGGGAAAAGAATGGAAAACCCGCAACCTGACGTACCTAGGAGGCTAGGGACTATAAAGGAGGAAGAAGTGGGGGGCGTACGGGGAAGGGTATAAATCTTAGTGTCGTCGGGAGAGACAATCCACGAAGAAAGGAAACGGCAGAATTGAAAACATGGGGAGCTTATGGAATTGAACAGCACAAAAAAGGGTGTGTACCTACTTCCCGTTGGGGGACTGAATCGAATTGGAGACCAGAGTGTAAGTTCGAGAACGAAAAAAAAAAAGAAAAGCAAAATTGAGGTCCAAGATTCAGAAGGATTAGAGGGAGGGAGAAAGGAAGTCGAGGTGACAGTACCGAGAAGGGGGACCAGGTAGTACCGGAAGGGGTAGAAACGGTCGATCCATCTTACAGGGAGAAAAAACTTGGGAGATTGCGAGGAAATAGGGAACGAAGGGAAAAGGGCGTCAGATATTAAGGAGGGAAATGCCAAGCTTTTTACGAAACCCTACCTGTCAATCAAGAGGGGAGTGGAGGTCACAAAAGAAAGGGTAAAGACTGGAGCATGGAGAAGAAAGCGTCTGGGGCTCGTCATTGGGGGAAAAAAAAAAAGGTACTCTCATGTCGTTGCTGAGCAAGAGTGAATCTTTTGAGATTTACGTTGATCAGAAAACAGGTAAACAGAGGACCATAGAGTAAAGGGATTAAGAAAAGAGAGGAGGGGAAAAAATGGTCTTAGCCCTGAAGAGGGGAAAAAAGGAGAGGAAAGGTCTCTCAAAAAAAAAAGATAGTCTTCTCTTCCAAAAAAAGGGGGGTTCGAACGATTGGAAGGAGCAAAAAAGTCAACCTCCAGAGAGGGTCCAAGGTACAGCTATGGTCCTCGGAAAAGAAAAAGGGGTAATAAAAGTACACGCAAAAAGAACGTAGGGGGGAAAAGAAGTTGATGTAAGAAAGAAAGGAGTGTGAATTACAATGCAGTTCAATTCTTTTGATGAAAAAAGGGGGCTCCGATCACGCGGGGAAAAAAGGGACTAAAGGCGGGATGGGGTCCTAAAGGAGGAGAAGAATCCCACGTAAAGGGAAATAAATATGTAACTCTACAAAGAGCAACCCGTAGAAGGGAGAGAAAGGGCTGTACTACTTGTTAAGAAAGGGCGTTTATCGGCTCAAAGGTCGACGAAAAGGAAAGAGAGGAGACCCTAAAGGAAAAAAAGGAGTGGGGGGGGAGTTGGGAAATGGAATTGAGAGAGGAAAAAAAGGGGGTTCGCAACAGAAGGAACTACCATAGAGAAGTCGATTCATGTTTCCTAGAAATCCTGACAATCGAAGGAAAAATGGGGGTAAAAAAAAGAGCCAAGAAAAAAGTCCGGTGGGAAAAAAAAACGTCCCTCATTTATTTCGGGGTAATGGCGACAATTGACGATTGAGCGGCAGAGCAAGTAAAAAACAAAAAGAGGGAGGATCTAGACCCCCGAAAGAAATCTTGAAGAGGGGGCGTGTTCAGTAAACAGGGAAAAGATTCACGGGGCTTCGGCTGAAAAAAGAGGCGGTCAATAAACTTCAAAAACCCCAATCGGAAAAAAGGGCACGTTGGTAGGGGAGAAACAGGCGGGGGAAATCACAACAGACAAACTATTTTTCCGGAAGGGGGGGGGGAAAACGGGAGTCAGGGAGTGGGGGGGGGGGACTTTGGGAAAGGAAATTCCGGATGTTCCAAAGGAGGAGAAATTGCTCCTTCTGAAGGTGAGGAAAGACATAGATCTTCTCATGGTTGACGCTTTGGGGTGTCAGGGGTCCCCAGCCACGCCACTTGGAAAAATTTCTAGCCTTGAAATGGAAAAAAGGGGCATTTATTGAGAAGGAAGATAGGGAGATCTCGAGAATTACTAAAAAAAGCATGCCTTCCTCCAAAGAGATTTTTATTGAAAAAAATACGGCTGGAAATCTTAGGTCGAGACGGAGGGGGGATGGATCAAATGAAAAAATTCTGCGGGGAAGGAGGACTTTTTCGTTTGGAGCACGACACGGACTTCTAAAGTGTACCTAAATCGAGAAAGGGACGGTCATCTTGGCAGGAGGGGGGAAAGCACTTTCGAGGATTTCGCCTGGGAACACCTCTGGCAGGGAGGAGTAGGGTGCAAAAGGAAAAAAAATCGCAGTGCACGGGGTGCACGCAGAGAGTCTGACAAGAAGGGACTTCAAAAAAGGAAAGGCTCGCCCTCCTCTTGTAGCCAATCAAAAAGGTATGTTGGGATCTAGAAAAAGGGACGGGGAAAAACTAAGCAACAAAGAACTGACGGAATCGGGGCTCGGCAAGGGGCTTTGCTTTGGTCGGCAAGAAACAAGGGGGGGGAGCAAATAAGGTGAGGAAACAAGTCAGAAAAATAGGGGTGCGCCAGGGGGAAGGGAACCTACTTGCGTGATTCAAAGGTGTTCCCGAAGGGGCACACCTAGAAGGACTCCAGATGAGGGAAAGGAAAGCAAGGAGCGCAAGGGGCATAAAATGCTCAAGAGTCGAGGGTGCGTTCTCAAACGAAAAGAGCAAGCTCACCGGAAGTCTGGGCGAGTTGCTGAAGAAACCTGAAATCAATAAAAGGGGGGAAAAAATTATGTAAATACAATTCTCAAGAATGGGCACCGGCATGTTTCAAGGGTGTGTGTGTTAATCAAAACGAAGCGGTCCAAGAAAAAGAAGAGAAAGAAAGAGGGGAACACGACACTCAACAGGAAAGGCTAGAAAAACTGTTTTCAGTGGCTTTTGTAGGGACTGAGGACAGACGAAGGGGTTTGGAAGCAGACAACGCACTAGAGAAAGCTTGGCAAACTCCTGGGACTTACCCTGTCTGAACAAAATGAGCCAAGACGAAACGCGAAAAAAAAAGAGAGTTGATGGGAAAACCCATCACCGTGAATGGGTCCGATTGGGTGTAATGGAGTGTTCGGGGAAAGAACTGCCAACAGGAGGGGCAGGGAAAGAGGGCCTGACAGGGACCCCGGAAAAAAGGACGGGCTTACGCACGCTATGGGATGGAGACGAATAAGATAGCAGCGGGAAGTGGAGAGGCTGCAGGGCTCAAAGGGGATCCATCCAAAGAAGAAGGGACGCTTCTGAGGCCCTTGAAAAAGAATTAGTGAGCGAGCAGCTTAAGGGCAGATGAAACGAGGGGGAAGAAAAAACTGGGGTAGAGACCGGGGGGGAAGAAAACCGGGGAAAAATCTGGGTTGCGCCCAAAAGAAAAGGAGAGAAAGCATTGTGTCCACTCAATCCGCAGGAAAACCTTCTTGGGGGGGGATCAGAACATTGGGGACGGCCGAAGGGGGAAAGAACGGAACGCTGGTAGGAAAAAAGGCGGAGAGAAGTGATAACCAACTGTTCATACTGTGTGGGAAAGCTGGTGTCGAGTTCATATGGAGCAAAGTACGGGGCGGAGGAGAAAAAAAAGGAAAAGAAAAAACAGGACCAACGGGGGGGAACCTACAGCGACGAGCTTGACGGCAGAAAAAAGGAAGTCATAAAAAAAAAATAATATTTGGGAAGAGGAGGAAGAATAGATAAAAATTGAAAAACAAAAGAAAAAAACAAAAAAGAAAAAGAAAAAGAAATTGAAAATGATCAACAGAAAAAAAAAGAAAACTAGAACTGCAGGGGGGAGAAGACCGTCACGGGGTTACACAAAGGGAAGGGAGCGGCAGAGGAAAAGAACTCCTGTAAGAGAAGCCCAGTGCCAGGGCGGGAGAGGGGGGGGAGCACATTGCTCTTGAACCAAGGAAAGGACCTGGATACCACCGGACCTCAGAAGAAAGTACTAAAAAATCGTTAGGGGGGAAGGAGAAGTCAGGAAGACAAGGAAAAGAGAGAGAAGATAGAGACTTTGGTGAGAAAAGAAGGGGAAGGGGGGGCGCTAAGAAAGTCAACCTCCAGAGAAGGGAGAGACCAGTACTCTTGGTCCAGAGGAGA
>Ga0179593_1356133_pt1 | contig 14107 bp, 20 predicted proteins | sample CZODoug2_1_08_16_FD_185931 | JGI IMG/M metagenome (GOLD analysis project Ga0179593, IMG submission 185931) | Vadose zone soil fungal communities from Angelo Coast Range Reserve, California, USA - CZODoug2_1_08_16fungal (PacBio error correction) | ecosystem: Environmental > Terrestrial > Soil >...
GGCTAAATGACGAAAAGAGAACAGAAAAAATCCAGATACCCAACGTGCAGGGAGGAAGGGTGTCGGGTCGTGGAAAAAGGAAAAGGTGGATGCAATTCAAATTTAGCCGGGACGTGAGGCCCCAAACTAAAAAGCGCTGACGATCAAATGCCTCCTAAAATGGGGCCAGAGGCCCATACGGGTATAATAAATTCTGGGCAAAATGAAGAATGAAAAAAAGGACGGATTAGCTCGATCAGGAGAACAATCTAGTCGAGACGGGAAGGGAAAACTGCGGTTGTCGAGTCCTCGGGGCCTTGTCACAAAAAGAACCTCTGGGAATTCAAGTTCTCCCTACTATTACCTAAGGTGGTCGGGAAAGTCTGCCCTACTTAAAGACAGCTGGACATCGGGTGTAGACGTGACAGGGCTTATAAATGTGAGGGGACTCTCAAGAAAAAGGGGGTTTTCTTACTGGGGAAGACGGATTTGCGGTTGTAGTCGAAGCAACTGGGTTATCCTCGTCAGGGGGTGAGAAGGCTTCTTAGTGTTTGACACACGGACAGGTGAGGATAGTCAATCAACAGAAAGGGAACCGAGCCAGCGATACGTCTAAAAAACTTGATCTGGGAAAACCGCGGAATTAGCCACGAGGGGGCTCGACAAACGTTATTGTGAATCAAATCCTGTATGGGACTTCTGGGTGAGAAGAGTAAAAGACAAAAGGCTGAGTGGATGCCATACGGGGGACAGAATCAATTGCTGAAGCTCCGATGGCCAGGAATCCGGTGGAGGGGCGAACTAGAGGTTGAAGAAAAGGGCTGCAAATCTGGATCGATGGGAGGCGGACTAAAAGTCATAAAAATGCGAGCCACAGGGGACGGAGCTTAAGGGAGGAGAAGAAATATGCGAAAAAGGACCGTGCAAGGCCTGGACATCTGGTGGGGGGGGAATACGATTGGGCTTCGGAACAGTGTGCCTTGCACGACAAAGAAAGTCCCGGGGAAAACTGCAGTGAAGTGGCCGGGAGATGCGCCATATTGAAGTGACGGGTTGAAAATTAAGAACACTTCCTAGCCAATAAATTGGGGGGGGTTTGGGGAAAATGATAGAATCAGTGAAGCCAAAATAACCAGGCTTGAAAAACGAGAAGGGTGATGCGTCCCAGTGTCTGACCTAATACTATCGGGAAAATAAAAAGGGGAAAAGTCAAGAAGGCGGGTGACTTGGGGGAGACACCCGCATAATCGTCCGGAAGAACCAGACCAGGTTCAGAGAAAGAGAAACCGGGATTTGTGAAAAAACTCGCATTCCTTCGAAAATCGAAGCATGCGTGGATTAGGAATTTAAATAATCGAAAATGCAGGGGCTTGGGGGGAGGGAGCAAAAAGGGCGGTTTGGTTCAGGGGAAAATGAGAGGACAGGAGGGGGCGCGGGGGAAGAAGAACCACCGCAATCAACGGAATGGGGGACGAGTGTATTGGGCGATTGGGCCGGACTGTGTAAGCTGGGAAAAACGTCGTGCGAAGGGGAGTAACGCGAGACCAACAGAGACAAGGGGGCCAGGAAAAATTGAGGGCTGCACCAGGTGTGGTGAGAAAAAGGAGTCGGGACAGGAGAGAAAGTTTGAGAAAAACCTGGACTAAGATTTTGTTACCAGTTGGTTGTGGGGCTGCGCCCGAGAAACCGGTCTTTGGACCCAGAAAACACATGAAAAAGAACCGGAGACTCCAGAGTCGGCGTTGGGGGTGTTCAAGAAGTTAATGGACAAATATGTATGAAAATCCAGACAGGGTAAAGAAATGGGGCGGACCGAGAAAGTTTTTGTTTGTGTGACAAGGCTGGCCTAATCCAAAGGAGAGTTCAGACCCAAGGACTGAATGGAAAAAAGAACGCTAAATTAAAGGGGAGAGAAGGATCAAGAAAACACACAGGAGTGCAAAGGCAACCAAATTGTTTAACCTAAGGTCAGGGGCACTGGGCTTTGAAGAAAGCTCTGACCAATTGCCACACCCACAAGGGGAGGGAACAAGTCCGTGGTCACTGGAGGGGCCGGATTCAAAAAATAAATGGCCAAGGGAAACAAGCCGAACTCCGTCGGCTTATAGAAAAAAATTAATGAAAGGAAATACTCAATCAGGAAAAAGTCAGGGGTCCGCAGCACCGCCGTTTGGGGCATGGGCGTAAAAGCTGCATGTCGCCACAATCTTAGAGCAAAATCACTTTAAAAATGTGAATGGGGAAAGAACAAGGGAAGTCAAAGAAAACCGTCAATAAAACAAAAGAGAAGCACCACTAACCCACAGGGCAACCAGAAAAAAGTTGTTATGCATGTCTCAATCGAAAATAAAATGGAGATGATCGAGTGCAGATTCGGTGGAGAAAATCAAAGTCACCGGGAGCAATAGCGGACCAAATATACGGGGCTCCGCTAGTCTCAAAAAACGTTACCTTCTCAATATGGAGACAGATAAATTTCACATAAGAAATTATGGAAGGGGCTTAGCCCAACAGGCGTAAAGAAACCAAAAGCTCCTCCAAATATAAAAAATCATAACAAAGAAAAGGAAAACTACACGAAAGAAGAAAAGCCGTCCTGATTGGAAGCAAAAAAAGAGGTTCGGATGCGCTTATTGGACGTCTGAATGGGGGGATTGAACATGCCGGAAACGGGGAAATGAAACGATGAAGTGATACCACTGGTGAGAGGAGAGCGCACTAAAGCAACAAAAAAAAAGACAAGAACAAGGGGGGAGGGGGAAGAAAAGTACGTTTTGGGGGGGGGGGGGGATGGTAGGGAGAACGGGGATGCATGTTTCCTTCAGAAACGGGGATCTCCTTCTTTTTCTTAGTTAAGTTCGAGGGCCGAGAAGGCATAGAAAGAAGCAACTGCCTGAAAAACAGAAAGGAAAGGGGCTGTAAAAAAGAGGGAGGGGGGACCTTTTTGGGATAGGGGCTAGGAATTTGAGGCGCTGTGTTAAGGGGTACGCCGGGAGACAAAAAAAAGAGTTTTGGGGAGGAGAGGAAAAACGTTAGGACTATAAGAATAAGTTCGAGAGAGGAGAGTGAGAGATGGGGGGGGGTAGGCGCAGGGTGAAGGGTAGGCCTGGCCCCAACAGAGAGGGTCACTGCAAAGACAAAACTATAGGGTACATTCCAAAGAAAAAGGAGGACAGTCTTGGGGTTCAGAGATGGACGGGGCTTGTCTTGCAAGTGGTTGTTGAAGGAATTTATGTACACTGAAGCAGGGGGGGGGGGGGGGGGGGGGGGGGGGGGGGGGTTTTTTGGGTGTGGGGGGGGGGGGGTGGGGTTGGGGGGGCGTTTGATGAGAGAGATGGGAGACATTAGAGGCTTTAGCCAGGACGCCGGGGGGAAGAAGGACGGGGAAAAAAAAGGACCTAAACGTTGGATTCAAAAGGGACTTCAGACATTATCTCCTAGCTACTGAGGGAGGCGTAAGGGGGGCACCCGGCGCCAACTCAAGACCATGCCGGGAAAATTTGTGGCGCCATAGAGCAGACAGTAACCTCAAGAAAACCTGGACGGGGGAAAAGAGGATTGGAGGACTGGGAACCAAGGCATGGGGGAGGTTCGTGGGGAGAATGCTGAATTTATCTCACTTCGTGGCGCATCACCGTAGTCCTTGTTGCCTACAATCTATCGGGATGCCAGGGGCTTCATATCAGCCCATCAACAAAAGCTAGGGAAAGAAAAAAAAAAAAAAGGGGGGGAAACGATGCGGGGGTTAAGAAGAGTGGTGTATTAAAAAAAAAGGAAATTAAAACACCCACACAGCTTCATCCGGGCTGGAACTTGGGGGGGGAAGGGTTTTAGGTAGAGGGGGGCGGGGAAAAAAAAGACCCCCAAAAACCACGGGAAAAAAGATTGGGGAAGGAAAGGGGATCCACTTGCAGAGACACAGGGGGAAAGGTAGAAAAAGGACATCAAGCATAAAATTTCAAACGGAGGGGACCACCTTCTCCCGCGAAAGTCAAAAAAAGAGGGCGGTTACACTCGACCAGAAACGCGGACAAGCCCGGGAGGATCAAAACGCAAAGGGAAGGTTGGTCCAGGAGCAAACTCTCCTCCGACGAGGGTGAAAGAGCATGAAAAGGCAAAAGCAAACCAAAATGCATTAAACCCTACGGATTAAAAGGAGGATGGAATCCTCAAAAAGAAAGGGATTTTGCGAAGGATTTTCGCAGACTGCTAGTTGATTTTGAAAAAAAAAAATAGGAAAGGGGAAGGGTATTGCGTCTCCTGTACTCGGAGGGAGGAGTCGCGAAGAGGAGGGAAAGAAAAGACAGGGGGGCGCTATTTGGGGGGGGCAGAACAAGAAAGATTCTTATGGCGACACCTTTAAAGACTACAGGAGGGGTGGGTCCCCCGGTTGGATGGGGGGAAGTGCACGCCAAACATAGTGGGAGGGTGAGGTAAATTTTCAAACCCTTAAGGTCCTAAGGAGACCTTGCAGGGGGATAAGTAAGAGGGGGGCAGTCCGTCGAAAGAGGACGCCGGCTGGGGGGGGCAATGAAACAAGGAGCAGCCCGCACATCGAAAAACAAACGACCTACTCAGTCCTTCGGTAGTCTTCAAATAAGGTCGTCGAAAGCAAGAAATGAAAAAATCAGGTCGATGGTGGAAAAAAGGAGGGCGAGGAACATATATTAAAGAGGGGAGGGCAAGGTCGACATTGAGGAAAGGAGACAAAGAGCGGCAAGAAGCGGGAGAAAGAGGGTTGGTTAAAATCAAAATCATCGCCGAAGGCGTCCTGGCTCTGAAGCAACCGCGACTTAAAGTCATGAAATTGCTAAAATACGTGGGTAGAGAACAGGAGGAAGGTTTGGAAGACTGTTGCGAAGGTGACAGTGATCGGTTCAAAGGGGAAAGGGAGGTTTCGTCTGGTGAGGGCTATAAGAAATGGGAACATGGGTAACAACTACGCACTTGTCGAGAAATACGACCGAGAGGGGGAAACCCCAAGGGGTAAGGCAAAAAAACAACCCCAAAGAAAAAAGTAAGGAGAAAACCACAGGGGCTGAGAGAGGAAACAATTTATCTAAGTAAGAGAAAACATCAGATAGGAAAGGAAACAGATTGCAAATAAATCCGCCCCAGGAGACTCGTAGTATCAATTTGACGACAGGGGGGAATAGGGGGGGACAGCAACTGAGGGGGAGCGAAAAAAGACTTTGGAAAGAAAAGGCTTCGGCAGAGGTCGTGGACGAGAAGGAAATAGGCCGTATATCTTACATGGGAAATTCTGACAATCTGCAACCAGGAAAAAGGGATAAATGAAAGTGTGCACAAGCACTTCGATGCATCTGTCACTTCACTATGGGAGTGAAAGGAAGAGTCAAACAGCTGGAGCGCTCCAATGGCGATACAGGCCGGAAAAAAAAGAAGGGAGGGTGGAGGGGCTTGTTGAGCCCAAAACAGTCCTGGGGAAGCAAGACTCGAAGCAAACAACACAAGATGAGATTGCCATAGGAAGAGGTACAGCCAAAGTAAAGAACGGTGGGTCAAAACAAGAGAAAGGGGACCAGGCCGGTCTGAACCTTTGGGTCGGGGTAGGGGGTATCGTACTTTGATGCATCTTTAGCTGGAACGTTAGGGAAACACAATCCACATCCAGTGAAGAGGAAGTTGCCAGCTGCACAGGGATAGAATGTCTGCCAATAAGAATTTGTCCAAGGAAGAAAGAGAAGATGATCATCATAGGGACCACGAGATAAAAGAAGGGGTCGGCATTGAAGAGCGGGAAGAGGAGGGGAGGGCCACAAAGCCTTACCCTCTACTGTGTCAAAGGGGATCACGACGAGTCAGACCGGATCAGCGACATCTGAACTGACTCGCATGAACTCTAGGGGGGGTGCAGACTGGCCAGAGGGGAAAAGTTGGGGGGGGAGAGCGCAAGGGAAAATGTGGGGACTAGGAGGGAAGGGGGCGGCGGCTTTTGGGTCTGGTTTAGGGACCGTCCGGGGAGAAAGGGTTTGTGGACGAAAGGGAGCAACGGTGCAGGGGGGGTTACCACTTTAAACCACCAGGTGAAGGAAGGAAAGTCCCAAGAACGAACAGATTCGGGAAAAAAATTAGGAAGCTGAAAGAAATACTGATTAAGCCGCATGTTTCAGAAAAGGGGGGGGGGGGGGGGGTGGTGGGGGGGGGGGGGGGGGGGGGGGGGGGGTGGGGGGGGGGGGGGGGGGGGGGGGGGGGGGGGGGGGGGGGGGGTGGTGGGGTGGGGGGTGTTTGGGGGGGGGGGGGGGGGGGGGGGGGGGGGGGGGGGGGGGTGGGGGGGGGGGGGGGGGGGGGGGGGGGGGGGGGGGTGGGGGGGGGGGGGGGGGGGGGGTGGGGGGGGGGGGGGGGGGGGGGGGGGGTTGGGGGGGGGTTGTGGGGGGGTGGGGGGGGGGGGGGGGGGGGGGGGGGGGGGGTTGGGGGGGGGGGGGGGGGGATTAGTTTAAGCAATCCGGATGGCAAACTTGGTCTTGGAAGAAAGAGTAAAGGTACGCAGTCGGGAGATGTTGAGCAAAGAGGGGAACTCATGTAACCCTTGGCCAAGAAAAGGACCCCGCCGGGTGTCTCGGAAATAACTTTACGAAGACGGGGGAAACAGGTTAAGACTTCGCGCACGACGCATCAGACCGGTCGAGCGCACAAGGACGGTTGGCATTGGTCCTTGGAAGGTTCGACTAACGAGAAAAATAGCCGAAATGAGTACGGCTTTTCTGTGCCTACATTGGGGGGCGGAAGGAAGGAAGTGGCATGCCAAGACGGGCGTCTCCTATTTATCACTGTGCAATAAGGAGGAGGGGAAGGAATGAACCAATTACCAAATTTAAGGGTTGAAAGGAGAAAACGTCTATGCACAGAAGGGGGGTTGGGGGGTTAGGAAAAAAAAAGGTCTCGTTGGGAAGGAGGAAAAATAAAAGGCGTGGACACAACTAACGTTCGCTGTACATTGTCGGTAAAAAAATTGTTCTGTATGAGGGAAACAGGCCATAATCAGACAGAGTTCTTATAAGACCCGCATATAGAAGAGACCTCAGCCTCCAGGGAAAGGGGGGACGCTAAGACGACAGAAGGAGTGAGGTTGTGAAGAAAAGTTCATTATGGTCCATCTCAAAGGTCAGCTGGTTGGGTCATTAATAGCAGGAAATCTTCGGGTGTCTAATCAGGGAGGCGCGTTTGACGTAGAAAGTGGGGGGAGTACATAACGAGGGAGGGGGGCCTCAGAAACATCCAGCTGAGAAAGAAGAAGGGGAACTTGTACACAGATATGGGTGGGGGAGCCGAAGGGGGGAAAGGGGAATTCGAAGGGATCCGCGCCCGCCCGGATCAATTGTCTGTAGCCATGGGCGTGGATGCAGTTTCAGACGGACTTTCGAGCGAGTTGATGGGCAAATGACTACATCTTTTGTACCGGATTGGTGGGGGGAGTCGGAAGAAAAGAAACGTACCCCTAAAATTAACAAAAAGGACAAGAGGTCAGAACGTAAAAGAGTTGTCAATGAAAAAGGTCTGAACCAACGCAGTTCAAAAGCCGAGGGGGCAGGAAATTCGGGTCACAATAGGAGAAGAGAATGATGTATTGAACGCTAGAGGAAGGGGACCAGGGGAAAAGAAAAGAAAGCTTGACTACCAAAAAGCCAGCGGTGATGACGACAAACGGGGATCTAACGGGAAAGGGCCCTACAGCGAAGAAGAAAACAAGTCGAGTTACCAGATCAAAGCAAGGGCTTTACAAAACCTAAATGAAGACCGGAGTAAAAGGCTAAAAGACTATAGGGGGGAAACGCCACAAGGGATAAAAAAAAAAACCGGACATGGTGCGGAGGGGACGGGGGGTAAGCATTCCAATGGCAATAATCGGGCCTGACGAAAAATCCATGGATATGCTGGAAGGCGAGAAAGAAAATCTTCAAAAGACGGAACGCTAAATCAGGAACGGCGTACGAGGAAAAATAAATGGAGCAATCTTCTGCTCAAGCAAAATGAAACCACTAAGGTGACAGAACCAGTAAAGCAAAAACCGGAAAGACCCAGCAACAGCAAAAGTAAAAGAAAAAAAGTCAGAACAGGGTGTTGCATGCTGGAACTAAGAGCCGCCTAATCCGTTGCAGAAAGGGGGGAAGGGGGGCAAGCGCAACAAATGAGGAAGACCAAAAAGGATAGAAACGCTGTCCCACGGACTGCCAACTTCATTCTCAGTCTGATCTGCTATAGTGGGGAATCCGCATAAAAAACGTGGCTTCTTACCCAAAGTCCACCAAAAAAAAGCGCAAAAGCAAACTCTCGAAAAAAAAGAGAAAAATAACGGAACTAAACAAAAGAACGGAACCCTTCTGAGGTTTTGGGACGCAGACGGGATCTTGAGGGGGGGAAATGCGGAGTGATTGAAGAGATTTCATGAGAAAGTCACGAAACACTGGGGGCGAGCACTAGGGGAAAGTTAAACAGGGGGGGGACGTTCGGAGCAAACTAGTCAAAACGAAGACCGAATCAGCACAAAAGAAATTGGGGGCAGGGTTGTTAGCGCGAAAATATAAAGTGGGTAGCCTTCAAAGGATGTTAAAAATGCGGTTGGCGGACCTGGGTAAATGCTCAAGTCTAAAAAAGTAAGACGCATAAACTAAAAGGAAGGAGAGAAACCTCAATGCTGGTGTATCTTGGAGGACGGTAGGTCTTGATGGGGTGTTTCGAGAGTGTTGGCGAGGGGGGGTCTGACTCCTTTGGGCGAAAAGTGGGGGGGTGAGGCGGATCAATGGTTAGGGCCGATCAGATTGGCGCAAGGGGGGGGGGCGGCGACGCGAGCTATGGCCGCGATGTGTGGTGCGGGCGCAGTTTTGCCAGTGGCTGCACAGCCACAACCGAGGGGAACTCGATCGAGGGACAGAGAAGTGCTACATGACCATAAAACGGAATTGAAGGGTTTCGTTGGGCCCAAAAATGATCAAAGGGCCGGGCAGGGACCTGGGGGGGGAGGCCTGGGGGTTCAGGTTCACATTCGGGGGAACTTTTAGGAGGGAAAAAGTGCAAGACATTTCTTCTTAAGGGGTAACCTTGGTCCTCACAGTTTGACGGAAGAAGAACGTTTTGGGGGGGAAGGGGCTCGCCGGGCAAAAACAGCGAATCTCCGAGGAGCTCTTGGCGTTCTTTTCCTGGGCATGCGTGAAAAAAAAAAAAACCGGCAAAAAAACCAAAGGTTCTCAGGTGACGGCAAGAGCTAGATTCGCATCCCTCCCTGCCGCAATGGGTAAGACTGGCGGGGGGGGGAGAGGGGACTCAGCATGGGTGTCAGTTAGTGCTCTTCTGGGCAAGGGGAAGGTAGCGCCGGGGGAGGGAAGTATCACAAAATTCCGTCCCTTTGGGGCAGGGGAATACTTCTGTGACCATGATTTATGCAAGAGGAAAAAAAAACCGAAAGGGGCTCGTCCTACAACAGAGGATTTAAATAGGAAGGGGGAAAGCTTGGTACAAAAGAGGAACTCGGACGAGACTGGCATAAAGGCTCAGGGATTGGTTGAAGTTTTACGGGCACAGACCGTGTCGTCCGTGAGGAAAGCCCCAAAAAAAAACAAGGGGGGGGGGGGGAAACAAAAGAAATGGGGGGTAGGAGGGCTCCATCAGTCGACAAGACGACCGAAGGCCTTATACACAAGAAGCAACAATGCGCGAAGCAATTGCTCCTTAGGGATCGTGGGAAGAAATAGCAAGAGGGAAAAGACCCCAAAAAAAAGCAAAAAAAAAGTACATCGACAAGCACCCTTCTCCCGCGTTGATTTTTCAAAGGTATAACCAGAGAAGCGTAGAGAGGTGAACAACCAGAACCCGTGTAAGAAAAGGCGCCCAGAATGCTATCCCACAGACGATGAGAGATATAGGGGAAAAGAAAGCAACCGCAAAGGAAGGTGCGGATTTTTCAGCAAGAACAACTAAATTGAGTCAAACAAATCAGCATGTTAAGACGTCAGGAGGACAGTAGAGGTTTACTTACGAGAAGAGGAAACAGGGGATGGGTAAAAAGTACACGAATGCTGATTGCTAATTGAATGAAGACTGGGCAACGACTATGCAGTTAGTAAGAAAATGGGCTAAGAGGAAAAGAGGGGGAACGCCCTTTTGGTGGGGTGAAAAGGGGGCAAAAGATGAATCATACAAAGGGAAGGGGGATCGTCTTAATTTCAACCGGAAATGTTATCACTAAGGAGGAAAGCTTTGAAGGTCAGAAGTTAGGGGGGTGCATTCTCTCAAAGATACAAAGAGTTGTTCAGCACAGGGAAAAGCCGGGATCAATACAGGCACCACGACACCGGGAAGATAGGAAGGAGTCATTACCGGAGAGCAGGTCGTCGAAATCAAGTAACTTCAAACGGCAGAAAAACTGTAACCGTCCTTCGCTGCAGAACAAATATAAGATGTGCAAGGTAACGTCGCAGCAAGTACTCGAAAAAGCGGGCATCCGAGAGAGGAACCCATGTCACTTCTTGTCGTACAATGAGGGGGGGGGATAATCAACATCCAAACCAACATTCCTGACGAGGTAGAAAAGACCTGGGAATCAAAAAAAAGGTGTGCTAAACTAAAGGGACACCAAGCGGTAATCAATTGTGGGAAATGAACTTCGAAGGGGGGTACGCCGTTATCTCGGGGGAGCGTTCATTAGGGGGAGGGATAAGACTCACTGGGACAAGGGAGAAAGAAAGCACGTTTGGAGACAGACCGGAGAGTAGGAACACAAAGTAGGGACGTACGAACCAGAACCCCCGCCACCCGAACATCCACAGAGAGCACCAAAGTGGTTCGGATCTAAAAAAAAACCCCACAAAAGTTTTTAAAAATAAAGACATGTTCACACGGGAGGGAAAACACGAACGTCATGCGAGGCATGCGTTGAAGAGGTATAGGGAACCCAATCCCGGGAAACATCGGGAGTCATTTGTAACTGGGAAATAGATGGGAAGGCTTTTTGTGGGCCGAAAAAAGATCGCGCGCTCCAAAGGGTTAGAGCGAACCTCAGCGTGAAAGCATCGCGGGAAAGGTGAATCTAGATTGTGAGGCATGGAAAGATGGACACTGTCTCCTCCAGGTTTGCCCTATAACTATGGGCACTCTTGCAACTGGCGGATGCATATGGGGGACAAGAGGAACTATTTGAAATACGTCCGGGAGAACAAGATACGCATCCCAGTGGAGAAACAATACCGACACCTGGAAAGACCGGAACTTGGGGATAGTGAAGGAGGGGGAGGGGGGGGGGCCCAAAGGGCGTCCGGGGTTGTAACAATCCGAGAAAACACCAAAAGGAGGAAGGTAGGAGAAAGATATAGATTATGCACTACAGGACTACGGGGGGGGGGAAAACAGCAGGTCACCTATCAAAAACGCAAACCAAGACGGGCCAGCAGGTGGGTCAGGGATTTGGGATCGTCACTGGATGGGAGAATTCCAGGGAACCTGGACAGGGAAAAGGAGAAAATCCGTTGAAGCAAATCAGAAGATTGGAACAGCACACATCTTTATATATTCTGGAGCGAAATGGAAGAATTTCCATGCTTATAATAGAGAAGGAAGAAGAGGGGCCAACTCAACGAAGGAAAGGGGAGGAAACGGCTGGGAGGCGAAAGTCTCTTCTGGCAAAAATCTTACCCTATAAGGGTAGTGAAATTGCTAAACAAGAAAAGAAAAAATGGTAGAAGTCTTCTGAAAGACTCTGCCAAAATACAGCGTTTGGGGGTCTACTTCCCTGCTGAAGTTGCGGGAGAGGGCGGGCAGTCAAAGAAGTGAAGGGGGGAAACTGGCACTGGCAGGGGGTTGGAGGTTGTAGGGTAAGTAAATTCGGTCAAGGGGGAACCGCTTCGGTAAGGATGGAGATCAACGTGCTATTGGCAGGTCCCCTGTGAGGCTATCAAAGACAAAAAGAATGAACGCGACCAGAGGAATAACGGGGAATCGGAAAGCAATTGCCCAATCCTGAAAAAAAAGGAGAAAAGAAGGTGCTCTCAACAGGGGGTTTAGGGGAAAGAAGAAGGTCAAACGGGGGGAAAGGGGGTGATAAGCAGGTCAGACTCCGGGGGTTCAACTGATAGCAACGCCCTTGTACTAATGCCCATGGGAAGGAAAAAAAAGGAAAGCCTAAAGGGTGTCGCGTCAATACTGGTGCGAGTGAATGGTAAAATAGGCCTCAGAGGGGTCTAAAAGAGAACGGGCATCGGGGATCAAAAAAAAAAAAAAGAGGGTTGCATTTCCTTATCTCGACCGGGGGACCCCAGAAGGAAAGGAAATGACAGCGGGTCGGGGAAGCTAGGGCGGCGGCTCCTGGTGGAAGAAAAAAAAGGCGTCCACGAGAAAGGGATGCAAAAAGTGGACGGATGCCTAAAGAAAGACTGGTAAGTGGAAGTGGGGAACTTAAGAAAAAGTCTATCCACATGTTGGGTGCTGATGCGAGTGGACAAATCCGTGACCAATCACAGGGGCGACAAACCCAGTGCTTCGTAGCAGGGCGGGTAACTCAGAATATGCGGGCGGAGAAGGAAAAAAAGCCAGCAGCAGAGGGTGGAATTGTGAAATCGCATCCAAAATCTAAGCCGACGCCAAAAAAGCCTTAAGAGACGAGAAGCACCTTAATGACGGGGAGTTGGTGAAAAAAGAAAGCGAAAAAGGAAAGAGCCCAGTCCCTGCCGGGGTGTTGAAAGGACAAAAGAAATATGAATGGAAAAAAGAAAGGAAGGTGGGCTTCTCATTCGGTTGCGCTTGGGCTGATCATCGGTTGTTTTGCTGTACTCACGAGCGCCGTAGCGCCTGGGGTCCGCCGGACAGAAGAGGAGGAAGAAAAAAAAACGATCTTGGACGACTGGGGGGGACAGAGTTAAACCCTCAACATTGGGAGGGAAGGAGGGGAGAAAGGGAAGGTAAAGAAAGGGGAATGAGCATGGGACATGAGCGCAATTGCGAGTCAAGGTTGTTATAAGAAATAAGTCGGTAAAAAAGGGTGTCAGGGGGAGCAAAACTTAGAAAAGAAACGTGTACCAGGATGGTGTGGTGGGGTGTACCGGGGCCGCAAAAGGGCCCAGAACCGGCACCAAGAACCGCGAACTTCTGCATACTGCTAAGGGGGTTCAGAAGTTAAGGGAAAAAACTTCGTGAAAGAGAACGAAGTTAAAAAAGTTGGGTCGGGGGAACTATCATGGGGAGGGTCTGAACGACTGACATAAGAGTGTTCAAAGACATAATAAAGCGTTCGAACGGACTTAAAAGGAGGGTACACGACAGGGGCAGGACCAAGGAAAGGCAAATCAGATCAAAAACGAACACCCATAGAGGGAAAAAAAAGATCCCAACAAGAAAAAACTTTACCAAAACGCAGTCGGGCAAGGGCGGGATTCGAAGCTCTTCAGTAGATGGGCCATAAAAAAAAAAGGTAAAAGGATGGGGGGGGGCTGTTTGGAACGTGCAAGGGTCACTGAGCACCAAGGGAAACCAGGGCAGAACGAAGCCGAGGAGATAATGCTAAGGGCGAAGCTCGCCAAAGCGGGAAGGTCCCCAGAGGCAAAAGAAGGAGGAAAAGGCGAAGATAACCGGGAAGGAATGGTCGACCAATCTTCTGCGTACACGTGAACAAAAGCATTTGACCAGAAGCCAGGAAGGTCACCAACAGTCGACACTCCAACTCGGATACCAAAAAGGAAAAAAGAGACAATCAAGGGTGGCGAAAGATCGGAAGTTGCGATGAGCGGGAGGGATATTCTGTTTTGGGGGGAAAAAAAAAGCAACCAGGAAGCAAGGGGCCAATAGAGTCAAATCGCGGGTATCGCGTCGGAACCGGAAAAAATTCCTGCTCACTAGGAAGAGGACAATAACTTGATCGCACTATAACCAACTGAAGGGAGCTTAGCCAACAAAATCTTCAACAACCAAAGGTCTCCTCAAAACTCTCAGAACCACATCAAACAGAAGGGAAAATATCGACAGAAGAAAACGAACATGACGGAGTTTTTAAGAAGGAGTCTATTTCTATTGATGCGAAAAAAGTGATTTGAAAAGGAGGGTGATGGAACGGGAAGAAAACAGGAAAATAGAGACCGGAGAAATAAACCCTGGTAACGTTCGCGGCACTAAATAAAAAAAAAAG
>Ga0179593_1411634_pt1 | contig 14107 bp, 14 predicted proteins | sample CZODoug2_1_08_16_FD_185931 | JGI IMG/M metagenome (GOLD analysis project Ga0179593, IMG submission 185931) | Vadose zone soil fungal communities from Angelo Coast Range Reserve, California, USA - CZODoug2_1_08_16fungal (PacBio error correction) | ecosystem: Environmental > Terrestrial > Soil >...
GAAGCGGGGGGGTCTCCCGGAGAAAGAAGTCAAGACACAAGGGAAACTATCACACAAAAAATAAATGGTCAAAGGGGAGGCGGGGAGGGACCTGCGATTGTGGTACCATCTTCTTGACTAAAGTGACAAGGCAAAACCATCGACAGCCCTCCGGTACGTTCCTGGGTTCCCATCTGTGCTTGAAAAGGACGGGTAGGTGATCAGCAGAGTGGGTTTCAAGGGATGGGCTAGCCGCTCGTCATACCAACGCTAACCGGAAATGAAGAAAGTGGAAAAGCCCGAATCTTGAATCGCCATGGGGGGCTACGTGGGGGCCGAATTTGAAACTAATTATTAAGGGGGGGAAGGGAAATTGGTATGGGGGGGGTCAAGGTTGATGTATGAAGTCAAGTCCATGAATAAACGGGAAAACTTGACGTATTCTGATTTCTATAGGGGTCTGGGGGGAGGGGAACAAAAGGGCAACCAGAAAAAAAATCGAGAAACAGAAGAGCGGTTATTCTATTACCTCATACACTATGGATCGGGAAAAAGAACAGGTTAGAGGGTCACGTTAGAATGATTTGCGGCACGTAACCCAGAGGGGTTCGGAGGGAAAAGGAAAAAGAGAAAAGGGGGAAGAAAAAAGGGGAGACCATTTCGAAACTTTGTGGAAGTCGAGCCAAACTAGCACTAGGACTAGGGGAAATCCGTATGGGGGACGGGGGGGAGCAGGATGTTTTTAATGAGAAGTCTCTGGGGGCATAAGGAAGAAGCCCGAAAGAGTGAATTTGAATTTGGACGGCTGTCGGGGGTAGAAACGATAGATTTCGAGACAACATAACCTTGATATATGTACGTAAAGTCTGGCAGAGCAGAGACAGAATATCCTACTCCGGCCGAATTGCCCTTCGGGATAATTTCGGGAAGGAGTCTGTTGGTGCAATCTCGGAGAAGGAGGTGTGTCGAGCTGGCCATATGTGGGGGTCTTTACTATATAAAGAGTCAGAAAGGGAGGGAAAAGGTGGGAAAAACCTGAACCATTCCGTTGCACATTAGGAGGCCGGACCGGGAAATCCTCAAAGGGAGTGAGGTAAGCGGAGAAGGTCGGTTTGGCACATCAACAAGCAAAGTCAAAATTCGAAACATCGCTGTGAGGCCCAGGATTCCAAAAAAAAGGTTGAGGGAAAGAAGAAAGACAAAAATTCGCGCAATCTCGCCAGACCTCTAGGAGAAAGGCGCCCGAGTGAGTGAGACACATGAAAGCTGCATAAGAAAAGCTACAGCAGAAAGTTCGGGCAAATGAAGAGGGGGGGTAAGTATCCATCACTTGTGTGAAAAATAGCAAGTGGAGGGAGGAAATTGGGGTGACCACGTTAGAAAATACTCCTGAAAAGGGGGGTGGAGGCGGGGGTTGATAGGGGTGGAAGAAAAGACTCCGCTCATTTGGACAAGGGGGGGGGGACTGAACGATCAATGTTTGAAGAAATGGGTCTTAAAGACGGGGGGGTCCAGGGGATGGACTGATCCATTCGTAAAGAGGAAAAACGGGGGGCTATGTCCCTGTTATTCCTTTGAAAGAATCAATATTTTCCCAGGGGTTGGGGTGGGACAAGGACACGATGTGTTGAGGAGTGGGTCAGAGGAAAAATGCTGAAAAGGGAATCACCAGGGGTTTTGCATCTGGAAGCGGGGAAGAGTGTCTAAATTGATCTACGAGGGACCTTCTGGCGAGGAAAGTCCGCAAGGGGAGAGATGCTATTCGACTATCTGCATGGGCATCGAACAAGAAAAAAAGGGAAGCGCAAAGTTTGGGGTAGGTCCGGGGAATCGAAAATTAATTTTTTTCGTTTGGTGATTGGTGGGGGGGGGCAAATCGGTTTGAACATCTGATGTGCGGGGAGGTTCGCTCATGTTCAACGGTCCCGGAAGGACTGCCCTGTGGCCCTGGGCAAGCTTCATTCAAGAAAAAAAGCTCCGGTTCTCCTCGGAAAGCAACGTAACCGGTGAAGCAGGTCGTTGGCAGATGGGGGGGAATGCTGGTTTCATTCTCGGGGAAAAACACCAGGGAGGAATTAACGTTGGGAAAATAAAAAGGAACAGGGGATGTCGGAAGGAAAGCGGGATAATGGTTGTTTCCAAACTGTGCGAGCAATAGCAATTTGTTGCGAGTTATCGAAACAAATTAAGAGTTGGGCAACCGAAACAGAAAACCTGGAGGGGGAAGGTCGGAAGAACACGGGCAAAGGCAAACTTCTTGGGTGCGGGGAGGGGGGGGGAATACACGGCGGCGGGGATGAATGAAGGGTACCCGGTTGTTGTCTGACGGGGGTTCGGTCACCCAAGAATTAAAACTTGTTTCGTTCTTAAAGAGTGGGGGCCAGCTGCAGAGTCTTTTGAGAAAGGCAAAAATGTCGCCAATGGACTAGGGGAAACCAAAGCTGGGCTGGGACTCTCAGGACGAGGTTCCTCATCCGATAGGGGGATAAACGATCAAGCAAAAGAGGGCGGGAAAGTGAAATTTCGGCTTCGCGGAGTTCCCGGTACATAACTTCGAAAAAAAAATGGGAAAAGACGCCCCGTAAGCATCAAGCTTGGTGGAGTTGAAATTTTCATGTCGGGTCCATTCTGACGGGGGGGTAGAAATCGATCGATGTAACCGTAGGCCGTTCTGCACAAAGCCCGAGGATCAAGGAACTAGCTTCTTAATTGGGGGGGTGGTGAGACAAGAAAGGGGAAACAGCATGTTTGCGGGAGAAAGGGGAGAATCTGAATGGAATGAAATTTGGAAAAAAAGTCTGCAAGGGGCCAGAATGGGAAGGTGTGGGTGGGTTCAATAAGACCGGGGCATTGTCATGGTTGGTGTACTTCTCCGTGTGGCTGGGGAAAACGCTGAATATTTCTCCCGGCTGGGGGGGAAGCGGACCGACACAGACGAACTTGCGGTCCGCCTATTGTCATGGACGGATTGGGGTAGGGGGAAATAGGGGGAGGTCTGAATTGGGTCTGTGCCAAAACGAGAAAGACATAGGTCGAAAACGAGAAAGAGGGGGAAGCTGGGAAGGCCCGTGTACTGCGGGGAAGTTGCACAGGTCGGCAAAGAAATCGCGCCCTGGGGGGGAAGGAAGACAGGACCAGCCTTAGAACCTCGTATTGCGAGTTATGATTGTATATAATCGGAAATGGGCCCGTGAAGTCACAACAAAGAAACACACCGCGAAGTCTAGGCGGCGGATAGGGCGCAAACATGGACTGCTCCGAGAACAGGGGAAGGTCGATGTTTGCATCTCAAAATGAAAAAAGGGACGCAGTGACGTGTGCTCGAGTGACTGTCGCATGAGAAAAAATAAACAATGTGCTGAGGTGGGGGGGGGCCAAAAAAGGGGTTGGGTGAGAGGAAAGAGAGGTCCAGCCAAAACCCGGGAACGACAAGAATCCTCATCTCGACGAAAAAGAACACGTATCGTCTGAAACATAGAGCAGTCGGAGGGGACAGGGGCGAATGAGACCTCGCGTTTGTGCGCGAACTCGGCTTGCAACCGAGCAAAAACCGGCGGCCAAAACAAAGATAAGCGTTTCTAATTCTACACTAAATGACGCGGGACAACAAATCAAATGTTTCTGGTTATACTGCAAGAAATACTGTAGTGGGGCGCATCCTCGCCAGGGCGAAGAACGAGAAAGAAAGAGAGGGTCCGGTCTCTGTCAATGGGGTGGGAGAGAAAAGAACCGGGGGAAGTGAAGACCGTCATAAATCGATCGATCAAGGAAACTTCGAGGGGGGGATACGGGCGGGCGTTATTAGTCTTACCAAGCGGAGTCTTGCAGGGTATTATGGGAAAATGATAGCGTCCTTCACGATCATTCCTTGCCTGAGAGGATTTCTCGCCCGGGGCAACAGAGCGCCCCTAGTACAAAAGAAATCAAATCCAGGCCAGTCAGAGGAACTCGGAAGTTCTGCCCCGTCGGGCGCTGATTCCAGAAAACACAGCAAGAACATCCAACATCGGGGTAAAAACAAAAAAGGGGAACATCTTAAATAAATCCTTGGGGGGAACAGGGGGTAAGCACAATCTCGTGTCACACCCGTACCAAAAAAAAAAACAGTGAGGTCGGGGGAGCCCTTGCATATGCCAAATTGCTCATCGAAGTACGAAGGATCCCAGGAACCAAACGACTCCACCGGAAAAAGGGATTGGCTGCTCACACACTACAAACGAAGGCCAAAAGGGCAGGAAAGGCTTTAAAATAAAAGAAACGAGAAAGGAAATCGAGCTTCCACGCCGAAAGATGGCCCAGACAGCATACTATAGAAAAGAAAACACATGCCCCGGTGATTTACGGGGACGCTTACAAAAAGGAAGGAGTGCGCTAGAGAAGAGAGAAGAAAGCATAATCACCCTTGACAAGAGTACGTATATGGCCACGTCGTCGTAATGAGTAGAACCCTTACAGGAGGGACAAGTGACAAGCGCAGGTCCCAGTTTCAGGACAGATACTCAGAAAATTGGTAAAGGGGGGGGGGAGGACGTTCTACTACCCGAACTGTCATAAAGAAGCCTCGTTCCGGAAAAAGAAAAAAAAGAAAGTGGTTGGAAAAACTTCGCATAAAACACAAAAATGTAAGCACACCCTCCGATTGTAGAAGGGGCCCTGCAAAGAATGAACCAGTAGCTCCTCTCTGTCATTTTCTTGCGATTCAAAGCATGTCTGGAGGAGGGACCAAAACAGAGCAAGGTGGAGGGGGGGGAAACGGACTCATCGCCCCAGGTGAGGAAACGATGAAGAAAAAGAAAAAACAAAGAAACGACAGAAAGTTGAAAAGGTAAGAACACTTTCCTACAGGGGTAGCTAATACCCAGCCAAAAGAAGGTTCAACCCACTGTAAACGATTAAAACATTGGGAAAAAAGTGAAAACGGACATCAGGGGAAGTAACCGGGAGAACATAAGGAGGACGGTTGGATTGAATATAAAACAGGAAAAAAAGGGGCATAAACAGCGTGCCAGGTGGTTGGGACAGCTTCGTCTCTGAAGGGTGAAAAAACCCTCCAAAGACGCAAAGAAAGAGGGGGGGCCTCACCAAAAAAAGCAACATTGAACTCAGAGGAATTAGAAACTAAAAACCGAATCTCAACCAGACGGGGTTCTAGCAACTGAACAGATAGAGAAAAATTAAATGCAGGGGGGGGTCTCGGACTGAGGACCAGGGGCACCTGCAGTAGACTTAAAAAAAACCAAAACGGTTCTACAATGGGGGCTTCACGCTGAAAGGGCTGGGGAGTATAAAAGGACGCCTTTCACCAAATCTGACAGCCTACACAAAAAAAAAACCGCAGGGGCGCACCCAACACAAGGGGGGGGGACCCTTTCTTCGGTCTTGGTTGAAAAAGAAACATAAAGAGAACCAGTTATTGAAAAGAGCGCATCTCTCCTGGAGGACAAGTCCTCTAAAAGGATCACAAAGGGGGGGGAATGACTTCACATGATCCGAGGAAACCTAACCAAGGAAGATGGATTCCTTATTCTTCAACCTATCAAAAAAAAATCAAGGGGAAGGCTCCGTTACTTTAGGAAACAAAACCACCACGGAAAGAAGATGAAGAAGGGGGAAGGTCAAATCATCCAAGACAAGCATGAATTCTGGGGAAGAAATTTTCGGGAGTAATCGAACACAAAGCATCTCAAGCAGAGACGAGAGAGGGAACATGATCCTCCGTCGGAAACAGTGTTCTGCGGGGGGGGGGACAAGGTGGGTATTCCAATTCAATCAAGTCAAGTCCTTGGCATGGCGAAGGATGACAGGCAACTGAAAGGGAGGGTTTTTTGGAGGGTGAAGGACCCTCAAGAAACATAAGCTCACCGCAAAAAACACCCCCCTGGGGAAAAGGAGGAAAAAGATTCACGCAAAATCATGTCAAATGAATGTCACAGGGGTGTGATCAACTTTAGAGTTTGATTCATCGGTTGGAATCTTATGAAAAAAGATGGCAACCTGAAAACAAAGGTGAAGGAGAAGAGGCAAAAACAAGATGCCGAAATTAGCCTGAAGGGACAGAGGAGAATCTGCGAGGCTCCAACAGGAAGGAAAAACGGAAACGATAAGGTGATTCTTTGAGCGTGTAGTTTACAAACTACAGCCTTAACTTACAGGCACAATGAAAAACCAGCTGGTGTTAGGGGAGCTCAGGCTTATGCCCGCAATCCCCTGAGAAAAGCTCCAGCGAGCCACGCAAAGGGGAAAATTAAGTCGAGGCAAAGGGCTACCGCCAGAAAAGTTTAGAAATGGGGGTGGGAGAATATCGGCAAGGTTTAGACGTAAGGGTGAAAAGGGCACAGGAATCAAAGTCTGGGGTAAGGGGCCGAGAGCACTCATTGATAAAGGGGAAGCTGTACGATACAGGGGAAAAGGTAGTTGAGGAAATAAGCCCTCTAGCGGAACAGTGTCGGGGGGGGGGAAGGGGTTCAGGGGGGGGAAAGGTCAAACATACCGCTGGATCGACGTTTACGGTGAAGGGGTACTTACGTTGGCTAAACGTCACAATGACACAAGACAAAAACTTAACGGGTGCGTAAATGTATACTCATTTAGAGGGGGCACGAAAATTGTTCGATTGCCACACCTTCGATCACAAAGGTCAGGTAGGACTGGGGTTCGCGTGGTTGAAGGAGTGAAGCAGAGAAAATCATGGTAAAGAAAGGGTAGGCGGAAGCACCTGACACGCTTCGGTAAAGAGGATGGGAACAGACAAAGCCTGGCGGGGAGGAACGTCGCTTGCAATGGAACACTCTGAGGTCCTACGGAAGTGCGTGTAACAAAATCAAAAATCTTGAAAACCGCCTTGCCTGTGGGGTTGAGTGTAGAGGAAGCCCCGGGGGGGGGGGGGAGTTAGAAGAGGGGAACGTCTTCCTGGGTCGGGGGGCTAAGAGAAAAAACAAAGGGGGGGGGAAAGGAGGAAAAGAGAATGGAACTCAAGAAACACCCATGGCTTCTCGCTAGAATACTTCAGATACAACACGGGCTGGATTAAGAATCAATTGCTCCAAAATCAGAGGGCGGGGTACAGAAAAAGGGGGTTGGGGTAAAACAAACACGCAGAGGGGTCATATTGGGGAGTTCAGGACATCCAACCACGGATGTCCGGTCGGGTTCCAAGAAAGTTATGTCCAGAGCCAATCTTTTCTAATGGTGATCAAGCCGAGGTAGTTAAGGGTAAACAGGCAGGGAAAACCTAAAACGAGCAAAAAATCGAAAATTTGCAACCATTCATTGCAAAGGGTTTCTCGTGTATACGCGGAATGAGTAGAAAAATTAGGACCAAGGAGAAAGGTTTGTTTTGGGCATTTGAGAAGGTTAGCAGGGATTCAAAAGGCAACACGTCAGGAACCTCTTCGCAATTACGATCGTTGGGAGGTACCAGAAAGGGGGCAAAAAAGACAAATCCAGATAAGGGTTCCGACGCGCGGTGGGGTCGTTGCCCTCAGTAGCCTGGACGTAAGCGACCGGGTGTCTTTCAGGAAATTTCGACGTGTGTTCTGGAAAAAAAAAAATACGGGGGGGAAAAAATGACGGAAGGGATCGTCTAACAAGGGGCCGAATAAAGAGGCGAAAAACCGGGAAGGGAAACAAATTGGAGATTAGCCACACTACAAGCTTAAGGGGGGGAAAGAGGTACTGGCGGATGGGAAGCCTGTGTTTCCGGTGCAATCAGGGAGGCAGGCGGGAGAGGATCAATAATACCAAAAGGTGATTTGAGGGTAGGGGGTATGCTTCTGGTAAATCGCAACGGGAAAATATTGGAGAAAAAAAAAGACAAGTGGCTTACTTGGGAAGTCTTAAAGAGCCATAGGCAATTGCTGAGCGCGGCGTGGTTCAAAAGGATAGTTAATTATCATATCTTTTTGCCTCTCTGAGAAGGAAAGTGGTTTTGTCAGGAGTGCCACTTGGGGGGGGGTCGACACGCATGAGCAAACAAAGGAATGACCAAAAGGAGAAACCCTGAAATGACATTCGTTGTACCAGGGGAGCAGAAGAGGCCGGGAACAGGAACAATGTCGTGGGACAATAGAGCTAGAGGCGTGAAACGAACAACTATGGAAGGAAAGTCCGGTCTCGCATTGACGTCAATGAGATCCATTTCCACGGACGTTGACTGCTTGAGGCCGACAAGAAAACACTGGATCGCTCTCGCAGACATCAGGAGGTCGCCCAAGAGCTTGGGGTCCTCTGTAGAAATGGAATAAGAGGCCTCCCAAGTCTAACAGAATTTGGTCTGATAAGAGAGGGGTGGACGTGGGCCAAGTGTGGGAACGAGGGTAGGAAAGATGGCCGGGGGGGGGGTGGGGGGGGGGAAGCCGGGCAAACTCAACGGAATTAAAAATGGTAAAAACAGGTTGGTCTTTGGGAAGGGGTGGAAAAAAGAAAGAAAGAAGGGATCTCCATAGTGAATTGGGAAAACGGGACTTCGGGACGCATGAAAGTCCCTTTGCTGATCAGCGGAAGGATGGAATGAGAGATGACTGAGCCAATTCCAGTGAATAAAGGGGGTTCTCGGGGAAGGTTAGTGTAAGTGGGAAAAAACCTCTACATCACCAGTGGGTTGGGTGCGCCCAGAGGCGGGGTAGGCTACCCATGGAATTTAAGGAAGAAGGCGGAAAGGGAAGAGAACTCATTGGTAAACTGAATCCATTGTAAGAAATTTAAGCAGGGGAGGTACGTGCGGTGGTCATACGGACGAGAAAGAAACTTGGAGGAAGAGACTAAGGTTCTGGAGAACTTCAGGGAATCAAACAAAAGTAATGGGCAACGGTCCTTCGAAAGCACGAAATTATTGAATTCATCGAGAACACGGTTCAGGGGGTAGGTTTGTAGTGGGGGGGACACATCGAGTGGAGGGGGAGCTGAAGGGGATTTGACGCTACAAAGTTGGAAACTGGCCCGGCGAAACGGGGGAAGGGGGCACGGCGAATCATTCAAAACCCGCTCCTGAAAGGTGGAAGCGAAAGGGGAAAACTAAAGGGAGGACCTGAGGAAAGGTCAAACTGTTGGGAATAGGCCGCTGGGGGTTACTGGGGGGGTGTGAAAATTCTAAAACCCAGTGTCGGAAAGTGGGGATAAACACAGTCGAAAGGGGGGCCTGCAAAACAGTCTGATTTCCTTTGTTTGCGGGAACAGAGTGCAGGGGGGGGCGATGGATCGGGAGTAGTTAAACCTTGTAATAGGGGGTTCCCTCAGAAGAAAAGGCGTACGCGAATGCAAAACGGCAACACGGGAAGATAGGAGCTAACGGGGGGGGGGACGGGGGAGGCTCTATTCACGAGATTGTGTGAATTAATAAGGGACGGAACTGGTTGTTTGATTCTATTTGCGGTCAAACCCTATTTCACGGGGGGGGTTGTTCGGGGTAGGAAATTGTTTCGAAAGTGATGCGGACTGGTGCAGGAACAAGCCAGAAAAAATTCCGCTCAATTGGGGGGGGAAAACTTTTTCTCTGGCTCAAAGGTGAAAGGGAAGCTCGGGGGCAGAACCCTGTCAGTGTGTCCTCATGGGTTTAACGAAACACTGTTTGGTTTAAGGGGCCTGGACCCTGTGCTTGAGACGGGAAAAGATGCTGTTAATGGCTTCTCTCTGAAGGGAAAGGGGGGGAGGAGTCGTCCAGCGCCCGACAAAAAGGTCAAGCGCCATACTAGAAAAGGGGAAAACTTGAAAGGGACTGAGAGGATATGGGGTAGGGTCGTCAAGGGAACGGAGGTAGAGGAGAGGAATCTCAGGTTAGGCCAGGATCAAAGCACGATTCAAGTAGGCGTGCATGGCGAAACGCGGATTTGTGGGTCAGCTACAAAACAATTGAGCCAGAGCGGGGGAGATAGCGCGAGTCTAAACGGGAATGCCGACGCAAAAAAGGCTGTGCCTTCAGGAAATTCTCGAAGCAATTGTGTAAGTTCGAGGCTCGTGGTGGGGGGCGTACCAGGGGGATTGATGATTTTGTTGAGGGAGGAAAGTGGCAAAGGAACCAAAGCTGTCCGGAACGCCTGGATTAGTTAATGCGAAAAGAAAAAAACGAGCCGGCAAACTTTCAAGAGTCACTAGACTGGAATTTTGGATGGGGGGGGGGGGGGGGGCCAGGGGGAAAAAAGGGGTCTGAGGGTGTGCGCATAAATAAGTTCCTCAACAAAGGGCGTTCGTTGCGGGGAATGCCTCGGCCTACCGGGCGCTAGCAAATCGTCCAGCATAAATCCACACCGGGGAAAAGCAACAAAACCAGAACCAAGCGCCAGGGGCTGGTAGGGGGGACTTATTGCTTATCCGTCGTCGGGACCTGTCGAATCCCCAAACCAAAAGGGTGGGAGAGGAGGGCCACACGGAGCGGGATCGCGGCACTGGAGGGAAAAAAAAAGAGCGATTTATCTAGGGGGGAAGAAAAAGAAGGACAAATCCAATACAGTGGGACGGGGGGGTAAACGCTGTCGTAACCAAAGGAGAAAAACGCGGTGCTCTCTGTTTGGGAAGCACGTGGGGGGCGGAGGTGGATTCTGATTTACGCGCACAAAGAAAGGGAAGATGAAAGAAATGAGAACCTAGAAAAAAAAGGAGGATGAGGAAGGGAGAGAAAGAGGAGGAAAAGGTAGGTGCTCCACGCGCGCTCAAAAATGAGAGCTTGAACGAGAAAAAAAAAAAAGAGCCAACCCATTTCTTTTAAACATCGCCAGGCGACCAAAAAATAAAAGGTTAACTGCGCGACGTCAAGTACTTGATGGGGAAGAGGCTTGGCGCAACCCGGGATCGGTCACCGGGGCGCAGGTCTTCATCCGTGCAGCGAAGAACCGGAGGGAGTCGACAATATCCTCCGTTCAAGAGAGTTGTGTTTGATTTGGGGAGGGAGGGGCGTAGGGAACGAGAGATAGCCAAAAGAAAACGACCGAAGGGCGGGAGGGCGTGTCTGAGGCTGACCCAGGTGCAGCTAAGTGATGATGGACAGGATGTGACCAAAGAAGAGAGCAATCGAAAGAGTAATTGAAAGCAGGGGTATGGTAGCGACGGGGGAAAAAAAAAGAAGGGGAACAGACATACCACAGACAAAGACGAATCCAATTCCAGGCAAATAACGCCTCATCGGCAGATCTCTTGGACCTACTCCCAGCAGGCAGATGCAAAGGAAGGGGAACACACAGAAAAAAAAATGAGCAAGTAGAACACTGAAAAAAAACGAAAAACACCCTGAACACCCCCAAGTCTTGAGGCCAAAAAAGGCCACCATTGCTTCATCATTCACTTAGACCGACGGAGCAGAACTCCACCTCAGAACAACTTTATTTGGGGTGAGAACCAACACTCGCGTGGTTCAGCCACGCAGGATCAACCTGCACATCTTTCAGGGAAGCCCACCCTGAAATAGGGGCAGCTATCGACTCCAAACACGTAGGCCCAGGGGGGGAAACCATAAACTATCGAAGGAAAGGAAAAACAGGGAGAGAAGGGAGGATGAGCGACCCTTTGCGGAAGTTGACAATGACTATGACCGCGGAATGAAACCGAGCGAAAGAGAAGGTCATCTTGACGCAAAAAGTGGGTCAAGATAGATCCCAACGGGAGGTCAGGGTAAACATAGTGAAGCTGAAGGAGGGCCAACCACTAAACGTCCTGGTCCATGGAAGGAGGCTCCCAAAGGGGGGGAGGACGGGGTGAGGAGCGACACCCATAATGCGCAATCACACGAGGAAAAGTGAAAGCACACAGTAAGAGTGGGGGACCGGAAACCAAAACGTGGCAGGGGGGAAATCTTTTAACCCAAAAAACGACCCAGAATTCCCAACGGGGAGCTCCCTAGAGAAAGGTGCCCTCGAACGCATCTGTATGAATGAGGGAAAAAGAGGCAAGGGATTGTTTAACGCGCGGAAGAGAAAAGGATAGGGCCGAAAAAGGGAACCCAAAGATGCAGACATAGGTGCGACTGGGGAGGATCCACTTGCACCACACTTTGAGTCCATAAAAAAAGGAAAAAAAAAAACGAGTCAAAAAGGGAAAAGATTAACAAACCTTTGTGACCGGGACATCCATTAAGTTGGAGAAGTCCGAGAAGACAGAAAGGCCGGGTGAACTGGGACTAAAACTCCGAACAACCAGTGCGAAAGCCACGGGCAAGGGGGGGGGAAAAAGGATTCGACAATAAATCAGAAGAAAGTCAAAAAAGAGTCTGTTACCCCCACTTCCAAGTACAAAAATATTGAACGGGCTAGGGGAACACGCAATTGCCCACTTGTTTGGGGAAGAGCAAACCGGAAAAAAGGAGAGAAAATGGTGGAAATCTGCGACGTGTGCCTTACCAATCCTGCAATTCGTCTAACTCCCACCAAGAGGAAAGAAGTGGTCTAAAGCTTCCTCTTCCACCTTATGTGCGGAATTTGAAAAGCAGGATCGCCATTGCCGTCCCTCTAGGAAAAACACCCCTCGGACATTGGCAAACCAACCACTGGGGTGACAAAGGTAGTGATCGGGGAGGTGACGGGGCTACTGGACACCACCGCGGATTTAAAACAGAATTATAAAGAAGCTCAAAAACCTTTCCGTTCCAGAGAGAAAAGCGAAACAAAAAAAACTGGAAAAAGAGTCACATTCTGCTACTTCAAAAGGTGCCAATGAAAATGGGGAACCCAGTAGAGGGCAACAAATAAAACACAAAGCAAAACTCCTTGAATTGCGAAAAAGGGGGTAAACACACCAAAGGGAAAATGAGCGCGAACCAAATCTTTCAGCACGGGGGGGGACATGATTCGGCCCTACACTGGTTTTGCCCCATCACGTGGGGCCCGGCCTCATCTAAAAAAACTAAGGCAGGCTAAAGGATCCGACTAGAGGAGGCGGAAGAGGGGGGAGAAGAAAGGGGTTATGTCTCAAGTCAGCACGGCAAAGTCATTGGATCTGTCTCTTGACTGCGACTACCGACTGGAACTGGCAGAGTTGGTACAAGACCCTCTAGAAGTCGCAGAGCACTACATTGAGGATGTAATGAAAAGCTTCCACGGACTAATCAGGGCAAAGAAGGGAGGGGGGACATGGGGTCACAAGAACATAAACTTTTGGATGCAGAAGTTGGGGAATACAAGGGGAGGTGGAATCTACAACTGAGGGTCAACATAAAACAAGGGAATCTCAGGACTCGCAAAAAAAATACGTCATGGAACTGAAAGTAAGAAAAAGGGGAATAATCCTGAGTACTCCAAATTGGCGAGGCACCTGACCAAAAGGTCCAAGGGAAGAGAAGGTGAAGGGTTCCAGGTCAAAAACGGACAGAAAGAGAAAGGGCTTATTCAAACCAAACCTGTAACAGAAAATGAAAAGGAATGGTTTTGTGGGAATCCTTCGGAAAAGCCTTCCTCCTGATCAAGGAAAACATCAATGAACCCCGATCCCTAGTACATTTCCATATTAGGAGGCGAGGGGTGGGGGGGGGAGAAAAAGACGCAATTTATAAAAGGGGTGCCAACTGGAATTCAGGAAGGTTTTGGGAGAAGTATTTGTCCAAGTCCGAACAGTAGGGGGTTGTCGTGCAAGAAGGAAAACGAAGTCTAGTGATGGTATCTTCCTAGACATTGAGGGTAGAATTGAAAAAAAGGAAAAAAAGAGAGAAAACTCTGAGTTATCTGGGGGGGTGAGTGGTGCAACGGAGGGGGGACGCAAACGCTAAAGACGTGAGGCCAGGTTCCGGACGGGGGGAATTGTGTACAGGCACAGGGAACAAAATACCAACATGAGAAGGGAGAAAGGGGTACTCATTAGGGGAGAAAGTTGTGACGGGCCAAAGACACGGTTGGGGTTTGTCCACAAATTGTCTGAGGACTGGGTGCGATCGGGGGGGAGGTGAATTAAGTTGCTCAACAAGAAAAATGGAAAGAAATGGAGACGGGAATCACATGAGAAAGAGCTCTCACCAGCAATCTGGGACCCAGAACACAGAAACGTTTTGGAAATGATGGAGAAGGAATTGAAACACTAGTGCAGAAGTCGTGTACCAAAAAAAGGGTCTTACAGCCGCCTTGCAAAGCTTTGTGCAATGGGTTGAAAAAGGGGTTTCTCAGGGAAGGAGGGGGGGAGGAGAAACTATTAAAGGAGGGTGGGCAAATTGAGAGAA
>Ga0179593_1433076_pt1 | contig 14107 bp, 17 predicted proteins | sample CZODoug2_1_08_16_FD_185931 | JGI IMG/M metagenome (GOLD analysis project Ga0179593, IMG submission 185931) | Vadose zone soil fungal communities from Angelo Coast Range Reserve, California, USA - CZODoug2_1_08_16fungal (PacBio error correction) | ecosystem: Environmental > Terrestrial > Soil >...
CTAAGTACGGGATCAACGCAGACCGGGGGGCACTATCCTCTGGAGATTGACGGACCAATCCAGGGGGGGACTATTTGGCTGGAAACCATCACCAGACTGAACAGCAAGTTGACCGCACTTGCATAAAGAGAGGGTCACGGGGGGCCTTACCGAAGGGTTTCCTGGGGAAGACAAGTCCTCTACAATGCTAGAGAGAGACCTTCCTCCCCCCAGAGACTAAAAGCTTTACGGGCGTCGGAGTCTAGAAAAAGGTTCCTACTTCACGTGACCGTCTCAACCATGGTGGGGTCAAGTAATTTTCGGGGCCGGCTACACTCCCACATACTGGTTCAGTCCCTTAAAGAAACACAGGGCTCTGGGGTTAACGCAGAAAGAGTCACTTTCCCTGGAGATCTTCCATACCACTCTGTTTCCTTAGATCTCCCGGTAAAAGCGTTCTTTGCTGGTGAGCAAACACGGCTCTTTGGGGGGGACCTTCCGCGGAAACCAATCTTCGCTGCCTTCGGATTACGTGGCGTATCTGAGAGGGGAGACCGGGTATTCGGCAGCATTACAGGGTCGCGCCAATCGAAAAGGACTTTATCAAAAGAAGGGGTAATCAACATCGCGCAAGGATTGGGGGAGAATCAACTGTCTAAAAAAGCACTTTTCTGCAGACAACAGGGAGTGGAAAGGCGCATGGGGGATGGGACCGAAGTTACTGGGAAACCAAGGAAAACAAGCGGGGGTGTGACATTGGGGGCTGCCCCTTCCAGAAGGTATTACCAGTCTGTTAGGGAAAAAGGTGGCCCTGGACAAACGATAAAATTTGGTTACCATAAAGGCAAAGTTTTGGAGAAGTAGGTATGGACGTGGCGGATCCGTGCGAATTATCACTGACAAGCCTGAGTACTTCAAGGTCCGCGGGGGTGGTGTCAGACCGGCGGCACTTTGGCGTAAATTACATATTGACGTAAGTACTGGAAGACAATGCAGGTGGCCGAACATACGAGAGAAAGGACTACTTCAGTGGGGGGAATGAGGACTCTTTGTGAAAACATTCGGTTAGTGCTCGAACAAAAGATAGTCACTGGAAGCGAGGCCTCCGAAGAGACCGAAGTTCGCCATGTGAACGTGGGAAAAAACCCAAAAAGGGGGAACGAGCACTTACGAGCGACCTGAACGGGGAGAACGAGGCTCCCATAGTCTCGGCAACATGCGAGGAAGCAGACGGGGGAAAATCTGTTGGAACAGGGAGACGGGAAGATGCCTTCATGTCGAGGGATGGGCAGATAAAATTGGGGGACTAAAAGGAAGACTCCGGACAAATTGGGCAAACAAACCACTGATGGCAAAAGCTGCTATCACGCTAAAAAAACAAAAGAGGCGGCAGGTATCACACTAGGGGATAGACGGGACCGGCAATATGACCCGAACAGGGAAGGGCTCTCCGATGCGTCGAGGATATTATCTGGGGACTACTTGCGCAAACGGATTCTTCGTCGAAAATGGGGGACCGCTCAAATCGCATTAATACTCTCAACAACAAAAAAGGAGGGGGTAAGTCCTCAAAATGCTATTTTGGCGTCGCCGAAGGGAACGGGAAGAAAGGGAAAGAACAAGTATTCCCCAGATCAAAAAGGACAATAATAAAACTAGGACCCTGCGAGGTACAAAGAGAAAACTAGTGTCAAGATAGCCCGGGGAACTCGCGGAAGGAAAGGAGTTGGTCTCTTGGATCTCTCACCATCTGGTCCATCCGGGTTGTAATCCAGAGTCTATTCCTCTTGCAGGGAGGAAAACGTCAGAAGGAGGCAAAACCAAGAGAGGGGGGATCTCAAGGAAGAGTAAAAAAAAAATTAAATCATGAGAGGGGACATCTCATTTGAGGGTCGATACCGAGGAGAAAAAGTTGCATTTTTAGCGGTATGATCTTATGAAGGGGTCATCAATCGCAGGTGCAGGGGCAAAACAGGGCAACGAATTGGCACTGGGAAATGCAATGGCAGGGTACTTGGGGCGGTGCGCAGTTCTATTAAGTGACAAAATCCGTCTTGTTGACGAAAAACGCCGTAAAAAAGATGCCGTCTGAAAAAAAGGTAAATCCAAACACAAGGAGTGAGAGCCAAAAAGCTCTTCCATCAAAAATTATATTCATAGTGAAGTGTCTTGCAAAAACCAGGCGAATAAGTTTGGGGAAGGGGGGAAGTCCGTGAAAAGCCTGGGAGCCAGTTGGAACCCTAAATTGGAAGCAGGGAGTGCGGTCTTGTTACTTCGCGACCGCGCAGATAAAAATCTCCCGGTGCAAACAATGGTCGGAAGAGAAAAGGAAACCAATCCGGGTGTATCTTGGGAACTTGGACGGCTAAAAGATCGGTGTAGAGATTACAGCAGTCACCTTCACACCAACGAATCGTTAAAAAGGGATTAGAAAAAAAGTGTCCTTGGGGAATCAATCAAGATATTAAAGCATATCTTCCTCCACTCAAAGGGTAAAAAGACTCAGAAAAATTTGGTTTTTAAAGGGGTTAAACAGAGAAGGGCGTACGTCTTCGAAATCTCTTTAACATAAACACGGGAGGGTCTACCGGGAACGAAGGGAGAAACGACGAATAAACCACTAAAGCCAAAGAAACCGTACGAGCCTAATGGGGGGGAATTCGGGAAATCGGACAATCTTGTAAACGATAGAACAAGCGTATAGCAAACCGAACCAAGGGGCGGCGATCTCGAGTGCGCATAGGTTTCTTGCCCTGAAAGTGGTTCGGGGAAGGCGTAGACGCCTCGAGGGGGAGCTGAAAGGGATGAAGAGGGTGCTGCAGTCACAGATAGGAACGAGCCCAGAAGGCAGCGTCGAGGGATCGCCAGGGGGGGGAGGCGTCTAGGGGGGGGGGCCGCTGGATTTGGCCAGAACCGCCAGAAAAAAAGTGCCGAGGGCAGGGCCAGGGAAAGGGTCTCCTGGAGGAGGAAATGTTAAAGCAAAGAGATTGTTGGAAATCATTACAGCTAGACCGGTGGGTAAATTTCTGTACCGCTCCACTTGGTCCGAAGTGGGATTCTAAACAGCGCTATCGAGAAGCAATATCCTGTCCCGTCAAGGGACCTGAATGAGTGAAAATAAGTGAAAACATCTGCCGGGCAATGTCATTACTGATTATTTTCAGTGGCCCCATTGCCGGACATTGAAGACAGGGGGGGGTTTGAACGCCCCTCACGAACAGATGTTCTAGGACCTGAAGAGGGGGTTCTTTTACTCGAGAGAAGGAGAGCGGGCAAACCCAAAAAATGCGGTGAGCCCCACTGAGCGGCGTGAAGGAGAATCCGCAACGACCGAGGGGGGAGGGGAGGGGGGCCCTGTGGATCGAATTGGAAAGCCAGTTTCACAGTATTTTCGGGGACTCAAGAGGGAGGGCAAGGAAGGTATAGTGAGAAAAATGACGCGCAGATCCTGATCGGAGGTAATTAGATGTACAACTCGGACGTCTGAGCCGGAGGAGCTATCGCTGAGGTTTTTGAAGGGAATTTCCCGATGAACAACGATCATGTCGCCATAGAGAGTGGGGGACCCACTCTGGGGGTCTGACATCAGGGTCACTCCGGGAAAAGGGGCCGAACCGACGACGCAGCCGCTTAACAACCTGGGACCCACGAGGGAGGTAAAAAAGAAGGATGCGGGAAGACATCCGAAAGCACTTGAGATCAAAACAACGCTGGGGGGGCAAAAATCCTGTTGGGGTGGCCCTGGTCCCGTTCCTCAGGGACACCCTGGGGGTGGGATCCATAAGACATCCTTAGGGTCCAAACTGTAGGACAATCATCTAAAAAAGGGGGAAACAGCAAGGCATCGCCAACAAAAAACATAAAACAGGAGAACCTCATTCGAATGGTCAAACCTAGTCCCCAAGGGCGAAAGCCAATTCAAGGGTTGTCCTTCAGGCATAGGGCTGGGGGGAAAATATGATCGATCGACATTGCAAAACAGGATGGGAGAAGAAAATCAGGGATTCGTGGAAACGCATCAACAAAACAAAAAGAATAGTCGGTAAGGGGGTCGAGGGGACTGGGTTCTTCACATCAGGAGACATGCGACTCGAAGTATGAAAGGTGGGGGGGGGTCAATCCCTAGCGACTGGCCGATTACAACCTGTCGTGAAGTGGACAGTGCCTGAGGGCCTCCTCAATCCAAGAGGGAAAGGTCGATCGCGAAGGCTAAGAGAATATGTAGGGCTGGGAATTTGGGATTATGGGGAAATCACTATGGGGGGGCAACTCCAGGGGGACGTTAATTGAACCCACAACCGGGCGACCGGAATCAACGAAACTCCTAGGGGGGGGGGAATCCATCTTCAGGCCCGCACAATCGGGGGCGCCACATCACTGGGGGTTTGTTAATACGTGGTAAGCAGCGCCCGATCCAGGGTAGGGTGGGATCCTTTGAGGCGGGAAAGTGAAAAAAAAAAGAGTGGAAAAAAAAGTGAGCTGGCGAAAGACTTGGGGCAATGGTCGTACACACATGCAGCTAGTCGTCATCCGCGAAGACACAGACGATTTTAAAGGGGGGGAATTAAACGATCACGGACAAAAAAACTTTTTCCGAACGATCTTAACAAAAGGCTGGCGTTTCCCGAAAAAACCTTTGTGCAGTCCACAAGGGGGAACAGCTCTCGGTTTCCGTTCACTTCAAGCAAGTGGGCCGAATCACTCAACCGCCGTTGGTTTGGTTTCACGGCATGTTAGTTATTAAGACCCAGAAGTGTTACGGTTACCCAGGTTTCAAAGGAGGGCGGGCTCGCCAAGTTGAATGACGTCAAGGGACCAAGCACTTAGGGACTCGAGCCGATAACGAGGGGCAGATTTTGGCGGCGATCTACAACAGGGAAGCAGAGGGGGCCGGCTGTCAGAGGCTCTAGTTGGCGGAGCGCCCCGGAAGGGAAGCAAAGCCACTGGCACTATCCCGGGACCAGAAAAATGATGACTTGCACACTTGGGGGGTGGGGCTGCTAAAAAGCTTAAAGGATACACTTTACTGGGGGAAGAGCTCGTGGGGGGCACTTACGGAGAGGTCGGAAGGAGGCCGTGGAGGAAATTTAAAAAGTACAATCTACTGCTTCTAAAAAAAACAAAAAGATGATATCCCCTAAAAAACATATCTTGACTGGCATGGAGTAGGAGAATTTTCCAACTGCAAGGGAAAGGGGCGAAACTGCCATTCGTTTCGGGCAACGCAGAAACAATTCTAGAGGAGCACGGGGACGAACAAAGCAGCTGTGTTGAGAAAACCGGGGAAACTTCGAAGGCCAGAGGGGGTACTTTTGACGGAAGGAAAAAAGGGGGCGTGAGGGTCGCATCTCAAGCCTCGGAGGCAATACATCGGCTCGGACGTCTTGTAAGACGTCTGGAGATATCGGCTCATTGGTTCTGTGGGAAGGGCGACACATGAATGCCATGTAAACTTTAAAAGCGGGGAGGGGGAGCAACCGGAAGGACGATTGGGAGTGTCCAACGGAAAGGCGGAGACTGGAGCTGGCTCTAAGAGCTTGTTCTTGATAAGTGCAAAGAAGATGAGTCAGAAGAAACAGCGTTTGAATGTTGGGGGGGTGGTTGGGTGGGGGGGGGGTGTGGGGGGGGGTTGGGGGGAGGGGGTGGGGTGAGGGGGGTGGGGGTGGTGGTCTTCCCTGCGGAAAGAAAGGGTCGACCGAGAAAAAAAACCATTTTGCCCTTTAAGAAACAATAACTGCGAAGTCAGGACAAAGGGGGGGGGGGGGTGACCAGTTTGTATTAAGGGGACTGTCGCTCGAAAAGGGAGAACAAAACCGCAAGCCGAAAGTAACAATGAGGGGTGGGGCGGCAGGGGGGGTAAGGAAACTTACGCATAAAAAGAAAAGGAAGGCGGAGACTGAATATCAAGAGTTGAGTACCAAGAAGGAAAATACCTCAGACGTCACGCATTGTGGGGGGGCCTACAAACCGTTTTACGTGATGAAGGAAAGACGGGAAGCTGGTCCAAAGGGAAACTAAAGGAGAACGCATGAAGACGGCAGGGTCCAATTCGTTTGCGAAAGAGCTGAGGACCTATTAGCACGCTACCTGACCGAGGAAAAAAAGACGGCCGATGAGATTATCTGACGAACCCTACAATCAGCATCATGAAGAGGGAAACTTGACTACTGTGAGGATACAAGAAGTGGAGGACGCGCTGACGTGGGGAACTGTAAAGCATTAAAGAGAGAAAAGAGGGGGGTCAAAAAAACCGATGAACGAGTACACCTAACCACGCCAAGGACTAAACGAAAACAAAGGGATACACTGGGAGGACGGGACCGAGCCTAGATGAACTCCAAAAAGACTAAGAAAATGGCGTAATTGCTTACGAAAGGGGGGTCTACTTGGACGCGGCTAAAAGAAGTCCGCACTTGTAGGCGCAGAAGAAACGCATTGGAGGAGGATCTAAAAACCAACAGAGGATGAAAAGAGATAAGAAAAAGACCCAAATGCTCAGCCTAAAAGTAAAGGAAGAAGAAAAAAAAGGGTGCCCGCAAATACCCATATCCATAGAAGAAAAAAGGTTACCCCTGGGGGAAAGCTGATCGGAACGGGTGATTACCTTCCGGAGGCAGGCGTGGGCTAGCTCTCGAACACAAGTCTGCCAGAGGGGTTTTGGGCCAACTGCTGATCGAGTGCATTTACGTTCAGTCCCAGAAAAGGAGAAAAAAAAAAAAAAAAGAGGCAGGCCGGAAAAAATCTGTGACACGATTCATGGAGGCAGTGTAAATCCATTTGAGGATTCAGAAACAGAGAGGGCCCGGGGGGGGGGTCGAGTCAAGGAAGGGGAAGTAATGCGGCGGAAACTCTACTGGGGGGCGGGGGGCGAAAGTGGAAGGGACGGATGCTGAGAAAGTAGAGGGGGTATTCATCGCGAAGGACAGCTCATCGGGGTTGGACGCAAGAAATTAAAAGAAAAGGGTTAAAACGTGGGGCCAACACATGTCTTTACTTAAGGGGGGAGTCGTCATAGGATATTCTCGATCGGCCCGCTAAGGGCTTGCAGATGGACGGAGGGGGTCAAAAGGAAAAAAAAAGTTCCTCCCGGCAACAAACGATTGAACGCATTGCGCTCGTCTGAAAAAAAAAAAAAAAAAAACGGCACCTTAAGAGAAAAACGGTTCACTTGAATGAAGGTCACCAAACCGTTTTAAATCCGGGAAAGAGAAAAAGGTGACAAAAGGGAAGCGTGTCAATCGGGAAGATCCTAACCCTGCAGCCAAAACAACAAGAGGGGAACGCAGTGAAGAATTGGGCCTGGGCATCAGATCCAGTCCTGAGGGGCGCAAAACTCCAGCGGCCGAACGGAACAGGAAAAGTCAACTCCCTAGCGAGGTGGGGGGGGGGAGGGTTTCGCAAAAAAGAGACGCGCGCGATATGCTTTGAGGACAGGTCTCGCTGAGGGGGTGGGTGGGGGTTGACAGAAATTTGTCTCGAGCCCTAAAAAGGGCTGGGCCCGACAGGCCGTAGAAAAAAACGCAAGCGTCATCCCGGCCCTAAGCCTATTTTGCAGGAAAACGGGGAAGCGGAAAGCTGGGTGATGCTATAAAAAGGAAAAGGTAAGGTAACAAACCGGAGATTGGAGGAGGGAATATCGTCCCCTTGCTTTCGAAGGTTTTCTAAAAAAAATCATTGGGTTCAAAATTGCTTGAAGGAGGCAAAGCAGAATTGGGGTTCCGTTGAAGAAAGCCAAAAGAAAACGCATGGAGTGGAAGAGAGGGGGAAGTGCAGATAACTGGGAAACGAGCCCAAGAAAAAAAGCCAAACGGGGGGGGGACAGTAAAAGACTTTAAGGTGGTGTCTTGAAAGGCGTCGTATTAAGAGAGCTTTTCTTGCGGGCTTGCCCAGACAAAAGGGCCGGGATCATCCGAAGTAAGGGCCTCGATCTTATTCCACTTAAAAAACAAGTCGTGCTAAAGGGGACTTTGCTGGAAGCCCAGCAAGGAACTGCACAAAGGTGGGGGGAAAGGTCATACATGCGCTAACGAAAAGTGTGGGAGGTGACTCGCTTCCCGGCTTGGGGGACGTCTAAAATACCGGGGGAGAGAAAAAGCGGCGCAGGCCGCAAACATCGCACGTCCGGAGGGGGGAGAGGGTAGAAAGGCATACCCTGGCCACAAAGACTTCAAAAGAGGGGAGGGCAGGAAAGGGAGGAGGACAGGGAGGGGGGCAGGGCAAATTGCCCGTTGGAAAGGAAAACGCGTTGGGGCCGCCGGAGGTAAGGCCAGATGGGAGGGGCGAAAAACTACCAAAACATCCGGGAGGGTTGTTGTAATAACTAACGGAAGGCAAGACCACCCAAACCAGAGAGGGCGGGTGCCGTGATAGTGAAAAATGAGCAAGGTGAAAGCGAGGCCGGAAGGGCCGAGGAAATTTCCCTCCTTGGTGACGGCAAGGCCCCGTTTTGAACACGGGGAAAAGCGGAAAAAATCATCGGGACCGAATCAATTATCGTTGAACCAAGCCGAAATCGTACAAAGGAAGAGTCTGACTTGGAGAATGTCAAACGCTCCTGAAGGCCTTCAAAGGGCAAGGAGAATGGGTCACTATGGAAGGGGGGTAGGGTTTCAAAGATACAAGAAGTGTCGCCAGAAACGAGGGAAAAAAGCTTTGCGACACCTCCAGTCAAACAAATGGAGAACCGACCCGAGAGGAAAGGGCCGCTTGGAACCCGAAGACAAAAATCATGCTGCAACTCTCTGGGGAAGCTCAACGATGTAGGCAAAAACAGAGAATTGGGGGGGGACAACCTTCAGGTGACCGAGGGGCCAAAGGTGGTGTGGCCTTAAAAGGAACAGAACCAGTTTTCAAAAGGCGTGAATATCTAAAATCCCAAAGAAATCGCACCCCAATGACGAAACGGTTCCGCGAATCGAAGAAGAATCGGATTGCGGACAAACGGACTTCCGGCCGGAGGAAAACACAACTTGATAGGGGCAGTCGGCAACTGCATAGGCGGGCCCGGATATCTCTGAAAAAGAGCGCAGATGGGCAAAGCAGGGAAGGATCGGGGAAAAAGAGAGCTCTAACAACCACGAGGAAAGATCTCTCTCTTGCCAAAGGATCAAGGGGAGGATTTTCCATCCTCTCAAGGTCTAGAAGAGGAAAAAGTCCAGGGCACCCTAAGGGGGAAGACACCACCCGGCGTGGAAGCTGGCGCCAGGCACGAATTGGGAAGATTTTGCAGAAAATGGCGGAAAAGGGTGGGAGGAGCGACTGCACCGAAGGAGGGGGGGGCGCTTTCTTCTTGGAATGGGGGGGAGATGATTATCAGGGATCAGGGGGAACGACCTGGGTCGGTACCACAACCGTTGGAAAAAAGCAGGGGGCCCAACGAAGATTTGGTGGGAAAACGTATGGAAACAGAATAGGAGCGGAAGAACTTGGTACGTCTATCGGGAACGCTTGGCTACGGATTGGAGACAGTTGCGGCACTGGGGGGTGGCTCAAAAGGTTGGGAAAAAAATCTTTTCTGAAAAAAGATCGTGTGAGCAAGGGGATAACACGGCATCGGTAACGCCTTCAGGATGAAAAAATGTGGGAGCCGTCATTCGGAAAGGAGAAGACTATGAACATCTTCGGGGAGAAGAGGGGACGAATGGGCTTGCGTTAAATAGAAAAAACTCTGAAACGGAATGTGGGACCTCCCCAGGGGGGACAGGAGCCAGCTTCGACGTTCAGAGAAAAAAAAAAATTCAGGGGGAAGGGAGCACAACCGGGGCAGGGGGCTGTTTGGTTGGGGGCAGGCTGAAAACGGGCGGGAGTTAGGAAAGACCCACTCCAGTGGGGGGGTTCGAACACGTGGGTTCGAACGTGCTCCAAAGCAGGGAGATGGAATGGAAAAAAATGCAAAAGGGGGGCAGAACCCCAAACCGAGAAGGAAAGGATACTTCAGGAAAAGAAATTGTGGAGGGCGGGCAAGAAAAACTATGGAAACAACGGCCTCGAGGACGTGGGGAAAGGCTGTAGCGCCTAGTCGAGGAATGGGGGGCGAAAACTCACAGGAGCCCAGGGAGGCAGACAGACCTGGCAAAGTCTAAACGGGGGGGAGTAGCGGGAAAGGGTGGAAGGGGGAAAAAGAAAAATGGGTTGGCTATGGGGGGGGGGGGGAAAACATCAAAAACAAGAGCACGGCTATTCCATGGCAGGGGAGCATGCTAGAAGGCAGGTCCTGGAAATTGTGCATAGTCTGCAGTGTGGAGAACGAAAGAAAAACCCGTCTCCAAAATTCCAACTGCAGGACCCTCCCCAACCTCTTGAATCACCCTCTCCTGAGGATTGAGGTGTCTTATTCAGGGGTCGGTGTCAGGCTTGTCGTGGAGGGTCTCCTGACATTCTTCTGGCCTCGGCGGGAACATCGAGGTGGGCAAATGATCAAGCCCGAACAATGGAAGGTTGTCAGAAGGAACACTGCACTTCGTATATCCCTAAGAATCCTGGTGAAATTTGGGCAATAGATGACCGGGGATTTGGGGGGAGGGGGGTGCATCAGCAAACCAAGCGGGGGGGGACTAGCCGATTGACACCACATCATCAAGTGACGTGGGGAAGGACGCGCGGGAAAGCTGAGCATCAAAACCTTTATTCCTGAAGGGTAAGGGCGCGGAACCAAAAAAAAAGACCGTGGTGTAGAAAAACATTGGATACGGTGGCAAAGACCTAGGGCCCCCCCCAACACCCCCCAACCCCCGTCTGAGTAAATATTTCGTATCAAAAGGAGAACCCCCAAGACTTGGGGAAGGAAAACGTCAAATGAGATGCCGCATTGGGAGCGCAAGAAAGGCAGTTCTTAACCCAGCCAAGGAAAGTTGGCCGGTTGCTTCAAGGGAGCAGCAAGAAGGGAGGGATACGATCTTTTCGAAAACTGTGCAAATTAGTAAGAAAAGGGAATGGGTTCCCGTGTCAGTAAAAAGTGGGGGAGATCATGAAGGAAGGGGATGAGCGAGAAGGGTACAACAGGAATCATTGAATTGTCAGGGGGACCGTGGGGTTAAAAACTTGCAATGTGGAAAACTGAAGGCAAATAGTCCATAAAGGCATTAGGTGCACGGTCTGAGATATAGAAGATCCCTGAGATCTACCTGCCCTACGGCAAGGAGGTGAACTTAAGGCGTAAATTGGGGGTACGCTTGAAGGGAGGAAAGAACCCATACTTAGTGGGGAAAACGCATGCGAATATAGAACAAACCGCATTCAGGCAAGGGCGCAGCTTTGCCGCAACCCAAGTCAGGGGGAAAAGGAAGACTCCTCTAAATGAAGGAGAAAACCGATCTCCTCGATAGAGAAACACTCAAATGAGGAATCAGGGGGAAAAAATGAAAAAGGGGCGCTTCCGAAGAGCTGTTGCGTGTGCCGATCTACTGAAGCAATACAGGAAGGGAAAAGGACCAAAGAGGTGGGAACCAGGGGGATCAATATCGAGAAGGGGGGAAGGGAGAAAACGCCAACGACCTAATGGATCACCTACTGGTCTATCAGGGAACCGTAGCTATATGTACCGAAAGGGGAAAGGACGAGGGACGATGTCAATCGGGCGATTAGTCTGGGGGCGCTTGACAACATCCTTTCGGACAGAAAAATGAGGAAGAACCCAATCGCAGGAGGGAAACTCAGAAAAACAAAGGGGGGGGGAGGGGAGAGAGCGAGAAAAAAAATCCTAGAGGGGCGAGGCCTCCAGAGGGGGAGAGAAGAAAGTATGCCCGCGCGATCCAAAAAATTCAGGGGGGAAGAAAAAAAAGAAAATCGGGGATTCAAACTATTCTGGGGATAGCTACGTCAAGGATAGCCCCGGAGGGACGGACTCCCTTTAGGGCGTTGTCGGGGGGGGAGCGTGTGGCTCATCGAAGGCAATCAGGGGTTGTTCAAAAAAGGAAGGGGAGGGGTCAAGGTAAGAGGCCAGGAGGATTCAAATGAAGTGGGCACCCGAAAGAGGGAAAAAGCCGGAGGAAAGGGAACCGATGACATGGAGGAGGATTAAGAGTGGGGAAGGAAAGAGGAAGAAAGCGGCCACTGGGGAGGAAAGCGCTTATAATTTAGCAACGAAGGGGGGGGGGGGCACTAATTGGCACGGGATCGTCAGGGGGGGGAGCCTTGGAAAAGGCATCGCGGGAACAGACCGATTGTTCGCGACGCAATACGAATCACGGGGATAATCAAAAAAATGTGACTTAGGCCAGGGTCCAGAAGTCGGCTTGGAGGGGGAGAAGGAGAAAGGGAGCAGTTATCACAGAGGAAGGAAGGCTGTGCCTATTTTGGGAAAGGGACCGGGAACCACCGCCGAAGGGAAAACTTTGAAAAGTGCAGTGGCACAGGTCTTGGGGACCTTCGACATCTCACGGCAAATCAACAAGGAAAAAAAGGGAATGACTGAACCAGTTTTATTACCTTGGGAGAGGGCAAAAAAGGAAAAAGAAAAAGGTGAGAGACGATTTACCTAAAAGCCAAACGGCACAAAGGCAGATGAAACGAGTATTATAAGGCCCTTCTGGCCGAAGGAATTCTGCCGGCAAGACGGGGGCCTTAAGCAAAACAAAAGAATTGGGGGGTACCAGGGAATGAAAAGCGAAGGGGGGAGGGGAAAAAACCCAAATGGTCCAAAAGGTCGGAAAGACGGGGGAAGGCGCAAGAAATGGGCCACACGCTGGCATTCAAAGGGGGGCAGGAGAAAATCTACAAAGAAGACGACTCCTCTATGGAAAAAGGCCGCGGAAAAGGGGAGAGGTCAGGAGGAAAACCCGGAAAAGACACCGCATATTGGCTAGTGGATAATAGAACGGAAGGTTTGCATATGTGATTGGGACAAGAGGAAAGTGGGTAGGTCGACGGAGTAAACCTCGAATGTGTTAGGGCCCGGCCCGAAGAAAATGGGCTTGGAGTCGCAAGGGACAAGGGGAAGGAACGAAAGGAAAGAGTCACCGCCAATACAGTCAAAGTCAGCTATCAAGAAGGTTGGTGAAGGGGAGTCAGAGAAGGGGTGGGCTCTTGCTGGGTTGGGACCATAGAAAAAAGGAGGGCACGAATCAAACAGCAAAAGGGGTAAGAGGAGAACCTGCCCGGATACGGATAACGTTCATTAGGGTTGGAAACCGGATGCCACCAGGATTGGGGGGAAAAAGTACAAGGGAGAACGACCGTGATGGGAAAAGGGTCTGGAGGCAAGTGGCTAACATACTCGATCCTGGCGCAACAAATCAGTAGACCTGTCCTTTACAGCTGAAGGAGAGAAAGCCAAAAAAAACGTAGGTCAATATCAGGAGTAGTAGGGGCTTTTTGAGGACTGGAGGAAGGGGCGGGGGGGGAAAAGGCCAAGGGAAAGCGTTTGTGCTCCGAGAGAGGGAAACGAGGAAAGGGGGAAAAGAAAAAAGACGTCTTGGGGTTTTAAAAAGGGGAAAAGAAAAGCCTTCCGTAGCCTGGCAAAAAAAAGTGGGGACGGGAAGGAAAAAGAGGGCGGAGAGGAACGTCAATAAAAAGGAAGAGAAGGGGAAAAGGGCAAAAAAGTCCCGTTTAGGTTGAGGAGAAATCATCCGGGGGGAAGGGAAGGATCAAGTCGGTAACTAACTAGGAATAGGGACGTCGTAAGGGAAGTAAAATCGCCGGGAGGGGGGCTGAGAGTCGAACCCTGGATCCGGGGAGATTTCAAGGATAGAAAAACGAAAGGGGAACGGAAAACGAGTTCCAAGGTCGACATCCGTAGGAGGGACAAAAAAAGGGGACGACCAGAGAGACGAGGCCCTATATACGTAACAAAAAACGCGCCCGAATTGAGGGAACTCCGGAGGGGGGAAAAAAATCGCGTTGGGGGAAAAAAAGCGTTTCCGGGGAGAAAAGTTGGGCCTTCCCTTAAAAAAACCCGGAGTGGGGCCCCCTTGAAAACGTGATAGAGGCACGACAAAGGAAAGGGAAGCCAACAAAAAGAAAGATACTGGCGAAAAACGCATGTCGACGAAGAAGTTGCCTCAAAGGAACTGAAAGGGGGAAAAGACAAAGAAAGAAGGGGGGAGCGGAACAAAGAGGGGATTGAAAGGAAAAAGTCTGAGAATCATGAGACCAGGATGGAAAAGAAAGAAAAAGATATCTGCCGCTAAAG
>Ga0179593_1484498_pt1 | contig 14107 bp, 15 predicted proteins | sample CZODoug2_1_08_16_FD_185931 | JGI IMG/M metagenome (GOLD analysis project Ga0179593, IMG submission 185931) | Vadose zone soil fungal communities from Angelo Coast Range Reserve, California, USA - CZODoug2_1_08_16fungal (PacBio error correction) | ecosystem: Environmental > Terrestrial > Soil >...
TTGGAGAGACCGAAGAATGCCGGATCGCGCTAAGAAGTAAGTTCTCCGAGGATCTGCTAAGAAACTGGGGTGGAGGGAACAAAAGTAAGTCGGGAAGGGAAGTTGGAGGAGCATGCGTTTGTGCGGCGGACATCTAATCCTGAATCGCCTAGTTCAGACTTCTGTTTTTCAGGAAAAGAAAGGTAAGTGGGGGTGGACACTAGGGGGATAGGGGGGAGAAAGACGTGTCCTGTCCTGGGTTGAGTATCCACGGTACGGGGGAGCCGGGCAAGGCATGAGTTGCCATCAGAGATAGCCAAGCCTTGGGGGTCGGCATTGAAAAGTTTCACGAGGGGGGGGAAAAGATTACCTGATGTCCACGATCGAGCTTAACAAACACCTGATGATTGGAAGATCGGTAGCGGGCGAATAACAGAAAATGATTGGAACTAAAAAAAGACTGATAGGCAGAACTAATGCCACCAGTCCTCCCGCAGAGGGACATTCGTACAAAAAGACAAAACAAAGGACAAGAAGATCAGATCATTCACAACCCCCAGTTTGCACAAGAACAAAGGGGTGAAAAAAAGGCGGAAAAAATGGGGAAACGGAACAAGAAAAATTGACAGTGGGTTCTGAGAATTCAGCAAGAATTGAATACTTTAGAACCGGCGTGCGAACGGATGTAGAGATCAGCGGAGAAATTCACTGTTACAAAAACCAGCATTTCTTTAGGGATGCAGTAAAAAAACCACATTGCTGACATTCATCCCACAAGATAAAAAGAAAAGAAAAGGGGAGGTGCAGGGTGATCCGCACTCCCGGCGGGCAGCATGACGGGGGTTAATTCTGTCCACACTAAAACGCAGGCCCCTCATCAAAGTAGAGGGAAATGCGCATGAGGCCTTGGGGGGTTCCGCACGGAGGAAAAACGACGGAGGGGGGGTCTTCGTCAGGGCGTGGGAATAAAAAAAAAAGCGATTCATCTTCACCCCAAATACATTTCAAGAAAGGTCCTAGCAGATCGCCAGCACAGCAGAGAAGAAAAGAGGAAGGAAAAGAGAAACGGGAGAGCAAAAAGAGAAAAGTTCCTGAAGATTTGGGCGAGGGGTCTTTCAAAAAAAAGCGGCCGTGTGATCAGAAGGAGACGTTAATCAGGGGGAGGGGGGGGGCAAAGAGAGGAAGGTGACGAAACAGCGTAAGGGGGGGGAAGCCATCAAACGAACTAATAAGGTATGACCGAGGGGTTTGAAATCTTCCTTTGGCATTCGCCACTGCACACCAACAGCGGGCGAAATGAATTTGACGACAGAAAAGAAAGAAGAAAATGGTCATTAGCGAAAAGGAAGCTGGAAAAAACAGGAGGAGAGAAGAAGTGATCGGATGGGAGGGGAAACCCGGTGTGACTTTCGGTTTGGGAGTACTTGCTGAAAACCACCCCCCAAAAAACGAACCTTGGGGGGAGGGTTCCCAAAAAAGGAAGTCCCCACATGAAGCCAAAAGGGTTGAAAAAAACAATCAGTGAATTCAAATGGCTTTGGCCCGCCGGGAAATGCGGCAGAAAAGAAAGAGGGTACGGGAGGATAGAAGGGGGGAGAGCCACTGCGGCGGGAGAATGAAGAGTACCTCTAAAACCACTCTGGTATGAAATGAACAAAAAGGGCCGGCAAGAACGCTAGGGAGCGATGAAGGCAGGGAAGAAGGGTTTTGGGATTTGGCTTGGCGGGGGGGGGAAAAAACGGAATCTACAGAGCAAATGGGGATTAGCGGTCGGGCTTGGGTGGAAAAGGGTGCCCCTTGCTTAGAGGAGGCGGAAAAAAGAATGGGGAACAGTATGAGGGGTAAGGGGCAGTACAGAAAAAAAAAAAGCCCCAAAAAGGGGGGAGCTTAAAAAACGGCGCACCATAAGAGAGAAAAACGGGGGAAGGGGGGTAAACTCGGGCATTCCGCTTGACAGCAAAAGTTGTGGGTTAAGAAAGTCGTGGGACCGAGGCGGTCAGGAAAAAGTAGAGAAGGGTATTGGGGAACGGGAGGTAAGGGTCCCAAAGTTGGCAAAAGGGGGTTAATTTCCCGATCCAAAAGAGAACCAAAGAGGGGAGAGAGGACCCAAGAGGAACATGGTAAAATTTGAGTGTTTGTTACAGGTTCTCAGGAGGAGAGACGGAGCTTCGCCAAAAGAACGTTCTAAAGAAGGAAGTAACGTCTCCGTAGGATAAAATGTCTGGAAAAAAATATAGAAATGGTCAAGCATGACACGGTGGTGGAATGGACAGGTAAATCGAGAAGGGGAACTTGACTGGACGGAGAGGGGGCGCCCGGCAATCCAACTCGAGAACCCGCTTTCGCGGGCAGCTTTGTTTCCAAGAGGTGTCCAGCGAAGCAGTGGCACGCGGTGACAAGCGGGGACAGACGAAAGGGAGTAGAGTTCCTTAGCTCTAGCTATGAAGGGAAGGAAAGGAAAATGCTAAAAGCGTAGATCGTCCGACCAAACGACCATTCAGGTATCTGGAAAGGGAAATAAGCCAAGTCAGGGAATGGCCGGTGAAAAGAGAAGAAGAGGAACAAAAGCAAACAGGGAAAAGGGGGGAAGGATCAAAGAGCATGAAGGCTCCTAGGAAGAGGCATTGGGGGGTTCAACGCAGACGTGCAAAAGGACGCTGAAATCAAGGGAAGTGGCCCCCCCTGAAGACAAGCGCCGATACCTGATCGAAAAGGGGACTCAGAGAACGAGAAAAGGGAGGGCAGGCTACACGACGGACGAGGGGAATCCCATCAAATTATGTCGTCATATTCTTGAAGAGGAACAGAGGGAAAACGCGAAAAAAGAGACAGAAGCAAAAAAGAAAGAAGTAAGGGGAAAATGGGGAAAAAGTGAAGTTGTCGCCTCAGCGCATCTTGAGGTAGTTGAAGCTCTGGACGATCCCAACGGCGGCGCTGCTTTTGCACCGAAAAAAAAAAAGAAGGAAACAAAAAATCGGAGGGGGACGTAGGGATTTATGATCCTTGCTATCAGGGACGACTGGCATCAGGGTCCGAATATAGGTCTTTACGCTGGGGAAAGATGAAGACGAAACGGGGCCGGGGGAGGGGGGCAACAAAAAAAAAGCATCAAACAAACGTTTATAAAGGAAAAGGGAAAAAACTAATAATGTAGGCACACAGCACGCGCTCAATTACACTGTCGGGAAAGCGCACATAAAATCGAGAAACGTCCGGACGGCTGTGAAAAAATGGAAAAGGATCAGGAAGGAAAAATGAATCGGGGATAGGAAAGAAAAAGAATCCAAGGCTCTCAATTCTAGGAGAAGAGACAGATCTCCTGGGATCCGGTATGCGGAGCGTTAGAGCACGCGGTACGTTGAAGGGCAAGTGGGGCCTGACAAATCGCGGGAACGTGTAAAAGTGCAACGCCGCAAAAAGCATTGTTCAGAAAAGTAAGTGTCAAATCCTTTTTGAGACATTCTCGGACAAAAGATCAGAAAATCGTTCGGGGAACGCGTTCTTATGAGGGAGACGCAACATCCCCGACTGCGAGGCATCTTCAAGGATAGGATATCCAAAAGAGCGCAGCAGTCGAAGAAGAAAAGGGGCTTGCAGAAAACTTCTCATCAATCAATTACAGACCTTCCGAGTGTGAGGCGGATGGAAAAAGAGACGCGGTTGTTGGATCGGGTACATCCGGCAATAAAGGTCCAAGAAGAAAGGGAGGAGGGACTGCAGGGCAAGTGGTGCCACATCCCTCAAGGAAGGCGGGTGCCTAGCTTCGGGTAAGAATTCCTCGACGAGAACTATTCTCTTGCACAAGAGGGCCACTGGGCTTCACTTAAAACGGTAACGGGGAAAGTAAAACGCTCAGACTCCTAGAGCCAGGTGATAAGAAAAAAAACAGGGAGCAGAGGATGCCGCTTTTACGTTGTTTCAGGGAGAAAGGAATCTTCAGCGGATAGGGGTGAGGGAGCGGGTGAAAAAGCCTCCCAACAGAGCACCATCTAATACTGAAGAGGCCTTTTGTGGAGAGAAAAAGGTAGTGAATTGGTCGCTGAGCTCAACGTCTGCATTCTAGGAAGAGTGCGAAGGGGAGGTCTGAAGATACAAATTGGACCTAAAAGCGGGGGGGAGAGGGGGAAAGAGAACCGCGTTAGCGCGCCGTTCCCTCCGCAAAGCTGACCTGCCTAAAGAAATCATAGCTCAAAAGAGAAGAACTCGACCACTCGTCATGGGCTATAAGTGTGAAACGGGGAAAGAAGCCTCAGGCTAAAAATGAGGACGAAAAAAAACCAAGACTAGCTCCGGAAGCGGGAGCCGTGAGAGGACCTTAAAGCACTCAGGGAGGAGCATTGGGCTGCGACAGATTCCGAGAGAAAATGCAAGAAAAGCGTCATGCTAGGAAAGGAGAGGGAAGGAAGTCTTTATAAAGTATCCTTCTTACTCAGACCTTTCGCTCGCCAGTGCTGAGGGTTTCAGGGATGAAGAGAAGACCCATATTATATACAACACAAAGTCCCAAGCAAAGGACGAGTTCGGGAGAAGAAACAGCCACCCTGGGGGAGGGGGAAAGGGGGGGGCTGGCAAATTAGCCCTGGCCACACTTGAACCTAGCTATCTCCCAGCCCCAAAAAGTATTCAAGGAAACCGACTGCGCCCGAAGAGGAACAAACTGGGGGAAACGGGGGGAATGAAGGGGAACTCACATTCAGGGCGAAAACAGATTTCATTAAGGCACCGGTGCCTTTTACAGATGCCGTCATTGATGTATTTCAGTGGGACTAGGAAACGCGTGCAACTCATCATTTGGGGACAACGGGGGAGGGTTCAACGGGCAGAAAGGCAGAAAGGGGGAAAAGAGGGACCACAAGCCCTCTTCCAGGATCGAATGTTCATAGCCATGTCGCTCCGCTTTAAAAAATGGATAGGTTTGGGGGCTCCCAACTGCAGAAATAACACAACAATGTAGGGGCCGTGCAATTCGATACAGAGAGGGAGTCCTGAGGGAGAAGGGGGGGGGGGTTGTGGCGGGACACTAAGTTGGGGCGGACAGGGCGATCGGAAGTCATAACTCAAGTTGAGTGCTTTACAAAAAGAGGTTCGGGCGGAGAAAAGGAGGAAGGCAGGATATGCTGGAAAAGCCCTGTTAATAACTTAGTGTGAATCAAAATTGGGTGAAGGGTTTCAGGAAGGGGGGGATCACAGAAAAGGCGAGGGGGGGAGAAACAAATCACATGCATCCCTTAGGGGACCCTTGGGCAGGCAACTAGATTGTCGCAAATGCAGATGGGACACTGCTTATAGGGGGGGGAGTGAAAAACCTGTTAGGAAATCGTTGCCCGCTCTGACCGATTCTATGAAAGTGCGGCAATTACTAATCAAATGACTGTTGCCCAGCGCGGGGGGGGAAGTTGGCTAACTGGACATTGGGAAACAGCGGCAAATTGCGAATCTATAACGGGACTGCCCGGGGGGGGCGTTCTTTCGGGGGACAGGGGAGGGGAGAGCTCATAGAGGCAAAGTTAAACACGGCGCTCTGGAGATCCTGAACCCCGGCCGCCCCGCTGAAGGGAACATCCACATAAAAGAGGGAAAGAAATCCGGAAAGGGAAGGGGAGAAGAATGTGGCGAAAAAGTATGGAGGAGATTTTTAATCCTTTTAAGGCGCCAGGGGGAGAATTCGACTGTCTAACTGTTTAATCTAGAGGGGGGAAGAAATAAAAGGCAGGGGCAAGGGAGGATTGTCGAAAGAAGTTCCCATAGCCCTGAGAAAAAGCTCGCGGGCCGGAAGGAGGACCCCAATGCAAAAGAAAGAGAGTGGACGATTCAGACTGAGTGGAATGTCAGCGGGGTAGCCTATGATGGGTCTTTACACACCCATCGTTGAAGTGACAACTGAGGGGATGAAGGAGCACGCACTGACCCTTGGGGTAGTAGGGTGTGAGGAGCTATGAAGAAAGGGTTAGGGCAATTGTCCAAAAAAGGGGGGGAAATGCAAAGCCAAGAAGGCACTGTCCCAGATCTGCTGGCCTGGCACTCCTGGCTGAAAAGGTAGAGGGAGGGTCAAGCATTTGGGAGGGATGCGTTGTGTAAAGGAGAGACCTGGTGAGGCCAATTCCAGGACTTCCGGCCGGGCACCTTGGGGGAGGCGGGGGGAAAAAAAAAAAGGGAAGGAGGGTGGGGGACCGGTTAGGTTGATATTTAGAAGAGATGGTGTAACCGTTTTGGCTGAAAAGCCAGGTGTACGAAGGCAAAATTAGGGAAACGGCCGGGGCGGGGGGCACATAGCAGAGCGCGGAACAAGAAGGCTTGGGCGATTGCCACCTGGGCGTCTTACCTAATGCCACGAAATCGAAAAAGAACACGGCGAAGGAAAAAAAAAAGAGGGAAGAGAGGTGGAATCAGGGAGAGTTAACAACAGTTGAAAGAAACCAACTGCCAGCAAGGCTCCAAAGTAGCGCTCTTAGAGGTTCAATCAACTCCTGAACGGTGCGCAAAGCGGCGGACAGGACGTACCCCGGGCTTAAGCCAAAACAATTACAAAAAAAGCCACTCCACATTTCGAACACACTCCCTTAACAGAGTTCTTCACCCGCAACCAGGGGGACAGTCAGGAAGTCGGGAGGGCGCCAGGGAAATTTAGCTTAGGCGTCGCGATACACTGAATTCAGAATGAACACACTTTCTACTCCTAATTGGGACGCCAAAAGGAGCTGACGTAAAAGGTCACAGATCTATAACGAAAACTGGTAGCGGGACGCATCTTGGACGGACCATTGCCAGCACCGTCGAATCGTCCAGGAAAAAAAACTTCCACCTCTCTAACTCAAAAGGTGATGTGCAGGGGAACTCAATCCAAAGGAAGAGAGGTAACCTATTGGTGCGACGAATTGACGGCCACTAGTCTCAGTCACCAATACTCTTCTACAACTAGGCTTGACTTGAGAAAGGCGCGTGCCAAAAAGGGAGTTGACTTCAACAGGGCTAGGGAAGGTCTATCAATCGCGGGATATATGGATCAGTCCTACCAAAGACATAAAGGAAAAGGTCAGAGCGCCAGCAAGAATTGAAGGGGAGAAAAAGGAGGTAGCAGAAAATCGCGATCGGGCGATCGTAACAGCGGGCCGAGATTTCTCTCGGGCGCTGTTTCCATGTCTCTTTCTTACGAGCCAGGAAGGAAGACCAGTCAAAGAGGCGTGGAGCTCGGCAGGAACGAAAAAAAAAGAGAAAAAAAACGGGGTAGAACTCTCCAAGCATAGGGTTATCGACTTAAGGAAAACTGTTGGGCCCGTCCTCGGTCCGTGAGACGCCAAAGCACAAAAAAGCGGAGAAAAAATAGAGGGGAAGAATCGAAAGCAGGGTCAAAATGAGACGGCACCACGGGCTAAAACAGACGAACGCAAGTGTCCGTTAAGTCGGCGCAGAGGGGCGTGAGGGGAAAAAATTTTGGCAGGAAAATAAGGGGTCAGAGTGCACAAAGAGACTGGCGAATCACCAGGCCGGACATCACAAATTGTACAAATAAATTTTTCTCACATGTGCTGGTGAAACGCCTTGCAATCCTGAAAAAAAGGATCAAAAAAGCGGGAAAGCCTAACGGGGGGAAAAAAGACTGGCGGATTTGCCTAGAGACCCGAAACTCTTTCGAGGTCCAAACAAGAAAAAAGTCTTGGCAGGACGAATAGGGTGATATGGCAAGAGCCGAAGAAATGGGGGTTGGTATTGCTGGGGGACAGGGGGGAAAAAAAAAGAAACATTTAACAGAGAAATACTCACAATGCTATTGAGAGAACGGGAAAGGAGGTCACCTGGGGTTAAAAGAAGGAGAAGGGAAGTTCGGAAACAATAAAGTGGTACAAAAATTGCGGACGATGAGCTCAGAATACAAGAAATACCGACGACAGGAAAGAGGGAGAGGAAGAGGTAAAGCAAACGAGACTGAGAAAGAAGAGCTGTCTCACTGGGGAAGGGGGGAACTAAAAGAGGAATTCTTAAAAAAATTGGGAAGACTTGGCTCCTGGATGCAGAACATAGGAATTGGGGTTTACCCAGTGATATATCCGGATTTGTGGTACACACGGGAAAATGGAGAAGTTGCAAGCAAGCAAAGAGCACAAGGGGGACGTGTAGTAAGTTGGAGACCCAAATCACATTCAGCTTATTTTGTAAAAGGTTTACTATCACTAAGATCAATAGTAACAGGCCACGGCATGAAAGAAAAGGAGAAAGGGGTCAGCGAAGGTTTCAGAGGAAGGGTGAGTTATGAGAGGGAAAGGAAGGGAGAGAGATATTGAAAGAATATAAAGAGAAGGAGCGCTCTTTAGCTTTTCAGAACGGAGAGGGCGAACTGTACTCGGGACCTGGTTGCCCTTTAGTCAATATGGCTCTCCCGCCGTTCGTTCTAAGAGAATCCTTGGGGGACGGAGAAAGGGAAAGGGAGAATGAAGAGTGCAAACGCATTGCCAAGCGAATGCGGCGTCCAGAGGTTAAAATCTCGCTGTCGTAGCATCGGACACTTTGGGGCAAGAGTGACGGAAGGGCCACTGAAGAGAAATCCACGATGGATCGTCAAAGAGAAACACAGAAGGGAGAACCAGGCGTTTGAAGGGAAAAAAAGAAATAGAAACGGGCACGAAGGTGCGACTCATCTCTCAATTCACCTTCCTCACCAAATCTGCAGGGCAAGCATTCCATATCTTGGGCAGATACTGAATGAGAGGGTCAGGGGGGGAAAAAAGCGCCGCACCAAAGAGGAAGAGGTGGAGAGAAAGGTTGAAACCTCACAAAAAACGTACAAGCGGCCTAGAAAACTCGCTCAGAACGTGAGTCTCGATACCGGACCAGCGGCGTGGCAGGGCTAGGATGGAGGGGGAGGAAACGGACCGGGAGGAGGGGAAAAAGGAAAAGGAAGCCGCAAGATTAAGAGTTGGGGGGACGTCATAATACGTATACTCATCAGGGCGATCTCATAGAGCAAAGAAAACTCGCCTCATTCTGGAAGTGTGCAACACTCGTGAATGCTGACGAGAAAACCGCATGAGGGAGGGGGACCGGAACACAACCAGCGCTGAAAAAACTGCACATCGGCCCTCAGTCAAAAAAAAGAGGGAAGGGGTCCGGCTATAAGTAGGGAGAAGCCGGGGGAAGGACTAGCGTATGGAATGAGAGGGGGGGGAAGAAAACGGGGAGAAGAGAGAGTTACTCTTTGGGAAGTGGCCATGGGGGTTGCAAAAGCATCAGCACAGCGAAGACGATTTGATTCTGGCAAGGTCTCTCCCTATAGAGGTGGTGCGCAAAACAGAAACCTTGGCTAAAGACGAGAGGAAAATAAAGAGGAGAACAGGACAAAGGGGTAAAAAAGGAGAGGGGAGGCTCGTGAAACCTGAAACGCTAATAATCTAAGCCGACCGAATTCCAAGTGATCTCTGAAAAAAGTAGAGGAGGACAAGAGTCTATCAACGGTGTGCATGGAAGGGAGGGAGGGTAAGTCGAGGAGGACAGGGAAGCAAGAAGAAATACTTGAACGAGTCCGGTTCGCGCGTGTAGGTTTGCCTCTCGACAGTGTGAAGTTCGCTTACTTTGTTTACGCAAAACTAAATTCCTCGCGGGAGAGATGCGAGAAAGCTGCAAGAAAGGGAGAGGGAGTGGGGACGAAGCCCCGAAAGCAGCTTACATAAAAAATTTTCAGAGGTATGGCCGACAAAACGAATTCGCCAGCAATAAAGGATGACCTAGAATTACATCAATCAAGGGGGAAGGCACCATGCCGGAGGGGGGGGGGAAAGTGGAAAAATGCAGTTGACTGGACATCTCTAAAATGTGTTTTGTTATCCTTCAACCCAGATGCCTGAGCGCCATGAACTTCACGGGGGGGGGCAAACAAATTAGACAGAAGGGAGGAAACGGGGGGAGGGATCTATTGACGCGGCCATTTATTATTATTTGGAAAAAAAAACTTGAGAAAACTTCGGAAAGGGTCGATCAATTTGGCCTTTGAGATAAGAAAAAAGGAAGAAATAAAAGGGTAAAAGACGAGAAAAAAAAGGGCCGCGGGAGCAGGTATATGGGGACGAATCCAGTAGAAAAAGTGCTCAGAGGCAAGTCGGCGCTTTGTGCGGGAAAAATATCATCCTTCATCCGGCCTGGGGCGATTGCGTTGAAAAAGACCGCGCAAGGCAACCGTGAGTCAAAAGGAATCCAAAGGAGGGGGGAGGTAAGTGGGAGGGGTCTGCCGTCGGAACAATTTCGTTGACAAAGACGACTTCAACTGAGGAAGGAGAAGACCAAGGTCTAGATTTCTGGTATAACGAATGGTGCCGGCTAAAAAGGGGACGGGGGAAGAGGGGGGGAAGAAAAGAGGGGGAGTGCCCTCCGCAAAGGGGACTGTGACGACAGAATCATAGCGAAGTAATAGAAACTCGAGCCACGGGAGATTTTATAAAGGAATAACTCTGTACTGGTCAAGTGACACAGGAGAAAAAAAATAAAATTACCAAATATATACCGAACGGGAGAGCTGAAGTTGACCTAAATTGTCAATCTCAGGTACATGAGTGGTAGCTCCGTATTATAACGGAAAAAGATAAAGAAGGAGTCAGATAACGAAAGGAGAGTTGGGGGAAAATACATTTTATCAAGGCCTCGCAAGATCATACCTAGTGATAGTAGGCAGGGTGACTTCAGATTGCCGGATGTCCGCGAAGGTACAGGAGTCAAGGGATAGAACAGTCACATCAAAACGAAGGGAAAGGAGGTCGGGCGCAAAGAAGATCCACGAGGTGGAGTTGTGGATCGGGCCACCCATGCACCAGTGGTGAAAAATACCATCTATCCGACCGGTACCACCAAATTCACTCGAATGGATGGCCCGGGGGACCGGGGGAGGAAGAACTCTAAACAACATGGGAGGGAAAGATTGGAATGAAGGGAAAGAAAAGGAAGGGAAGAGCCATGAGTTGGTACCCCATTTTAAGCAGTCTGCCTTCAGTGTTTTTTCTTGTCTGGTGAGAGGAAGCAACCCTTTCAAGAAAGTGTTCCCATCAGGATGGGGAAAGAAGAAGCCATTCGAGAAATGGGGGAAAATCGTACCCACCAACGCTCGGGTTCAAACTCGATGTCAAAATATCAGTGGGTCGTATCTAAGCGGGTCCATGGTAGAGTTTTGGGCTAACAAGGCCCAGAAATAAAACCATATTGCAGAGAGGGAGGGACGATACATGGAAAAAAGGAAGCCGTCTTAAGGGGTGTGTTCACAAGAAAAAAAGAGTGTGGGCGGGACTGACTGAGAGCGGAATCCTCACGAAGCGGCTTGCGTTCAATTCGGTGAGGCGGAGAAAATCAAGGTGAATGAAAGGGAAAAAAAACAGGTGGGGGAAAAAAAGGTGGAAAGGAAAATATTGACAAAAGAAGGTTCGCAGGCAGGAAGAAATGTTCTCTGGGGGGGGAAATAAGTATTGGAATCACTTATGCAAAAACAAGGGGCCTTAACCGGCAAGATTGCGCAATAAAGAGGAACTTGCGATAAGGGGGGTAAAAACGGTCAAGCGCGGGGACCGCGACATACCACGGTCAGGATTCTTCCATGCACGCAAAGGGGACGCAAGGGGATGGGGGGGAAACGGGGAGAAACAGGGAACGGGGGAAAAGAGCCGACGATCATTAGACGCGTCCTTTAGCGGAGTTCGTTAACCATTGCGTGAGAGCTCGTTTAAATTACCCTGACTGAAACGGCCGCGCCGACTGGGAGAAGAAACTGAGAACGGCAGCCCGCTTAATTGAACAACAGGAAAAGAGAAAGAAGAAGGAAAAAGTAAAGCGATCAGGTGAGGGATCTAAACTCTCGGGCTATGGGGGAATATCTTTTGTAATGACCTGTAGGCGAAGGCCTACGTGAATACAGGGCTGGGGAAGGGGACCGGTAGGTTGAGCAGGGGGGCAAGCGGTCCAGGGAGATCTAGATTACCATGTGGCACTGGCCCTGACGAACAATAAATACAGGAGGAAACGGGTGCGCCAAGGGGAAGAAAGCGCAGGGGAAGGAAGGGAAGGTTGGTATCAGTGGTCTTATCGAAAAAGGGTGGGGACGTCACTTCGATCAGCACACAATCGTGAAATACGTCCATTGGGACTGGAGAAAGGAACATCCAGGAGAGGAGGTAGAGGAGGGAATGGACTGCAAGATTCTGACTGGGGTTGTTGGTATGGAATCGGAATGCCGGCGGGAAGAGAACGCAGGGGGCACTGTCCTAATCTGCTGAAGCTAGCGCAAAGACGGCGGGAAAAGTAGGCGAGGGGGGTGAACGCAACAGTGTGGTAGGGCTGCATTCATTTGACTCTAATCGACGCCTGAAAAATGGGGCCGGGGGAGACAAAAGAGGAAGGGGAAGGGCAAAGCCCAGTGTGCGGGGAAAAGAAAATGTAATTGGAAGTTTTTGGGAGCAGTTAGATTGAGAGAGGAAATCGTTTCTTGTCAAATGTTTGTGGGCTTAGGCAGTTACTGGGGGGGGGAATCAGGAAGGACGAGCACGGAGGGGAAGGGAAAAAAAAAAAAAGCAGAAGAGAAACAGACAAGGCAAGGGGGGGGCGGCTTTAATTGGGCCGCTGGGGAAGCTGAATTAACTTTCCACGAGTCAGAAAAAAACACCTGAGGGGGGGGGAAATAAGAGAGGAGGAAGATGGGAAAGGGGAAAAAAAAAAAAAGAAAGGAGCAACTATTGCGTCAGATCTTCTCGAGAAAGAGTCCCCGGCCGATCCGCGGGCATTCCTGGGCTGCCAAAAAGAGGGGAAACACGCCGAGCGGAAGGGGGGAATAAAGAAAAAGAAAAGCCACACCCCACTTAAGTTCGGGCTTAAACCCGAACAATGTGGACCGGGGGGGGGGGGGGGGGGGGGGGGGGGGGGGGGGGGGGGGGGGGGGGGGGGGGGGGGGGGGGGGGGGGGGGGGGGGGGGGGGGGGGGGGGGGGGGGGGGGGGGGGGGGGGGGGGGGGGGGGGGGGGGGGGGGGGGGGGGGAGGGGGGGGGGGGGGGGGGGGGGAGGAGGGAGAGGGGAAAAAAGCCGCACCTTAAAATACTTCATGGGGTACGATTCGCTGCACAAATTCCGCAATACCCAAAGGCGCACAGAAGAAATTTGACGCAAAAGTGGGAGAGAAGGAAAAAAACGTGCGAACAGTGCTGAGGGAGAGTGGGCGGACGCCATTCTTTCGGATGGTGCACGCCCACCCCATTTCTAAGAGACCGGCCAACGAAGCCTACACCACCATCAGGGACAAAGGGATCCCAATCCCTAAAAAAGTACTCTAGTTGGGGGGGAACGAATGTTAAAAAAAAACCAAAAACCCCAAACTAACAAGAGCAACTCAAATCGACAAAAAAGGAAGGGGGAATCGAAGCGCGTCAGCATTGTTTAGCACTTCGCCGCCGGATGGACTGTGGCTGACATTTCTATTTTAATTTGAATACTCTCTAGGATTCCTGGGATAAGGAGAACAAAAAAAGAATTCAAGAACTTGATCCCGTAGGATGAGGCAGATGCTTTCCTGAATTATGCAAAATCAAAATCAGGGTTCGCTCGCTAAATTTCGGAGAGGAAGGGCGTAGGGGAGAGGAGGAGGAGGAAAGATTGGGTACAGGGTAATGGCTGCGGGAAGGGGGCAGCCAGTTCCGAGGAGAATGCGAAATCTCTTCAGGTGACGACCGACGGATGAAAAAACTGTTGGAACGCCAGCGCCATCCACGAGAATAGGTATGGATCGAGGGAAGGGGGCCTAGTCACCTGACGTCGCCAGCACAAAAACGCGCGGGAGACCTGAATTTGATCGGGCATGGAAGAACCATAATATCTGTGGGGATCGGAACAACAGGCTGGCAGAAAGGAGTGGAGAAAACGGAGAAGAAGTGTCCAAAGAGGGATAATTCGCAATACTTGGGGGGTTGGAACTGCGTTGTTGAGGACCCGAGTCCAATCCTTCGGTTTCGTTCCCAAAAAGAAACAATGCGAGAAAAAAGACAGCTGAAAAAAAAAATTTGTGGGAGGAAAATAGGTGAAGGAACCGAATTGATCCGCGCCAGAAAGCGTGTGATAGGCGAACGAAGACTCTTAATCAAGCCACCGGAAAGGGACTTCCAGATCGCCTATTCAAAG
>Ga0179593_1634575_pt1 | contig 14107 bp, 16 predicted proteins | sample CZODoug2_1_08_16_FD_185931 | JGI IMG/M metagenome (GOLD analysis project Ga0179593, IMG submission 185931) | Vadose zone soil fungal communities from Angelo Coast Range Reserve, California, USA - CZODoug2_1_08_16fungal (PacBio error correction) | ecosystem: Environmental > Terrestrial > Soil >...
CATACACCAGGAGGCCTCGAGCTCATGCTTGCAAAAAGAAAGAAAGGGGAGTACATATCTGAAATTCAAAACCGAGGGGGAGGCAAAAACTTGGCCATCAATCCCCGACCAGGGCAATCAGGCGACCAGGTCGAGTGCGGGGGTGTACGTCGCGCGGAGCCATGGTACGATCATCAGAAAAATGGCGTTGGGGGGGAAAAAATCGTTTTCCAAAGAAGAGAAAGGGGCGGCGAATTTGTCACTTGGAAAAATTTTGGAAGTACGAAAGACGTTGCGCGAAAGCTCTGCTTGTTCAAATGGGTGTGGCGTCTTGTTTGCAGGCGCCGTTCTCGGGGGAAGGTCTCACGTATAACGGGGGCAACATGCCAAAGGAAAACCTTGCCTGGCTCGCGTGCTGGAGATCGGCCCCTCTTGAATGCAATTGGTGGTCTTGGGAAAAAGAGATAGTGACTGAGTACACAGCTGGCGAAAAAGGGACAAAAGGGAATCAATCCCTGATCTCCTCATCAATGCAGTAGGAAAAAGGAAAATCGCGAGAACATTGGGGGTTCCAACTTAGCCCGGGCCACTGTTCCTGGGATTTCGTAGACTCGAAACTAGAAGCAAGAGCCGAGGAACTTCCATAAATGGAGGAAATGCTATTCGGAGGAGTAATAAGCGCAGACTCCGGGAATCAAAAACGCCTGCCGCCGAATCGTCCATAACTTGCTGAAAAAAACCAAAGGAAAAGGAGACATCGTTAAAGTTTGAATTAGGGGGGGGCCTGAGCGAATCTAGGACACGCGCAGGAAAAATGACGCTGGGAAAAAAAAACGCCGCTGACAGACCGGAATGTCGCGGCGTAGCCAGGTCTAGAAAAGAAGCCTTTGCGAATGAAGGGAAAAGACGGAAACTCTTTTCACGGTCAAAGAAATAAGCCTCATATGGTGCAATCCGACGACCGTAAGGGAAATTAGAATGGCAAAACGCCAGAGACGACCTTCGCGCTTTGGCGAAATGGCGCATCGGACAAGAGGTGACTTTTTTACGGGGAGGGGGGCTAGCGCTACGCCAAAAATGGGGGGGTCTTAAACTTGGATCCGCTTTGCATGGAGTTGGGGACCGGTCGGCAAATCGCGGACTAGAGAAGTCTACCGGGGATAAAAAATACTCTTATCGGAGACGTTGTACATACAAGAGAAATTATCAAAAAAAAATCTGACTCAGAATCGGCATCCTCCAGCACGATCAACATTCATGTACCGCAAAGCCCCTTTGGGGAAGGGGGCTCGGTCGTCTGGTGGAAGTCAGAAAAACCTCTGGTGAACAACGAAAGTGAGAAAGGAGGCTTGAATCTCCAACGCCCGACCAACACCCTAAATACAGAAGGGAGAGGGAAACGTCAACTTTACACCCTAACCCACATCAGAATATCTAGGGGAGGGGGGGAGCGGCAAACGTTCTTAATCCACAGCAACACGTGTTGGAAAAACATTGGAGGGGGAAAGCAGGTGCCAAACTTATGTGTTCACCAAACGCAAGGCCCGAGCAAGCGTCCAAGTCCTCAAGAAAGAAGGCGGGGGAAGACAGCTGTTGGTTCGTACAGATACTTGAGAAGAAGGGGATTGGTGTGGGAGGCATCATCCTCTCGAAAGGATCGACTGCATCAGGGGCTCGCCCAGCATCGTTGCACCCGCGAATTCCGACAAATTCGAGAACGCGTCCAGTCAGTACCGCACAAGCTCAGACCAAATAATTCAAACCATGTCGTTATTGCAAGTACACTCTTCATCAGGGGGTCCTATCAGGAAGGGACAGAAAGGAGGGGGGGTCAGACGCAAACACTAAATCAAATGACCCGGCGGGTCAAAATTGAAACGGGGGTGTAGTGCAGGTTATGGGTCTCAAGATAGGGACTGCGAGTCAAAAACCGTGGCCATACTACATCGACGCCCAGTCCAGAGGAAGATTCTCGGGGAAAGGCAGGTTCGCAAGCGCAAGTGAAAGTCAGGCGTTTGGAAGACAACAGTGACTCGGAAGTCCGTACATTGGGTGTGGAGAGGTGGACCAGAGTCTAAACGCTAATCTTGCTGGGGGAAGGTCGCTCCTGAAGGGTGCGAAAACCGAAAATATGTTGGAATCTAGACGGAGAAGCGCACAACAACAACCCCTTATTATTATAAGGAATGGGAGAAAATCTAGCAGTTCATCAGAAGTGGCTAAGATTCTTCAAGGAGCCAGAACTCAGAGAGATCTCCATATGCTAAAAAGGGGGAGAAAATCATGGGAAGCTCCACCACCTTATGGGGGGAACAGCGAAATGGGTCGCAAGCAAGGCGAAGGAGGAAAGGGGGTCATCATGCAAAACTGATTGAAGTGAAACGGGGAGTATCAAAATTTGCCAGGTTTTTGACGGCAGAAGAAAGAGCGGAGAAAAAAGAAATAAACGCACGCAGAAAACCGGGCTTCAACAACGCCGAATCTGGGTTACTAGCGGGTCGTCTAAAGAAGGAAGGTTCAACGGTTCCTCTATTCCTTGCAGGGGGAGGCGGACGCTGAGGATGGCACTAACGACAGGGACAGAAAGGAATTCCATAAGGCCAGATTGACTTTTCTTGCTAAAAAGAGGAAAGAGGGCAAAAGTGGGGAGGGAGGGGGGCGAGGTTTTTTCCACCGCAAGGCTGGGCGCAGGTACAGATGAGGGTGGCGCAGGGGCGTCCGCACCAAAAGGCAAAAGATGGATCCCTTCCTAAAAAACAGAAAAATTCGGGCATCCCGGAGGGGAGTCGTGCTCTTATTTCCCAGTGGAATTTCAAAAAAGGAGTAAGTGGAGGATGCACCTCCAAAGGGGCAGGACCAACGTGGGCTAAGGCGGGAACGTTCACGAGATTGGGGGCCTAGAGCTAACGTCGAGGGCATTCAGTGTGTGAGGGATGGGCAAGTTTGAAGAACTAGAGCTTGAGAGGAGCGTTCGCGCGTTGATTATCGCCGCCATCCGGCGAGAAATGGACGTTAAAAGCGTGGGCCGAATCCTTGCACTACTCGGCCCTATCAATGAAAACATTTGGAAGGGAACGTGAATGCTCAAAAGGGGGAGGGGGGGGGAGGGATAAGTCCTATAGGGAGGGCCGGAAAAAAAGGCCTTGGTGCTTCCTGAATCTAAGTCAAGAAAGAGACGGAATCAGAGTTGTTTCATAGGGGGTAGCGGACGAATTCAAAAAAAAAGGGAAAAAAAAAAAAAATGGGGCCAACAAAAGGGAAGCGCCCATGCCGCTTCGCCCGCTCGAGCAAGACATTGGGGGGCTCTCGCCAGACTGCCTCAATGCTGATCAGATGAAGAGGACAAACGCTAATGAAGGAGATGAGTCAAGAAGTATCAGGAAAGCAGGGTTCTCCTTTCGTCACAGTGGATGCCCAATCTGAGCTCTCCTAGTTGATCGTTTGAGTGGATGAGGCCAGATGAGGCGCAAGCGAAAAGGGAGAATATGAATACGGGGGGAAATCGGCGGGTCACTAGAGAAAAATGGGGAAGGAGAGGTGACGAACAGATTCGCGACAGGGAATCTTCCCATCATGTGTTCGAAAGGAAAAATTAGAACTCAGATGCCGTTCTGGGGTTGTCAGGTCGGGCTATCCGAAGAAAAGGTCTTGATCTAGGGAGGGAAGAGATTAGCATGGATGAGGGAGAAAAGAAAGCCAGGGCCCCATATATGAATGGGGGGACGCTGCTATGAGGGAGTCCAAAGTAGGAAAAAAGCAGCCGCCAGAACATGCCCGAAAGAAAAATGTGAATCAAGCTCTCAAGACTAAAAAGAGGACAAGGATTAGGAAGAGGGGAGGGGGTGTAAGAAACGTGTCATTATTAGGAAGGAAAAGAAAGCCGCTCGGCTAGCAATTGGCAAACATGAAAAGCTTAGGGGGAACCTGGCGACAGACCGAAAACATATGAGAAGCTTTTCTCCTGTTGCAAAAAAAAAGGTTGTGGGGGGCCGTAAGTCACCACCTAGAAGAAAGAGACAGAACAACAAGATCCATCAGCCAGAGCCATCAAGCCGAGAGAGCTCCACTAGGAACCCGGCGCCAAACCGTCGTCTAAAAAGACATCCATGCAGATATCGAGAAATGGACCACTGGGCTAAAAAAGCCAAGTTCTTATCTTAAAAGGCGAGAAGAAGGAAAGCTTCCAAGAAGAATATCCCGGGCTCTGACTGGTCGGGACGTTGACAATTTTGTGAAAGAGGGTTTGCAAAGCAGGAGAGGGACTTCGAAAAGGAGTGATGGTTGGACGCAGTAGGAGCAATGCGTAGCAAATGTGTTGGGGAGAAGAGAACACAAACGGAGGAGGAGGAAGGAGAGGTAAAGAACCAGGATGGCTTACAGGCCTCCTACTCTGGCAAGGGAAATAAATCACCAATCGAATTGCAAAACCGATGAGCAACTTGCCATGAACGGCCCCAGTGGTCAAGGGGAGAAAAGAGGAGGTGCGTTGAGTCGGAGGGGAAGCTTGCAAACAGGGGGAAAGATCATCACCAATGGGGCGTTTCACAGCGTTGGTAGTACAGACTCCGCCTTATTGTCTGTGGAAGGAGCAGGTTTTTGGGATCGGGGGAAAAGAAAAAGGGGACAGTCGCACGATCTTCTTGAGACGGGGGGCGTACGATGTTGGCTGCGGGCGCCGAGTTCTGTGTTGATTCGTGTAAGGAGAACCTGTCAAAGGTCAACGCTCTCCCGGTGGCTGTCAACGAAAGGGGGGAGAAAAATTTTCCCCGGAAAGGGGGGGGGGCCCGGGGTCGCTGTGTGCCACGAGTCAGGGGGGGGGGGAACGCGCTATCTATTTAAAACTCTTCATTCCAGTGGGGCTCACAAGCTCGAACTGAGGCAGATGGTCGGACGCATCGCGAGGCCAGGTGGGGGATTAACGAGAGCTTCGGAGGAAAAGGGGAAGGGAAGGGCTGGAGGAACTTCCTCCAACCCTAACCGGAAAATCAGAGAAAGAGATGCTAGAAGGAGAGGGGAAAAAAGAAACACTGTGCTTTTCTACCTAAGAGGAAAGGAGACTCCTTGAACTCATCGATCCCTCCCGCCTCCGCCCGAAATTCTTTCAACCCTCACGGCATCTGATTCTCATAGCACGTGGTTGACCATTGAGATGGGCGATTCCAGAGGAGAGGGAGAGTCCACTCAAAAGGAAAAAGGGGGGGAGGGTGTCACTCGTAAAAAGCAGGCTGAAAGGAAAAAGGGATCTAGATCGTACGAGCTTGCGATAAGAACGACTCAACCAAGACAGTCCCAGCTGAAACTCGCCGTAGAGATCACAGAGAAGGGGGATACGACCTATAAGGGAAGGAAAAGAGGGGGTCAAGTGCAGAAAGATCCTAAAAAGAGAGAAGTGGGGGGGACATGGTTCGGTCAATGTAATCGAGACTGAGGTTCTAATAGAATCAGCCCCCATGGTTTGGGTTCTTGCCTTCAGGGGAGGAAGCGTTCAGTTCTCAGTCCTTGGCGTAAAAGAGACGTGGGGGAGAAATTCCCAGCGAAGTGCCACAACGATGATTCCAGGAAAAATACATATCTGACCAGGTTATTGGAGGCCACAAAGGCGGAGGTACTCACATCAGGGAGAAAGACACTATCAACTTCGACAGGAAAAGGGAAAGGTCCAAGAAACCTGTGGGGCTAGGCCATGTGGGGCTACAAAATGTTGACCTTATTGATGTCGCAAAGGGAGGGAGCTGATTGAAAAAAAAACATAACACCAAAAGAAGAAGACGTTCGTTGGAACAAATTACCACGATCACACAGTCGGATCGACGAAGCTCTCGTAAGAATCGGGAGAGACTTTCGACCTTGCCAACTTCGCAAGCAGTTGGAGGAACGCGTTCCACTAATTTTGGGTGCTTGACCGAAGGAATAAAAGAAGGAAAGGTCACTCACGTCAAAAGGACGAAAAATGGTTTTGGTATGACGGGCGTCACTTCGCCGCCGATCTGAAGGGGGGGGAGGTAGGCAAAAGCGGGAACAATCTCTATCCATATAAGGGGAAGAGCGCAAAGACCTTCGGTGGCAACAAAACTACTCAAAAACGGCGACAAAGGCGTCCGAAATATCAGGACAAAAATTTGTCGTTGGCCGCAAAAAAGGGGAAAGGCGATTAGGAAAAGAACGACCAATGTCTTTAGGGCGGGGAACGACGCCTCAAAGCGAGGAACGGGGACGGGGGAACTCAGGCGGTCCGACGCCCCCGCGAACCGTCACATTATTCGGCTTATGGGGGGGGGCATCGTCTGGGGGAGGGAGGGGCATGAGTCTCCTCTTAGGGGGGAGGGAAAAGCCAGGAAAACCTTTGTCAAAGCGAGAGACGCCCAGTCTAAGTGGAAAGGGTTGGGAAAGGGGCATGAGGAGCGGAAATGGACTAGGAGCAGCTTGACGAAGAAAATTAGCTTCTCATAAGGAAGGGGTTGGACGGCAGATTTATAATCAAAAACTTCCGCGCAGCATGGGGCGAAGGAAAAAGGTCGGCCTGAAGAGGGGGAGGCAAATAGGATTAACGTGAGGAGGAGGAAAAGGGCGAACTCACCCCAACAAGGAGGGAAGAAAAAAAAGGAGGGGATGTTCGAAGTAGCGAGCCCACGGCATCCTATTGGGGAGTACGGGAAAAGTAGGAGGAGCTACCTTCTTACAGCGAGGAAAGATAGGCAGTATTGGGAATACCTCTTGGGCAACGTCTAAAAATGGACTTCAGCTGAACTGTTTTCAACGCGCTGAACATGCAGGAAAGGAGGGAGTCGAACGGGGAAGGGGAAGAAACGGGCAAATTCAAACTCTCCTTTGAGTCTAGAAATTTGCCACGGGGAGTCTCCGCAGAATAAAAGAGCAACATTACCAGAACGCAAAACACAGCTGCCAAGGGTTCTCCTGGAAAGGAAGGTTGGGAGGGGCCAAAACCTCCTTATGTCAAAAGGTCCCGCGATGCCGTGAAAAAAAATTCAGGGGAGCGGCGGCAATTGCAATACTCATGTCGGGAAGGGGGGGGAAGAATAAAATGGGGGAGAGAAGTTTCTGCAAACAAAGGGAAAAGGGGGGGGAGACGCTTGGCGAGTAAAACCCTCAGTAAGGAATCGAGGTGGGGGGAAAAGGGGTCAAGGCTCTCGGAAAAAAAGATGCAAAGATTTTTAATAGGGATGGGAAGGGCCCTCACCACAACAACTCGGTGAAGAAAAAAAAGTGATCCCTTCCGAAAGCATTCTGTCGAGAGGGAAGTCTTGCAGAGAGGCGGAGACGGATTTGGGAAAAGTTTAAAACATCATGGGGACGGGGCCAGGAACTCAAACTGGCTTTTCGGAAAAAAGGTGGCTAACGGAGTGGATGGTAAAGGCGGACGCCAAGAGGGAATGAAGGAGACGGAGGTCCGAGGACGTCCTTGAGGAGTGGTCAAGGGTAGAGGCCTTAGGAATGTCGGGTGTCGGGTGGAGCCGTGTGATCTATCCTCCATCCAGGGAAGAAAGGGAAAGGGTTACAATGCTTTTTCGAAGAAAGTGCCAAGACTCTCAGGCAACCGGGTCTAACTTTGGCGGTAGGCGCCTGGGGTAGACTTTGGGAATGGGGATGAACCGATCAGGGAGCAGGGGAAAAGAGGAGGAAGTGTGACTTCCTGATCAAGGTAAGGATCTTTATGGCGAAACGCGGAAGAACCGTGGAGAGTGGTCGCGGAGAATTTCAATGCAAGTTGCCCGCCAAGGGGGAACCATGCAAAACGGAGAAAAAGAAAAAGGAAAGGGAACCCCAGGTGTTTCTGGGGGAGGGATGGAGGGGGGGAAAACGGGTAACCCTTTAAGGGAGGTGATGAAACATCGCCACGAATGTCTCGAAGTCAATACTGAAAGTATCTTCATTGAGGCGGACGGTCGTCGACATTTGAGTATCTCACGGAGGAAGGAAAAAAGAGGAGGAAGTCGGGGTGATTTAATGCTATCCACTGGAGGAGGCACGACCATCCGACGGGCTAACTAGGATATACGGTCGGGAACTTCTGGGAGAGACCTGGCCCGGGGCATGCGCTTACACAATGAGGAGCTGCAATGCAGAAGAACATCAAGGAGGAAAAGAGAAGGGACGGGGGGGCAAAATCTGTCTATGTGAAGGGTAGTTGTTTATAGATAGAGGGCGCTGGGGGATGAACGCTGACAACGGGGCATTTCCCATATTTCCAGTTAACGCGCTATTCTCGGCGGTGGGAGGAGGGAAAGAAAGACCAGAACGCCGGGGAAGAGAGAAGGCAGAAACTCCTTTTACGAGGGCGGGGGACCGAACATAGAACTGTTATGAAAAAGTCGGCGGAGGGAATAAAAACTATTAAGGGGGAGCAGCTTCCAGAAGCCCGAGCAGTAAAAAGACTCTTCGGGCAAACAAAGGAGGAGGAGGCTGAACTGGAAAAAAAAAAACCGAAGACCAATTCTATCTGGCTCCGAAGGGAAGCCGACCACGAACACCAGAAAATCCGGCGCCAGCCAAGAAGCAACCCATAAAAAACATCAAGCAGAGAGACGGGAATCATAACTCTTCGCAAAAAGCAAAACAATAAGGAAGGGAAGGAGGGACGAGATTCATGTCACCAACTCGAGAAAAAGGGGGAAAGTCCATTTGGTGAAGGGGATTGGAAATGATTGCTAAGAACATCCCAGGAATCGCGGTCTCCTTGACTAAATGGACTGGACGGATGGCAAGGGTTGCATTGCAGTAAGGGGGGGGGGGGACAATCTAGGTTTGGGAAAGGGGGAAGAAATAGTTATTGTGCCAGACATAGTTAGGCAAGAAAGGGGACGGGGGGGGGGGGGTAGGCTCAAAAAAACAAAAGAGCAGATAGCGACCAAATATTTAAAACGCTACTAATGGCTTTCACAAAAGACTATTCGAAGGACACCGAGGGGGGGGGGAAAACGGTGAGAAAAGGGGAAATCAAGTACCCTACCAAGTGCATTCAATCTCAGGGGGTCTAGCGGTATGGTCGTGGCTACATTTTGAAGAAGAAAAGAAAAAGGGCTCACCCTTTTTAGACACAAGCAGGGAAAGGAAGAAGGAGACGGAGATATTGTATTCTGGGTGATGCCGACCTACGGGGTTCGACGAGTTCCGGTGGAGCTCAGCGCGGCAGTGGATGGGAAAGGGGCTGACGATGGGGGGGGGAAGGGGTGCTACGAATTTTCTCTGTTGCCAGGAGGGGGGACAATACTGGGCAACAGTACTCCGCCGTTGCAGGGCCTCGTCGGGGAAGAAAACTCTTGGGAATGGAATGGGGTCTCTTGTTACACATCTAGTCGGGTGGGAAGTCGGCTTTGTACAGCTAAAAAGATTCCCCATTTTCTCAATAAGCAGGAAGGAGCAGCCTGCGGATGTTCTGAAGAACGCGAGCACCAATGGGGGGGCTTAGGAAAAAATTGCCACTTGTGCTAATTCTTGATCGGTAGACTCGCCGCGCCCCTGAAGAAGAAGGAAATCTGGAGACTGTAGAGGGAAGGGAAAATAGTCGAAACCGTAAGAAAAGAATAAGGAGGGGGGAAATCCCCGCCATGCCAGAAGCGTGAAGAAAACCAAATTCTGGGTCCAAGCCTAACTAAGCTGAGGATCATCGTGAATGGGCAATTATGCGAAAATGCCGGAGGACGGGAAGAGAAGAAAAACTCCCGTTCTTGGGTGGAAAAAGAAACACTCGACAGACCTTATTCAAAGAGGGGAACAGTCGGATGTTTAGGGCTCATCCTGGCTCGAAATAAATCCAGACTTCCGAATCTAAACGCCGTAGAGAGTGGCATAAAAAGGGGGGGACTACGTAAAGGAGAGTCATGGGCCTCCATATGGAAAGCCCTTAGGCGACTTTGTAGTCGGAGGATCACGCATTGACTGGGTTACGTTCTGGGAGGGAGAACAAAGGGGTCTTGCCTTCGCTGCGTGAGGCGCTTGGCATGCGCGGAATAAACGAAGGAACTAATCTCCCCGCAGATAGATAACAACTATGTAAGCTAGCAGAAAAAATTGATTCATTAAAGGACACCAAATGCATGCTTTCACGGATCCTCCATAGAAATATCAACGCTCAAGGGAGAACGCAGTTCCAGAGGAAAAAGGGGGAAAAATTTGCTCGTGGGGCCTCATGATGCGTCAAAAGAGTGGAGTTATTATCTTGGAGAAGAAGCACTCCTAACCAGGAAAGAACGCCATCCTCAGGCGATCTGGACAACCAATTGTACCAGCCTAAAAGACCACCATGCCGGCCTCTACGAAGAGCGAGAAGAACATGGTCCTCGGCAACGGTTTCCGACGCCTTGGAAACAAACAGTTTGTAGCAAGCAGGGTTTTTGGGCAATTTCGCGGGAAAATGGGGGGGGGGGGCATCCCACGGGTGAAAAAAAAAAAAAAAAAAAAGAAAAGCCCCAGAAAGCGGGCTCACGGACACGCGAGACAGACTGTTCATGTATCATGACCGAGATGGAGGTCGAAAAGAAGCACCATCTCGACTCCATAGGGAGGTGAAGCACGCCCATCCGGGGGGGGAACCACCTCCGCTCATAATCTGCCGTCGCCTCAAAGCGTCCCGCACCGCTGCGGGAAGAGGGGGCAGGGCCAAGACTAAAAAGGAAAAATTGCATTCTTGCCATCCATGGGAAGGGGGGGCAATGGCCGTCCGCAGAACGGCGACGGCTGGGGGAACGCGACGGAGACTGAAAAAGAACCGCTCAAACGCCGGTCAAGGGAAAAATTTTTAGGCAGGGAGGGTCAGGGAGTCTCGGGGACGTCTGCGCCTACAAAAACTGGGGAAAAATCCGAGATAGACTCAAAAACCGTGCAATTAAGCGTTGCAAGGGGCAGGATGAATCACGAGAGGGAAAACTGATTGTCATCGGGGGGACGAGACCAAGGGCGCTGCCAGGGCAAGGGGGTGTGCGCGTGCCCATATGTAGCCGTACCTGGCCTGAGGGAAGGAGGGGTACAAATTTAGTCTCCTGAAGGGGGAAGGTCAAGCCTACAAAGATTGAAAAAACCGTGCGTTACAGTACTGAAAAAAAAACACACGTATGAGAGGGAAATGAATGTTCGCGTAATCCGATGCACGTGAGAAAGAGTTTGTCGGGGGGGGGGAGAAGACAGGCATGAGCCGACCTTCTTACACTAAAAAAAAGGAAAGGACGGGAAAGGTTACTGTACCGAGTGGGCGCGCGAACAAAAAAAACACCTAAAGGGAGAGGATCTTGTGAAAAAGGGGGGAACCGCTTACCATTCATTCCTCGCGGAGTCATCACGCAACGCCTTCAAAGTGCAACCGCCTTGATCTCTCGCGGCAAAAGGGGGTGCTGCTCGAGGAAGCAAGAAAGAGAACTCACATGACAGGAACGCACGACAAAGGCCACATTTGACCTCGGAATAACCAACCTGTTGAGAGGGATGCTAAAGGGAAGGAGGGGGGAGTTAAAGGCCTCTAATTCCGGGGAGACTAGAGTACGATAGGGAATTGCACTAACTGAAGGGGGGCCAATGCAAGGGGCTCTTGAGCTTGAAGGAAAAACACAATGGAAAGAGAGGTTACTCCTTGGGAGGGGGGGAAGGGGAATCTATGTTTTTTGCAAAGAAGGGGGCTTTTCGCTCTGACAGGGCTGGTCAGTCGAATGTTTAGACAAAAACTCACCACGTAGATCGTGAGGCGAAGTTGTCCCGTCCGAACAGAACTGCGCAATTAAAAGGGTTACAACTCGGTATTCTTTCTGCGTGGGGGGGACCGTGTAATGCACACACTTGGAGAAAGGTCAACTCCACTGGCTTGTTACAAACACTTTTGGCCAAGAGGAAAGGGGGAAAACCCACTCTGGGGGGGGAAGAGAAGGACTCGTCAGACTTCCTTTTTTTATGGTGGTCAATTTTTGGAACGGCCGGGGATGAGGGTGGGAGCTGGTGTGATCGATCATCCACCATCATAACAATTTCCCGGGTTGGACAAAGGGGTAGAATCATGGGGGGGAAAAGAAGAAGGAAGAGCACCTTATCTCAAGGGGGGACTGGGCGTTAAATGGCCGTTGGGAGGCTGGAATGCCGGATTTATGATGCCTGGCGGCCGCCTTTGGGGAATCGTAACAAAGGGTCAATCTTAGGAAAAAGTATTGGGGGGGGGGAGAGGGGGGCGAATTGAGTCCTGAGGGGGGAAGGAAGCCAGAAATTACATCGGACCGCGCGAAAGACGTTTCCGGGGTCGTCGAAAGACTTAACCGGGCAATGCGCTGATCTAACCATCGCAAGGAAAGACTAGGCGAATAATTGGAGAGAGGAGGAAGGCTCGTCGACAAGGTATTCAAATAGGAGAGAAAAGCGAGGAAAGCTGAGGCCTGAGGGGGGAGTGATCACGGATGGAGGAAAAATCAGAAAGCTAACGATAGCGAATACGGGTCATTCAGCTTTACGTTGTCAAGAGGCAGGTTCCAGCTCAGGGGAAGGGGGAAAAAATTCGGACATTCATCGGAAAAGAAGAATGGTAAACCGGGGAAGGGGGGAGCCTCAGATGAAAGTTCAGGCCAATAATCGGGCATATTTGCCTTCTGGTTAGCATGAGTTAAAGGGATATGCAGGTAACGGTCGAACTCGCCAGGGGGGGGAAATTTCAACAATAATGAAAAAGAAGGGGCAAATCTGGGGCTATTGCGCGGGTGGGGGATCGGACTAGCTCCAGAAAGCAGAACAGCCCAGGAAATCGAACGAATAAAGGGGCTCAGGCGATTGCGTACAGACATCTGAAGATGATAAAGATAAGAGGGGGGGTAAACTGGGTAATTAGTTCTCCAGCTTGGAATAGAAAGGGAAAGGACCCAGACTCGCTTTTCAAAAAACCATGCATTCAGTCCCTTAAAAGGACTTAAAAAAGTCGAGCGGGGCCCGCCTGTTGCCTCAAGGGTTTTCTCCGGACAAAAAAAAGGTATCCAGGGGAAGAACAAAAACCCTAAAACAAGAAGGGGAAGAAAGCCAGCCAAGAACGAAAGGGAATAAAAGAGGGCTGCACCCACCGGATTCTCCACAGGACAATCCACAAAATATAGGCATAAGGGAAGACAGGACATACATTGGGGGATGAGAAAAATGGAAGAGGCCTACGTCCTCCCTCATGTCGCGGAAAGGAAAAACTGCACTGGTCGGGGAAGTTTAGGGGAAAGTGCTTCCTCGGTTTGCACATAAAGGGGGAGGATGGTGCCAGCGTAGGAGCGCAATCGTAAAAAAGGAGGTGTATGAACTCTCAGAAATATAGAGAGAGAAAAAAGACACGTCTTACTCAGTTTGCCGCTCCTAAGGAAGCACCATCACTCTTTTCGGAACCAGATCGAGGGACAAAACAACCACAAAAACCCGACCATTTGAAGTCAAGGCGCCAATACCCGGATGGAAGTCAGGCGGCAGAGGGGGAGGCGAAAAGGGGGGAAGACAACCAAATTGGGCTTTCCTGTGCAAAAAAGGGGGGGGGAAAAGTAGCGGGGCGGGTCGCATTGGAGGGTCCTGTGTCCCTCCGGGGGGCGACGGGTGACGGATTCCAAGTGAAATCCTCGGGCTTTGATTGGGGGGGGGGGAAGAGTGTCTGAGGGGAAGGGAGAGATGGAGTGGTTGGCCTTCGTGTGAAGAGAAACAGGCGCCACTCGCCTTGGGATCGGCGGGGAGTGCAAGTTTGGAAGAGAACTGGGGCGCGGGTTCCACAGCGGGGTCTTTGTCCGCAGTGAACGGACAGCTGACCAGGGAGAAAAGTGGACATCCTCCGATCTTCCTCATAAGGACGGAGATGGTCTGAAAGAAACGCGACCATTGGATCACAGAGGAGTTCAAAAGGGCCTGTTTCATGGCGGCTTCGGGTAGACTAGGAACGCCGCCAAAACCCGGAAAAGCTGTATGACAAAGGGGATGAAGGAGCCAGTGCTTTCGACGAAAATCTAAGACGCATAGGCCCACCGGAACCGAAGAGGCAAAAAGAAAAGGAAAGTGAAACCCCCGAACGCATTAGTCGACATCGTGCACGTGGGCAGGGAAGGGAAGGAAGGAACGACAGGGAGGGGAAAAAGCAGAAGGGTGCTTTTCTCTTCGGGAGGGAAAACGCCCTCTGACAGACAGT
>Ga0179593_1289027_pt1 | contig 14105 bp, 20 predicted proteins | sample CZODoug2_1_08_16_FD_185931 | JGI IMG/M metagenome (GOLD analysis project Ga0179593, IMG submission 185931) | Vadose zone soil fungal communities from Angelo Coast Range Reserve, California, USA - CZODoug2_1_08_16fungal (PacBio error correction) | ecosystem: Environmental > Terrestrial > Soil >...
CAAAGTTTGGGGGAACGCGCAGGAAAAGGGTGGGGGGCGGAGGGATGGGAAAGGAGGGGAAACGGACGGGAAACACGGGGAAAAAGGAACACACCTTCTCCGGATGTCGTCAATGAGACAACAGAAACAGAAAGCCCCTGAAAGAGAAGAAAAAAGGTCACAAGTGACCCATTGGGGATAGGAAAAAGAGCATGACTCGAAAAACCAAAATATGAAAGGGTCAATTATCGCGAAAAAAGGGCGGAAAAGGGGGAAGAGGGATTGAAAGCGGAGGTTGTTGGGTGTAATTCACGGCCGTAAAAGGGAACCTTCAAGTTCATTAAAAAAGGAAAGAAGATAGGGTTAGAGGAGAGGTCCAAAACCAGCTCAAATCTAACCTGAAAGAAAAACGCAAAGTAAGAAAATAGTGGCGAGGGGGGAAAGAGGATCGAGGGAAACCAAAAAAGCACCATCACTCGCGAAATCCACACGAAAAAAGGAGGGCACAACCCTTTGTAAACATAACGGGAATGAGTTAACTTGGAAAAAGGAGATTGAAGTTTGGGTCGGGGGGGAAAGGGACACGGCGAAGAAACAAGAGGAATCAGTTGGGAGGCTGATAAAATAAACCATGCCCAGGGTGACAAGCAAACGTCCCAGGGCCCGGCGGAACTAGAGGGGGGAGAACGGCATAGCTGAAAAGAAAGAGCTGTAGGCGGGGAGAAGAGGACAGGGAGTGGTGTAGGGGGGGGATTTCACTTTACGGAGGAAAGTACAACCTCGAAAGGGGGAACTTTCGTTAAAGCTGAAAAGGCACGGGGGGGCAAGAGGTTAGGGAAAAATCACGCTGAAAGACACTCTTCCCATGAAAAGGAACTAAGACTCAAGTCTCGATAAAATGGGTGATTTGGGCTTTACCGAGCCAGGGGGGGGGGGGAAGGAAGGGGACAAGCCAAGGCGATGGGGGTAGTCAGAAAAAAAGGCCCGGGACATCAGGATTCGGGAAAAACGTACTGGAAAATCCTGAGAAAAAACGGAGGCAGTTAAAGAGGGGTAACTAGCAAACCCAGAACACGGAGTATGAAGCAGATCAGCAGTTTAAGGGAAAATGCTAACGAGGCAGGGAAGGAGCCAGAAAGCGCTGAGGGAAGGAAAGAAAGCAACGCAACTGTAGAGAAGAAGGGCGTGGGGGGGAAATCGTTAAAAGACGTGAACGAAGGACGTAATGCGAAGAAAGAGGAAGACTAGGGGGGGGGGGAAGCAGGAGGACGGAACAGGGACAAAATAAATCACATCGGGTCAGGGAACAGTGGAAAGTCCAACCGAATAAGAGTGTGGCGGGAGCCGGAAAGGGAAAGAGGTGAGGAAAAAAGATGATAAGAAATTTGAGTGGGGAAGTAAGTACCAGTGGAAGGAAGGGATAATTGGGGGGGGGGATGAAGGAGATCCACAAAAAAAAACTTAAGGAGGAGCAGGGGGCAAGATTTACCAGATTTCACCTTACGAAAGGGAGGGAGTGCAATTTAATAAAAAGATAATATCGTGTCCGGCAGAGATATAAAAAAAAACGGAGGATGAGAAAGGAGAATTAAAAGAGGCGAGGGATTTTCGTCGACAGGGTCTAACCAGGCTTACCGGGGTATCAAAAGGAAGAGGGAAGGGACTCTTACTGGGACTAAGAACGAGGAGTGAGGTGCTACGAATAAAGAAGGGTAAAACAAAATAGAGAAGGGCTTCTACTTAAAAAGTGTGCAGGAATCTTGTGTGGGAGGGGGAAAAACGCAAGGGACTATAGGACCCGGAAAAAAAAAAAAAAAAAAAAAAAAAAAAAAGGAAGAAAAAAAAAAAAAAAAAAAAACAAAAAAAAAAACCAACAACAAAAAAAAAAAAAAAAAAAAAAAAAAAAAAAAAAAAAAAAAAAAAAAAAAAAAAAAAATAAAAAAAAAAAAAAAAAAAAAAAAAACCCCCAAAAAAAACAAAAAACACAAAAAAAAAAAAAAAGAAGAAAAAAAGGAAGAAAGAAAAAAAAAGAAAAAAAAAAAAAAAGTAAAAAAAAAAAAAAAAGAAAAAAACAAAAAAAAAAAAAAAAAAAACAAAAAAAAAAGAAAAACAAAAAGGGGAGAAAAAAGAAAAAAAGGAAAAAAAAAAAAAAAAGAAAAAAAAAAAAAGAAAAAAAAAAAAAACAAACAAAAAAAAAAAAAAAAAAAAACCACCAAAAACAAAAAAGCAACACAAACACCAAAAACAAAAAAAAAAAAAAAAAAAAAAAAAAAAAAAAAAAAAACCAATGAATAAGGGGGTAGGGTGCGCGCTCCTTCTCTTTTGGGAGGGATTTTTTTTGTTAAATTGGGGGAAGAAATAGTCAACGGAGACTCCCTCTAGACCTATGTGCATCTCGTGCGGCTCACTCCTTCCGTCAGAAAAAATCTTGCGAACAGATTCAGGAAAAAAGGCTGCAACCGAGTTCTCTTTCGCACAAGGGGGGGAAGACGATTGAGCTACGAGGCTTAAAGCATTTGAGAAATTATCAAAAGGAGAGGAATCACGTCTGGGGAATTGGGTGGGGACGGGGAAAAGAAGGGTAATGCAATTGAAGCGGCAGTAATCAGAGACAAAGAATACAAAGAGGTCTAACTGGGGATCTAAAGGACATGGAAATAAGAAACCCTCATGAATAACCGAAAAAAAAAAAAGAAGGAAAAAAGAACGGTAAGGGGGGGAACCAATCACAAATAAGTGCAAACTCAAGAGACCCAAAGGAAACAGCCCAATGGCATTCCCAAGAAGGGAATGAAGGGTCTGAAAAACTTTAAACGCAGCTTCGAAGGGAGGTGGGGTAAAAATGTAGAACCTTACGAAGCGCCGTGTGAGGCGAAAAGGGTGAAGGGCAAAGAACCTAAAAAACCATTCTAAGATTACGATTGAAATGCCGCGAAACAGAGATCCCTGCCACCAACCCTAAACAACCCCCTTTGAAGAAGGAAGACGTATCCGGGTGAAAAAATGAAGCCTCTTCCTCGGAAGAAACTCTGAAAAAGAAAATGATAAAAGGGACAAGTGTACAAAAAACAAGAAACAGGATTGATTTAATGAAGTGGACATCAAGCAATGTCTTAAGAAAAAAGATGTTGGCAAAACCGTGGAAAGGTTTGACAGCGGTGTGCGCAAAGGGGGAAGGAGGGAATTTTGGCACATAGATACGTTCTTAGAGAAAGCCTCCACTCGTTGGGGCCACGGAGTTTGACGCTCAGCCACGCCGGATCATCTGGGGGGGGCAGGGACCAAGGTCGGGACAGAACTCGCCTGATTAAGCAAAAAGGGTAGTTGCCTTTGAAGGGAGCATCCACAAAACCCCCGCGCAGGGAAAGGGAGCTTCGAGGAAAGCGAGCTGCGAGAAAATCTCTATTTGGCTTGGGAAAAGGAATCGAAGCGGCAAGGAGGAAAATATTCCAACGAAGGGATCTCCCAGGGGCAGTTGATCAGGCGACCGTGCAGAAAAAGGATAGGGAGGTTGAAGAGAAAAAAGGGGAAGGGGGTCCCAAACGCATACTCGACAAAACACAAACCACGGGGAGGACGGACAGGGTGTGACCAAAATTTGTGCGAGATCAAAAGAGGAGGGGGGAAAATAAAACTCCACAAAGGTAGGGTGCGCAACGAAGCACTTGGTGAAAGGAGAGGTAGAGGCGGGAAGGTAGAGGGAAAAAAAAAAGGGGAAAGAAATGGAGAAGGGAAACCCTTCGAGGGGAAGTGAGGGCCTACATGCGCGGCCAGCAAAGAAACCATCTACGTCAAGGAAGGGGAAAGCCAGGAAAAAAAAAGATCGTCGAAACTAGCAATGCGAGAGAGAGTAAGGCGGACATGAAAAGAGGTGAGACATGCCTGGGAACGGGTTTGGGGGAGGATCGGACCTAACCAAGCTTATGCGAGTTGTCAAAGGAGTAGATAAAACCACAGAGAGGGGACGGAAAAGATAAGCTAGGGAGGAACGGCAGTGCAAAACTCAAGCAGTCTTAAAATCCTCGGGATCGAAAACACGGCAAAGCACTTACTAGTGAGCCGCACACCTAAACCGTCGTCCACCATGGGACGCTCATTATTGGGGAGGACTCTTACGGGGGAAGAGTTGGCGGTGTATTGGGGGGGGGGTCAAGGCTAAAACGGAAACACCCTGTCATTTAGTGGATAATTGATCCGAGGGCTGGAAAGAGGGGTCTGCGCCAGAACGTCTGAATTCAAAAAGGACGGAAAACCAAAATTAGAAAGGGGGATGTCAACAGAATGCGCGGGAAAAAACTGAGAGAAGGCGGGGGAATGTTGGATGGGGGGTGAGGGGAATTGACAAACAGAAGCCGCGCGAGCCGATTTCTGACATTGTCCAAGGAAAGTCTTAACAAATGGTTTTTTGCGGAGGTATACAATCAAGCAAGAAGAAACCCCTACGTCCTAAAAAGGACAATTTGCCTACGTGAGCGAAGGGGCGGAAAAGGACGTATGTTAGGGTGGACGGAAAAAAATTGCCTACAGGATCATCGTTCAGTTGAAGGAGGGAGGAAGTTAGTCCAAATAGACGAAAGCAGAGCTCCAGGAGGGAGAAGGAGGGCTTGGAATTTGGGGATGAGGGATCCACGAGGTCAGTAAAAATCAGGTTCTACAACAAGGGAATCGCAGGAGAGGCAGCAAGTTAAGTCAGAGCATGTCTAAGGGAATAACGAGGAGAAAAAAGCTTTCCAGAAAAACACTGGGCGAGAAGGGACGTATTTAGGACACATTAGAACTCATGGGAGACTGAAGGGATAGCGCACGAATCACGGAACGTGGGTGTTGCGAGTTCAAAGGAAAGTCGAAACAGTTTACAGAAAAGAAACAAACGAAAAAAAGAGGAAAAGGGGGGGGACAGATCGCACCGGGGACAGTATAGGTAGAACCGAAGAGAGAAGAGAACGATATAGCAAGAAAATTTGTCGCTCAGAAAAGGAGGAAAAAAGATTATATTGGGGGGGTGAATGCCGCGGAAGCGTAGCCAAAGCAAACCTAGGAAGTGCAAGAAAGCACCTACACGGACAAAAAAAATACATGGGGGAATATCCAGACCCTGAGTGATGGGATCAAAAAAAAAAAAAGAGATCAGGATATTCGAACAAACAATGGAGAGAAACAAAAATCGGCAAAAAGATAATGGGAGGCTCCCTGTTTGCTCAAAAGAAAAGGGGAGTAAAGGGAATCGGGGGCAGAAAATTGTTTGCAAAAGCTCAAGAAGAGGCTTTGGAGAGGGGGGATACACCGTAGCGAAAACAACCAAAAGCAAAAAGAGGTAGGTAAACGGAAGAAAGAAAAAAGAAGTGTGCACTACCGTAGCGTGGGAAACAAAAAGGGACTCGGTCACCCATGGTGGAGCTGAGGGGGGGGCTATGGAGTTCAAGGGGGGAAGTTCGGTATTAAAGTGTCTGTGAGAGGAAGATGGGGGAAAGAAGACGAAAAAAAGAGTCCTATAGGCAGGGGAAAATACAGCCCATTTAAAGATTTTCTAGGCAAAGATTAACAAAAAAAAAAAGCGTCGGAACCGCAAATCGGGTTCTCTGGACGGAAAGGAATTGGGGGCTCTCCTAAGAAAGGCGGTAAGAGAAAATTCTAATGGAATTAATTCATGCATCCTCAGAGGGTCTGGAAAAAAAAAAGATTGATGAAAACCGGGAGGAGGGCAGGGAATAAGGAAAAAGTCAAGACACCGCGGAATGATGTCGACAGATGAAGATAGAAAAATAAACCGTACCTTCACGACGCAGGGACCGCACGGGAAAATGTCACACAAAGAAGGTAAGGTCGCCGCAAAAGGGAAGCCGGGCAACACTGGCATGTATATAGTCCATACGTGATTGAAGAAAGATCTGCTCAAAGAGCGGGTTAAGTTGTCCAGGACCGAAACCGAGGGAGAGGATAGGGATTGTCTTGGAGGCAAAACCAAGGAAAAGGATCGCGTACGGCGGACGCGGAGGAAAGGATCAGGCTGTGTAGCAGTAAACAAGGCCACGAGGGGGGAAAAAGGGGACTGGAGGAAGGTGACCAAAGGCACATACGTGAAAAGAGGATAGTTTGATGAAAACAAGATTGCTTTCTTAGAACGAAAACCCAAATAACTGAACGAGGGGAAAAATTCATTACGGTGAGGCCTTAAAACTTCAAATCATATGGGAGCTGACCTTAATTTGCCGGGGACCCCAGGGTGACTTTCGGGGGTTAAAACCGGGGAGTCGGGAGGGTGCCAGGGGGGTTTGGCGGGGGGGGGGGGGTTGAACATAAATATTTCTCATCACTCTTTGGCGTGGGAAAAAGTGGGGGGGGCGTGGGTGGGCACGCTAAAATTCTGGGCAAAAAAGATAATGAAATCAGGAGAAAGCTGTCGCAAAAGACTTGGGAAGGGAAAAGAAAAATCGAAAGTACAACCGACGCGTTCAGGGGAAGGAACAACTATTTAAGTACGGAGGGAGGAGATAAACTAATCATGTTTTCTATTTTCGACGACGAAAACTTTCCACCAATGGTATGAAAGGATACCGAGAAGAAGGGGCGGTGTAAGTTTGACTAGGCAGCTTCTAGGTTCAGGGAAGAAAGGAGGAAGGTTTTGGTCTAATTGCGAGGCTTGTCACGAAAAAAAAAAGACTAAACAAGAAAACAACACCATTCCCGTGGGGGGGGAAGGAGATTAAACACCAGAGGGAGACCTCAACAGAAAAAGAGAGAATAAAAAAGAGGGGGGTTTGAAAGCCGCAAAAGGGGGGGGGGGGGGGACCAATTGAGTGTTGAAAGCGAAAAGGGGAAACACCGTCAACGAAACGCATGGCATTTATAAAAACCAGATAGGAAGGGATGAAGTAAAGAGACTGCCGAGCAAAAAGGAAAAACTACACATTAAATCCGGTCACGGAAAATGGGAAGGGGAGGAGAGAGACCAAAACTAGCCAAGGCAAATTCTATAAAAAAAGATTAGAAGCATGAATCGCTGAAATTGACCGCAGAGGGGTGGGGTAAGGAGAGAGTAAGGGTCAAGGGTCACAAGCTTCACTTCGGAGGCGAAAATTATTGAGGAGACCCCCAAGAAATGAATAAAAGGGGAGGAAGAGCCAACGTCACAAAAGAAAAATGGGCTGGGGAGGAAAAAGCGGAAAAGAGAGGTGACAAAGCAACTCACGTCCTCATTGTCTCCCACTAAAACAGGGGAAAAGTGGAAAAAGGGAAGGCAAGTAAAACGAGGATTGCGGGACAGAAGGGGGAAAGACGTTGCCTGTGGGGGGTGGATGTCACTGGAGGCCAAGAGGGAAGAAATTTACTGATACAGGACAACGTCTACGGCCAGTCATTCAGGTACAGAACCTTTCCGCCGCAAAGGAAGGGAGGGGAAAAATCGTGTGAGACGATGCGGAAAAGAAGAGATGCGAGAAGCACGGTCCAGAGAAAATGGGGGGATTTGTCTCACTTCGGTACCTACAGACCACGCAAGCTATTCTTTGTGCCCCGACACGCGACCGCAGGAAAGGAACAAGAGCGAGGAAACTCACGCTGAAAAAGAAAACACTCGGATCCGAAACCTAAAACTTTGGGGGCGGCTAAGAAGAAGAGGGCCCAAAGTAGAATTAGGGGGGGGGATGGAAGCTCAACAAAGGGTGGTACGTTCATGGGGAAGCCTTCGCAAAGTCCCACAAATGCAAGAGGAGGCGGACTCAGTTAACAGGGGGAAAAGGTGGGAATAAATACTAATTACAAAGAAAGGAAAAGCGGCAACCAACAGAAAAGAAGGAGAGAAAGGGAGGCACTGTAATCAGATGAACCGTAGGCTGTGTCTACTGGGGCCGGAAGACGCAAAGACGAGGCAAAAAAAAAGAAAGACGCAATCGCACCGGTGGGGGGAGAAGTGTGGGGGAAAAGTCGGGGGGAAGGAGAAAATGGGTCTGGTCCCCTAAGGGAGAATAAAAGCGCGCCGAAAAGAAGATTGGGGGGAAGCTGACTCCAGCTGGACGCGGAAAATCAGGTAAAAAAAGCATGAACCCTAAAACAAAGCTTCCGGGCCAAGAAGGGCACCGCCGTATTCAATTATTCTGACTAAGGAAAAAACGTTGAACCACGGAGAAGGAGAAAATTCTGGGGGGGAGCGTCAGAAAATTGGAAAAAAATTTGGGGGGGTGGATGGAGAACGGGAGTAGCCAACTCAAAACTCAATCTCCATCGCCCTTGTTTTGAAGGTTTACCAAAGAAAAAAAGCCTCGCAATCAGCAATTGCTCATCTTGGCGACACGGGAGGAGGCAAAGAAGCCATCCCGATATCCTCTTTCAAGGGGTCAAACAACAAGAAACAAAAAAAAGGAGAAAGAAGACTCGGAAGGATAGGATTCATGTGGGGGGGAGAAAGTTGCTCCCAGTACAAGGAGGGATTAAAGCGGGCGTTCTGCCACAGAAGAGGGGAAGTAGGTTGGGGGAAAAAAAGGGGGCTACCGAAGAACACAAAACAAAAAACTCAAAGGGGGGCGTCGGACTGAGGAAAACGCAAAAGAAAGGGTGCAGACTAGCTCGAAAACCTTGCTCTTCGGAAAGTAATGAGGGGGTCGGGGGCCAGGAATGTGGAAAGGAGGATGTGTGAATGAGTAAAAAAAAAAAGAAAAAAAAAAAAAAATAAAATAGGGCTTGCAAAACCGCGTCCTCAGGGGTGCGGGGGATTCTCAGAAAAATGTACAGAAAAAGGAACGCGACAAAAGGCGGCCCGCGGGAGGGGGATCTGTGAAGAAGGGGAGGGGAGGTGGGGCGCATTGCGGAGCAAGGGAAAGAGGACATGCAAAAAACCGGCTGAAAGAATACCTGCTTGGGGGTGGTCAAAAAGTTGAGAGACCTTGGAGAAAAATGTAGGCTGGAGGAAAACCAGGGAAAGGGACATTGGTAATGAAGGAAAACTGAAAACAACCAAGGCAGGGGGAAAAAAAGGGGAAAAGGGACACACAAAGCATTATAACTCAAAAAAAGAATCCTTAGCCCCCAAGTCAACCTAGAGCAAATGATGGGGGGAAAATGGTCTAAAGGGAGAAATGCGCAAGCGGTCGCAGGTTGAGGTAAAATTGACGAAACACTTCTCAGAGGGCTCAGGCTGATAAAAGGGTTAAAGGCAAAACATACCAACAGAAAATGCGCCGCTGAACTAGGTCCGACCTCTCCTGCAGAGGGAGGGGGCAGCAGGAAAAGGTCACCCAAAAGTGGTCGAAGGGCAAGGTTTGAACGGTCTGACGGTTGTACGCCATGACGACAAAATACGTTATGAAGGAAAAGCGGTTATGAAGAAGGGGGTCTAAATGTAAAAAAACGGCCAGTGGACAAAAAAAAACAAAGACAACGGGAAAAAGATCGGGGGTTATTCGTCCCGTTTCACGAAAATCACTCGGAAGGAAAAAAGGTCCCGTATTATAAAAAGGGGGTGGGGGGAGAAAACTGGGTTGGTGCGCAACCGGAGGAAGGGAGGCCGTTTGGGGGGGGGTAACTCTATAGAAGTTCTCAAGCGAAAAAGAAACGCACGAGTTTAGGGTGGTCCAAGTTTTGGAGAGAAGAAAGTAGAGAAATTCAAGGAAAGGACAAGCGGGCGTGAAAGGAGAAGAAGCTGCTTCCGGATTGGCGCCAAAAAAGCAAAGCAGACTTGGGGGGAAGGGAAAAAAAAGACATAATAGAATTACAACAAAAACCGCGGCTTTCAAGGCAGCGATAAAAAAAACTCCTCTCTATAATGGGAGTAGAGGGCTAATCGACAAAAGAGACATTCCCTTAGAAAAGTGCCTTGCCGAGAAACTCAAGGAGTTGTGAATTTTTGGGAAGAGGCAGCTGCGATTTCCGAAAGGAATGTGACTATTGTCAAGGGGGGCACGAAGGGGGGGAAAGAGATACAAGACCGCCGCCAAAACAAAGCAAGGGTGGAAGGCAGAGGAGGGTAACACCCTAAAATGAGTATCGACTAGAAAAACTAATGGATAAGATCAAAGGGAGGGGGGGTAAAGCCAAAGGCAAAAAAAAAAGTGCTTGTGGTTGTAGGGCGTTAGAAGCTTGGAAAGAGGAGGAAAAAAAAGAAAGTTAAAAAATGACCGCATCTATGCAAGGTGGAACTATAGAAGAGACCTAGGTCCAAAGAATAACCCGGGGAAAAGACGGAAAGTCCAAAGGGAACAAGGGAAAGAACTCGATAAACAGAAGCCCAGGATAAGGCCGTCGAGCTGACGGATAAGCGGCAGGGAAGCTCAGGTTAAGCGGGTTTGGGGGGAAAGTACTCGAACGTAAAAGAAAACAAATCTTCAAACTGCGCATGGTCAAAGCGGAGAGAAGGTAGGAAGACATCTACTGGAATTGCAGATATCCCTTTATTGGCGAAACCGACAAAGACGGAAACTGAACTGGAGGGGGAAAAGATAATCGGGAGGAGTGCCAAACAACAACCACATAACTGTCAAGGGGGTTGACGACCGACAACACAGTCCCCCGCCTTGGGGGGGCCTGGGAAAAAATGTAGGCACAAACGATGATATTAAGGAAGTCGTTCAAAAAGGGGGGTTGGAGGGAAAAGCTACCTAAAGAGGAAGCAAAAAATGGTCGGGACTGCCAAAATGTGACTTCACGAATGACTTTAGAGAAACCTTCAAAAGAAGATAAAATCAGAAAGGATAAAGAGGAGAGAACTGGCAAGATAGGGGCGCTCCAGATCTGAGTAAGAGGGGACATTTCTTTTGAGGTTCAGGTCACTTTACAATTTCGAAGACAACGGCGGAGAGAGGTCGGACAAGTGGGAAAAAACTGGCGGAAGGAGGAAAAAGGAGAATGCAGGACAAAAGGGGAGTACACTATCTGAATCAAGACTTACAAATCAAAATCCAGGGCGTTAAGGAGGGGAGAGTTGCTCACTGAGGGGGGAAGTGAGGACCCGTGCTTCCGGCCGAAGGGGGGGTGGTACTTACAGGGGCCGGTCACGAAAGGTTAATGCTCGCGGGAAAAATATAGTCCGAAGGCGAAAATACAAGGGAAAAGGTTGAAAGGGCTGCAGGCCACTGAGAGGTACAAAGCTTCGAGCAGGAGAGAATTCAGGAAGCAGAATCAATTGCCCACAGGAGGGGATTACAGAAAGGGAGTAATAGTCGAAAAAGCAAGAAAGAGCAAGGCACGACGCAAAGGGAAGCAGTCCAGGGGTGTGGAAAATCTTGAGGTCGTGATGAACTTGAGACTCCGCAGAAAAGGATTGAAAGGGGAGGAGACAGGGTTACTCGACATCCTTTAACCAAAAGCATAAAACAGAAGAAAAAGATCCAATGGGCCGAAACTTGGTGCAAACAAGGCGTTCCGAAAGGAATGCCGCGAGGAAGAAAAAGAAAATGGACTTGGGCTTGGACCAGTGGCTACGCCACAGTGTTTGTTTGGGGATGAGTCAAGAAAAAAAAAACCTCAAGGAATCGCTGAGCGTGCAAAAAAAAAAAACGGCCCGAGCCTTTGAGAAGAAGCGTAGACAAAGGGACAGGCAGCAAGTTGAGGCCAAATAATCGAATCGGGTCACCATCAAAACACACGGATTAAAAACGAGATGAAGCACAAACTCTTATAGGGAAAGGGCTGAACTGTTCAAATCCCGAAAAGCCCCCGGTCGAAGGAGGAGGAGAAAATGAAAGAGCGGTATACACACACCGGGGGAAAGCTCCGCGTCGATGCTTTTTGCGTCTAGCCTTGAGAGAAGGAAAAAACAAAACTCTAAAAAATAAAAAAGCACGGACCTGAAGAAGACAAAAGAAAGGGGGGAGACCTATAATCGTTTTCGACTATATCTCACCATAGATGGGGAGGTGCGAAAGAGAGTAAGATTTTGGGAAGGCGGTGATGGGGGGAAGGGTTAGGGTTCATCTGGACTGTCGAAGCTCAAAAAACAAAGAGGTGGAGTCGGCAAACGGCATCGGGGAACAATGTGGAGAAGAAGGGGACAAAAAAAGACAAAAACAGGGGCGTCGTGCTCAGTGGAGAGACGGGCGCTATTAGGAGACGCAGATGGAATTCAGGAAGGGATGAAAAAGCGCGGCACTCCGACAGGGGGGGATGTGGGAACACGATTGTGACGGAAAGGGGGGGGAGAGAAAAAGGGGGATGCAAAGAAAATTCAGGACACCCTAGGGGAAGGGGAAAAAAGGGGTAATAACCCGTATGCACCACGGGATAATGAACAAAATCGGGAAGGGGAGCAGTACTACACACAAAAGGGCCTTGAGAAAAGGGTCATGTAAACAATAAGTAGAAACTCTCTATCTCAGAAGAAACACAAGAAAAAGTCGAATATTGGAGTTCTGGGGACTCGGGTTGATTGAAGAACAGCTAGCATTGAAAAAAATAACTCTTGAAATTTTGGAGGGTCATGTCCGAACCTTCGGAGAGCGGACGGTTCTAATATGTATGAAAAGAAAAAGGAGTCTCAAGGGAAGAAAAAGTTACGCGCCAAAAAAATATTGCTTTGACAATCGCAGTGTCGAAAACCCCCGGTTGAGGTTGGGAAAAAAAGGAAAGAACGGGGGGCTGAGGGGGTAAAAGAAAAAATGAACGAAAAGAGACAGATAACCCCGTGGGGGGGAAAGAAAAAAACAATGATGCGCGGAATAGACCAGTGTACAGCAAAAAACCAAAGAAAAGGACATTTTGAAACATTAGGTAGACCGCGATCGTCTGAATAAGTGAAGGGTGGAAGGTAAACGGGGGGGGGAAAAGGAACGGGGGGGGAGGGGGATAGACGGGAAGTGAAAAAACTGGGCGGGGGGTTGTTTTGGGAAAGGAAAATACGAGTTCGAGGAGAACGAATGTTTGCTTGGTTAATTGTGAGGGTGGGGGATCTATCAAAAGAAATTGCTGTAAGGAACGGGCTTGGGGAGGGAAGAATGAAAAGAACTCGACCAAAGGAAATGGGGAAAAGGGAACCAGACTCCTGAAGGAGGACGGGGGTCACGGACTATTACACCACCAAAACCCCTCTCAACAGAGGGTCCAAAGGAGTGTAGCCGCTTGAAGGATGAATAAGTATCTCGATGGGGGGGGGGGTAACCGTCGCAAAAGCTTAAGCCCAATGGAGTCCAAAGTCCGGGCCTGGGGAAGGGAGACAATGGTGGTTAAAAAAGTGTTGGCACGAGACTGCAGTCCGGACAGAACTGATAGAAAATGGGAGAAATAAGGGCCATGGGACCTGAGGGGCAATCGAGGGGGCAAAGGCTCTAAAAGCCCGGCAACAAAAAAAACTTGGGGGCAGTATTTTCCACCCGAAGAGGGGAAAGTCGCGGAGACAACCCCCCCCACGGAGGAGGGAAAATATCTGAAAAAGGCGTTTTGAAAAAAAAATGCAAGGGAGGGTTGGGTCGAGGAGGGAAGGAGGTTTCACCCGCTTGGACGTCATAATCGGCTATACAAAAAAGCTCGTCATGTCCGGGAAACGTCCGAAAAAAAGACCAATCCCCTGGAAAAGAATTCAAGGGGTAAACGGGGAATGAGCCTGCAGAGGGGAAAAGGCAGTTACAAACATAAATCGATCAGGGGGAAAAAAGCTTAGGGAGGGAAAAAAAGCGTCGTAAGTTGAGGGACGCTGCAGTGAAACAACCGCGGGGGGTTGTTGTGTGCATTGCAAATGACCAGTAAGCCCCCGTACTGATCAGAAGGGGGGGGGGGAAAACAATAGGAGATAAAAAAGATCGGCAAAAGAAGTAAGCCACAAAAAAGAGAGCCTGGGGTATCCGCAAAAAGTTCACCCACGAACTCGTGTCTTGGGATAATGAAGGAGAAAAAAAAAAGTCACGTAAGAGGGGAACCCCCCATCAAAACAAAAACGCAACAAACCGTTGTAAAAACTTCAAAGACTGAAAAAGAAGAGACCGTGAGTAAGCAATCAGGTAAAACCCAGATCTGGGTCCTGTGGGGGGGGGTGTAGAACTTTGAAAGGGAAAACTCAGACAGTTTTGTTGCACAAAACTCGTGGACTGTCCGATTCAACGGAGGACAGTCACTGGCAGGCAAGCAAACGGGCTAAGCTTGAAACTGCCAGGAAAAGGGGTTTAGAAGTAGATGCTTAAATGGGACGCGAAAGAAAGAAGGAAAGG
>Ga0179593_1375781_pt1 | contig 14105 bp, 22 predicted proteins | sample CZODoug2_1_08_16_FD_185931 | JGI IMG/M metagenome (GOLD analysis project Ga0179593, IMG submission 185931) | Vadose zone soil fungal communities from Angelo Coast Range Reserve, California, USA - CZODoug2_1_08_16fungal (PacBio error correction) | ecosystem: Environmental > Terrestrial > Soil >...
CTGAGTAGTACGGAAGGAGATTCCAGAGGATGAGACACAGGGGGAATGTAGAGGAGGAGTGGCCGCGGGAGCGAGCGAGAGGGGGGAGAAGAGAAAAAGCGAAAAGGACCTAAACGGCGAAAGGCCAAAAAAAAGAGTGCCGATAAGAGTGCTTTAGATACACGGTCTAATGCCAATCAGACGAGTGGGAAGGATAGGTACCAGCTCACATGAACGGACATTGGTAAGTAGTCATTGCGAGGTAAAAATCTTGCCATGACGGAACGTTTAGAAAAAGGCGGGAGCCGGGCACAAAATGTCATGGGTTGGGCTTTGGGGGAAGAAACTGCGGGACAAATGTAAAGCCAAAAAAAACGAAAAAGCATTCGAAGGGAAGGATAGACGGAAGGGGAAGGAAGGATGCTGGGCGCAAGAAGACCCCCGTTCAATTGTAAAAACCCGAAACTGGAAATGGGGAAAAAATAAAGGGGGAATCATACGGTACAAAGAAGGCACGAAAAAAACAGCGGCGGGGGACAGAGGAGTCAAAAATAAAAAACCTAAATATATGCTTTTGGGCGCATAAAAATTACAAACAAACTACCCCAGCGGAAAAAACTGCAACGAACGTTTCTATACAGGGGGAAGGGTGAAGCATAAGGAGCAGAAAAAGGGGTAGTGAGGAACAAAATGGAATGAACAAGAATAAAATATGGAAAGCAGCAAAATACGGGGAAAGCAAGTAGAACCAGGAAGAGGAAGAAAGCAAGAAAAAGGGCGATACACAGAAAGACGGACAAAAAAGACGGGGAAGCAAAGACGGGGAATCAGGAAGAACGAAGGGAGATCGGGAGGAAATAAAGGGCGGGAAACCATAAAAGGGGCAGTGGAAAACAACAGCGGGAGACACAAAACAAAAATGAGAGAAGCGGCGTAAGTCACACGAGGTGCACAATGGGCGTTGAGCGAAAGAAGCGAAGGAGGGAAAAAGAGGAAAATTCGGGTAATCAACGTGAGGGAAAGCGCGAGGGATGCGGAAAAAGAAGAAAACAGGGACTGGTAGACCGGTGTAGCGGGCCACCTCAGTAAAAGAATAAGGAGGGCTGACCGGAAGTAACACAGTCCATGGAGGAAAGGAGCAAACACCACAAAGTATAAATGGGTCCGGGGCACAGAAAAGAGGTAGATAACACAATAACTGTGGGAGAATTGTCAAACCAAGCAGAAAATCAGGGCACTGAATAAGAAGGATTAAGGCATTAAACGAGGAGTCGCAGTTAAGATAGAAAACAAAGATGGGGCTGAAGGGGGATCGAGAAAACTCCATGGGGACGTGGGACACCAAAACACCTGTAAGAGAAATTTGGGTACAAAAGAGGCGTGCGACACTGGGGGAACAAGTCCGCCAAAGACCGACCAAACAGTGGGACTAAAATTACATGAGACGACGAAAAACAAGAAGAAGGTTCGAAATGGCAAAAGGGGAGCACAAAAACGTAAAGGATAAAAACACAAGAAGGAAGGAGGAGAAGGGAAAAGATAGGCAAGAAAAAAATAAAAGCGGTGGGGGAGAACCAAAAATGTCAGTGGACAAAATGCGAAAATAGCAACAATGGCCAGGGATACCCTTATGGTAACGATGCGAATCAAGGGGAGTAGAAGTCGGTAAACAACGACGCTCTGTGGCAGGAAAAGGCCCCGCGAAGTAGAACGCTGAAGTTAGTCACGACGGCTTGAATCGCAACGTTAAAAAAGACGACAGAAAAAAAATGGCAAGAAAACGGAAGGAATTAAGGAGGTATACTGCTGTGCGAAGACAAGGGAGCAAAGTTGTCGCAAGAAGCGTGCGTCAATCTCCAAAACCATAAGTAAAGAAAAGTGACCAAAAACGTGGGTGAACACACAGGATCGCGCAATACTGCTAAACCGAAGGCGGCACGTACCAGGTACAAATAGGTATAAGGAACAAAACCATGAAACAAAAAACAAGTAAAAAACGGAACAGAAACGAAAGGAACTTTCGGTACGCAGAAAGGGGGTGAAGAATACAAGGGCTAGACAGGCGTCATGGGCACGGAAAAAGAAAATATGTCATCAAAAGAACGTGCAAAAAATAAAAGGGTAAAAAGGACAGGGAAGCAGCGGACTCAACAAGGCAAAAAGGCCTGGACGCAAACCCAAAACAAAGCCTAATATGCGCAAAGCAGGTAAAACGGCAACCTAAAAACTTAGGAAGCAAACCAAAAGAGCCGACGGAACAACCAATAGCGGTGGGGGTACAAAGTGAAGGGAGGCAGGGAAATAATAGTGCAAGAGTATCAACAAATTTAGCAGAACGACCTAGACCTGACAAGGACGCAACGAAAGAGGAAATACACAGGAGCAATAAACTCAACAACAAACAGGAGGAACAGCTAGTATCAAAAAGGTAATAATGGGAAAACCCAAACAAGACCCAACCCCGGGAGACAATATAAATGGGGACAGCGAGGGGAAAGTAAATACAACCCATGCGTGAGGCGGTCAGGGGGTAACTTGTGCCCGAAAATAAAAGGACAAAAATAAATAAAGCGAGGGAAACCTATCTCAAGGTACGACAAGAGGAATTAAAAAGTGGGGACATCGTAGAAACAACTGGGGGTTGAGAAGCACGACATAAGGAAGGCGCTAAAAGAAACCAAAAAAGCCGGTACGAAAAGATTCAAAAAAAATGTAGGACTAAGGGGTTTACTAGGATGGCGCAGTAAATGAACGCCTCACAAAGGGGGTCTGCGAAAAAACAAAAGGACAGAAGAAACAATAGAACACAAACAAAGCCTAGGTACAAACAGAAACTACGGGAAAATCAAAATACATAACGCGAACAGGTGGATGGAACGAAAACGAAAAATGAATAAAAAGGGGGGCGGAATGGGAGGATGCTAGATGAGCTGAGAAAAAACCGCTGAGAACCAAATCGCCAAAATCAACTTCGGGGATTACAAATAGGGGGGAACGGGGTTAATGGGTACAAAACGGTTAAAAGGGGATAGTTGCAGGTCTAAAAAGCCGCCACGCGGCACTCCAAAATAGGGTCATACAGAAGCTGGGCAACGACACGGGAAAAAAGGGAAAAAAACCGTGAGAAGGAAAGAAGCAAGAACGGATCAACCATGAAAAATTTGAGGAACACCAAAACGAATAGATGAGAAAAATAACAGAACGGACAGACGGGAAGCTTAACACTGACATTCTAAAAAGGGGGGAAAAAAATGAAACAGAAAATCGCGGTACAAAGACACGAAAAATTAAAATGGGGAGCGACAAATAATGAAAGCAGCCAGGACAATGCAGAAAGCCACTGACAACAAGGGAGTGAAAGTCCAAGAAAAAACAGATGCAACCCCCAGTAGTGAGAGTGGGCGCGGATGGTAACGAGGAAATCAACAGAAAGATCCAAATAAGACAGCTTGAAAAAAACGCTTGAAGAAAAAGAAACAAACGCAAATCTAAAAAAAGGGAAAATAAGGAGGCGAGGGGGACGCAGCGTGGTTCAAACAACAGTACGGAAAAGCAAAAAATCCAGACGATCGGAAAAAAGGGGGGGAAAGGCAGAAAAGCAAGAGAACATCACGGAACCAAAGAAAAGGACAGGGGTTGCGTGGAGTCTTGATGATGTAGAGACAAAAAACAAAATAGTAAAAGTAAGTAAGAAAAGAAAAAAAGCTCAAGACGCGTAGGTCACAGAAATCCAGTCTGAGGGCAAAAACAAGAAGTACAAAGACACGATATCACAGAAGGACGCAAGTGTAAAACTATACATTTAAAATAGACAAACATTATATGAAATGCGCAGAAAAAAACGACATGCTTCAGAGAAAAAATCTGGCTAAAAAACATGGCATAAGAAAAGAATCCATACTATACGCGTAACGACGCAACATCACAACACAAAGCACTGCATACATAAACTGGGTCCCGTAGGAGCAAGCACGAGAGGGGCCATGACAGCGAAACGAAAAGACGCCTCGGAATGAAATAAAATGAGGCAGGCACCCAGGGGGGAAATAAGGGAAAGAGGAGAAAAGGCGACATTAAAGACTAAAAAAGAGCAAGCACAACCAAAGAAGGGAAAGATGTGGAAAAAATGGCAGGAAAAAAACATCGCGAAATCTACGGAATCGATCTGGGACTACTAGCGTGAAAAGAGTCACTAGATCAGGGGGGAAAGATAACTCATGAGGTGGGGAAACAACTGTAAAAACGGAGACGGCCTTCCGGGAGTCATAAACCATCAGGGCTCAGAAGATCCTATTCAGACGTGAAACGTAGTAGAGCGACTCGAAGTAGGAGAGCTTCGTCACAGAATTTTCCGCAAGCGGGTAAAAGATTACAATAATAGAACAACTAAAAACAAAAAGAGGGGAGAACAAAATGTAACGCAAAGCAGACCGACGTCGAGACTCTGGGGAACAAACGGCAACGTATAAATGGAAGCAAGGAATGGCAGTATAAAAAAGAAGTAAAGAAAAGGGTGCGATGATCAAAAGTCAGACGAAAAGAGAATGAACAAAGGGCAGACTCAAAAAAACCATATAACAGAAGGCGATGCTCTGAATCGTATAAATGGGTTGGACAAAGAAGAAGAGAAAAAACGTCGGAAGGGGGGGGGCCCTTAAAAAAGGGGGGAAAAGTGCGCTTTGACAAGGGGACAAAAGGAAAAAAAAACAGTAGGTAGGGTTGGAGAAACTAAAACACAAAAATCACAAAAAATCAACAAGTGGGTGCAGTGGGGGGGAGTAAGAAGCTGTGAGGGGAACCTAGTAAGTAAAAAAAACAAAAAGAGGAGAAAAGGACCAATCAAATGAATCTAAAAGAGGCTCCAACTAATACATAGTGTGCGCAATAAGAAAAAGGGATGATAAAAGCTGAAAAGGAAGGGCGTCCAAAATGCATGACTATAGCGGTAAAGGGTAACACAGAAGAAGAAAAAAAGCTTTAATACGGGGGCTTAAAGAAAACGAAATCAGAGAAATGATGCATGTCGCCCACACTGGTGGACGGGAATAATAGTACACGGAAAAATGGATGGACAAAGAAACCATGGTGGGGCTATCAATATAAAAGACAAGGGGTGGGTGAGAGGGCACATCCCGAGAACGGATAGTAGCAGCCATACGCACAACTAGTAGAAGAAGGGATGGACAGGGTAGAACAACAGCAAAAATGTGACCAAAAGGAGCACCAGGCTTAGGTAAGAAAACATCGATCTATCAAGGACGAGAAAAAAACGAAGAGGGCAAAACCAAACGATCGGGCAAGGAAGGGGAGTGAGCCGGGGGAACAAATAAATAAAACAGGAAAAAAAAGATAGAAAGCAAAGACAACAGAGGCGATGAAGAAATTACGCAAACACAGGGAATAGTAACGCCGCGAGAGCTTACGCGCAAATGTGGAAAAAAAAACGGGGGGAAAAGCCCGGAATGAAAAGGGATAAGGATGGGTGACAGAGCGAATGCAAAAAGCACAAGCCGTCGGGGGACGAAAAAGAAAATCAAAAAAAGTGCCAACGGACGAAGTGGGTTCATCGGATAATAAAAAAAAAAAGAACTGAGCCTTCGGCAGTCAAACGGGGACGGGAAACGGTCCAAGATGTCGAGGGGTTCGTGAGGTCAGAAGACGAGGTAACAAAAAAAAACAAAAAAAACGTGGCGAACGTGAAGGGAAAGTGTGATCACAATAAGCAAGAGAAAACCCCCCAAAAATGCTAGGCGAAAAAAAAGAAAATAAAGGGAAAGTCTGAAAAGTAACAAAGGCGAGGCGAATGCTTCAAAAATCGGGTGGTGGCAACAGAAAAGACGAAAGACAAAAGAATGGGAATGAAGCACGAGGGGGTTAGGCGGTTAAAGATAACCTTAGGGAAAGAAAAGAAAAAGAAAAAAGGGGGAAAGACAAGGAAATAGGAAAGCAGTGCGAAGGGTTGGAAAAGGAGAAAAAAAAAAAGCAAAGGATCAAGCCTGGTGAGAAAAAACCGGACCAACACAAACAAACAAACGGAAAAGAAAACATATCAAATCCTAACGGATAACAAAAGAAAAGGAGCGAAAGGGGGAGCCAAGGCGGAACAGCCCGATCGAATGGGCGGGAGCGACCATGGGAGGAAATATGGGGGGTAAAACGGCATAGGGAAAAAAAAACCATGCCGGGGGGGCTGCAACAAGCCGTAAAAAAGGGGAACACACAGGAGGGAATATGAGACACAACTAAGAAAAAAATAAGCAACGAGAAACAGATACACTGCTATCAACAGCCCCGTTCCGTCCAGAAACAGGGGGCATGCCAAAACGACGCCTGTGGTAAAGGTAACGTCACACCAAAGACGTAAAAGGGACCGTTCATCGGGTCGGCGAGTTGGGCAAGTGTATAAGAAAACTGATGTGCTAATGCGACCAAGAAAGGGTGGTCATTGCACAGAGAAAAGACGCATAATATGAAGGAAGGGGGGCCAGGGGACAAAGCAAAACGACGCGTTAACACAGAAACCAGCAAGACGAACAATCTATGAAAACCAAAACAATAAACTCGACGCCAATAAAGGGAAATTTCATACATCAGTAGATACCCGGATGAAAAACAATAACGACAAGCAACACAACGATACGGAGGATGTAAACACTGAGTAGAGGAGGAAGAATAAAGAATACAGGTGGTAGGGTCCAAAAAAGGAGAAAATATACAAGCGGTTGGGTGGGGGGCGGAGGGAAAGCGCGTCTTAGGACGGGGGGAAATAAATGAGACGCTAAAAAACAAGTAACGAAGGTTGCACGGGCGGATACCGTTGTCTCGCGGCCTGGGACGTCGGAAAAGAAATTAAAATGCCAACGAAAAGACGAAAGAAATCTAAGGAAAAACTGGGCAGCAACCAGGAAAGTAAAAAGAAGGGATAAGAACGGACGACGGAAAACGGGACAAAATCCGGAAAGAGGGGGTAATCAACAGGTGCGGAACCGGAAACTAAAATGGATTTGCACCATTAGGCGAGAAAACCGAAGGTAACGTTCAGACGCCACAAAGAGGGGGATAGTGCAAGAAAAGACAATCCCCTGGTGAAATAGGCGTCGACCTGGGGATACTGCCCCGTCGGCCTAATGGCAGGAATGTGGTGGTTAAAATGAACAGTAATCGGAATGTGGGCGGCGTTGTGTATAAAAAAGAAGGACGCCTTAACACTGAATTATGCAAGGTCGATCAAACAAAGAGAACAAAAACTGGATAGAAAAAAAAGACGTACAGTCAGGGTTGTGAATTACCCAAAGAGCAAGCTCAAAGCGAAAAGCAAAGGTGGGTGGACAGGGATCGGCGCTGAGGAAGACAATGGGTTCTAAAAAGGTCGCATTCGGGGGAAACATATGAGCAACTCGCAAAAAACGAAAGCGCCCGGGAAACATCGGTACTCATGAAAAAAAGACCAGCCGCTCAACGAGCGGAAAGGTGGTTAAGAAGGTGGATCAGCGGGAAATGAACGAGCAACAGCACAGTCTAGAATACATAACAAATCTTTCCACGGAATCACGTCCACGACCGAATGTTAGACTCAGGGGAACAACTAAGGCGAGTTGGGGAATCATTGGAAAAACTTAATCAGAAAAGTCTAATACACAATGGCAAGCAAAAGAGCCAGCGGGAAAAAATGAAAGGGGAAGAAAGGAGAAACACTGAGTCCGAACACGAAAAAAAAACTCTGTAACACAGCAAGAAAAGCATGCGAATAAAGGGCGGTGAGGCCTGAAACTTAAGCTACCTGAGCCACGGGCTTACGAATGCCAGACGTAAAACCACTCAAATGAGGGCCTGAAAACGGAGGAAAGGATATAGCTCCTACAAATGCCGCGGCTGAAGAAAATAAGCATAAGGGAAAGGGGGAACGGAGATCGTCCCCCCAAAATCACAGGATCAACCAAGAGGAAAAGCTCCAGGCAGCAACAAATGACAAAAGAGGCGAAGGGAAAATCACGAGCCTTACGAGAGAAACTGGTATCGAAGGAGTGTCGGAACACGGTCTAGAAAAAAGGGACCAGAAATGAGGGGGCAAGGGGGTGGGGAGGGTGGAGTATGGTGGGGGGTCAAGAATTATGGGTTTCACAAACATCGCGTAAACGGACACAAAGAAAAAGGGAGCGCATGACGAAAGCTCAAAAGATGCAACGGGAAAAAAAAAGGGGGACCCTCTAAGCGGTGGAAGGAACAACCTCGCTTCAAGAAACGATACGAAAAACCGAAAAAGGTTATGGTTAACGGGGTGCGCGGAACGAATGGGGAGGGGGAATACGCGAGAAAAAATAAAAAGACTGGGCACTCGGGATGGGGGCGGATAAAGACAAGGTGAAGCGGGAGGGGGAAAAAATGGAAAAGGAGCAAGAGAAGACATAAGGGGAAGACAAATAAAATTTAATTCAAGGCAAAATTGAGCAGGAACATATCACTTAATCACGTATCGGAGACCGAACACGCGCGTACGGGGCCGTGCAGTGTAGGGAGGAGAGGAGTGCTCGGATATTATGCGCTTCAAAACAAGCTAGTTCTAACTCGAAGGGATTACTACCCCGGACAAAGGAAGAACCGTAACCTTCACGTAAGCCAAAACCGGTCATAAAAAACTACAAGAAAGGACGAAAACGGCTGGTGATGGGAATAAGGGGCAATCGAGCCCCTTTCAAAAAGTACAAAAGGGGGCTAAATATCCGAAGGACGCCAGAAAAAAAATTGGAAAACAATCAATAAAAGAACGAAAAGAGCGCCGACTATGAGGAAAGAAGACAAATGGATAACGGAATACAAAAAGAAAAAGCAGGGCATAAGCGAAAACCGGGGAAGCGTGCATATTGAAAAAAGAAGGGCGGAGACATGAAGGAAGTCACACGCCATGCAAAGCCGAATCAGGAAAATGACTCCTAAAAAAAGGGATACAAGTCACGTAAGGGCGATGACCGGGCACAACCTCTAAGGGAGAAAAACGAACAAACATTACTAATGGGAAACAAAGAATAAGAGAAATTGTCATTGAAAAAAACAAGTCGCGGGGAGACAAAAAGAAAAACCTGTACAACGGTAAAGAAAAGTATACTGAACACTAGGGGATACTAAGGGGTTTCTGTCTGCAAGTGGGAGGAGGGGGGAAGAAGCATTTTACAAACTGACTGGAAAGTCAACACAGGGGAAAGAGTAATCAGACGAACATCTCCGTGGAAAGGTAGACCCATTAAAAATGGAAGAAACCTAAATGCATGGCTACAGGCAACACCCTAAGAGTGAAGAAAGTGTGGTCCGCGCTTACTGAGGGTAAACAATCTCATGCCCCTGAGATTTAAACCAAAATGGGAAACAGCGCCATCTTAGTCAAGTCGGACGGGGGGTGGTGAAGGAAAAGGGGGTTGGTGGTGAACCAAAGCAGATCAGAAGGAAGAGTTTGCGTGAGGGAAAGCTAGGGTGTGAACAAACGGACCACACATGAAACCAGGAAAAGCGAAAAAACATCCCACGCAAACAGGAGAAAGCGAGGGTTAGGCACGAGCGGAGAAAGACAGAAGAATCACGAATCTGGCTAAAACAAAAGGATAACGTAGGTTGAAAGAAAAAAGAGGAAAAAAAGGGGTCAATGCAAACAAGGGTACCATCTCATGCATTGTAGATAAGCAGCACGGTGGGGTAAACCCACACAAAGCGGAGCAAAAGAAAGTGGAAAAGGAGGGAGTCCATCGACACTTTGGATACTGGCCTCTCGAGAACAGACTGCATGAAGCCTTCGAAAAATAACAAACAGAAAGAATGAAGGGCTAGGAAAAAAAAGTGGAACAAACATATAAGGTACAAAAAAAAACGGGGGGACAAATATGGAGATAAAAAGTGCAAATACTGAAGGGAGCAACGAGGGCAAAAATAGAAGAGGAGAGAACAAAGTTACGATCACCCAAGCAGGAGTGAGTGAGGAGGGATAACGAGGGTGGCGAGAAAAACATAAGGTTAATAGGGCGGGGGGTGCGTCGCCCGGGGGATTCAGTATGAAGACAAGTAAGAAAGTTTTGGACTGCGACAAGAGTGGGCAAAAGGGGGGCGAGTGGAAATAAAGAAAACTAAGGGAAAGCCTTAGACTTAATAGGGGCAAGCAGGATTTGGTGCGACAAAGGAACGAATCGAGGGAAAAATCCGGACCAAAAAGGGAAAAAAGCGGGGGAATGGGAGGAGGAATGAACGAAGCAAAATCTCTAACAAACGGGTTACGGGTGCGGCAAGGAAAGGGTACTGCAAAACGGGAGGGAAACGCCTTAACTAAGCGGGACACCCAAGGGGGGAGTTCAGGAACGATCAATGCGGCGAGATGAGTAAGAAGAACCCGGGGAGAGGGACAAAGGCGTCGTAACGGCGGGGGTAGGAGCGGGAGGTTCAGCGGATGCCACACGTAAACGAACAAAAAAAAAAAGCCGCAAAACAAAAAAACCAACGTCCGCTGGTAGAACCGACAGAGGGGAACACCAAATGAAATTCGAATATCTGGCTAAAAAAAGCCTGGGGGGGGTCATCGAGTACAGACGGGAACAGAAAAAAACCGAGACCTAAGTTGATACCCAAGGCGGAGCGGGGGACCCTAGGAAAAAAAAAAGGTAAAAAAAGGGGGCGTAGGGGTGGCAAAAGCCGCGGTGCAGGCGGGGGGGCGAACGTGAACATAGGCGCTGCGGTGAGAGCAAGTTAAAAGTCAAGAGACCTATAAGAAAAAAAAATACGTCGGGAAATATCACTTGACACCTGGGTCGAGGATAATGGAGCGGGGGGGTTGTCCTAAGGGCCAAACGGGAAAAGAACCGGGACGAGAAGAAAGAAAAAATGGCGCGGGGCCGTTTGAAGCGAAATTACAAAGAGGGGCCGCTTCTATAAAAAAAAAAAAAGACTGGAAAGAAGTCAATTCTGAAATCAACAAGAGAAAAAACAAAAAACAAAGTCACCGCCCTCTAAAAAAACCCAATAGGGGGGATCCTCGAGTCAGAGGGATTGGACCCGCACTGGCAGGAGAAAAAAAATCAAGTGGCGGGGGAAATAAAACGAAGGTAACTTCCTGCCGCCCTAGAAACGTAAAAAATTGGTCCACAACCCGGACCGCGAGGAATGCAAGGGTAACTAAAAAGCTTCATAAACCCGCTAAGGAAAGGACTACGGGTACGAGAGTGGGCGGGGTCGGAAGTGGGGAGTACTAACGAAGAAAACCTGGCGAAAAAACGGTTCTGGGGGGAAAACAAGGGCGGGGGGTGAACAAGGAAACAATACGGCACCCAAAGATCGAGCAAAAAGAGAAAAAAAGGGGAGTGAGAGGGTGGTGAGTGGTAGAAATGAGAAGGCAGGGCAGGCAATGACGAGGCGAGAGAGAGCACGTGAGGGAAGGACCCGACAAAGAGAATTAAAACCCTCTACCCTGCTAAAAAAGCACCAGAAAAGGGCCGGGACTCCAAACAGACGCGGCCAAGAGGAGGAGGAAGAGGAGGCAGTGGTGGTGTGGGAGGGAAAAGAATAACAGATGTAAAAAAGAGGGCTACTGCAGGAGGGAGGGAGAAGAAGCGAGGCGGCACGAAGAGCTGGGCGCGAGGCCATAACCGGTGTGGGAGAGGGCACAGGGGAGATGGGGGGGCCAAGGAGGGCTGGGGCGCTCAGCGGACAAGGAGGAAGGGGAGACCCAAAGGTCTGACAAGCAGGGAGGAGGGCAAGGGGGGTGATAGCGCGAGAGGCGGCCGCCCGGCGCCAGAGGGCAGGGAGGGGGTGGGAGCCAAGTCAGCCAACCCATCGCTGATGGCACACGGGGGCCATAGTGGAGTATAAGGAGCGCAGGGATTGGTACGATCCTGGGGCACCCGAAACGGAGAGGGGGGCCCCGAGAGAGGTCGCGGGGGGACCCGGATGGGGGAAAGCGGGTCGCGACACAGGGAACATAAGGCGGGAGCTCGTACCAAGCTGGACCGGTGTAGGGAGGGCGGCGATGAGGGTGGTAAAAGCAGGACGCACCCAGTGGTGTGGGGACGATGGGTGGGGAAGGGGTGGAGAGTGACGGAGCAGTCGCATGAGGGGCACCGCAGCGAGGAGAGAGCGGAACCGGGGGGTGGGGCGAGGAAGCGAGACAAAGGCAAGACAAGCGAATGGACAAGGGCTCAACACACCGGCAGAGGGGATGGAAAGGGGGGATACAGGACAGAAGGCTTCCGGCAGGACCGAAACAGCTGGAAAGGGGTGAACGGGTGAGTGGAGTGTAACAACATATATCGGCGTAGAGGGCGGGGGGGACAGGGCAATTAGAGAAAGGGGAGATCGGGGGTCTCGGGGGGGTAACGCGCACGAGGAGGGGGGGGAGAGGCAAATAAACAACCCTTAGACCGCGGGACACAAAAACACTGAGGGGGGGGCATTCGGGAAGAACGTCACTTAGGGGACGGAGTGGATAAGACGTGAGCGGGTAAGCTCCCCGGGGGGAACTCGTTTAATTCCACGAAGCGCAAGAGGGGAGGGAGGGTCGGCAGCGGGGGGGTGGAAACGCGCAATACCTAATGTGATAAATAAGAACGAAAATATGTAGTCTGAACGCTTGGAATGGTCACGGGAAGGTTATAAAGAGTACGGTGGTCCTGGAGGGGATGATCGACAACACGCAGGGGGGGGGGGGTGGAAAAACTAATGGGTGGACCATGAAAAAAGGGGAGATCGAACGGCAGCGTTTTGCCTGATGTGGGACAGACCTCCCTCTTTAAAAGATGGACCTAAGAGGTGTTGAAGGGAAAATCAAAGAAAAGGGAGGCGGCGTAGGGAACCAATCAGAAAACGATGAAGTTCCGAAATGCACTACGAGGAGGATTTGGGGGAACGGAACCACCAATATTGTCAAATCGAACGAGGGAGGCGGGAGAAGAAGAAACGGGGCAAAAATAGACACTCTGTCGACGCATTTTGGGGGGAGGGGGATTCATTGCCGACAGGGGAGGCTGTGATCGAAAAAAAAGAGAAAAGGGAGGAAAAAAAAAAGAAAGGGGGGGGGGACTCCGCGGAGGCAAAAAAAAGAGCTCAGCAGACGGACGGGCGTGGAATAATCCCATAACTGTTGGCTCTAACGGTAGGGAATGAGAAGGGGGAGAAGTGAACGTCCGCGAGAAAGGATGTGAGGGAAGAAGAGAAGATGTCAGACTTTAGGAGCTCTAAGAAAGAACACCCTAAGACGAACACGGGGGGAAAAAAATTGGTACGAAAAAAACGGGGGAGTCGAATAAGAATTGGAAAAATGAGAAGGAGACTGGCTCGCGTCGTATCGGCTCGCTGGCAGAAAGGGAATACCTAGGGGAGCAGATGAAACGCAAAGGAAAAGGAAAAGGGGGGAGGAACGACTCAAGGTGGCTAGACCTACGCGCGAGGAAAAGGGGGTTAACACGATATCAAGAGGACAATATCTAGCAAAAGGGAGGTGTCAAGCCAAGGCAAAAAAAGACGGGAAAATCGGCAGGGGGAAGGAAAAATCCGTGGTACGTCAGGTCAAAAGGGGAACTGAGGCATGGGGGACCGGGGGTATGTAGAAGACAACATGGGAAGCGTCAATTACTAGCCGGGCAAACGAATGATGAATAGGTCTCTGGTAAAAATTTTAGAGAAAAGGCAAAGCCTTCCCAGAAAGGACATTTGCAGAAGGGGGGGGAAAATCGCCGAGAATCCAGGAAGGCTCGAACGCGCAAAAACACCACTCCCATTTAAATAAAGATCTAAAGGGGGGACCTAAAAGATCGGGCGGAAAGACTGCGATTAATGGAAAAAAAGCGCGCAAGGGCGTGGGTGAGGCGCGGGTGGGGGACGAGAAAACTGGAGCACAAGAAAACTCGCGATCCTATGTCAATTTTCCGCTTGGGTCATGAATCTCAACGGGGTAGAGAGCCAAGGGTTGAAAGCCTGAAAGGGGGTGGGAAGGCCTGGATTTCCAAGAGATGTCCACGGTACAGTGTGCGAAGGCCCGAGAAGTGGGGTGAGGCCAATTCAAAAGAAAAGGGGGCTATCAGCGGACAAAAGGGTCATCTGCAGAAACTGCCTGGGTTTTCCTCATGGGAACAATAAGACATTTCGTTTGATCGGGGGGA
>Ga0179593_1517729_pt1 | contig 14105 bp, 23 predicted proteins | sample CZODoug2_1_08_16_FD_185931 | JGI IMG/M metagenome (GOLD analysis project Ga0179593, IMG submission 185931) | Vadose zone soil fungal communities from Angelo Coast Range Reserve, California, USA - CZODoug2_1_08_16fungal (PacBio error correction) | ecosystem: Environmental > Terrestrial > Soil >...
CACTGGGAAAAAAAGAAAAGGAAAAAAAAGAGAGACTTTCCTTTTCAAAGCTTTATTTCCTGGGCTGTGGGCGCCGCTGGTGGGGGGCCGAAGGAGAAAAGAAAAAAAAGGGGGAGATCACGAAAAGGGAGGGGGGGGTCGCCCTGTCTGAAAATCGGTGCCCCAGAAGCGGGAGCCGGCTCGCAAAATGAAAGGGAAAAGAAGAAAGGTTGGCGGAGAAAAGAAAAAAGGGGGGAAAAAAGAAGATTGGAGATAAAACCTATTCCGTTTTCCATTGACTCACTGCGGAGATAAAAGAAAAAAGTTGAAAGGGAAAAGGAGGGCTCTCCCCAATCCTCTTTGTTTTGACGATCAGGAAATCATGGGGGGGGGGGGAAATCCAGCGGTGTCGCATCTATTTCTTCCAGTGCCCATGGGACTGAGGGAGGGATGGGTGGACTTGGGGAAGGGGAAGGGGGGGAAAAATAATGGTCCTTGTGCCGGTATTTTGAGTGCTCCAGGAAAAGGGGGGGGGGGGGGAAATAGCAGGGGGAAAGGGGAAAGAAAAGGGTACGAAGGTACTGTCTGTGGCGTATTTGAACATGAGCCGGCACCGCAAAAAAGGAAGGAGAAAAAGACTGGGAGGGGGGGGAAATGGGGCCGACAACCTGAATGGTGTTGGTTCGAGCGCTCCCGGAATCAAGTGGTGTGGAAGGAGCGGAAAAGAGAGCATGGCGGTCCACCTTTCATTAAGACTATTTCATTTTTCGAATGTAGGAATAAGGAAGGGGGAGAGGGAAGCCGGGAAGGGAAAAGTGCAAGTTCAAAAGTGCAACTTAAATTGCTTTTTCTGTTGTTGAGAAAGGGGGGAAGGAGCGCGGGGAAAGAAGCTCTTATTGTCCTTGCGAGGGAACGGACAGAAGGGGCGGGGAATGAAAAGGAAGGACTCTTCTGTCTATTCCTCGCCTACACCATGAGGAAGAAGGCCATGGGGGAGAGGGCCTTTTCATACTCGCTTTCCCTTTGATGCCGCCAACCAAAGAAGTGATTAGGGAGGGGGAGGAGATTCATTTCCCTCTATTCTCTCGCTTTTTCTCCCAAAGGATGAGAAGCTCTGGGGGGAAAAGGAAAAAAAAAAAGATGGCGGCGTCATTCCAATCCCCAAATCGTAATTGAAGAACGCAAGGGGGGCGGGGGGGAAGAAAGAATTTCATTGCTTCATCTCGAGCTTTTCGAATTCGACTCATCGGCAGGGAATACAATGGAGGACAGCCAGGCCTCTTCTTATGCGGGCGCGAAGTAGGATAAGGGGAAAGAATCTGGAGAGACAATTCTTGCGATCGTCTTGTCCAGTATTAGCGGCCCTTTAAGTAGGTTTTCGGGGGAAGAAAATTCACGAAAAAAGGGAGGGAAAAGGAGCGGATTTTCATTTACGATTTCGCTGCAACGTGGCTGTGGGGGGGGGAGGAGGGGGAAATAGAAAAAGAGAGAGGGGGAGCCTCACGCTGCAAGCCACTTTTGCCATCGCCTCGTCAAGGAAAGAAAAAATCAAGAGAAAAAAAAACACCTACGTCATCACGCACATCTATAAAACTACTTCAAGTGCCGCTACTAAAACGGAAAAGAGCTCAGAAAAAAGAGAGATGGAAGGAAAAAGCGACTACGCCGCCTGGCGGACTGCTCCAGCATCATCTGTTCCGCCATGTTGTCACAGGAAAGGAAGGGAAAAAGGCTCGAAAGAGAAAAAAAAAGGGGAAGAGAACCGTGCGCTTCAATTACTATTTTGATTTGAATTCCTCCGCCAGCGGTTTTCAGCCGTGCAGGAAAAAGAGTAGAAGAAAAAAAAGGGAAGAGGCGGAAATGATCGCGCCCTACTAACTGTACCCTCTTTCATCATCACCAATTTCAGTTGTGGGGGAGCTTCTTAAAAAGGAAAAAGAGAAAAAAACGATTGACATTTCCCCCCGTTTTATTCTTCCGAACTAAACACAGGAAAGAAAGAGAAAAGCAGGCTGTAACAATCTGCCCGCCCGCTCTTGCGGCCCTCGCAAGGACCGAAGAGAGAGAAAAGAGAGAGAGGAAAGAAGGGGAAGGGCCCATCGTTTACGCCGGCTTCAATAAAACTACCACGCCTTGGATTGGCTTGAAAGGCCGTGAAGAAAAGGAGGAAATCCTGAGGAAAAAAAAAAAAGAGGGCAAGAACTTCCATCACAAGCTCCGTTTGCAACCCGAAGAAAGAAACACGAAAAAAAAGGAAAACGGGAGAAAAAAAAGACCTGCTTCGATCTCATTTCTTATTTTACTCGAATGAGGACAGGGAAGGAAGCATGGGAGAGGAAAAAAAGGGGGAAAAGAGAGCACCATGAGGGTTCCGATATTTCCGCTTTCGACGGTGTGGGAGAAAAAAAGAGGACACGAAAAGGAGGGATTCCAGCAGAGACACTATCCTTTTTTGCTGTCTCGCCCACGGAGACGAATGCGCCAAAAAAAAAGTGGAAAAAAAAAAAAGAAAAAGAAAAAATATCGCGCATGATTTCTGCTTATATTCACCGTAGCTCCACCCCACCGAGCTGCTGGAAGTCCGCGAAAAAGTGGAAAAGGAAGGGCTAAAGAAAAGGATTCGGGCCAACTTCTTTTTCTCTCCAATCTTGATTCCCTTAGGGGGAGGAGAGAGGAAAAAAACAATAAGGAAGGGGAGGGAGGGGACGAGCCGGCTCTCTCTTCTTTTTCACCGAATTTCCGCAGCGACCGCCTTGTTGCCAGAAGTGACCCAGAAAGGGGGAAAAAAAATCTAAGAAAAGAAGAAAAAAAAAAGGGAAACGGAAGAGAAGCTTTGCTTATCCTTCAAGTCATTCAAATTCAAAGGGCAACGGAGGGGAAAGGGAGGCTGCCGGAAGAGAAGGGAGGGGGACGACAATACCGTAATTCATATCGAGCATCAATCAAAACGGAGTGGATGGGAGGAGGAAAAAAAACGCGGAAAAAAAAGAGAGGAGGGCACGCGTTTCAGCGCCTCCGGTGGCTATACGATTCCCATGCGCAGGTCCCAGCGTTCGCTACGCGAAAGAAGGAAAGGGGAAAAAGAAAAAGGGATTTTCAGGAAAAGAGGATGAGGGGGGAAAGGCATCCGCCGCAAAAAAATCATCTTCCAACGTACGCACCTTCTGTTCTAACGTCAAGACCTCGGCCCCCTCGGGGAATCGCATGCCCCGAGAAGCCCGAGTGAGGGGGACAAAGAAGAAAAGAAAAGAAAAAATAAAGAGGAGGGACGTTCGAACCGCCGGTGCTACTTTTGCCTATTATTTTTTTGGCGGCGGATTGCCAGGGCAAAACCAGTTGCCGGGAAAACGAAAGAAAGAAAGCGGAGGAAGAGAAAAGAGGGAGGGAAATTGCCTCTGGCGCGCATCGAACGCTTGGCCTGCGATTGGAATCGTATGTCCCAACCGGAGCGCTGAAAGAGGGAAGAAAGGAAAAAGCACCGGGGGAAGGGGGGGGGGGGGAAGATATGATCCGGGATTGTCGCCTAACCTACCTACTCCCATTCTTAACTCATTAAGGAAGGGGAAGAAGGGGGGGGAGAAAAAAAAGGGAAGTAACGTTTCACAAATCTTTAATTGTCTCTTTTCTGTGTGCGCCGCTGTGGTTCGCCTGGCTCATCACTGTGGGATTTCGGCGGAGGAGAGGAAAAAATCGCGGGGGAAAAAGGAAAGAGAAGAAGAGGGGACCAAGAGCTAGGATTCCTTCTCGGCAAATTCCAGTTCCCACAAAACATCTTGTTTGCGGTCGACGAGATTGCGCCTAAGAACGATGGGGAAAAAGAAGGGAGAGGGAAACGAATGACCCCCCCATTTTCTAACACCAGAACAGATGTCGTTTCTCTCTCACGTGAAAAGTGAGAAAGCAATAAAAGAAAGAAAGGGGGGATGTGTGATGGTTTTTTGTAACTCCCGCTGGGGCCGCATCGGTGGAGGAAGAAAAAAAGGGAAGGAGAGAAAAAAAAGGGTGGGGGAAACTTGGACAGGAAGAAAAAGAGAGAAGGGAAACGGTAAGGGAAGGAAAGTAAGAAAAGCGAAATATCTACCTCCCCATGGGGCCGGGGGGAAAAAAAGTTGGAGGGGGGAAGGAGACCGGCATAGCAATTACCTTTGCCTCATTCGAGGTCCTAAAGAATGCGAATAGGGGAAAAAAAAAATGTGAAGGGGAAAAAAAAGGAAGGGAAAAAGCAGGGGGTTATTTAGTCGGAAAAAATTGGGGAGAGAAAAAGGAGGGGTAAACTTCAGGAGACGGATTGGCATTCGAATGGTACGAATAAAAAGGATCCGGAAAGAAAGGAGGAAGGGGGAGGGAAAACGAGGGCCAGGTTTCAAAAGGCGAAACGTATTGCTTTTCTGTTGTTGCCAAAAGGGGGAAGCAGGGGGAAAAAACCGCAGAAAGTGCTATTGCCGCAATAGGGCGGCGGAGAGGTGGGGGAGAAGGAAAGAAGAGAGAATTTCGTACTCCTTTCTTCTTGTTCGCATGCCTGGGAAGAAGAAAGTGAGGGAGAAGGAAAGGGGGGACTGGCTGTTCATCACTCAAAAGCGTCGAGGGGGAGGGGGAAGGGGAAAGAGGGTCAAGTGCGTTGGGCTCTATTCATTTCCGCGATGCTCTCCGCATGGTGGGAACATAGGAAAGAATTCAGAGGGAGAATAGAAAAACGCTGGGTCTGCATTCCAATCCCATCTTAATTGAAGCGCACGGTAGCGAAGAAAAAGGTGGGGATTCTGAGGTAAAGGAGAGATTAGGGAATCTACTTCATCTTCAAGGGACTAAAACTTAGAAAAAAAAAAAGGGAAGAGGAGGAATCTTTCTCAATGGCTACTTTAAAAATCGATGGCCTTGGTTAGGCATGCATTGGGAGGAGGAAGGGGGGGGAAGGGGGGGGTGGTGGCTATTCCTCACCTGCTCTTCGGGAGTGAGCTTGACGGGAGGATTTAAGTGAAAAAAGGGGGAGCTGAGGAAGGAGGAGAGCATCTACTAAACAACAACAACTTATTTATTATTAAAAGAGAGAGATAAAAGGGATCTTAAGAGCGGAAAGAGAAAGAAAAAAGAAGGTTCTCCTCTTCCAACCATCCGCACCCCGTCAAAAAGGAAAGGAAAACTAGAGAAGGGGAAAGAAAGCAGCTCGTCAATAATTCCTAAACCAAGGCCATCGATTGGGGAAGGAAAAAAAAATTGAAATGAAAGGAATGGCGGACTGCGACATCATCATCTTTTCCGCCATTGTTGCACAGTCCAGGAAAAGGGGGGGGGGAATGAATTCTCTCGCACTCTATTAAACGCAGAAAGGGAAAAAGAATGGGGGGAAGGATAGCTACCGTGCTCTTTCCACTTCCGATTGGGATTGGAAGGGGGAAGAGAAAAATAGAAAAAAAAGACAATTACGCTACTGCTTACCAGCGGAATTTTCCCTGGAGCGGAGAACAAAAAAAAGAAAAAAAAGGGGAAACCGCCTTTTCCTCAGCACAATTTCATTTTGGGTTGGGCGAAAGGAGTTGCCAGGGGGGGGGGAAAACACTATTACATGTGACCTCCCACACCACGTGTGGGGAGACGAAAGGAAAAAAAAAGGCCCATCGTGGAGATGCTGTTGCGCCGCCGAGCTTTCACAAAATAAGCCCGCCCGCCTTGCCTGCAAAGAGAAAGGGGAAGAATCAAAAGGGAAAGAAAAAAGAAAAAGCATCAGTTTTCCTTTTTAACCTGGCCATCGTTTACGCCGGCGGCAGAAGAAACGACAAAAGAGGGAAAAAAGGAGGGAAAAAAAAAGATCCTTGCGCTCCTCTCCCCCGCTTTCACAACTACCAGCAAAAGAAAAAGCTAAAGGAAAAAAAAAGGGGGAAGCACACTGCTGATCCCTTCTCCCACCCGGCGCTTGCTTCGATTCGAAATTCTTTATGGGGAAGAGTCAAAAGAAAAAAAAAAGGAACATTCGTACCATTTGCATTCGCCCTTGCCACGCGGCACCAAAAGGGAGGGGAGAAAAGGTGAAAAAAGGGGGCCGGGAGACCTTCAAATTACCTTCCCATGACTACTGATTGTGGTCTTCCGCAAAGAACACGAAAAAAAGGGGGAAGAAATAGAAAAAAAAGAAAAGTGGGAGAAGGAAATGATTCTCCCCAGCTGATTCCCAACCCATCACAAAAATCCAACATGATCCCGAGCAGTGAAGTGAGGGGAGGTCAAGGGAAAAAGGAGGTGAGGGGGGTCGAAAATGTCGTTTTCATCCTTTTATCCTCCGCCGTGATGCAACCTGGACAAAAAACTGAGGGGAAAATCTAAGAAAAAAGGAGGAGAAAAAGAGCGTCCGAACGCCCACAAGCTTTTTTTGTGGAACTTGAATTTGCCGAGCCGGCGCCGAAGGAAAAATTTTAAGGGAAAAAAAGGGAAGGAGGAAGAGACTAGTGATCTCCTCTAAATCACAGCTGATGATCCATGCTACCACCATCGGCCACCCCCAGGAATTCAAGCTTTGAAAAGGGAAGGAGAGAGGGAGGGGGGAAAAGGAGGTCATAAAAAAGGAAAAGGAAGGGAACGGCAGTGGCCTCCCCCTCCTGCCTTTCCTGAAGTTCCTCATGCAGGCGTCCGGGGGGAAGACTAAAGGGAAAAGGAAAAAAAAAGAGAGAGAGAGGCCCAAGCTGGAGCACGTTGCCCCACTTCGAGGAAGTTCCCGCGTTTCAGCGCCTCAGGTGGAAGATAAGGAAAAAAACTCAGGGAGAAAAGGGAAAATGTGTCACCCCGCTTTTGTCGCCGGAAGTGACCGGGGGGAAAAAAGACCACAAGGGGAAAAGGGAAAAAGAAGAAGCAAAAAAAAAGCATCGCCAACGTACGCACCGGCTGTTCGAACGTCAATACCTGCGGACCACATAGGGGGGGAAAAAAAAAAAAAAAATAAAAAAAAAAGAGGAGAGGAAAAAAGAGATTTTGTTGCGCCGAATCCTGATTCGCCCGGGGCCTGCGATGTCCCACCCGGGGAAGAGTAGAAAAAGAAAAGGGACTGGGAAAACAGAGGCGCCGACTATTGTTACCAGGAGCGCGGTGGTTGAATCGCGGAGGCCGCCGAAATGCCGGGAAAAAAATAAAAAGGGGAAACTGCGCCTGTGAATCGTATAGTCCACCGGAGGAGCGGAAAGGGGGAGAAGGAAGACGGGGGGCGAATAAATCCACTCCGTTTTGATTGATGCTCGATAGGGGAAGAGGGAAGGAGAAAAAAAGGGGAAGGAAGTTAAACTAAACATCCGTTGCCTTTGGGAATGGGGAGACTTCAAAGAAAAAAAAAAGTCCCTTTTCAAAGCCTTTGAATTTTCCTGGGCGGTGGCGCCGCCGGGGAGCAAAAAAAAAAGTCCAAATCGACGTAATGTCTTCGGCAACAAGGCGGGTCGCTGCGTAAAATGAGGGGAAAAGAGAAGAAAGAAAGAGGGGCGAGGCCCTCACTTGGGCGACGATCTCGCGAAGGAATCCAGATTGGAGAAGAAAAAGCCAGGGGGGGAAGAAAAGACCAGTGTCGACCCCATAACAGATGTCGTGTTCTTGAGAAGGGGTCTGGAAGAAGAAAAGAAAAAAAGGTGGGGTGCGATCCTTTTACTCTCATCCGCACTTCATGCGCAGATAATGTTGGAGGTGGGGGGGAAAGGGGGGGGGGAACCTCTGAAAGAAAAAAAAAAAGGAAGTTGGGGCGAAGGATCGCCGTGGTCTATACATCAAATTCGTTCTTGTCTTCTGCGGAAGAAAAATAGGTAAGGAAGGAAAAGGGGGTTCTAAGAGCACGGGTGAATTTAAGAAAAAGAGAAGAAGAAGCAATTCGAGGCTACATAAAAGAATTCGAATCGAAGCAATCGCTTGGTTGGGGCAGAGGGGAGAGAGAAGGGAAAAAGGGGGGGGGGTGCGAGCGCCCTTTCAATCAGTTTGTAGTTGAGTCGGGGGGGAAAGAAAGAAGAGTGTGCTGTATTTCGTGAAAGCGGGGGAGGAGAGGAATCGGGAGGAAGGGAAGGAGGGGGACGGGGAATAGGCCTTTTCAACCAATCCAGGCTTGGTCGTTCCTCTGAGCCGCGGAGGAAAAAAAAGGAAGAAAGGATCGAGGTCGTAATCTCGCGCTTCCGCAGGAGGAAAGGGCTTGGAAAGCCTATGTTGTGAAAGCTCGGCGCCGCGACGCAGCGAAAACAAGGGGGGAAGGGGGGAAAGGAAGGGCAGAGAACCAGGTGCGGAAGAATAAAACGGGGGTCCAGGGAAAAGGGAAAAAAAAAGTTTCCTCTCGCGGTCCATTTAAGGGTGAGCGAAAAGGGAAAAGGCAAGGGGAGGTGGCGCATTCCTTTCCCTACTGCTCTCTCTTTTGCGTCCCAGGCTTAAGAAAGAAGAAAAATGAGGAAAGAAAGGAGGAGAAGAGAAAAATCGTAATTGAAGCTCACTTTATCTAGAGAAGTGGTGGCTCGGCTAGAGGGGGAGCGGAAAAGGCAGGGAAGGAAAAAAATGGAGGAACCGATTGATTCTGTAGCATTCCGTCCAGGGAAGGAGGAAAACGGAGGAAGGAGGGGAGAGAGCTGTTTCCAGTAGTAGCGGCCCTTAAGTATTTTTCGAAGGGGAGGAGGGGGAAAAAGAAAAGGGAGAGGGAAGCGGAGTTCATTGCTATGGCGCTGGCAACGTGCTTTGCAAGACTTAGGAAAGAAAAAACTCTCAAAAAGGATACTCATCAAACGCTGCAAAGCCACGTTGCCATCGCCCATCGTCATGAAATCCGCGGCCAAGCTCACAAAAAAGGGAAAAAAGAGAAAAGAAAAAAAGAAGGGGGAAAAAGCAGAAGCAAGAAGGCCTATACCAAGGCCATCGATTTTTTCCAGAGCGCAAAGGAAAAAAAATGAAAGGGCAGGACGGACGCTACATCATCATCGTCCGCCATTTGTTTGGCCAGTCCACGGACAGGAGGAAGAAGGAAAAAGCGAAAGGAAGGGAAAAGAGTAGAAAATCCGAGACACGGGAGACCACACTTCTCTAGCTACCGTGCGCTTCAAATTACGATGGGGGGGAGGGGACGCAGGGCCGTTGAGCTTAACCCAGTTACGCCACTGCTTACCAGCGGATTCCCGTTAGCTGATAAGAATGGGGAAAAAAAGGGAGGGAAAATGGGAAAAGGGGGGTGGGAGGCTATAAACATGGCCCCGCTAGTATTACCATGCCATCGAACAGTTGCGCAACACATGCAGGGACACACAAGGGGAGAAAAAAAAAAAAAGGAAATCGTAGAGCTTCTTCTCTCTCCGAGCTTTCTCACAAAATAGCCCGCCAGCTAGGGAACCTCGAAAAGAAAAAAGAGAATAGGACCAAATGTGCAACAACAGAAAATCAATACGTTTCGCTTTTTACCTGGCCATCGGTACGAAAGGAGGAAAAAAAAAAAGGGGGATTGGAAAAGAAAAAGGAAGGGAGAGAAGCATAAAGATGTCACTAACTCCAGCACAAGGCTCCGTTTGCCCCGACTAACTCCCACCTGATTTCACGAGCGATAGAAAAAAAGGTCGAAAAGAAAAAAAAAGAGCTTGCTTCGATTCTAATTCTTAATTGTTAGCCTCGAATGAGGAAAGAAGGGCAGAAAAGAGAAAAGGAGAGAAGAAAAAAAAAAAAAAAAACCATGTTCATGCAACCTTGACCGGGGGAAAGAGTTCCCCCTCTTTTTCTTACTTTTGTCATACAAAAGGGGGAAGGGGGAAGGAACGGCACACTTACTCCTGGAGGGCTGAAGAGAGAAAAGAGAGACTTGTTTCTTTCTCGCAAGGTGTCTAACGGGGGAAAAAAGAAGGAGCGCTCCCCATTGGGGGGGGAGTTGCCGAGGGAATAGCGGAGGTCGCCTCTCCCCCCCCGATGAAATCAAGGAAGGGAATGACAGGGTGCTTCTGTCTCTCACCCTCAGGAAAGAAAAAAAAGGAGGGGGAGGAGGGAAGGAGCTAACTTTTCCGGAAGAAACGACATCTGGGTATGGGGGTAGGGGAAGGAGGGGAAATAGACGACTTTATTCCTGGACACTGCGGGGGAAAAAAGGACAATAAAAAAAAGGAAGAAAAAGGGGGGAAAAAAGATGGGTGTGGAACTTTAATTTGCCGAGCCGGCTCCTCGCTTCGGGGACCACGAAATGTTACAAGGAAGAAAGAGGTCCAAAAGAAGAGGAGCGACGCAGAAAGCAACATCTTATGACCATTCGAACCACCATCGGCTCCCATCCCCAGGAAGAAAGGGAAAAACGTTAGGGAAAAAAAGGAAAAAGGGAGGTAAAGGAGTGCCTCCCCCTCTTCCGGCCCGGAATTTCCTCATCGTAGGCGTATGTCCAGGTTCGAGGAAAAGAACTATCCGAAAGAGAAAAAAGGACTGGAGCCCAGGGTGCCCCACGTCTTATGAATTTCCGCTTTCATCGCCTCCGGTGTACTATACGATTCCCATGCGAAAAGAAAAGAAAGAGGTGGAGAATCGATTTTTCGCCCTCTCTATTCTAACCACCGCGCTAACGTTCAACAAAAAAAAAAAGGGAAAAGAAAAAAGGGAGAAACCAGCGGTCTAACTTCATACCTCTGCCCCCTCTTGTACAACTCTCAGGCCCCGTCGAATCCGATTTCGCGCCAAAAAAGGAGAGAGAAAAAAAACGGAAAAAGGAGGCGAAGGGGGAATGCGATTGTCCCCGATTGGTCCGATGTCTTGACTTCGACCCGCCGGTGCGTGACTTTGGCCGATGAATTGTGTGAGGGGGGGGGGGGCCATGGGAAAAAAAAGGAAAAAAAAAAAAAAGAGGCGTGAAATTTCCTCTTTCTCGCAGCAGCGAACGCTTTGGACCTAGAGGGGGGGATCTATGAAAAAGGGAAGAAGAAAGGGGAAAGGAGGGAAAACGGGGCCAATACAAATCCGTTTTTATTTATGCGCGGGGGGCGAGGGGGGAGGGAGAAGAACCTCATTCGTAACTCCTTACCTTCCAGGCCCGGGGAGAAGGAGGGGAAAAAAAAAAGAAAAAAAAAAAGAAAAAGGAGAGAGAAGGACCGTTTCAAAGCTTGAATTTCCTGGGCGGTGGCGCCGCTGGTGGTCGCCTGCTCAGAAAGGGTAGGAAAGGAGAGAAAAAAAAAAAGAAGAAAAAAAAGGAAGGTTACTGCGGAAACTTCGGTGCCCCATAAGCGAAGGAGCCTGCCTCGGCAAATTCCAGTTCCAAAAAAAAGGGCTGTAAAGAAAGGAAAAAGGGGAGAAGAAAGAAGTTGTCCAGGAATCACGGCTGTAGATAAGGATACCCCGGCCCCCCCCCAGGGGAGGAGGGAAAACAATGGAAAGGGAAAAAAGAAAAAGAGGGGGGGTTGGCCTCCGGTGACCTCAGCCGCAACTTCATGCGCATAATGTTGGATTTGGGGGGAAAAGGGGGGGGGGGGGGGGGAATCAAAAAAGAGGAAAAAGGGAAAAGGTGGAGACATCAAAAGTCTCGTGTCTTCTGCTTAATACAAATCATATTACGGGGGGGAAGTGGAAAAAAAAAAGGAAATAAAAAGGGGGAAAAGGAGGGGAGGCACGGGGGAGGGAGAAAAGAGGAGGAAGAGAACAAAAGAGAGATGCGAATCGAGCAAGCGCTGGTTGGGCGAAGGGCTCAGCCATTGTGCGACAAATGAAAAGAAAGGGGAAAAGGGTAGGAGGGGCAAACGGAGCTTTGTGCGGATCGTGAAAGCGGGGAGAGGAGCGAAAAGAAAGAACGTCAAGAAGGGAAAAGAAAAAGAAAAAGGAAGGTTCGTTTTCTCTGAAGCCGGCGAAACTATGGCAAGGAAAAGAGTAGAAGAAGAAAGAAGTGACCCAGAGATCGCGTTAGTTCTTGCGAGGGCCTCAATATGCGGGCTGCCTATTTTGGGAAGAGAGGAGAGGGGGAAACCAGCAGAAAAAGAGAAAAAAGGAAGAAAACAAGGGGAGGAAGAATACAAACGGGGGAACTTTCACGGGGGCGAAAAAAAGAAGGGTCAGACCTCTCTTCCCCTTTATCTCTCCCCCCAAACTGAAAGTGGGGGAGGGAGGAACTCGGGGGGAAAAGGAAAGGAGAGAGCTGGAGTCCCATGCTTATCAGATAAAGGAATTCCGCTGGTAAGCAGTTTCTTCCCTTGTATTCAGCTCCACGGCACGGCGAAAACAGGGGAGGGGGGAAACATTCAAAAAAAAAGGGAAGAGGAATGAAAGGGGAGGCCAGCTGCGAGCTTTTTCGAAGCGACTTCATCTGCAGGACTGTGCACAACAAGGGGGAGAAAAGGGGGAAGCTGTAAAAAGAAAAGAGAAAGGAGGAAGGGGGGGAAAAGTCTTTGCGATCGCTTTTTCTCAGTAGTACGGCCCTTTAAGTATTTTCGTAGCTTGCGTCTGACGGGGGGGGGGGGGGGAGGGGCGCACCAAAGGTTGGAACTCTGATTTCATTTACATTGCGCGGCAACTTTGGCTTTGGGGGGGGGGGGGTGGAAAAGGGGGAAAGATCAAGAAATTGACAAGAGAAGATCTCGGTTATATCCTCCACGCTGGCACAGCCAAGTGTAAAAAGACATAAAGAAGAAAAGAAAGAAAAAAGAAAGTGCCCTCTCCACTCACTCCACCCGTCGCACGCAAATAGAAGGAAAAAAGTAAAGAAAGAGAGGGGGGGGGAAAATGAGCCATTTAAAGATCCTAAGTACGCTCTCTGCCTCGCCTGCCCTGCGGACTGCTACAGCATCAGAGGGAACATGAAAGAGGGAAAAGGAGGGAGAAAACTAGGAAACACTCTCTCCTAATCCCACACTTCTCTAGCTACCGTGCGCTTCAATTTACGATTGGGAGGGGAAGGGGAAAAAAGAAAAAGGGGAAAAAAGGCTACAGCGGAATTCCCTTTATCTATAAAGCATTTTACCACCAGCGAGAGCATCAGGAGGGGGGGGAAGAGGCTCAAAAAGAAGAGGGGGGGGGGGGGGGGGGGGGGAGAGATAACCTGCCCGCAGTATGACCAGCCATCGAACAGTTGCTCACACGAGAATGGAAAAAAGGGTTCTTGAAAAGGGGCAAGAAAGGAAAAAACGGGGAGAGGGAGGAGAGACGCCGAGCTTTCACAAAATATCCCTCCCTCCTTGAGGGAAAGAAAAAAGAAAGAGGATCGAAAGAAGAAAAAAAAAGGAGAAGGAGGGAGAAGGTGTACCTGGCCATCGTTTACGCCTGCTTCAGAGAAAACTACCACTCCTTGGATGCTTTGAAAAGGCCTATGCCGACAAAAGGAAGAAGGAAAGAAAAAGGGGTCCTGAAAAAGAAAAAAAAAAAAAACAAAAAAAGAAAGTTTGCCCCCTAACTACCCACCTGATTTCACGATCGCTCCGCAAAAAAAAAAAAGGAGGGGGAAAGAAAAAAGAAAAAAAAGGGGTGAAGGAGGAGGACCTTTTATGGTAGCCCGAATGATCCCATTTCCTTGGCTATCAGGCTCAGGGGAAGGAAAAAGAACCCAGGGGAGAAGAAAAAAAAAAAAAAAAAGGGAGAGGACGCTTTGCGGAACGGTTTTCATACAACCTAATTTGCGGGGCACGGAAAAAAAGAAAAGAAAAAAAGAACTACAGAAAAAAAAAGAAACAAAAAAAAAAGAAAAAAAAAAGCAGCCCATTGGTCTGGAATAAATCGAGCGCCCCGCGTATTCCCAAACCCATTCACAAAATCCAACTTATAGGAGGAGAAGGAACGTCTTTGAGAGGAAAAAAAAAAGGAAAAAGAGGGGACAGGGTGTTTCGAAAATGGCTGGGTCATCCGTTTATTCCTCCGCCGTGATTCCGGAAAAAAGGATGGGGGGAAAAAGAAACCCACGGGAAAGGGGAAAAAAAGGAAAAAAAGGAGGGGTTGGGTGGAACTGAATTTGCCGACCTGCCTCCTCGCTTCTGGGCCAGAAATGGGAAAAAAACCGGAAGGGGAAAAAAAGAAAAGGAGGAAAAAAGAAAGAGAAAAAAAAAGCGCGCCCACCGCCATGAAATCAAGCTTTGAAACGGGAAGTAAAGGTGCGTGATCTTCGAAGTCTTGGCAAATCACAAAGAAAAGGGGGTCAACGGGAAAAAAAAAAAAAAAAAGAGAGGAGGGGGACCGTCGACATCCGTAATTCC
>Ga0179593_1383172_pt1 | contig 14104 bp, 18 predicted proteins | sample CZODoug2_1_08_16_FD_185931 | JGI IMG/M metagenome (GOLD analysis project Ga0179593, IMG submission 185931) | Vadose zone soil fungal communities from Angelo Coast Range Reserve, California, USA - CZODoug2_1_08_16fungal (PacBio error correction) | ecosystem: Environmental > Terrestrial > Soil >...
CAAGAGAAAGGTCCACCGTCGGGTGAAAAAACTGGGTCACCCTTTGTGATCAGGGTTGGGGTAGAAAAAAAAAAAAAAACAAGTGGCGGCTGAAAAAGCCGCCACATCCCCCGCCGGGGTCAGAATGGGGAAACCCTGGTGGTTGAACATTTCGGGGGGCCACCCATCCTGATCCCGGCAGGGCACCCCACCCAGAAATGGTGGGAAACCCCAGAAGAGACAACTGGGGGTAATCTGGAAAGACGCAACCAGAAACAAGCCCGGAGACCAAAAAAAAGAGAAAAGGCCCGTATGCGCCAATCACTGGGGAAAGAGCAAGGTCAAAAAAGACCAAACGTATCAAAAGCAAAAAAAAATAAAAAAAGGAGAAAAAGACACAAAACAAACTAAAGAAGAAAAAACAAAAAAAAAAACAATAAGCAAAAAAAAAACACAAAAACAACAAAAAAAAAATGTGGGGGGTAGGTAGGCGTGGTTGAATTCCAGTGTTTCTGGAGTGGAGACACTAAAGGAGGGAAAGTGGGGATGGAAGCCTAGGGTGCATGCGGCGGTTTGGGGGGGGCCAGTGAGGCTGATAGGAAGGAGCAACAGGGACTGGGGAGGGGAGGGGCAAGAAAGCAGTGAAGTCGGGGTGGGGGGAGGGGTGGGTAGGGTTAGTAGGACAGGGCGAGCCCCAACAGGGAAGGATGGTCGGAGAGAGGCTTAAAGAGGAGTTGCAGGGGTGTAGAAAGGACAGGGGTGGGGTTATGGGAAAGGACGAATTGGAGGCAAGAAAAGGGGGAGGGGTAGGGGGGGAGAAGGGGGGGGGAGGGCCGGAGCTTCCCCAATTAAAAGGAAAAGCCTTGGGGAAAAAACCGGGGAACCAACTGGGGGGGGTTGACAAAGGGGGGAAAAAAAAAAGAAAGGGGTCCAACGTTAAAAACAAGAAAGGTGGAAATCCCCACCAAAAAAAACACATTCAAGCGGGTGACAGCTTACACCAGGAGAAAAGCGAAAGGACAACGAGGAACCTGGGGTTTTTTGGGCCTCCACGTGGACCCGGGGAAAAAAAAAAGAAGAAAACGGGGATCAACCAAGGTGTTTAAAAAGCGGAAACAAGCCCCCAAAAAAAGGACTGTGGGACACAAGGGGGGGAAAGGAAGGAACTCTAGGTACGAGGAAAAAGGCAAAACCAAACCAAGCCGTTGAAAAACCAACCGTCCTGCAAGGACAACACCAGCCCCGGCGAATTTTTTGTGGGGGGGAAAAAAAGGAAAAAAAAATGAGTTAAATGGGTTTTTCGAAAATAAAACCGTACTACTCGAGGAGAGGTTGGAAGTGGGGCCCGAAAAATCGTTGGATAGTCAACCAAAAAAACACCAAGACCACGGCCCCCTGCAGAAGGGTTAAAACAGATTAAAGCTGCCCCTATCAGGGCAACAGGCCAAAAGGGGAAAAAAAAACTCGCAGGCCCGTCCCAAACGACCGGGGTACAAACCCACACAGGAAAAATGGCAAGTGGTTTAAAGCGCCACCCCTTCCAAAAAAAGACACGGAAAAGGGGGGGGGCAAGGGAGAGACTCCCATCAGGGGGGAAAATCAGAAAAGGCAAACGCTGTCAGGGGTACGAAAGCCAACACGGGGCAAGCGGAACACCAAAAAGTGTGGAGCGGGCAATGAAAAAGGAACTAAAACTGGGTTCGGTGGCAGACAGGGGCCAACAAAAAAACAGCAACCTGCTGAATCCCACAAGAAACAAACAGCAAAGCCCCGCGGCTTAAATGATTTGGGGTTACAGTGGGGGGGGGGAAACCACACAGACCATTCGGGGCAGTCCCAGTCCCTGTCAAGAGGCGCGGGAAAAAAGTGGCGGAAAAAAAATGGGGCAGCCCAGGTGTTGCAACGGGGTGTACGCTGCGAAGGGCTGGGGAGAGAAAACGACATTTGGGGTTTGGGGGGGGGCGGGAGAAAAAAGTGTTAAGGGCGGAAAAGTTTTTTTTGCCGTGACAGCGGGCAGGTTGCAAAAGATGGGCCCACCCAATGGACGGGCCCCGCCAACACATCACCCCACTGGCGAGCACCACAAAACGAGAAACGACCGGGGTGGGTGACCTCGCCCGCGAGCTGAAAAAAACAAGCAAAAACACCTCGAAAAAAAAATTAAAGGGTTGTCCCTTGTCCGAACGACGGAACAATTTTTTGGGTCAAACCTCAAAAAAAAATTGTGAAGAACCCAAGTGCTATCCAAGTATGAACCGGGAAGCCGAGAAAATGACAACTTTTGAAAATTGTCACCCCAAAGCAACAGTGGAATCGGGGCCCAAAAAAAACTCTTTTGGGGGGGGGGGGGGAGGGGGCGGTGTCGGTTGGGGTTGGCCACGGGAAGTTCTTCAAAACAAGGGGGAGGGACGGCAGTGAAAAAATTAGCCCCCGGGTCAAGGGCCGGTACGCACGGAAAAAAAAAAAGTGGGAGGTAAAAACAAAACCACTCCCCAGGGGGGGTCAGAAGGGGAAATAAAAAAGTCCGGACCAGAAACCAACCCCTCAAAAGGTGGTCTCAAAAAGGTTTTGAAAACCAAGGTTTTTTTTAGGGGAGTATCTGGAAAAAAGGCCCAAAAAAACGGGTCAAGAAAAACCCAAAAAGACGAAAGGAGTGGGGGGCTGAAAAAAAAAACATGTTCCATTTGGGGGGTCTTGGTGACAAGGGTTTTGGGGGGGGTGTAAGCCAAAAACCCGTCCCCAAAAAACAAAAAAGGTGGGTGCACATAGGTGAGGGGTGACCTGGAGGGGGGAATCGTCAAGGTTCAAACGTCAAAAACCTTTGGGGGGGTTGGCGCCCCAAAAAAAAGTGGCACACACAAAACAACCAGGGGGCCCCCGACCTTTGGGAAAAAAAAAAAAAAAAAATTGGGTTGGGGGGCAACGGGAATACAGGACAAAAAAAAATATCGGTCCTTAAAAACCCAAAACTGCGTTTGGCCCATTCCTTAAGGAAAATCCACCCCCCCGTGGGTTCAACCCTAACACACCTGAAAAAAATCAACCCAAGGGGCCCCCCCCCCAAAAAGGGGTTGTTTAACACCGTAGGCGGGGGGAAGCACTAAAACACTACCGGAATTCTTGTGGGTTAGGGGTCTGTTCAGTTTGTGGGTTTCGCGCTTTGGGGGAAAAAGAAGGACACTCCAAAAATGAGAAAGGCTGAAAAAGAGAAAGGCAATAAACAAAGGAAATACCACGCAAAAGCAGGGCGTGGACCAAACTAACCTCAACGAGAAAAAAGGGAAGCAAAACAAAAGGTTTCCCTTCAAAAGACTGGTTTCACAAACAAAAACATTGACACAACGCCACCGATCAGGGGCGCGCCAACCTATTTGAAAAAACAAACCAAGGTAAAAACCAAGATGACCCACCCACTCATGACGAAATAAAAAAAACCGGAAACCATTAAACAGGGGGCTTTCCGTGGGGGGGGGGGACTTTTTTTTATGTGGAATCGGGCCTCACCTCCGGAGGGAATGCCCCTAAAGGGGCCCCATGGAAGGCCCATTGTTAAAAAAAACAAAACACACCGCGGAGGGGGGAAAGGAAACCTGCGCTCCTGAAAAGATTGAAATTTGCCCAAATGTAGGGGGGTCAAGGGGAAAAGGGGGAAAAAGTGCATGGGGAGTTGTTGTGAAACCAAATTCTAGCAAAGAACCGGCGGGACATTGGAACCGTTAGAAAAAGCCCTTGTGTGGTCCAAAACCTACTCGAAAAAACGGGGTCCAACCAATCCCAGTTGGACATCCACAAGCCACTATGTGTTTTCACAGGCGGGGAAAACAAAAACTACCCCCTCTGGGGCACGGGCAAAAAAGTAGGTGTGGTGGTTTCACTACCCCTCACCCATCCCACCCCACCAACACGGGTTACTTAAGGGCAACCACAAGCAAGGAACCCGTCAGGTGGTTGGGTGGTTTTTTTTTGTTTTTGGTGTAAAAGTACAAGGCTTCCACAATGGTAAACCCATTAAGGGGATTGTGACCCCCAAAAACCTCCCCCTGGTGCCCGCCCCGAGACGAGTGGGTCCATGAAAGAACGGAAAACACGTGTTTTCCGATAGAAACATGTGCTTTTTAATAACAAACAGAAAACGAGGAAAAGTTTTTTCCTCAGAAAGGCAAGCGGACCAAATTTGGTTTCACGGGGGTGTCGCACGGGTTGTGGTATCAACAAATGCCTCAACACCGTTCCGGAAGCGAAGGCCATTGGAGTTGGTACAAAAACCGAGCAAGGGGGGCCAAGAAGGGGGAGGACCGGCGGGTTACCCCCCAAAAAAAGCTTGGTTGGGGGGGACCACCAACCAGCCGCCCCTTAAACCCCCGAGTCTTTTAGGACAAAAAACCTCTGTGTGTGGGGGGGCGGGGTTTTGGACTCCAAACAAGGGGGGGGAAACCCACTGCAAAAAAAAAAGGGGACAACCCCCCCTCACCGCCGAAGCAGCAACCGCACCAAAGATAAAACATCCTTTCCCCCCACGAAACCCAAAAAAAGGCCAGGGGGTAACTGGCGGTCCCGCGGGCGTTCTATTTGGGGCAACACCATCTTTCCCAGATGTGGTTCAAGCAACGGTGAAATGGTCGACCCGCCAAAACAACCTACACAAGATGAAAACCCGGGTAGGGTTCAGAAGCTGTTCCTGCGGGTCCCCGACAAAGGTAGGAAAAGTTGGGGGGGGGTCAAAAAAGCGGACTCCACAAGACGCAAGGGACCCCACCAAGCACTTCCAAAAAAGCACGATTATCAAAAACAACCAAGAGTGGGCGATGTCAAGAAAGACAGAATCAAAAGAACCCTTGGGGTGGGGTTGGTGGTTGGGTCAAATGAAAGACAGGGAGTAAAATGTCTCCCAAAGGATTGGACTGGCCAACCGCAAATGAAAAATACAACAAAAACAAACGAAAAGGAAGGGGGGAAGTGCACCCAACAACCCAAATAAAACAAAGCTGAAGTTGTTGGGACCCAAAAAGGGCCGAGCTGGAATGAAACAGGACGACAGGCGCCAAAGGCATTGCAAAGGGGGGTTAGAGGCGAAAAAGGTGTGTTCCGAACTGTGAAACGAAGGGGGGTTAAAGAAAAAAAAAAAAAAGTTGTTCATAGGCAGCGCAACTAACTCCAAAAAAAAAAGAAACCGGGGAAAAGTGCAACGTAGGGCAAAAAAAAAGGACGGGGGTCAGGACCCCCCCATTGACATCAACTGCTGAAGTGGGGGAAAAACTGCGCTTGGAAAGTTGCAGCAAAATCAAAGCCCGAACCATGATAGCCGTAAAGCCAACCTGAAGACCAGGGGAGGAAAAAATCCTTTTGGGTGGTACGCGGACCACACAGTGTACCCCAGTTCGTCCCTCACGGCCCTGACAAAAGGCACGGAGAAACGCACAAAGTTTCCCAAAAAGGAGCGTTGCCCCCCCAAGTTGTAAAAACCTAAAAACACCCCAAATCAGTTTTTTTGCCCAGGCAGCAAAGAGTGGGGGGGGGTTGGGGGGCAAAAAACCCCCGAGGAAAGCAGCAAACCACCGCGGGAACAGCCACCTGGGGGGTTCCACGGAAACCCTCGGGCCAGGAAACCGTAACCGGCAAACCAACCCGGTTTAGCGAAAAACCCAGGGTGGGGGGGAACCCAACTTGGAAGGACATTGAATGGAAATCCAACTTTTGGGGGGCTGGTCAAAGACTGGCCAGGCCCCACCCCCCCCTAACGGGTTGGGACCCGGCAGAACCATGGAAGAGGAAGTGATCAAGAGAAACAAAAGAAAACGCTCCTGTGAAGCCAAAACTCCAATTAAATCGAACCGAAAACCGAATGCGGCAAAAAAAGCCCCAAAAAAAAGCGGGAACAAAGGGGCCCAAACCCAAAACAACTCCTTGGGGGGCAACCGCCCGCAAGAAAAAATGTTGGGGGGAAAAGAAATTGGTCCACCGGGATCTTAAAGGAAAGGCAATGGGAATTTCCACGTAGCCGCCCGTAAAAATTCTTCATCGACACTGGGGGGGACCTGGCACAGCAACTTTCCACACTTTTTGGTTTGCCAAACAAGTGTCCAAGGCAGTGGGAAAGGTGCTGAAAACGCGAAAAAATGGCAATCCCGGGGGATGGGCAATACAGAACCAAAGCAAATTAAAACGACTTCGCAAAAGACAGAAAAAAGAGCAAAACGCCCCACAGGCCACCCCAAAGGGTCCAAGGTGGCCCGCACTGGTGCATTATGAGGGGGGGGGGGGGTGAGAAGGGGCTCCCAAGTCAACAATGGTGAACTTTTTGGGGGCGTGCCCCAGAAGGCTTGCGGCACCGACCAGATTTGACAAAAATCTGGGGAAAAAAAAGAGGGGGTTAAGAAGGTTGTGGGGTGTTTTTCAAACGAACCGATGAGTTTTTTGGTTCCAAAGCCAACAGCACCAAAAAGAAAAGCCGGGCGAAGCCGGAAACGCCAAAAACCTAAGAGGAAAAGGCAAAAAAGTCTCAGCAAAACACGGTGCACAAAGGGGGTTTTTTTGGACAAAGAAGCGAAGAGGGCCAAAGCCAAACTTCATCAGCGTCCCAGGAGGTGGGGCCCCAACACACCAGGCCCCAAAAAAAGCAAAAACAAGCAACTGTGGCAGGGGGGGTGCAGATGGAGAGCTCCACAAACATAGCAAAGTTGGAAAAAAAAGTGTTTGGGTTGGGAAATGGAGCCCACCTCCCGTTAAAGCAACTTTGGCTGACCCATTTGGGGGCAAACCGGGGGGGGGTTGTTAATAAAAGTAAAGAACAAATGCAAGGGGAACAAGAAACAACCTTGAGGGGATCTTTTGCCGAAAACTGGCTAACATTCTCTGATGCCCCAAAAAAGCAAGTGTGGGGGGGGGCCCTGAATCAACCGCAGAACGAAAGACAGTGAAAGAGAATCAACCGCCCAACCGCCCCACAAAAACAAAGAAACCAAGAGAACGGGGGGGGCCCCCAGGGGGTTGGGGGAACTCACAAGTTGTGGGGGAAAAAATGTCATACAAAAAAAAAAAAAACTACCTGGAAGGTCATACCACTGGCTGAATGGAAAGAACCAAAACAAAAAGTAAAGAGACAAAGAAAAAAGGGGGGGGGCCCAGGGTCCGCGGGACTTCGAATCCTAAAGACGCACGTAGGTGTTGGTTTCCCGGCGGGTTCCGTAGGTGCGCATTGGGCCCCGCCCAATGGGAGGGGAGCCGTTTGCAGGAAAAAAAGGCAAGAAGTTCAACACCCCCAGCCAACGGTGGTGGTGAAACCGCGGCAGTGGATGGGGAAAGGGCCCCCCCGCCCCAGAATACGGCTTGGGAAACGGCCGCCATAACCCCCGAAAGGTGGAAAAAAAACGGAAAAGAAACCCCAAAACCCCGCCCGAATAAAGCCCCCGTTCCCCCGGGGGGGGAAACGCCGCACCGGTGTTGGGGTGAAGAAAAAACGACCGTTTTCCTGTATCGGGGGAAAACGGGGAAGCCCCCCCCCGCAAAGATTTGCAAAAACTGGTTTGGGGGCAACCCAGAAACAGTTTTGCCGGGGGGGGGGGGGGAGGGGGAGGAAAATAACACCAAAAAACAAAGGAAAAAACCAAATCAAAAGAGAATTCCGGAGGGACATGTCCCACTTTGGAACCTTGCACAACAGCTCCGGACCCCCAAAGGAGGGTTGGGGGGTTTTTCCTGGGAGAACACGGGGGTGGGTTGCCCCCGGGTTGGCGCCCAATCATGAAAGCAAAATAAGAAAAAGAAAAAAGGAATGGTCGGTGCCCTTAAACGCGTAAAAAATATCAAAAATACTCCGGGCAGAAGAGCTCGACGGGGTGCGCCCACAGGGGAGGGACACCGGTTAAGTGACGGAAAGTATCAAAACCAGGGTGCCCAAAACGGCCCCCTCCCGGCGGCTTTTGGGGGACCCTGGAATACCTGTGGTGAGGGTGTGAAAAACCCAAGCAACCCATTTAAAGTTGTTTCACCCAAATTTGTGGTGCGGGGCAGCCAGTTGGGTAAGCTGAAACCTCCCTCAAAACACCCTAACCCCCACGCGGTTCAACAAAAACCCTTGAGAAAATTGGTTGGGTCAACGGGAAGCGGAAATGACAAAACGTGGGGCGGAGGGGGGCCGCAGAAATTGGGGCACACTCCCCAAACCAAAAAAAAAAAAGGGAGAGCTGCATCCCAAGAAAAAATTGCCTTAAACCTGCGCAAAAGGAAAAAAAAATTGGTCCGGGGGCCCCCACTGGGATCTTGGTTGAGAATCACTTTACACCCCAAAAACAAAAGGAGGAAAAGTAAAAAAAACTTCGCGGTGACAAAATGGTCCCCTTGGGAAAGGGGGAAAAAAAGAGTGGGGAGAAAAATGGTGAGGAAGACCACAAGACCCCCTTGCAGGAGGGTCCGTGTCTACCCCAAACCACCACCCAAGAAAGGGGGCCAAACAAAAAACCCCAAGCACGGTCCCATCCGGGCCGTCCGGACCAAAAAGGCAACGGAAAAAAAAAAAATTAAAAATAAACCGAAAGGAGCCGGACATCTGAATTGGAAAAAAAAGAAGCAAGTGTTGGAAAGCGTAGCCCCCCAAAACGCCACCAACCAAGGTGAACAATAAACGCCAAAAACAATTGGGGCACCAAGCCCCAAAAATACGAAAGAAGGGCCTTTGCCAGCAAAAAGAGCATGGTTTTGGCACACATAAAAGAAGGGTGAAAAGGGTGAAAAATAGAAGAACCGCCTGGACCCTTACGCAAAAAAAGACTGGCGTTCCACAAACGAAATCAAAACAAAGGGGGGGCGTTTTTGTCGTCGAGGGGGGTACTGGGGAAAGGGCACCGATACAAGTAAAAAAAACCCCAAAAAACACTCCTTTTGCCCCCTCCTTTCAGGGGAGTGCTTGGTGAAATGGGGGTCCAACCAACACGGAAAAAAAAAAAACAACCAGGTTTCATCCCGGGAAAAGGCGGAACGTTTGGCCGAGAGACGGGTGTTTAATTTACGGAAAAGTGGAAAAAGAATCGGAAATTGTTGGATGAACCTCAAAGTCACGCAGACCAAGACAAACGTGCAACAAAAAAAAACCCCAAAAAAATCAAGATGACGTTTTGTCACCCCGACATTCCCAAGTCAAAAAAACAATTTGGAAGACCAACGGCGGCGTTTGGGTCAAAGAAGAAGACCCACAAAAAATCCGAAACCCCCTTCAAAAAAAACAAAAAACTCCACCTCAAAACGGCAAAAAACTGGTAATCCCGGTTTTGTGCAACATGCGACCCAAAAAAAGATCCCAAAATGGCCGAAAGTGAAAAGAAAATGGGGGGCCCAAACCAAAAGACCACACAACACTACGCGGCCCTAAGGTGTTTTGGGTCCACGGGCGGGAAAAACAACCACACCAAACAACGGGCAAAAAACAAAAGAATGAGAACCAGGGACCTCACTGTGTACAAAACCCAAAGGGTCAAAAACTTGTCTCTTCCACACCACCAGATCCGCCAAGTCCAAACCGGAAGCAATAAGAGAAATTGACAAAAGGTTGGTCTAACAGATGGGTTTGTTTGGGCAACAAAAAACAACATTTTTGTTTCGACAGTGGGGAAAACACGCAAAACAATTGACAAGGACGAAAAGTGCATTTCGAAAAACCACGCCCCTACATCCGACACACAACCAAAGCCGGCCGTGCGGGGGGGGTGGGGGGGGTTTTTTTTTGGTGCGGGAACACCCCCCACTAAAAAAGCGCGGCGGGTAGCCGAAGTGGTTGGGAAACGTTTGCCCGGGAAAAAACCGACGAAAAAGAAAAAAAAAAAAAAAAAACACTGGCCGGGGACCATCGGGTTCAAGGGAGCCAGGTGGAAGGGCCCAAAAAAAAAATGCCACAAAATTTGGGTGTTTGCAAGTGGGGCAAGGGGTGCCATGGGTGGGAAAAAGGGGATATAAAAACCAGCCCAACAACCCCCCAAGGAAAATGGTTTGGACCTTCAAGGTGGAAACCAACAAAAAAAACCTCATTTGGTCAAAAAAACCAAACCAAGTGGGGGGGAATTAATGTGGGGGGGCCAGTGGGGGAAGGAAAGTTCCCTCATGGGGGAACACGGGGAAAAACTTTTCCGCCACATGCCAAAAACAAAATGGCAAAACCGCGGGAAAGGGTTGTTGGGGGGGGAAACAAGCCCAACTGAACGGAAGAGCGGAAACCGAAAACCCCAATGCCCCACCTAAAGAAAAAACCGCCACCCATCCACCGAAAAAAGTCCCCCGCAAAACCCTGTTTGGGTCAAAAAGAATGGAACCCACCGCCTCCAGCAAAACCGAACTTGGGGGGCCAACGAGGGACGGTGCGAGTGGGCAATAAATCAAAAGGACTGGGCACCGGAGAGAGTGCAAAGCCAAAAACGAATGGCGGTTCCCCCCCCCGGAACGTAACAAAACCTTAAACAAAACCCCCCGGACGGAAGGGGGGAAAAAAAGTCCAATTGGGAAAAACCCATGTGGGCCAAACCACGGGGAAAAACTCCAAAACGTACAAGCCCCGGACGCACTGACTAAAAACAAAAACCAAGAAAAACCGCAAACACCCAAACACTTCCTGATTGACGGTGTTGGACCAATTAAACCTCTAGAAAATCGTTCAGAAAGTCAGGAAGGTGGCCCGGGATCGCAAGGGGGGGGGGGAAGGGGGGAAAGGGGAAGAACCTCCCACGAGTGGGACCATCTTCCCATCCAAACATTGTAATTCAGGTGGGCGGAAAAAAAATTAGTGGCAAAAAGGTTGAAAAAAAAACGTGTCACGGAAAGGAAAGTAAACCAGTTGGGCAAAATAATGGGAAATTAAACGGCCACCCAACCGCAAAAAGGTTTTGAAACAAGACAATCGGGCCGGAAAAAGGGGGCAGTGTTGTTCGCCTCCAGCAACAGGCACACACAAACGGTTTTTAACGAGTGAAACGGTCAACCCCCCGTCGCAGAACTAAAAAGGGAAGGTGGGGAACGGGAGGAACCAGAAGGTTCCAGAGTAAAAAAAACCAACACCAAGGGCTTTAAGCAAAAAAAATTCAGAAAGGCCGGGGTAAGGAAAAAAAAAACGAGACTAGACGGCCAACCCAAGGAAAACAAACCAATGGACAATTGGTTTTGTAAATCCAACCCAAGGAGTGTTATCCCGCGGACCCAAGACAACCCGGGGTTTTACGAAAGAGCCACTGCGGTGCGGGAAGGAAAATGCCAACTTGGACAGCCCTTGGGAGCGCGCGGGCTGTTGGAAAATCAGTGGGTGGGACAACCAACACCAAACAACACCACTAAAACCCCCGGCCCCAGGTGGGGCTACATGGCAAAAAAAAAATTCAAAACCACAAGTGTTGGGCAGTTTGACAAGGGAAAAATAAACGGAAAAAAAAAAGAACCAAAAAACTTCACCCCTGGACGGAAGAAACCAGGGTTCACTCAAAGCAGAGGAAGAGGGAAAAAACCCCAAAATACACCACCCCAAAAAAAAAAATAATCAGGACAAAATGAAAAAAAACCCCCTCGTTGCCAGCCAGAGGACAGTTAATCGGGGTCAACCCAAGGAAAAGTCAAAAAACCCAGGTCAAGTGCAAAAGGCCAACGATAACGCCCAGGGAAGAGAAAAAAAGTCCAATTTTTTGGGGGGGGTGGGGGAATTGACGCTCAAAAAACCCAAAACTTGGAAAACAAAATGGAGACCGGAAAAAAAACCAAATCCAAAAATGGATTGGTTTCAACTTTTTGATGGGGGAAAAAAAAAAACACGCGTGGGGTTTGAGGTAAAAAAAAAAAAGGAAAAGAAAGGGCCTGAAAGGACCCGGCGCCTAGAAAACTGTGGGAAGGGGGAAAAAAAAAATCGGGAAAAGACCACCCAAAACACTGGGGACCAAAAAAAACGGTATATAAACCAAAAAAAACGCCAATTTTAATGCTGGGGGGAACGAAAAAGCCCCCAATCCAACAAAAAAAAACGAAAACGAAATTGGTTGGGGGGCGAACATTAAGATACCTTTCACGGTCCTGGGGAAGCAAGCTGGATGTCTGAAAACCCCACAAAAAAAAAATGACAGGGGTAGTAAAAGAGAAAAGATGTACGGGACCAAAAAACCAGAAGAAAAGAGGAAAGAAAAAAAAGTTGACAAAATTGTTTGGTTGGTCCAAAACAAAATTCGCAGGGGGAGGCAAGTTTGAGGGGGCAAAACTCCCCTTTTTGGCGGGAAAAGGGGGTGAGGGGGAAGGAGGAAGTGTGCAAGCCTGCGAATGGGGGGCGGAAAACGTTTGAAATACAAAGGGGGGGGGTCGAAGGTGCCGCAAACAAGGGGACGGAAGCACCCGAAGGATACCGCGTAATTGGGGAAAACCAAACAAAAAGGGACGGGCGCGCAACAAATTTGTTGGGGCAAACAACTCGAGTAAGGCAAAACCACCCTTGCAGCCCCTTGGGGGGAAAATTCGTGAAGCATCCAAGAAAGAAAAACCACGTAGCATGAAACAAGCACAACAGGGAAACATACCCAAACAATGAAATTCTGTGTGTTCTGTGTAACGGGCCGTGGAATCCTCGAAGGGAAGGGGGAGAGACCGGACCAAAAAAATGTTCCCTCAGGTCCAACAGTTGGGGTAAACCTTTGCAACCAAACCAAACGAAGGGGGGAAGGCAAAGCCACATGCCCCCCGGACCGTGGGTTGCCCAAACACGGGGGGGGAAGGGAAGCGAGCAGAGCGTTGGACAAAAATGGCTCAAGCAAAAAAAAAAACGAAAGCTCAGCGGGGGACAGTAAACAGGCAAGCAAGCAGGATAGCGAAAAAAAAACGCAGGGGGGAAAAAAAACTCCAAACTTAGAAACCTTTTTCCGGGTTTTCTCGGGGTGTGTCCCAAAAAAAAAAAAACGCCACCAGGGACCTCTGACGAAGGGGGTTGGTGGGGTCCACAAAAACAAAAGGCAATCAAAAAGGGAAAAAAAGGAAATTACTTGGGGGGCCGTAAAAAAAGGGTGTCCTCCCCCAGGGGCCCACCGAATTTTTTTCCCAGCTAGTTTTTCAAGGCCTCGAGCGAAGGGGGTGGAATAAGGGAAACCAAGCCTGGGCCGGGAAAAAAAAAAAGGGAACACTGGGGGGACCTAAAAAAAAAAAAAAAACGAAGATGGATGAACCAACCTGGGGGGGACCGGTCCATCAGATACATGGAAAAAACAGGGGGACCAAGGAAAGGACTTCCGTAAACAAACAAGGGTGTGGGGGACCCAAACCAAAACTTTCCCACAAGACCACCACAAAAAAAAAAAACACAGGTAAACTGGTTGGGGGGGTGAACCGGCCCCATGGGAAGAATTGGGGGAGAGGGGAAGCGAAAAGGAAACCCCCCCGGCGCAGGGGGTGGGGGAAGAAAAAGCCGAATTCCCTAAAAAATTGCCAAAAGGAAAAAACAAATACCAAAAGAAAAATACCCGGAAAGCAGGGGGGCCAACCAGTCAGGGTGTGCCCCGTCCCTTGAGGGGAAGGTGGCAAGGGGGGTGAAAAAAAGGAGGGTTTTTGCAGCCAAATGAAGTGTTGCACGGGAAAAGAGTGCAAACGAAATTGCAAAAACGCTGAACCAAAAAGAAAAATTCGAAAAAAGGAGGGGGAGGGGGGGGTACGAGTCTGGGTTTTTTTTTTGGTTTCAACGATCCCGAAGATGGGGCGCGTTAAAAAAGGGTGCACTCGCCCCACGCCCCCCAGGGAGCCAGGAAAAATATTAAACACAAAAAAAAACAACACAAGAAGGAGCGCCAGAAAGTTCGCACGTCAACCAGCCGCAAAAAAGGGGAGGGTGGCAAACACAAAAAGAAAAATTCTATTTTAGGGACCCTGGTAAAGCAAGGGGGACCGCAAAGAAAAAAAAAAACCCTTCATGAAAGAATCAAAAAACCGCAACCAAAAAGGCGGCAACCGGCCAGGGGACGAAGGAGGGGGGTTGGGCCTTGGGAACTCATAAACGCAAAAAAAACCGGGGGGGGGTTGGTGAAATTGAGGGGCCTAAAAATTCGCGGTATGGTGGTGACAGGGAAAGGGGGGTTTGAAATCCGCGGTATTACTTTTTTACCCCCACGGCCCCAACCCAAGGGACAAACCG
>Ga0179593_1478328_pt1 | contig 14104 bp, 22 predicted proteins | sample CZODoug2_1_08_16_FD_185931 | JGI IMG/M metagenome (GOLD analysis project Ga0179593, IMG submission 185931) | Vadose zone soil fungal communities from Angelo Coast Range Reserve, California, USA - CZODoug2_1_08_16fungal (PacBio error correction) | ecosystem: Environmental > Terrestrial > Soil >...
GAGATATTTACATGACCGAGACTGGAAAAAGAAAAGGGAACATCTTGAGATTATTTAAAGTCATTTGTCGGTTAAAGGGAATTGAGTAAGACAGCGGGGGGGTTGGGGCACAACCCGAACCAAAATGGGGGGCAGAGAGGCAGTGATTGTCAAAAAAAGAGCGAAAGACGAAGCTGGCCAGTGGATGGAAAAAAGCAGATGGGAACGAAGCCAGGACGAGTCGGGAAAAGTAGCAATGAAAAGAAAATCGTAAAACGTTTCGCGAAGTTGGGTTACGTCGGGAAAAAAGAAGCAGATAAAGGAAACACATCTAAGGACGCAGGACCCCCTGTGTGACAAAACAAACAAGCGTACGTTCGCTCGAGTTGAAAGCCTTCAGAAAGAAGTAAGACGAAGAGAGTCCTGGTAAACTGCCGCGGTGAGGAGGTACAGGAAAGAAAAGAGTCGCAAGTGCGGAAAAACTACGCGTTGGGGAAAGTCGGTGAAAAGGAAAAACATCAAGGGATCACAAGGCAGGGGATTCCGGGCGTGGGGACAAAAGAGAAAACGTAAAGGAAAAGAACAATACAAAAAAAACAAGACCTGTAAAGTAGGAACTGGGGGGAAGGCGCCCTGGGCCGACAACGAAAGCAAGTGATCCGAACCCGAGCAATTACCCGGGGTTGGGGGACGCAGTCACGCGGTGGCACCGTTGCAAGTCACGATGTTTGGGGACAAGAGGAGAGCGGGAAAAAAGGACATCCCACACGCCGTCAGAATGGCAAGGACTGTTGAAGAAAGGAGAAAACGTCAACAACGTGGCTGGGAGGAAGGGAAGGCATTACTTCCCAGAACAAAAGAGACATCCAAGAATGGGGGGGCTAAAACGGCCGGGGTTCCCCGATACTGGTGGACGGTGGGCGGGAAGGTCAACGCGATACCAAAAGGCAAATAGGGCGGGGAAAAAAACAGTTGGGGACAATTCCAAGCCGTCACAGTCGAAAGGAAATGGGGCACCGGAAGGGCAGAAAGAGAACCTTAACGAAGGGGAACCAGCGGCGCGGACGTAAACGAACTGACCAAAAAAAAAAAGACAGGGAAAACGAAAGGAGAAACTAGAAGTACGAGGATAGTAAATTGTTGATCGGGCGGCGAGGAGAGCGATTAGAAGGAACATTGGGGGAAGGAGGGCGCAACAAAACGCTGGGATGTGCTAAAGGAGAACAAAAGCGGGGGGATGTACGACATACTAAGCAGCACCCTTCTACAGCCCAGAAAAAAAAAGGGCCACTACCCCGGGGAGCAACGAAGGAAAAAAACCCTTCAAAACAGGAAAGGCAGTGGGGGAAGGAACTACGTGAAAGCAACAGGAACAAGGAGGCCCCAGAGTCAACAAACGAAAGAAAACTGCCACCGTTAGGTTTGAGGACACATGGGGGAAATAGAAGAAGGCCAAGCGCAGATCGAATTATGAAACCTACGCCCCGTCTGTTTGGATCAGCCCCCTGGCAGATATGAAGAAAAAGCGGACCAACAGGAATCCAAAGAGAGAGAAACCGTGATCTCACACAAAAGCGACGGAAAAGCTCCAGACCCAAGAAAAAAGCAAGGAAGACATAGCATCGCACTAAGAATCAGAGAAAAGTGGGAAGAAAACTCGGCCAGGCTCCAATCCTGCAAATAGGGAACTTCAGTCGTGCGACAGAAAGAAAATTTGAAAAAAACAGACAGAACGGTCGTGTTTTTCACGTTTTTCGAGAGTAAGGGAACCAAGGAGACCCTGCAGGAAAAGGGACGGGCCTGGAGGAACTTAAAGAAACTTCAGTGGTCTCAATCTAACACCAACAAGGTTCGGGGAAAACAGAAAGGGAGAATAGTTTTAGGATGGCCAAAGGCACGGTAACCACGGTCCACGCAGTGGAAAAGCCCGAACAGAGAGAAGCAGTCTGAAAAGCTCAACCAAAAGATCGAAAAAACGTGCCCCGAAAAAAATTACAGAAAATCAGAAAACAAAAGCTGAACGGAAAGATTGGAAAGGCGCAATAAATTCACGAAAAAGTCTGTTATAACAAAAAAAACAAGGCCAAGGGGACGGTCGGGTTGGTGCAAGGCCCTGTAAGAGGTGGTTGACCTGATGTTAATACCCGAATTTCAGAAAGTCAATCAGTCGAGGATTGGGGAGCCAAGAAGTACGAATCTGGTTCAAACGGCAAAAACCGTGGATTCTCTGGTGGGAAAAGGGGGGGGACCTAGACAGCAGGGAAGACACGAAGGTAGCAGAACTCACAAGAAGAGAAGGAAAGCACGGACCACATGAACGACGAAGACTTTAATAGACAATTGGCATCTCCAGAGAACTTTTTAAAAAGAAAAACGAAAGGGGACGGGTGCCGCGAACACAACTGGGGGGGGGACACATAAAGGGTCGAAACTCGCGACGCCAAGACGATTGCTTTGAAAGTTCGCAGCGAAAAAGAAGAAGGGGCGCAAAATTTCAGAGAGCGACTCAACACACAAAGGAAAAAATGAGTGAGCAACATGATAGGTGGCAACCCCTGAAAGCAAAACATAGGAAAAGTAAGAGAAAGGAGAACGTAAAATGATGTTGAAAAAACCAATTGTCGAATCGCACAACCAGAAGGAACGGGGGGGGGGCGAAAAGAGAAGCTGAGAAGATAGAGGTACAACAGGATGGGAAGGAAGGCCACTCGTCGATTACCAGGTAGTGTCCGGGAGGGCTAAGGATTGAAGGGGTTGAGCTAGGTTATGATCAAGCTGACTCGAGGGTAAAGTTCAACCTGACGAGAAGGGAGACCAAAACGGAGCTTCCCACAGAGAAGTAAAAAATAGAGCCTTGAAAATTGGTTACCGAAAAAAGAAAAAAAAGAGAAATTCTTCGGACATGAGCCCGACAAAGACTTATGGGAATGACTCAAGTTGAAGAGTCTAGGAAATGGGTCAACTAAATTTCGACCGTGACAAGAATGAACGGGTCACAATCGAGAGAAGAAGTGCCAAGGCAGCTGGGGCTCGAAAGGGGTATACGCGCGTTTTGCGACACACGAGGAGAAGGAATGAGTGAAGTAGCACAGGAAAGAAAAAAATGTACCTGGAGGTCACCCCTGACCTGAAAAAGCGTAACAGGTGGAGGACTTGTTGAATAGTTGAGAATGGAGACTGGAAGGAAGCAAATGTTAATAACAGTAGAAAGGTTTGCGGCGAGCCCAAATGCGTGGAAAAAGAAAAAGCGGAAAGCCAATTGTTATAGAACGGGGAAAGAGGAAAAAGGAGAGAATCATTGTTTGGTGGGAGAGGTCACAACAGGAAGAAAGTTTTACTGGAAAAAGAGTCCCCTGAAAAAAGGGAAAATGAGAAAAAGTAGGAATAATATGGAAAAACAGGGAAGAGGAAGTACGAGAACGGAAAAACCAACGCATCATCTTTATGCACAAAGGGGTGATCCAGTATTTTGAAGTCGGAATCCCCGCCCGAGGATGAACCAAAAACAGGAAATCCTTTACCTGGGAAAGCCGAGAAAGGAGACCGCCATCACGAGTGTTGTAGGGGGTATGTGGTCTCGAGACGCGGGGAAAACAATCATGTTGTGGAGGGGTGTCGGGTCGGAAATGGGAAACTTTCGGGAGAACGGCAAGGAAAGAGAGGGAAGGGATTCGTAGACCCTGTGTTTGAGATGAAAAAAAACAACCTGAAAAAAAAATAGTTTATGGGTAGCCGGAATAAGTGGCCAGTGTTGGCCATGAAGAAGAAAGAGAGAAACAGGAAATGGAGGGGAACGAATAGAGGAAGAGACTCTAACAAAGGGAAAGAGCACAGTGCGCCCTAGGACAGGTGATCAATAGGAGTCAAATGGCACACATCGAAAAAAGAAAAAAGAAAGAAAAATGGGAAGCAAAGTTTGTTCATGTTCCCGTTTCAGGGGACGCTTGTGGACAGGGGAAGGGAGGGAAAGCGAAAAGCCGTGAACGTAAATGTAGACTAAGGGGGTGCAAGCAGAAAAAGAAACAAGGTCATACCAAGGTTATGTTGCCACTACCGGGTTTGGGTAATAATCGGAAACGGTGGGAGAAAAGAACAGGGGGACGTATCAGGATGGATAATGTTAGAAGGGCCGTGCCACGGGAAAGCAAACAGTTCTTGGGTAATTGAGATAGGGGGAAGGAATGGGCGCCAAAAAACGAGTGTGGAGAATTGGCGCCCCAACCAAACGGAGTGGTGGCGCTGTAGGGGAAACCAAAAAGAAGGACTAAGAGACAAAGCGCCGAGGCACGCCGAAGCACAACAGAAAAAAGAGAAGGAAAAGAAAAAAAGGAGACACGAGAGGAATGAAAAAGAGAAAGGAGTCCATTTATCGACCGATGAAAGGTGCTGAGCAGCCCGGAAAGAGAATAAAATCGAAAAGACGAGAAATGAAAAAAAAAAGAGGAGGAGAGTCCCAGTTCAGGTTATCGCTCTGAAAAATGAAGGGAGAACGACCGCCCGGACTTTCCAAAAGCTGTTGGTTGTGCAGTTGTAAAAGAACCTGTTGGGACCGGGGGCCGCTCGGGAAGTCGCCGAGCGGGTCAAACAGGGATGGCAACAGCCAAAACCGGAAAGAAAAAAAAAAAAAAAGAAAAAGAAGTTCAGTAGCGGCTACAGGGAAAGCAGAAAGGGGAAATCAGGGGCAGCCCCATATTAGAAAAAGAAAAAGGGCTTGGAATAGGCGGAGAAAAGAGGAACAGTTGAAAGTGACAGTAGTGCTTCGAGAAAAAGGATAGCCCGTTTCAGAACAGAGCCCAAAAAAGAACAAACCCAAAAACCTGAAAGGAAGGAGACAAGGAGAACCGCAGGTAGTTGTAATCGAAAGGTCAGGGAAAGGAAAACAGAATCACGGCCCAGCAAGAAACCAGTGACGAGCACATGAAGGTTATGAACCAACTGAATATATCTGAAGTTTGAAAAATCAAAGATAATTATGAGGGACCAAAAACAGAGAAAAAAAAAGTATCGGAACAGCAGAGGAAGCCCCCCGAGAAACATTAGGACGGACCCAACAAAGAAACCGGCTAAAAAGATTGGAAGTGCAAGGAGGAGGGTTGTCGGCAGATCCGGGAGACCAAGACCCGAACAAGAAGAGAGAGAGAAGTGTTTCTGCGGTGCCGTAAGGGTTTCAGGGGGGGGGGGTCCAAAACGCCAGTACGAGGACAAGGACCCTAGCAACGTTATAGGGGTTTACACAAAGAATCAACCGAAGAAAGATTAAATTTCACTGCATATGTGACCTGTGAGCGAGTGAAACCAGGAGAAGACGAAAGAGAATGGAAGCAAGGACCACCGAACAAAAGCTTGACAAGTAAATAGAGGAGACGGAAGACCGGGTAAAAGGGGAGAAAAGGACACGACTGTGAGAGGAAAATGGCCGCAAAGGGATCATGAAAGATGAGGGATGATGAAAGGGTGAACAATGCACGGAACGTAAAAAAAAATTGAAACGGACAACTTGTGGGCCGAGAAGGGACGGGAAAAGACGCAGCAGGAAAAGGACACATACCATAAACAGAAAAAGACCAAGGAGAAAGGTGCGCAAACTAGGTATGAACAAAAATAAAGGAAACAAAAACCGTCAAAAAGTCTCCCAAGGTAACGTTGGACGTAGTCCGGATACACCCAAAAAAAGAAAAAAAAAACGGGAACTCAAGAAGATCCGGGCGGAACAAAGACACCGGACATCTTAACCGCGTTAGACACTTGACAGAGACGGCAAGAAGGAAAATACCATAACAACACTAGAAGCACTAAGGGACATAACTTTAGGAGTTACATAGGGGAGACGAAAGGCCGTCAAAACGAAGTGAAATAGCGTGAACCCCAAGGAACTAAAAATGGTCCGACTAAGACAAAAAAAAGAACTAAAAAATACAAAGCCGCAAAAGCCTAACGGAATAGGTATGGAAGGGGAGACCCCTAAAACGAGCGAAACGGAAAGAGGCCTAGTTGTGGGGCTGCGCTAAGAAAGGAAAAAAGGAAAAGAGAAAGAGGGAAAGAAAGAGAGACAAACAAAAAAAAAAAAAAGAAGTCACCAAAGAAGGACAAAGAAAAAGAAGAAGGAAAGGCAGAAATAAAAAGAATGAAGAAGACAAGTGGTTCTACGACAGACGTGGGAAGAGGAGCAAACAAAGTTGGGGGGGGGGCAGTACGGAACGACAAAATCATCAAAATAGGGAAATGGAGCAAAAACAAAAAAAAGAGGAAGAAAAAAAAAAACGCAGTGTAACGACCACAAATATTTCAACGTATAAGAAAGGAAAAACAGGAACTTTCGAAAAAGTTGTTGATTATGACACGACTAGAAGCAGGGAGATCGGGGGGCAGTTGAAGAAGTGTGAAAGAAATAGCCAACCAGAATACGGTGGGGATCCACAAAGACCGGAAGGAACTGAGAACAGCGGGGAAAAAAAAGAAAACGCCGGACACAACGACAGGGGGGGGGAAACACGCGTGGTGCAACTAAACTCTGCTGGTGTAGGAAGGAACTGAGGCTGGAATCGCTAAGGAGGGAAAAAAATAGGTAAAAAGCGTGAAAATGCAAATGGGTGTCATAGGAAAAGAAAGAGGATGCGGAAGTGAAAAAGTATAAAGCTACCAAAAAAAAAAAAAAAGAAGAGAGAAAGGGAAAAAAGAAAGGGAGTCATAAGGGACTACGTTTACCAGGGGAAACGAAGGAATTAAGGGGTAAAAAAAAAAAGTTGCCATTAGAAGAAAAGAAAATTTGAAGAAATGAAAAATATAAAAAACATATCTAAAAAGGTAACAAAACCGAAAAAAAGGGGGTCAACGAAGGGGGCATGCTATGCACGAAGTCAAACAAGAAACAGATCCAAAATCGGATCAAAATTGGACTTACGGAAAGCTTAAGTGGAGCACGAAGAAGAAAACGGAAAGAGGGAAAGGAAGTCACCTCAACAAAGCGTAAGAAAAAAAAAGAATAAAAATAACAAAACAGGGCCGAAGAAACGGTGCAAGCGGAGGCAATCGCAAGAAAACAACAACTTACAGAAGGGTCTTCAAGGGACGGAACAAAAGTGGGGCGGAGAAAAAAAAACGTCAATCAGAAAAACAAGTCACAGGATCGAGAAGACGGGGAATAGGAATGGAAAACATGATGGGAGGGTAAACAAGGGAAAACACACAGTGAAACGAAGGGGATGTAAAATGGCGGGCAGAGGAAAGGAACAAAAAAAGCGGGATACGGGAAGGAAGGCAACGCGGATGGGAGACAAAATCTCATAACCGAAAAAAAACGAGGATTCGGGAAATGAGATATAAGGAAAACACTGAGAGTGAAACCGAAGTGCCGGAACCCGAAAAGGACAGTAAAGGGGGGGGAGGAGGGAGAAAAGGGGGTTACAAATACGGAATCAACAAAACCGTTAATAAAAAAGTGCAGGGGGAGCAAAAAACTAATAGGGGGGAATAACATCCAGGTTACAAGAAAACAAAAAAGCGAAGGGATATGACGGGGCCGGGCAAAGAAATTAGAGGAACCCAACAGAAAAAAAAAGAAAAAATGGGGATAAAGGGCGGAAAGAAAAGGGCACAGGAATTTACCAAAAGGAAAAAAAGGCCAAAGGGGGAATACGTCAAGGTGGGAAAAAGGGAATCGTCGAAACAGGGGCAAAAACACAGGAGGACAGAAAAAGGGATAAGAACAAGACGCACACCGGGAATCGAAAAGACCCGGGAATTGTGGGGGGGACTAGAATCGGGGCACAAAGGGAAAAGGGGGGCAAAAAAAAACCGCCAAGGGAGGGGGTGAGGGGCAACCAGGGACAGAGACCACAATACAGGTACTTCATGGAAGGAAAAAAACAAAAAAAAAGAAACGCGAAAACGGACATCAAACATATAATCGAATTAACAGGTAAAATAGGGACAGAACCGGATGGAACTGCCCTGAAAGAGGACAGGGAGGGTGAAACAGAAAGTGTCCAAAGAAAGAATTTCGAGGTGAAGGGGCGGCAGGGGGGGGCCACATTGCACGGTTGTGAAACGTAGAAAAAGAGAAAATCACCAATCTAGCAGGCTGACAAGGACATAGGAAAATATGTTAAAACGGGAAAGTACAGAAAAGAGCCAAAAGGAAAATATGGTACGCATGCACGGGTGAAAAATAGACTCAATAAAGTTTGCGGAACAAGTACAACACAATAATCCTTAAGAAAAAAGATAAGATTAGGTCGAGGAAGAAAAAAGAGCGGTAGACTGGAGATAGATAAGACCCAAAAAGAAAGCAGCAAACGGGCTGGTAGGAACTAGAAAAGTGCAAAAGGAGGTCGATACAGGGGGGGTCCGGAATAAAAACGTATGGTGGCAAGTCACTGATCATGTAATGTTTGGGAAATGTAAAGTGGGGGAAAGGGAAAAAGAATGGCAGCGAGAAAACGAAATCAGGGGGGGACACTGGTATTGTAGAGGGAAGAGTCGAGAAATGTACATTCGGGGGTGAAAAACAAGCCCAAAGCAACCCTGGGGGAAATTGCGGCGGTTTTGGGAGAGAAAAAAGAAAACTGTCAAAAGGGGAGGCACACACAGGGAGGGTGAATGGTACTTTGTGGGGGGCGAGTGACAAGTCAAAGCAGGAATCAGAAAATGTGGAGGCAACAGAGGTTAAAAAAGACGGCGAAGCAATACAATAAAATCAGCATAAGGAATGGTCATTAACAATGGGACTACATAAGGAGAACTTAGCACAATACCGGCACCAAGCAAATAGAAAAACAAGATGCAGGAAAAGGGAATCTGTGGAATGTGGGGGAGGAGAACGGCTACACCTTAGTACATTAAGGGAAATAAACTTTTTAGGAGGGAGTAAAAAGAAAGGGAGGTTCGAGGGTAGAAGAGGGGGGCTCATTCCAAAGCAGTGCCACAACTACACGGGAAGACGAAGAGTTCTGAATCGGGTCTGCGAGAAGGGAAAAACTCTCCCTTGTAAAAAAGAGAAACGAACTTGGGCGAGATCGCAAAAGGGGTTTGAAGAAGTTGTCAACCCGGGAAGGGCCGAACAAATTTGGTAGAGAAAGGAGAAATAAGGAAGTGGGACATACGGAGGAGGAAACTCAGAATGGCAGGGAGACTGGGAAGGAAGAACAACAGTAAACCAATAAAAAGGTTAGAAGAGGGTTTCATACTAAAAAAAAAATTCATAAAAAATGAAGATAAAAAAATGTGGGACAGACTGGAGGTGGATGGCTTCCTAAACTGAATCAGGATTCAGGAGGACAAAGAAAAATGCGAAATGGAATCAAAAAAAATCGGAAAAGAAGGGCGGTTAGGAAGAGGAGCAAAAAAACAGATAAACCTTAAACTAAAGAACCAGCTCTCAAAAAGCAAGATAAAATCAAAGGGAAAAAAGCACGAGAAAAGGGCAACTATATAAACTTTTGGGGGGAAAGGGGCGGGGCGTGGGAAACCGAGGGAGGGGACACGTGGGGAGGAGTGGACACAGCCCACCGGATGAATGGGGTCGTCGCCAGGAAAAAAGCGGGAATACTAGGCAATAGAACAGGCACCCCAAAAGAACTTACACTCCAGTCAAACTAACAGCAAGAGAAAAGAGTGATAAAAAGACCCAGTACACATTGATCGAAGAAAGGCGGACCTCTATAACAAGATTCCTCTTTCAACCAGAATCGCAAAGAAACGAATAAACAGAAACAGCTTGGGGCGAGAGAGTGGATGCAAAAAAAGTGGAGGAAAAGCAGGATCGATTCAGACAAGAGAGGGGCGGAAAAACAATCAGTTGTTGCCCGAGAAAAGGACGTATCCAGAGAAAAAAAGCCTTCAAACTTTTCCAGTCGGGGCCCAAACCGAAAAAAACTACAAGCAACCTAAAGAAAAAGGGGGGAAACAGCCAGAAGGCCGCAAACTCACCATAAAAACTAGAGACTCAGTCGTAAAAAGAACCAATGAAGCCAAGAACGGCAAACGGCGCCCAAAGACAAAAAAGCTTGGTCAGAGGGTAAAAGCTGTAAAGGGGCAAACAGAACAGGTGGGAGCCAAGATGACGGCACTGGTTTAACCGGGTTTCGGAAGACAGACACACCCGGATGGCCAAACCCCGTCTCAAGGGCAAAAATTTCCGTACGGAACCAAGGAGTGGCAAACTGAGACCCCCACAAGTCCAACGGCAGTGTAAAAATGGTCAAAGCTGGCAGCAGGGAAGTACACGGGAAGGGGAACACTAAGGGAACCTCACTGAAAAGAAATAAAAGCAGCGCAAGGGGACACCTCGTAAAAGGACGAAAACACAGAAAAAAGCGACGTCCGAATCTTGTGGCCTACAGCTAAAAAGAAACGCGGAACGCACAAGACAAGAAAGAGCAATTAAGGAGGGTGTGAAACCAGTCACTTTTTACCCGGAGGGAAGACTCAAGCAGCCGAAATGAAAGGAAGACGGTCAAAAACAATGCGGGATTGGGACAAGCCCCTACCGAGACTGTTGAAAAGGCGCAAAAAACGGGAAAGGGCGGTAGGGACAGCTTTGGAATACGTGATAACGCGTCAAGAAGACCCAAAAAAAAAACAGCAAATCATCGTTACTAACACGCCGTGAAGAAAACGGAAACAGCAGGACCGATGCAATCCGCGAACTTGGTCCCCAAGGAAAAGTCGTGCGGTCAGAAAAGGGGGGGAACATCAGTCCAAAAGAAAGACGCCTTGGAAAAATGTGCGTTTGAAGGGAAGGAAAGGACCTAAAGTGGAAATTCACAGGGGTTAAAACAAAGAAAGGATGAGAGAAGAGAGAGATAAAAGGGAGAATTTTCGCCGGACTGGCAGCCATCAGCGATCTTAGCGATAGAGAGTGGGGGGGGCAAAAAGGTGTTGGAGCACAACCGACACGTGGGGGGAAAAGGGAAAGGCTGAGCAAGATGAAGGTTAACCATAAAAAAGGGTCGGCGCAGGAAGTTCGGGGGGAAGAAGTAGATTGAGTGCAAGGGAGGGTTGTCGCTACAAAGTGTCAAGGGGATCGGGACAGATCCGAAAGAAGGAGGGAACTAAGGCAAGATTTTGGGAGCCTTGGAAAGGAAATCGAAAGGGGGGGAATAGACGAACAATATTCCGACGGAAATTGAGAAGAAATCAAAATTCGGGGAAAAAGTGGTGGAAAGAAACAACCTCATGGAAAAAAGGCGAACAAAAACCGACAGACACAGCCTTCCTGGTGGACGCGAATGTGCAGGGTTATACGCAGAAGGAAGAGAGCGCTAAGGCCCATGAGGAAAGTGAAAAAAAACCTAGAGTGATAGACGAAGCTGCAAGGAAGTGCCGAGGTGTTTAGAGCAAGGTTGTCCTCAGCCTGGCGAGGAAAACCCGGAGGGAAAACCATACCATAACCAGCACCATGTGGTTGACATTAGTCCGGCATAAGGGTGACGAACCTAAAAGGAGAGGGGAAGAAGGAAGGGTTGGATAAGAAAAAGGTAAAATCAAAACGAAATAAGAAAAACACGAACAAAAAAGGGGGAAAAGAACCCGTGAACAAAGCAACGGGAAAACACTACGTAGCAACGTAAGTCGGGGGAACCACCGAAAAATAAAACGCAAAGAAAAAAGAAACAAAAGCAGGAAAAAGAGAGTGACAAGGGAAAAAAAAAGCGAGAAGTTGGGGTGGGGGAGGGCTTCTAGGAGCGAAGAGTCGCTGTAGGGTAGAAAAATGAAAGGAGGCAAACGGGCAACCGTCCGAAGCAGGGGTCACGTTCAAGGGGTAGAAAAAAAAACGCCCCTGGAGAAGAAAGGGGACGACAGATAACGTCAAACAGTGGACCACTGAGAACAAAAAGGGGGAAAGAAGGGGGGGGTGGGGGGGGGAAAAAAAAACGACGCCAAGGAATAATCGAAAAAAGCCCTGTCACAGAGGGCAAGGATATGAACCAACGGCATCAAAGACAGGGGGAAAAAATTTCGTTGAGAAGGAACCCATGGGGTGGGACAACGTGGGAATTAGAAGAAGCAAGGACGCCAGGTCAATGAAAACGCAATATGGAAAAGGCGATGTGGGGGAATCATCGGGGCATGTGCGGAAAAAGTGGGGAGAAATGGGGAGGGGGGGGAAAAGATCGGGGTGGTAGTATGACCAAAGAGAGGGCACGGGCTTGGTCAGACCCAAAAAAAAAGAGGAAGGGGGAAAGAACAAAAAGGTCGGACCGCAAAGGGGCCAGGGAGAAAAGAAGAAAACAGAAAAAAAAAAAGGAAAAGGAAAAAGGACAAGAACAAGAGAAAATCGAAAATTAGAAAGAACAAAGTGGGACGGAGGGGGGCACTGTACGAAACCGCAAAAAAAAAAGGACCAATCGACAATTATCATTGAGTCATGTAAGCTCAAAAGGGACCCAAGACCCTGTGACCAAATCTGAGGTACATAGGAAACCTGTTGACCAGGAAAAAAACAACCGGAGATGTCTGTAAAAAAAGTGCAAAAAAAGCGTTTAAAAGGGACCACCCGAAATTCAAAATAAAGATAAACCAACCAAGGCAAGAATAAAAAACCTGGTCTTGTTCAGGGGGGGACTGAAGTGGAAAATGGTCATGACAACGCCCCAGAAGCAAAGAGCCGCCTTAAGTGTGGGGGGAAAAGTTCGGGGGGACTTAAAGAGCAGAACGAGCCATAAAACCATAGGGAAAAACGTATCAAGGTGACCACGGTGCGGAAGGAGTTTTGAGAAACACCATGAAGGGAGGCCACCAACTGACGTTGAAGTGACCAGAAGAAGAAGAACACAAAAAAAAAAAAGACAATCAAGCACAAAAAGAAGTCCTGAACATAAAACCTTGGGGGAGAGGGGGAAAAACAAAAAAGGTAAGGAGCGCCCGGATAAAAGAGTGTTCCTAGCTGGAACGGGTGAACGTGAAGTTCTGTGGATCCACGGGAAAAGAAAAAAAAAAACAAAAAAGGGTAGACGAAAAAAATAGGGAAAAGCAAACAAAGACCAAAAAATATTATGGACGGTCAGAGATCAACCCGTGGAGGGGTGAGGTCGACAAAAGAGGGGGGGAAAACAGACTTGGGGAAACGGGGGGAGAACCCCCTCGAACAGGAGGAAGAAAATCAAAGGGGAAGGAGGTTTCCATAGTGGATGAAGTGACTGTGCAAAAGCAATTGTTAAAAAAAGACAAAGGAAGAGGAAAATGGCGGATAGTAGACAGACCAAGTTAAGAATTCGAGGAAGTCTGTAGTGAAAGTCAGTCAGGTCCGTAAAAAAAACACAGAAAAACCAGCCGGGGAGAAGAAATATGGTTATCAGGGGGATCATGGTCAGACAAGGTCCAGACCAAAAGCCAGGTTACCAAAAGGAACGAAACGGGTCACGAAAAAAAAAAGGCAACCTCAACAAAAGATCCTGGACGGGTCGGGAAGGAATTGTACAAAAGAAAACCAACACATAGGCACGCACTCGAAGGGGGCATGTCGTATAGAACGGGAAGGGTAGGGGGAGAACCCTAAGAAGAACTTAAAAAGAAAATAATTAGACACATCAGTCAACCGTAAGGAAAGCACTACTCACAAGATCTAACATTGAAAAAACTAAAAACGGCCGCTAAAAGGGGGGACGAAAAGAGAACTCGGGGGAGTCCAAAACTAAGTAGCAAGCAACAATCCCAAAAGACCCTGGCGCAGGAGAAAAGTACTTCCAAGGAAAGACTAAGAGACCATTCGCCGGAACAAAAAACAAATTAAAACTTTGAACAAAAGAAGGAAAAAGGCCAACGCGGGGGGGGCTGAAAAAAGAAAATGTGGGGGGTGGTAGAGGTGAAAAGGAAACGAAAAAAGGGAGAGCCGAACAAGGAAACACAAGGAGCAAAAGAAAAAAGGTAAGAAGGTCGCACAGGAAGGGAAAGGCACCAAAGAATTGACGCTTGTTGGTTGCAATGGCAGGGAAAGTTAGCACAAGAAACCAACAAAGGAACACTGGCGAAGGAGAGAGGAGGAAAAAAAGGGAAGGGGAGGAAAGGAAAAAAGAAAAAAAAAAAACAATTTTGATAAGTTTTCCGCAGGGTCCAGCCTTTGAGGTTGGATTCCCAAACGGTGGGAACTGGTCAAAAAGTTTGTGATGCTTAAGAGGTCTATTTG
>Ga0179593_1261604_pt1 | contig 14103 bp, 14 predicted proteins | sample CZODoug2_1_08_16_FD_185931 | JGI IMG/M metagenome (GOLD analysis project Ga0179593, IMG submission 185931) | Vadose zone soil fungal communities from Angelo Coast Range Reserve, California, USA - CZODoug2_1_08_16fungal (PacBio error correction) | ecosystem: Environmental > Terrestrial > Soil >...
AAGCGCTCAGTGAGAAGTAAAGGAACGAGAGGATGTGAAAGGTGGAAAAGAGGAGGTCGTAAAACCAATTCGTAAGGAGCTGGAGAAAAGTCTTGGCCTTTCGGCAGAACGGAGACGGGAGGGGCTCGGCCAGGGGAAAAAATATCGAGAATGATTTTTCTGGACACGCCGATCCAGGGTAGCCGCGAAGGCTAAATCAAAAAGAGGGGGCAGGAGGAGGAGATTAGAGGAAAAATCGTCAACGAAAAGACGTTGGGGGAGGGAATTCGTCCGGCGGGGGGGTAAAAAGCCCGATCTTCGATGTAGACGGGGCTCCGCTGGCAAAGCCTTTCCGGCGAAGAATGCAGGGCACGAAAAACAAAAGAAGGGAGTATGGTCGCCAGGGGGGAGTAGGGGATCATTCTAGGATATGGGAAGAGAGAAATTGGTTTAAAACAAAAAGAAAGCCAAAGTCCTCCTCGAAAGTCAAACTATTAATTTCAAGCTTGCAAGCGACACTTTTGCAAACGGGGTTCCTCTCGCAATCTTAACTGGCAAACATGGAGATCGAAAAGAGGGGGAAGGGGAGTGAACAGGTAGAGAAAAGGGGTCGGGGGGAGATCAGTTCCTTCCCATAAGGGGCTCCGGCAGTTTTTTTCACATCAATGGTTAACACCCCGAAAGGGGGTATTGCGGGGCTAGGAATTGGGGTCCGAAGTGAACCTCTTCGAGCAAGAAGAAAACTGCGGCGAGAGAGGGGAAAGAAAGGGTCGGGGGGGCTGAGGGGAAAAGGGAGGGAGTTCCGAAGGTGAAAAGAACGAAACGAATGCTGGCATTTGGACTGAAAAGAAAGCAATCAGAAAATAACCCGATCAAGGGTGGGGAGGGCTTCTTAGAAGGATGGGTACGTGGCGGGTGAGACAGACTTGGAGAGAGAAAAGATGGTCACTTAAGCGGCAAATCGAGTACCGACAACTGGCACTGAAAAAAAAAGGAAGACAGGAAAAGGGCGGTTTTGCAGAAGAAGGGGGGAGAAAGGGGTTTCTAAATCTGGAACGTTGGGGCCAGAGGCCCCGTCATCAATAAGAAACATGCAGTCGACCATGTGAGAAAAAGAGGGACAAGCGCGTCTCAAGGAAGAACTAAAAAAGTCACCTGCAAACTACTAAAGCAAAAGATCTTTAGAAGGAAATGAGGGAGCACTAAATAATGAAGGACGCGCAGCGGATGGTGATTAACTAGACAAATAATTAGACGGAGAGGGAAAGGAAAGAAATCACAAAAGGGCTAAATGGGGGGAAACCCTCTCCTTTTTAACCAGGGATCCCAAAGCTCGGTACTGACGAATGCATAGAATCGATTACGCCGGAGGAGATGCAGAAGGAACGAGGAACTTGTAAAACTCGAAAATTCTGCGGGGGGGGAGGGGGAGAAAGCTAAGTTAAATCTGGGGGGGGGAAAGAGGGTGCAGAAGGGAACAGGGGAAATAAAGAAGAAGAGATCGCGCAAGTCATTGCTCACAACGAGGTGACCTCAAGAGACGAGGGGCATCCCTAAGGAAAGCTGGAGTAAACCAGGGGTGCCTTGGGGAGGGGGGGCGAACCACTTCAAGAGTCTTGAGGTGAAGAAATTGTCCGCCGAATCGCCTAGCGTCTCCGAAATTTCCGTTGGGAAAAAAAAAGTCAGAGCAGGGGGGGGGGAAAAACCAAAGGGAACAGGGAACTCATGAGGTGGGGTAATATAAGTCCTCCGTATTGGCTAGCGATCTTTCGTGGACAGCCGACCAAGAGGCCAAAAAACGGCTGAAGGGGGGGGAGAAAAAAGTCAATGGAGAGAGTCTTTCAACTCAGAGGAGAATGGACGATATCTCTAAGGAGGGTAAATCTTTCGCCGTTTCCGGGATCCTGATTAAGAGGACAAATAGGGACTCTGCGCTTGAAGGAGGTAAAGAAAAAGAAAAGGTGAAAGAAAAAAAAGGAAAAAGGGAATCCTTAGAGAAAAAAAATTCGCTTTTATAGATGAGGCAAAAGGAAGAGGGCTGCCGGCCTGCAAGAAAGAGAGAAGTAAAAAAGGAAGCCGGGGACGACCCAGGAGAGCAGGGAAAAAGACATCGTGCTGGAGCGCAACCGAAAGCTCAGGAATGCTTTGCTTGTAGACAGCGCTTGCTTGAATGGCGGCAAGGATGGCGAAAACAGGCAACTAGAAAAACACCGAAGGCAGGCCTAAGCGCGATGGCAAGGGGTCTCACCAAGAGGCCATTGATGCACTGGTGATCTGCTAGTGGAGCGCGACGAGGAGAAGGATGAGGTGTCATTGGGCTAGAGGGTAAGGGTTAAAGTGGCAGGGAAAGCAGTAGATAATAGGAGGGTCCTTCTATCAAAGAGATATGGCAAAAAACGTGCTAAAAAAAGAACATGCCGGGCGAAAGAGCGAAACAATGATGGGGGAAAGAGGTCGGAAAAAGGGATGAGGGAAGGTGAAAGGTGGGCCCGATGAGCATAAAAGTGGCCTTCGGAAACGGAGACAAACCAAAGCGTAAGTCGCTTGATAGGACCGCAGGCGAAAAAGTGACCGACTGTTCAAAATCCAAGGGGGGCGGTGATTCCAACAACTTTCCTGGTGCTCGGAAACTCGACTCCGGTAAATTGGGCAGGGGGATCCACGGAGAAAAGGGGGAGGAAGTGACATAGAAGACTAACAACAACAACTTAGGGGTTAGAATAAAGAGATTAAGTGGGGTGGCCCCTCCCAGGGGGAGCGGACGCCGATGAGAGCGGTCGGATCGAGCCACAAAGGAGAGGAGGGAGAGAGAAAGGGGGCCGGGAAGTCCGGGGACTTTTTCTTCCAGGCGGAAGGAGCAACTCTAAGACGAGGTGGGGTAGGCCTGGGAAGAAGCAAAGACTTGGAAGGAGAACAGGGGGGAGAATGAAGCAGTGAACAAGTGGCATCGCCAGGGTCGCGGGACGCCCGGGCAGGGGCTTGGACGCAAAGGTGCCCAGAGAGAGGAGAGGAGGGCCGATATAGAGACCGCTTGCACGAGGGTAAACTCTAATTTCTCGCCAAAGTAACCATCGAGATCGTCCTAAAGCCCTAGGGAAGGACAAACAAGGGGAAAGGAGAAGAGAAGAGTGGGTTTAGCTCACGGCGCATCGCGTCAGACGAGGGCCTGGGGTACGGCGGCTTGCCGACGGGGAATGGCAAACAGAGCCTGCCGCGAACAGAAAGAGAGGGGTTCAGTCCCATAAAGATTTAGAAAGAGGCATAAATGACATCAAGCAACTGCTTTGGGGGGGTAAACCTCTTTATTATATGGCGGACCAAATCGCTAACTACAAGAAGGAGACTCGACGAGAGGGGGGCAGAAGGAAGGAGAATAAAGGGTAAGGCTCTTCCTCATAGAAAAGAGAATTTGGGGGTCAAGTCATGTTACCTGTGGCAGGAAGGGTGAGAAAAGGTGTGGGTAAAACGAAGGTACCGAAGGGAAGGCGTCGGTACCCAAAGAGTCAGAGAGGGGTGCATAGGTATCAAATTAAGTCCACAACCGGAAAACAATTTCCTCTCCAGTCGCGTCGCGGAATATGTAAATCGGGAGTGTTCAAGAGAGATTCAATGGAAAGTTGGGGGAAGGGGCAGGAAAGGAAGGGAGGGATGGTTCGTCTGTCAAAAAGCAGGATGCTGCGAGAAGTAGGAATTAAAGAAAGAATTAACCCCCAGAATGGAAATCCATCATGGGCCATAGCAAGCAAAGAGAGACAGTCCGAAAAAGAAGTAAATAAAGGTCCGCGAGAGGAAGTTCTTAATTGCAAAAACGAAAAGAAATATGCCGTCGCAGCCACACGGCAACGGCAAAGAGACAATTTATGAAGGGAGGGATGAAACTAAAGGGAAGGATTGGGCACCCGGGGGGGGGGTGACGAAAAAAACTTTCGCGATCGAGGAGAAAGGGAGTTTACAAAGGGTAAAACTAGCTGCTTCTCTATACCCTTCGCGTACGCAGCCGCAACCAGCACTTGACCTGTACCCAGGGAACCAGCATCGGGCGAAAGGAAAGACAGAGTATCTATGAATGATTATGACAACCTGTGGTGGACTACCGGGGGTTGCACAAGCGAGGAGTGAAGAACAATTTGTTCAATGTGTCAATGGAAGGAGGGGAAGCGGGAAGGACGGGGGGGGGGGGCCTGTTCAGCATAGCCAAATAACTCTGCGGGCAGGCAGGGAAGTCATGGAGAACGACAAGCAATACTGCTCAAACGGAAAAAAGATTGGGGTATTGCAGGCCGGGGGGAGAAGGGACACTAGTGAAAAGGTGGGCCCGCAGGGGAATCGAGAGTCAGGGGATACTTGTACGGCGGCCAACAACAGAAAAAGCGTGCCAGCGGTAGGCACCGAAAAGGGGGCTGGGTGAGACGCAAAGAGCCATACTGGCTTCCTGTGCCGGCAGTAGAAAAAAAACTCAAAGGGTTTTCTGGCACGAAGAAAGAGGGGCAGCAACAACAAGGGAAAGGACGGAAAACCAGAGCCACGCCCTAAGATACGAAGCTAGGACACAGGGGAATAGTTTTTGGAGAGAGGGCGCTGCGGGCTTGTGTTGGGGGGGGGGGGGGTCAAGGGGGGCGAAACCGAGATCGTGCGCGCTTTTTCAAAAGGACGAAAAAGAAGTAAGAAGTCTACAACGCGAAGAACGGACAGGCTCCTGAGAGACCTAACATTTTTTGAGACTCTGCGCTCGATAAGGAGGAAAAACTTCGGACAAGGAAAAAGCCCCTGCAATACCACTTTCAGTGGAAAAACAGAAGGGGGGGGGGGGGGGGGGGGGGGGGGGGGGGGGTTGGGGTGGGGGGGGGGGTGGGTGGGGTCTTAAAAACCGAAATACGAGCGATCTTGTCATGAACTTAGCAAATAAACCGAAATTCGATACCGAAAGGTTAAGAAAAAACCAGATTCAGAGCTCATTCCTATCGAAGGGATATATTGAAAAGGGAAAGGGACTAGAAGGCCTCTTTTGAAGAAGCGACGCACGCCGCGGCGGCCTGAGAAATTTAACCAAAGCGAGCGGCATTCAAGAGGACATGAACAACGAAAATGAAAACCCGGAAAAAAAAAAAACGACATATTTTTCGAAATAAGGTCGCCTTCATGCAGTCCTGACTCCTCGGAAGCCTCGGGCACGGAAAAAGGCGAACGAAGCTTCGAAGAGGAAAGCAACCAAAACAGAAGGGAGAAAAGGACGAAAACACAAACAACTTCGCTTGCGATAGGGCGCGAATCGAGAGTTGAACCAACGTTGGAGCGCCGCAGGACGGGAAAGAGGGGAAGGAGAAGGTAAAAGGGAAAGGAGGGGGGACAGGGGGGGTATAATCGGAATTGGTGAGGGGGAAGGGGAACAGGGAGAGGAAAGTGGAAGAGGGAGGAGCGGAGAGAACGGCAGGGATGGTGGGAGAGGAGAGGCAGAGAGAGAGAACGAAGGGGGGTGTGGGGGAGGGAGTAGCGGGGTGGGATAGGGGGGGGGTAAAGGGCGAGGGGGGAGCAGGAGGGGGGACGTAGGAGGGAAAGGGGGAGTGGGAGGTGGGAAGAGGGGGGGGGGGGAGGACGGCGGGGGTGGGAGGGGTGAGGGAGATAAGGCGGGGGGGGGGGGGAAGCAGGGGAGATAGAAACGTTGAGGGATTATGGGTGGTAGGGAGGGGGGTGGCTGGGGGGGGAAGTGGGGGGTGGAGGGGAAGTTGGTGGTGGGGACGGGAGGAGGGGCTTACTCTCCCTTGAGAGGACACACAGGAGGAGTAATGTGCAAAAAGCAAGAGCCAGAGGATAAGGTAGGTGAAGACCAGACAAATCCAATTCGTTCCAGACCAATGAGAAAATGTTTCTACTCTATTTGATTAAACACGTCCACATCTATCGCGCCGGGAAAGAAAAAGGAGAAAGAACTGCAGGTATCTCTCAAGAAGAGGCTATTGAGGAAAAGGGATTCGAAAGGAAGTTGCAAGATTTTTTCCACGAGAGTGAGATGTGACGTTCCACAAAAAACGCTCGATTTCAAAAAACCACTTTTCGATGGCGGGCTGGAAAAGGTGGCGGTCGGAAAACTAAACTGAGAATCGAGGGCGCGGCAGTGAAGAAGTCCTATCAGACCTATTGGAGGGAAAACCTGAAAAGGTGGCCGGCGTACTGCGGCGCTCAAAGACACGTATTTCTAACGAATGAGAGAAAACTAGAAAAGAGTGGGATCTTTTTTGAGTCAGGAGGAAAAAGGCGGATTCACGCGCCCGAAATCGTAGGAGGGAGACGGGTGAAGCTGACGAAAGGAAAACGGCGTCTCAGCATGCCCGGGTGGGGCGACCCTGATGTCGTCAAAAAAAGCACGGTGCTTCTTTGTTTCGCCCAGGTTTTAAGGGAAAGGGGGGAGAGAGGGAGTGCCGCAAGCCAATGGTGGAAAAAAGAAAAGGAATTTTGCTCAAAGGAAAAACTAAGGGAAAGCTCCTTTAAGGCGGGAATAAAACGTTGCACAAGGTGGGTGAAGCAGATCCAAGGGCTCATAGGCATGAGCCTAAGAGCGTTCATAAACCCATAGGAAGGTCGGTGGTCGGGGGTGAAAAGGGTTGAAGTGAACCAAGAGAGGTAAGTGGAAAATTAGGGGTGTCCGTCATGGGACGGTCAACCCTGAAGGGGATGCGTTTAAGACTAAACAGGTGTTGCCGAAGTGGGTCGGAAATCGAGAAGAACAGGGAACTTCTAAGCACGGTACGCAAGGGAAGTTGGTACGGTAACCGAGTTTCGAGAAGGTTAAAAAGGAGGGGCAGCAAAAAACGGCTCGTTTAGATACTTGCAACGCCCGCGGAGATAAGAAAAGAAGGAAGTATCAAAGTGTCGCTTCGTAAAGGGATGTGCGGGGCTGTGGGGAGAACGACTTTGTCTTCTATCGAAAAGAGGCACTGAAATAAGGCAGGGGGTTAAATTAAAACATCCAACAATCGCTTATTCGCCGCAGGCCTGGAAAGAGTTTGGCTCGAGAACAGAGGGGGGGGGGGTCGAGAATCAGTAAAGCTTCGGTTGGGAAAAGAGATCCCCTTTCCAGAAAAACCCAGTCATCTATTGGACTGTCTGGCAAACAGCATGGGGGGGAAGAATTGTCAAAAATCACGCACCTGCAAGAGAGATGCCTACGGAGGGGGAGTGGCAGTCTTGCTGGAGGTAGAAGAGTCCTGAAGGACAGAGAAGCTTCTTTGATATGAATCCAACCCTGAAGTGACGTCGTGCCATAAACAGGAAAAAGGCGGGCGTAGGCCAAGAGCTCGAAGGGGGGGCACAAAAAAAGGGACACCCAAAGGAAGCAGGGCGTTGGAAAAGGGTAGAAGGCGAGAATAATCTGAGGAAAAATCCTTAGTATCTGAGCAGCGGACGAGGAAAGGGGTTGGCATGGCGGAGAAGCGATGCTCTTTGTTCGGGGCGAAGACAAGGGAAAAGCGGGAGTGAGATTTCCTTCAGACCATGGGGAAACAAAAAATAAGAGAAGGAGAGGTAGTCTGGCTTCAAAAGAGAGAGGGGAATACAGTCTGGGCAGTAACCTCCTATCGGAGAGAGGGGGCCCCTTTTTCATGGGTGCTGAAAAGGCTCGGTGAGTCAGGGGGAAGATTGGGAAGGGACTTCAAAAATCAAATAGTCATTGGGAAGTTGGCAGTCCCATTTCTAGAGTTGCGTGAGAACAAAAAAAACGAATTGAGAAGAACATGGGTGTCTGAATATACTCCAGGTGGTAGAGGGAGGAGAGGAATCCACACAAACAGACCAATCTAAACCCGGTTGAACCGATCAAAAAATTTCCCGATTGAGACGATAGTGGCCAACGCCATAGAGGGGAGAAGTGACGAGAAAATAAAGTGGGGAAATCTTCTGAAGTTCAGGGCCAGCCGGGAAGGAATGCCACAAGCGAGTACGCGGGCCGCCAAAGTAAAAAGGGCGGTACAAGAAGGGGTACCGGAATGGAAAAATGTACTACTTATCGGAAAAAAAAGTGAATTTTTAAAGAGGACGTTCGGAAGTGATTTGAATGCCTTCTTGCAAGATCCGCGAGTAACGGAAAGAAGGGACGCCAAGGGGACCCATTCAGTAGACCGCAGCTCTTCTGGAGCAGAAGAATAACGAAAGAGTTCGGTGTTGGAAAGCTGAGGCGGGAATCGTCGTCAAGATTCTCTTCCAGTTCCCCTCGGAAATCCGCCGACCAGACCCGAACAATAACATGCGAATGGAAAAGATAAAAAAGATTAACCGGATAAAGGCAATGGACAGTGATCTGCGTGAGTACGAGCAGTAGAGCCTCTGCTTTTGACATTGCAAACTTTAACCGGCCCAAGGGACGAGATAGAAGGGGAGAGACTCTCTAGGGGTCCCAAACTCTGTTCAAAAAAAAACATGCCGGAGAGATCGCAGAAATGAGAGTGGCAAAAGAAAAAAAAGAAAAGGCCCGATGTGAGAAAAGGCAGAAATTGCCGTAGTCCCGACTTCAAACCAAAGGCGTCCGTAGAGACGGGTGATGCAAGGAAAAAGAGGAAGACCGGTCAAACTGGCCAAGCATGTTCTTAGAGGAAATAGCACGTTCCTGTTGGAGGATCGTACGCAAAAACTCCCCCACACTATATCAATGCAGTCGAAAAAAGAGGGTAAAAAAGTTCTGCCCGATATCAAAAAAAAGATGAGGAGAGAGAGAAGGAGCCTCACCAGGGTTTTTTTTTTTGGGTATACTCCTGCAATGGGCTGAGTTTTCTCTTACGATCGAGAAAATCAAAGGACCGTGATAAGCGAAGAATCGAAACTTGGACTTGGGGCAGTGAAAAAGGTAGTTGTTACTGCGAAAAGGAAAAGGAGTCGCGAAAGACTCAGTTGGTTGTAGCCAGGGGTTCACGACTCAAGGTTATGAAATTAGACACGGAGAAAATGAAAAACACGGGACCAGCAAAAGCCATGTAGAAGGACAGCCCAAGGGTGAGTGGAGAACCTGTTTTGCCAACGCGCGTAAGAGTACTCTCTATCTACCGGCTGGCAGGAAGGAGAAAAAACTCGAATCTCGAAAAACATCGGCTCCTCTTCGAGAGACGCCCGCGCCGATCACGAAATCCGGTCGAGAAAGGTGGGGAGTCACTAGTCAATATAAATTATCTTCTTCCATTCGTCGGATTTCCTCGTGGAAAAAGGGAGCGGACAGTGACGCGAAGATCTGGGAACCGCACTGAAAAAAGCTTCAGGAGGAGATAAAGGCCAGGGTGGAAGGAGGGGTCTGAAGAGAGAAACTCCTCTATGACTTTACAGAGGAGGAATCTTGAAGAAGGAGAACATCGGGGTCCTCCTCTTCCTCTACATCTAATTTGGGGAAAGCCTTGAAAAGAAACTGGAAATCGTGGAGGGCGTAAAGGGGAGGAAGAGATACGGAAACCGAGAAATCAAGATGTGTCAATAGTTAATCATTATGAAAATGTTCACGCGGCTCAGATTTCCACCTCAGGGAGCCGACGAGTAAGGCATGGATGGCGTGCACTAGCGATCATGGAAAAAAGGTGGTTGCGGAAAAATTCAACAGGTGGGAGAAGGTGGAGGCTGTCCCCTCCAGATCAAGCGCCATAAGCGGATCTAGGGGGAGAATCAGGGGCTCCATGCTGGGAAAGTTGTGGTGGGGTAGCAAGACAACCTGATCGGACGGCTTCCAAACGGAAAGGGAAAGTATTCAGAGAGCGAAGGAGTTAGGGCAAAAAAGCAGATTCCCGTGTAGCAGCAAATCCAAGAAAACCCATTCGCCAGCGTTAGAGGGGGGAGAAACGAAGGGCGGGGGAACATCTTTGGGAAGAACATGTAAGTGCTGACTATCTAGGGATGGAATTAGGAAAAAAAAGACGATGCGACGCATGCTAGGGGACAGAGGAGGGTGCCACGGGGCAAACCCCGCAAGGGAAACTCTTTAACCAATGACCTCTTCCGCAATATAGTATCCCTCCCCGAGTAAGAATGATGAACGGAAAACTCACTGGGGCGACCTTGGGGTGAACGAGGAGAATAAGAGCGAAAAAGGGGGGGCCGATTGTGTCATGGCAGAGACTTCGAGTAAGGTTGTCTTCAGCATATCCAGAACTATGAGCGTCCTTCAGGAATTCGCGAAAAGACAAGCCCTCGAATCACAAAGACAGGTGTATTGCAGGTTCCGATGGAAGTAGACGCGATGAAAAAAGAGGGAACGACCATGACCTCGCGGGCAAGGGCTTGATGAAGGGTTTGGCACTTCCAAAACCAACAGGAAAAATTCAGCGCGAACCACCATGCTCTCTGAAAAAGCGGGACCAGGAAAAAAACAAAAAACAAAAAGGCAAAAAAAAAACAAAAAAAAAAAAGTGCCTGGCGATCATAGAAGTGGGGGTGGAGGTCACGACCGATTGGCTGATTTCAGTTCCGCCTCGATCGAAAGGGAAACAGCGGAGCAAAAACCCCAAACCATCAAAATCGACGAAGCAAATCAACAAGGATCGGGGGCAAAACGCTTTTTGCCAAAAGGAATGCCAAAAGAGAAATAGTAGGATCTTTTTCCCAGGCGAACGCAGACGTGAAAGGAGAAAAAAGAGAAAGTCTAAAAAAAAAAAAAGCTACTTTCGGCGCTGCAAAACACAGATCGGAAGAAAAGGACCGAGGCAAACACGAAGACCAACGCAATACAAATTTCAGTGGTCGGAACATGAGGGAAAAAAAAAAAGCAAGGGGTATCAATACGATCTGGTCCTAAGAAAAAAAAAGAAACTAAGACACCCTCACAAACCCAGGGAAAGCCGGGGTCTTCGTGGGTCACACACACACTATCGCCGAGTGGAGAGAGGGAAAAAGGTGCACTTTTCGATGCCCAGAGGAAAAGAAGGGACGCAAACGAACGCGCGGAAGGGAGGGAAAGGTTCCAAAAGTCGATGAGGAAAAAGAAATCTCCATGGAGACCGAAGGACAACCCCTGTCGAAAAAACCACGACGCCAGTATTTTCGACAGCCGGAGAAAAAGGCAGGGAGGCATTAGAGCTAAGAAAGACGGTCCAGAAGAACATGCTAACATCGAAAGAAGGTTGGTTTAGGGCCAAAGAAACTCACACCCCTCCCGGCAGAAGGGACACAAAAAAGTTCGCGGGACTCTAGTTTTCGCTCGCTCGAGAATGGAAATCCTCGGGACGGTGAAGCAATAAAGGCCACTGGATGCGGCAGTGAAAAAAAGAACAGAAGGCAGAGAGGATTAAACAAAAGCGCGAGGAAAGTTCAGGGGTGCCGACCGAAAAGCCGGAGCCAGCCCGCATCTAAAGGGGTGCTACATGAATTCACACCCGAAACGCGGAAGAGGGGAGGGAACCTTAAAGCAAAAACTGCTATCATCACAAAAACAACCGGAGATTAAAAAAGGAATGGGAGCGCCTTCCGTCAAGGGGAAAGTGACTAGAGAGGGGGGGGGGGACGGTGGACTGGAACCCTCTATTCTAAAACGAGAAAAGGGAGGGAGCAGAAATGGGTTCTGGGTTCAGGGGAACTAACTTATCAGCGCTGCGCATGTAGAGGTGAATAATATAGTCAGAAGGGTTGGAACACCCGAACAGAGAGTAGGTGAGATCCAACGAAAAAAAAGGGTGACATTCCTCGAGATGCCAAACACAAGAAAAAGCGAAGGTAAAATTTTTGTCAGTCCTTACGGACGGGCGGGTGGAGAATTCCAATCAGGCCAAGGGTCGATGTTCGCCAGGGGAAAGGAGGCCACGGAAAAAGCCTCGAACACATGAAGTTTTGCTACCCTATTGTCTAAAAAATCCGAAAGGGGCGGTGGGTTCTCCAAGGGGTGAATGAGTGAGCAGGTAGAGAGGGCCGCAAGCCAAAGGAAAGAAAAAACGAATTCGCCAGTCCTCAAACGCGTAGGCCGCTTCTTGAAAAAGAAATAGGCATAGAAAAATTGAACAAAGGGGGTCCTCTCGGGACCAAGAGGCGCTAGAAGGAAATACTCGAAAGCGTTTGGAACCTGGGGGCTTGACACGGGAAGGAAGGGGGATGGGTTTCGATCATTTGACAATGCCCATATAGTAATGGACGACTTCATTTGGTCGTCACGGCATGGGAGAAAACCTGAAGGGGTAGTGCACGGGGAGATTCAACCCGAGTGGTCAACTGAAGAAAAAGCAAGACTGCAATGAGACGCGCAGAAACCTGTTAAAGCGTTGTCGCGGTCGAGGGGCAGAACGTGAGATTGAAAAATCGCATCCATCGATATCAGGGGAAGTGAATGGGAAAAAAAAAAATATCGCACGTCAAAGGGTGAGGCGTCATCGTCGAAGGGTGAGGGTTCGTGTTATCACATTGTCGCGATCGGGGGTGATTAAACTTAAATCCAGCAAAAATAGTTCGGAACCAAAAAAGGGAAATCGACCAGCTCACGGCCAAACGGGGAGGTACCAGAAGGGGGGGGTCAAAGGAGTTGGGGCGAAGTATGCTGTTGGAATCTGGAAACACTTCAGCACAGACCACAAAAGGGGAATGGAGGGCCCGCAGGTCAAATCGGCCGTCAAAGTTCATCCTAAAAAAGTCACACCCACATCCTGACGCGGGATGGAAGAAAGGGTCAGTTAAACATAAAAACTATGACAAACGGCTTTTATATGCTTAAGAAAACAAGTCATTCTACGGGCGATGGTCCATGAACACATCGGAAAAAATTGGAGATATTGGCCAACAAAAAAAAGCCTTAAAAACCATCAAGACCAAAACGCGGTTGTTACGAAAGGCAAAATCAAAAAACGAGACTGCCTTAGTATCTGACTGAGAGGCCGCGGAACTGAACTCAGTAAGATGATCAGGGGGGGAGTGCGTGAGTCTAAGAACATCGGAGCAGCGAGGGAGGGAACATTTGGGAAAATATCATCCTCTATCTCGCATTCATAGGGGCGGCACCAAATCGTGAAAATAGTAACGTCTAGGCATCCACTCCGAATAAACGTTAGGGAGCCCTGGGGAATGTGTAGTTCTACTCATAGGACCTGTCGTTTAGGAAAGGAATACTGAGGCTCGAGGAATAAGGGAATGGTCCCAACCCCCCCAACCAAAAAAAACAAGGGGGAGCCGGTCTAGGCTGGCGGGGAGCCCAAGCACCGATGGAGGACTAATTATTTTTTCATAAATAGTCCGCAGTAAGAAAAAGGGAGCGCGAGCTTGAAAGGGACAATCAAGCCCAGTCGACACCAAGGAATCAGGACCAAAATTTTCCATTGGGGAAAAGGATACGTGCAAAGACCATCAGAATGAAGTGACGGAGACGGCGTTGAAAAAACTCAAGGGGCCTTTCAGACCATGGAAAGGCCCGTGTCCAACAGCGGGAAGGACGCAAAGGTGTAATAAAATGCCAGTCGGGGTACAGCAGAACGACAAGGTGTATCACATGCGCTAACACAGGTATACGGACTCTGGGGGGTAAAAACGGGAGTCGTTGAGAGGGAGAAGGCTGCAATTATGACATGCGGATGCAAGATCCAAAACGGGGGGGAAGAGTGTCGCAACGATGTCTAAAAGGCCGTTCCCCAGCTCTGGAAGGAGAAACAGAAACTGAATCGTTTCTTTTTAGGGAAATCTTTCGTGGATAGTTCTTCAATTAGACTCGTGCATGCAACGAGAAAAAGCAGAAAGACCAGAAGGGGAAGGGACGCACTTGCCGGAGCTCAACAAACGGAAAGAAGGGGGTCACAGGGACTTGAGAAGGAGACCAAGCGTCTACGATCGACGATTTTGAATTTAAATTCGGTTTAACTGAATTCCCGCTGTCGTGAGAAGGCGAGACGCAAGAGGAAACCAAAACTTTTGCAAATCCCCTACGGGAGCAAGAATAACAATGGATTAACGATTGGCTTCACACTGATAAAATCGTAAAAATAGTTCTACAAGGCGAGATTGGCAGGGAGGCAAAGGTAGGAACAACCAACTGCGGTCCTGGGAGCGGGATGAGCAGAAAACCTGCCGACAACGTCACTACTGGCAGGGGGCAACAGGTTTCGATGATCCGATCCCAAGGGGTCTGGGTTCAGTGGTAAACGCGACAAAAAAGCATTGCCTGAGGAAAAAGAAACTGGGAAAAGGGAACAG
>Ga0179593_1326942_pt1 | contig 14102 bp, 18 predicted proteins | sample CZODoug2_1_08_16_FD_185931 | JGI IMG/M metagenome (GOLD analysis project Ga0179593, IMG submission 185931) | Vadose zone soil fungal communities from Angelo Coast Range Reserve, California, USA - CZODoug2_1_08_16fungal (PacBio error correction) | ecosystem: Environmental > Terrestrial > Soil >...
CGGATGCCCGAACGCCGTTGGCGAAAGAAGGAGGAGGGCGATGGAGGAAACCCGAAATCGCGCGGAAGGCGGTACTGAACAGCGAGACACGAATGAGTGGGGGGGGGGGGTCTACCACAAAGAACAGATCAAGGAACGCGTTTCCCGTGGCGTCGCAGAGAAAGAAAAAAACTCGAGGAAGGAAAAGAAGACCAATCGTAGACTTATATCGGGGGGGCCGCAACGAGCCGAAGATGGCGTGGGGAGAGTGAGAAGAAGTGAAGGACAAATTTTCCGCTAGACCCGGAGGTGTGGACGTGCCGTCGATCCAGTGCCAAAATGAAAATCTGGTTTCGTGCATCAAAAATGGGACCTTGAGACATTGGAGAAAAGGAAAAGAGCCAACAAGACAGGACGCGGAGCCAGTGCAATAATAGCAAATCAGCGAAGAAAAGGGGGAGTGGCGATAAAAGCCACAAGGGGTTCTGTCGGCAGCCGAAGAAAATCAAACCCGGCCACTGGCGCAGGGAAAAAAGAGGGGAACTCTGAAAAAGGGTCGTGAGGGCGTAGACTTCGGGACAGTCATAAGTTAAAACAGTCGAAAAGGGGGCCGGCGGGATAGCATGCCTGCAGGGCACGCTCCCGCGGTTTACATCCCGAAAAAAGTCACACCGGACACTCGTTGTGGAAATTCGTCGGGTGGGGGGGTCCTCGTGCAGACGGGGGGACCCAAAGGGGCAGAGGCACTTGAAGCGGAAAGGGGTCGGAAACCGCCGGTCAATAAGCACCACAAGACTTACCAGGAGCCCGTAAATTGGGGGACCGCAGCACAATTGGGGCGGGGGATTTGACTTGTTTCGCGGGTGTGTGTCGCGCAGTCGACCTGTCCCAAAAAGAAGGGTGCGTAGGGATCCTTCAAGCGCAAGCACGTTGGACCTTGCTCACCAATTTGACGTGGCGCAAAGAAAAAGGTCCGCGACAAAGATGAGGATAAAGGGGAACATTTTCCAGCAACCAAAAACACCCGGCAGATCTACCACGGGACCGTCGAAAGCAGGAGGCTGAAAAAGGAGAAAGACACAACAAGTCAAAAGGGGATGGAGAGAGGAAGAACGTTGGACGCGAGGGTAATAAAGAAGTCGGAGAGATGACCCGAAACACGTACACGCCCCGTGACCACGAGGCAACTTATACTCCACTGAGAGCGCGGGGGATGAAAAATCAAGAAAAAACAGGGAACTAAATGCCAGAATCCCGTAAGTACGGGCGGGAGTTACAAGGAAGTCAAGACTAGCAAAGCGTCAGGGGGCCAATTTAAATTCAAATTAACTCCACCGGACAGAGTCAATGACGCAAGGGAAGTCAAAAACACCAAACGTGGTGGGCTACGACGTGGACGGCGGGGATAAAAAAGCGGCTCGAAGGAAAGGTCGGGATGGAAAACGAAAGATGTAGAATCAAAGAATCAATTCTATCGGCTAAGATAACAAGCGAATACGAACATCAAGGCGGGGACAGAGAGATGACGATCAAAAAAGCGGCGGGACGAAAAAAACAGGGTCAGGGGGGAAGTCCTGACGAGGAATGCCGAAACAAACGCCATGACTCCACAGACTGTAAGCAGATTTCGGTGTCAGTAGGAAAATGGGGGACCTGCAAGAATAGCCCACCCACCGTGGCATCAGGCCCACCAGTTGGAGAGCGGCAAGTGCAGGTAATTACCAAGAAAAGGGAAAAGGGCGAAAAAAAAATGGGTTTTCCTGTTCAGCCAGGAGTGGGGGAGGAAAGAAAATAAAAAAGGCCGGCAACCGTTCATGGGCCGGGAGGATTTGGAGTGAAGTTTGCAGGGGAGGGTAAGGAGTTGGCTATTGTCTTGAAAAGAAAAACGGAAAATTCGGTCAGAAAAAGAAAGGAAACGCAGGGGGACCAGAAAAACATCCATCCAAGAGGACTGCATGATCACCAGGAGAAGAGTGAAACGAGGCGACCCCAAGCAAGAAGAACAAGGAACAAAAATACAAGAGTCTCAACAGGAGAAAAAGAGGGGGAAAAAAAACTCATGAGACGAGGAAAGAACTCGTACCAACCGAAAAGATTCATCCGGGAGAGGGAGGAGGAAGTAAGGGTCTGTCTCAAGGCAAAAAACACACCGTCAACATAGCCGCAACAAAAGCACGGACCAACCAAACTGAGGAGAAACAACTCAGAAAAGGTGCCACTCCTAAAATCAATCGATCAGAAAAGGGACCAAAAAACGTCGAAAATCACGCTTCGGGCACTGTGGGGAGCGAAAAAGCGCAAAATCCTAATCTGGACGCGCGAGCTGACCTCTGCCGGAAAAGATTCCGACCTGGAATCGGGGAACGGATTCAACAAATCGACAACGGTCCGTAAAAAGCAACGCTAAAGGAAAAAAAAGGTAAAAATAATTTGTTAAAGGGGGGTAAAAGGGGGGAAAAACACAAATGCTGCTGAGGCTACTTAGGAGCTTCCCAAAGATAGGGGGGGGAGACAGTGAACGTCAAGGAAATAATGGGAGGGAGACAACAAGAAAGAAAAATGGAGGGTCAATAACAGGTAGGGCCCGGACACAATCCAGGGAAAGGCAGATCTAGAGGCGAAATTAAATTATGCCGTATAGGCAGCCTAAAAGGCAAAAAGTCTAAAAATGGAAGGGTTCAACGTCAGGCAAAGGGCTGGAAGGCAAAGAAAAAGGAAGCTCTACTAAAAAAAAAGAGGAAGAGAAAGAGATAACGTGGTCACTTTACCCGAAGACGGGGGCGAAGAAAAAGAGAACATGAGAGAGAAGGTCGAGGGGGGGGGAGGGGCCCTAAGCTAGGCATAAAAAAGAACAGGAAAAGACGACGAGCTGCGAGACCGTTATTGGGGTTACCGGAACTCCGTTAGGAAAATAAAAAAAAAGGAGGGATGGGGGGGTTGGCCCGCAAAGGAGTGCAATGGCCTTTCAAACCTTCGAGAGCGGGGTACCTACGTAAGGACCGCAGGGGGACGGGTGGATACCCTTGACAACAGAAAATGATCCGGAGTAACAGTAAATCGAAAAAAAGCGTGTACGGGCCCCTGGGGGGAGGAATAAAGGAAGACTTACATAAAAAGTCAAAGGTCAGGCACTTGCCAGTGAAAGAAAAGCGCCCCAGCGCCGGTAATATACGGGAGGGGGTACGCACAGGTGGAAGAACACAGTGACAAAAAATCGTGATGTCGAAGGTAACTTAAGGATGAGCAGCGCTGATCAAAGGAGGACAATGGGATTGTGGGGAAACCATCTGTGACGGGAAAAGGGGTTGCAGTGGAAAAGGGGCCCGGAAATGCAGTGAACAAGTTGGTAATTACAGACGAAGCCGGATACAGGTGGTAGAGAAAAAAAAAGCGAAAATACGTATAAAAGCGCGGGGGGTTTCGGAGTTAAAAAAAAGGGGGAGCAAGATGTAGTGGGACGTGGAAGTGAGGGAAGAAAAGGGGGGGGTCAAACGGATGAATTAAAGCATCCCATTGGGACAGAAAGAAAGAAGACGTTTGGACAGGGTCAAGCCCGTAGTCCAGTGGAGGTCTCGAAGAAATTTTAAGTACTTGGCTGCAAGTTCGGACCGAGGCGGCCGCTAACAGGAAGGGAAGGTCACATCGAAGGAAACTTGGCATTCTGGGGTGGAGCAGGGTCGTGAACGCACAAAGAAGGGAACCCATACGTGGAAAACCCTTCCCAACGGTTGGTGCTGGACGCCATTAACGGGACGGAAATTCCAAAACGGGGACGCAGTACCAAGTACCTGAGCGTGGGCTCTTGGCCAAAGGAGAAGAGTGAAGTCACCAAGGGAAAGGGGAGACACAGGGAGCTGTGCGGAAGGGACGAGTAACAGACCAGGAAGCCAAAAAAACGCCTAGGAGGGATGAGCGGAAGAGGACCACGCCGGAGCGTCGGCTGGGTGAGAGAGTAGAAGGTGAACACGAAGAGTGGTGAAAGAAAATCGGTCCAAGCTGTACGGTTCATTCGAGCAGAACAAAGGCCGGATAAAAGTTGGGGCCGGGGGACCGAGCCGTCCGGGAAAAAACTTCGGTGAAAAAAGGGGAAGGGGGGTGAACTTTTAAAAAGCCAGAGAGCGAAAGGAGGTAAAAACAACTCACGAAGGACTTCAGGCCGTGACAGCATGGAGGAATTAAGCAGAAAAAAATCAGAACCTTGGAGGGAGACGGAAACCTCACTGGAGCGAGGGCGCAGAAGTCGCATCTCCAACTGGGGAGGGGACAACGTAAGAAGCAATAAGAAGCATCCATGGTGGGTGAAGGAAAGTTTTGAAGAGCCTGAAAATTTGTCTCCAATTTTACCGTGTCGCACTGAGTAGGGAAAAGTTCGACCGCCGAATTGGGGGGCGATCGACCAAACTGGTAGGTCAGAGACTGAAAATTTAAAAATAAATATGAGGCGGCAATGATCCTGGAAACGCACAAAGGTCGTTTCACAGGAATGGAAGAAAAACGAACCAAGCATACACAGAAACTGCAAAGTCAACAAAAGCTTACAAAATGGACTCGAAGTTTTGGGGGGGGCTTATAGGAAAAAAAGGCAATGGGGAAGAAAAAGGACGATACCCCTTGGTAAATATGCACGAGACCCAACAGAAATCGACCGAGGGTTTGTGAATTTAGGGGGGGGGGCCTACGGCTAATGAAAACGGTCAGAAAAAAGGGCGGCAAAAAACTGAACTATTAAAACTGAAGGAAAAAACAGACAGAACGAAGCTCCTGTGGCCAGGAGGCGTTTCCCATCACCGGTGTTTGTAACTTATTAAACGGGAAAGAAAACTTGGGGATTCCATCGAAAAAATGAGCGCTGGGGGCGTCTGATTGGCGAAAAAAGTCAGACGTATTCGGTGAGAACTGTCATGATAAACTCAAGGACAAAAAAGAAAAAAAGAGCGGGGTCCCCACAAAAGGAGGACAAAGTCAAAAAAAAAATCGTCTCGAAGGGGAAATCAAACTTGCCTGACTCAAAAGCCCAACTCCTCCGAGCGCTCCTTTAGCACCTGAGACTATTGGGGGCTTCGAGTCAAAAACAGGTAGGAGTCAACGAAAAAAGGAAAACGAGGTGACCTCAGGTTTCGGTGGTCAACACCACACACCGGAGGTTCTCGATGGGGGTTAACGTAAGACAAATCAGAGCCGATTAAAAAAAGCCTCAACGGACCCGACACCTTCGCCGCAAACTGGACCTCTCAACAAACTGAGGAAAAAGAGAGAGATCGTCCAAAAGGAAATGGTCCACGGTAGAAGATGCGAGCAGCCAGAGATCACCGCGAAGGAGACGTTCGCGGGGGAACACAAGGAAGGGGGGTGGTGGAGTACTACCAGTAAACAGAAGCAGCGGGACCAGCTCTCAGAACCCACACGGTCTCCGATGAGGAAAAAAGCGTCTTGCTCGGGTTGAAGCAAACGAATATGGGTCCACGTAGGGGAGTAACAAGGGAGGGGACAAAGGGCAGTAATCGCCGAATTGAAACCAGGCACTTCGATAAGGGGCCGCTGATACTGTGTGCAGGGCGGGCGATGGAGGACAGAATAAAAAGTCGAACGAAGACGAGGGGAGCGGGAGCATTGGGGAAAAAGCAAAAAGAAAAACAGACGAAAGACGCAGGTTGGCGCCGGCCGCAAAAAATCAACCCCGCGCCCTGAGCAGGAAAACGCCTCAGCAATGAGGGAAGGGATAGCGTGGCTGAGGAGGGAAGTGAATAAATGGGACGCGATGCGACACCCCGGGCGGTCTCGAGCCGGTCTTTTCCAAAGGTTTAAAACATCACACCAAACGGGTTTTCGATTGAAAAACTTGGGGGAAAAAAGTCGAACGGGAAAGACGACTGCGAATGAGAAACCGGTGGCTGCCAACTTGTCATATAATAAAAAAGAGTGAAAAGATACTTTGGGACCGAGAGTTTGGCTGGGCGGGTGGAGGGGGTGGGAAAAGTCTGATTAAAATAGGTTCGGGGGACAGGAATAAGAAAGGAAGAGGTTTTCTGCAAAACTTGGCAACTCCGTGAAGAAAGACATCAGAGCAAAAAACCCAAGATGAGGGAAAGGAAAGTGGAACTAACCACCCCCTCAAGCGGTAACGTCAGGTCGAAAAAAAGTAAGAGCCGGGAGACAAAATTCGCAAACAAACGCAACAATTGGATGCGGCGTGAGTCTTCATGAAACAAATCAGAAAGAGTGCAAAGGAAGGGAAACCTTAAAAAAACCGAGGCAAGCTGGAAACGGCGAAACAGACACGGTAGGCGCGAAGGGGGGAGTGAAAGATCAGACCAGGATTCTCAAAAAAACGCCACGTAGGAGGGGCTTTCGATCCAATCGAACGGGTAATTTAAAATCGGAAGACCTCACTACAGCTGCTCTAACATACGGCGAGCCACAAAACGGGGGGGTCTAGACGAAAAGCTACGCGACAGAAGTCGAAAGGGAAAAAAGAGAGGTCGAAAAAACTAAAATGCAATTCATTGAACAAAAAACCGACGATGTGATAATCAATCAAAAGAGACGGCACGACTTTCATTGGTCAATACTTCAACCCATGGAACAAATGAATATCGGTCCGCCCGTGAATTCAAGGAGCCGACCGCAACCAGCAACCAGTTGGGAGACTGAAAGGGTAAAAAGAAACGGTGAATTAAAAGGTTATGAAAAACGCCAAAGGGCAAAAAAAGGGGGGAGGTACGACCCTGGAAAACACCGGGCATAAAACTGCGGATGGGTGCGCAAACGGGTTTCAGGACTTCTAGAATTCTTAACCAGAGATGTAGGGGTGCGGATAAGAAAGGGACGGTTTCAGTAAAAATAATAACTACTCAGAACCCATGGAAGCGCTGGGGGAACAAAGATACCACCCAACGAACTCAACACAACAAAGCCAACGGGATATCAACTGCTAAAGACAACACGCAAATACGAAGCACTCATACAAAGGAAAAGATTCTAGGAAAAACCGAATTGATGCCCATGGGACACCGGGAACAAAAGAAAGGTACCGGCCCACCAGCCATCAAAAAAGACATTAACAGGTTCAACTCTCGTTAGACTCCTCACTGGCCAAAACGCAGCGTCGGGGCACGTTTGGCAAAAAGGTCAATATGGCGTCAACTTAGTAGACTGGAGCGAGAAACGAAGGAGAGGCTGCCGGAAAAAAGCAAAGGATGATTCACGCCCGCACTGGAAAAATCAAAGTAGACGCTCAGCTGGCTAGGACTCGAAATTTGTAGCACACAGGCATCAGGGGGTCCACTACGTCGAGCGAAAAAAAAGGGAAACATGCGAAGTGAAGGAAAAGGAGGCCATCAAGGCGGCGCAGACAGAACGGACGAGGTAAAAAAGACGGCTTTTACAGGAAACACCAATCCGTATCAAACGATCTAAAAATCGAGGGTAGGTTGGACGAATCGGCCGCGAATTAAAGGGGGTGCAGAGGCAAGAGAGTGCTGAGGAAAAGAAGGGGAAGGTCACACCGTTATCGATCCACCACGGGAGGGAAGAAGATTGGCAGTGACACAAGCTGGGGGCTAAAGGGGTTCAAAAAAATGGGAAAAAAAAATCCTGTGTAACTCAGGGCATCTACATACTGCTGAAACCGGAAAAGGGAGACGGATGGGCGGAGAAGGAAAGAGGGAAAGATCGTCAAATTCTGATTGTGCGAACAAAGCATTCGTTGAAGGGAGAGAGGTTTTAAGAGCGCTCAACGAAAGATTAACGGTGGCTACACTTCAAAGAGCCGTAAATAGATGGCATAGCAGTGACGGAAAAGTTGGAAGAGCAAGAAGCGTCATATGGAAGGGGTCAAGGCATCAATGCATCGCCGCGCGTAAGTACGGATGGGGGAACCATATTGGGCGCGGAAACACCCACAAAGAAGTGAGATGGTCGGCGCTGACCGAGCGCTTCATGGAGGACAAAAAAATGGAGTTGGAGAGAAAACAGCAGTCGGTGGAACGAAAGGTTTGCGGACCTGGGAATGATTGCAAAATAAGGGTAATCAAGGACAGAACCGCGCCAAAATCATTTAAAACGGGGTTAGAAGAGAGAAAGACAGTCATAAAATGTGTCCGAGTTCGACAAGGGATGTATTGGGTGCTGATAAGAAAAAGGGCGTGGGGGGAGGGGTCGCGTAAAAGAGGTTGGGTTAAAAAAAGCCGACGTGTGAATGATTGTAAAAAAAGGAACTGAGAAAAAAAAGAACAAGGGTTACCGTTGGGAGGGAAAAGGGAGAGGGACAGAATGAAAAAAAGTTGCCATCACAACGAAGTACTTGCCTTCTTGGGGGAAAAAGAGTGTGGCGGTACCGCACCAAACCAGGAAAATAAGGGGGGGTGCGTTCGCATTAAATGGTAACGGACCACGTTTTGGAGAAGGAGACAAAAAGTGGCTGAAGACGGGTGGGGAAGGACTAACCGAAAAAGATTACCAGGGATGGGAGCCAGGCCGTTGTAAAGGAAAAAGACTGCCAGAAAGTCATCGTCCAAAGCTCTAGCTCTTCCACCGACGAGGTATTGAAGTGTGTATCGTCAAAAAGTTACAAGGTGAAAAGAAAAAAAACAGACGTAACAATAAAATTAAAAACGGCGTGCGCTGCCGGCGCAAAAGTCGTAACGTGGGGGAATGGAAGCAAATTCAGACACCATTCGGTGAGAAATGGGAATTTGCCCACGACGTTCATCAAACAAGGCGTTTACCGAAGCAAACGAACGTAGGTGGAACAAAAGGGGGTTCTTAAAAAATGCAAAACCGACAGGGTGGCTGTCATAGGAAAAGGACTAGAAGCGGCACTGCCATTAGAGCGTCACGACTGCGAGCACGTCAAAAAGAAGACGACCAAAAAAGGTTAAGGTTGGGAAACGATGACTTCTTGACCGTGTAGACCAGAGTAGGTGGGTGGCCTCAAAGACCGATGAGGGCAAAAAATCCGAAAAGGGCAGTCATTGGAACTGAAACGTGGGGGCGAAAGGCGCTGCGACCGAGATCCGGACGGTGTGGTGGCAAGGTAAACTGAAACCCAGCAAAGAAATAATGAAATGGAAAAAAGGCACAGATCTGGGGGTAAGGATGACATACCAACGGTATCCGCGAAAGAGCCAGTTGGGTGAGTAGAAGAGAAAATACGCAATCGGGGAAAAACACGATGGGGGGGGAAATTTTTCTGGGGTAATACGGACGAGGGAGCGCGAGCGGAAAAGTCGGGGTAAATGCAGGACACAAACTTACTTGCCGAAAAACGCATAATTTACTCAATTGGGACCAAAAAAAGGAAAAAGTGGTGTGGTCGTTTCGCTAAGGAAGGAAAAATGGGTGGACGAGGGGAGGGGTCGGAACACTTTGCGGCGTAACGGGCATCCAGAAAGATCGTAGTGACTTTGGACAGGAAGGGGGAAAGAAAAAAAAAAAACCTAAAAAATCAGCTTGGCCTATGTCGGAACACGGCAAGTGTACGAAGAACGACGGCAAAGCAGACTGAAAAAACGCATCCATCACAACAGGCTTCGGCAAAAGCGGAAGGAAAGCGTTCTACATCATAAGGAAAAAGTCTAAAATGAAGCCAGGGAGCGTTTAACTGTACAAAGAGTGAAGTCGCAAACCAACACATTCGTGTTCTCGGGAAAAAATCGCAAGGAAAGGGCCTGCTCGCCAGCGCCCCTCGACTACCCGACAAATGCGCGCTACATCGAAAAACAAAATAGAGGGATGGGATTCGGGGGACCTGAGCACGTCCAAGGCTGAGGCTATGGAGAAAGCATATCGCGCGGGAGGGCTGATTGGAGGAATAAACGAATGGGGGGGTGTGAACCGAAAAATCACGATAAGTCACCCTTGAACAAAAGGTTAAGCAGAGACTTAACAAGGGTCCAAGGACGAAAAAATCTTCTGGCATCGGTTTGCCCGAAAGTAGGGGGATGAGTCCGAAGGAATGTCATTTCACGAATAAATCCGCGGGGTGACTGGCACAGTCCAGGAGCTGAATCTTTTTTTCGGGCAAAAATGGGACCGACAATTCAGGAAAGGAAAAACAAAAAGGGCATGAGCAGGTCAAGCGCAAAAGAAAGGAAGAAGCGTTCGATCAAGAAACCAGGTGGGTTTACTCCGAGCGAAAATACAATCACACAAACCCCACGACAAGGCAGGAAAAACTAAAAGGGTATAGGGGGGGGGCTGCTAGGAAAGTGAAATAGTTGTCAGAACTCGTCTCGCCAAACCCTGAAAAAAGAGTACACAACAAAAAAAAAAACAAACAGTTTTTTCGAAAGGGGGAATGTGGGTGTCCTCGGCATACTACCCAAAGGGAAGGAAAAGAGAGTAAAGGGCATGGCAGCGCATGTGGATATGAAAAGTGACAGCCTAGTAAGCTTTGAAGCCTTTGTCGCTTGTTGGACGGGGTGGGGGGCAAATCGGCCTTTCCCAGGTCGTAAAGGCAGGAAAGGCGAAGCAGAAAAAAAGCTGAAAGGCGCCAGAAAGCCAAAAGTCGAAGCAAAGAAAAGTCGAAGCGACAGATCACCAACGACAATCAGGCTTCTACACAGAAAACCGCAAAAAGGAAAAAGAAACCACCGTCAAATGGGGGATGCGAGCTAGGCCGTTGAAGAAGGGGAAAAAGAGGGAAAAACCTTACGAAAAGTGACGTCCAAAGGCCGATTCCCAGAGTAGGAACGGAGACAGCCAAGGGGGATGGGACGCAGCAAAACCATTAGAGCCAAAAAAAATATAATGAATTGAGTTAACAGCAGGTGAAAGAATTGGCATTTCAAAAAAAAATCAACCAAGGCAGGCATTTCGAAAAAAGAAAATCAAACTACACGGGCGAGTGTCAAACCTCAGGAAAAGATTGGAAACTAGTCGAGCCACGCATAAAATTCTCGGCTGACAACAGAGGAACCCCGGCGGGAGGAAAAGGTTAGCAAACATCTGGCGGGAAGAGAAATTCAGTCAGAACTTCACGCAAAAGAGACAGGGGACGCCCCAATCTTTCGGGTCGCCGCTGCCTTCAAAGGTAAACAAAAAGAGAATTTGGACGCCGGGGAAAACCCTCAAATTGGGCGACGCCTTGGGTCTAGCCGATGGGGGGACCCCTACCAAAAACCACGTGTTTGACCCGGGAGGCTCTCAAGTAAAGGGAAAACAGTGATTTCTAGGGAGCGGTCAAAAAATGTCGCGATATCCGAAGGGACAATCATAACAAATGAGGGAAGGGAAGCGCTGTTGAACACAACACCACGCCCGGATTAACCCGAAGCCAAAATACATCGTCACCCGTAAAAGAGGGGAAACAAGAGATACGATTTAACGTCTCATAAAAAAAGAAGATTCGAATCGGAACAGGGGTACGTTCGGGTCGACAAAATGCAAAAAGGGAAACCTGTCAAAAAAACCAGGGTTCTCACCAAACGCGTCCGCGCAGACAAAATTTCAACTCCTCGTTTGAAGCACCTCAAAGAAAGCAAACGACCAAGTCGATCAGTATGGGGGGGACACAAAGAGTCAACTATCGGCGGTACGGCGCTGCCGCGAAGATCTCCGCCAGGACGAAAAGGTCTTCACGGCGTCAAAGAGAGAAGGCGAAAGGACAATCAGGCGGCCAATCGAAATACAAACAAATTTGGACCTTAAGGGAGAAACTTCAAATCGGCTACTTAAGAGGACTCAAAGTCAGATCTATAAATCAGTGCACACGAAACCGGTCGGCCCAACAGGAACAGACGGAAGATGGTTCAAGAGACGAGAGGGAGAAATCTCAGGTAAACCTTTATCGAACGATCACCAATCAACTGCTCCAAAAACTGGGAATAAACAAGAAGAGGACCAAGGGAGTAAAAAAAGAAAACTTCGAGTCTTCGCCAGGGTGGGGAAGTCACACAAGTCACCGCACAAAAAGGAATGGAAAGAAGAAGGGGGGGTCGTGGCGCAAAATCCTGTGCGAAGAGACATGGGGAAAAATCGCGAGGGGTAGGCCAAAAGTAAAGGCATACGGGCCGACAGCGCGATACGCGATAAAAGGGGGTTTTGAACGAACAAAAGTGCTGGAAGCATCGGAGTGGGGTTGGCGCCAACCAAATGGGGGCAAACCTGGTCAGCGAGTTTGACAGGAAAGGCGAAGGTTCAAGGAAAAGAATGAAGGTGTGGCGACCCGGTACAGGGCAGAGAAAAGAGTAACCGTAAGGACAGCCATAAGGGGGCCGTTGTCGATATGCGAACGTTTCAGAAGTCAAAAAATCAACTCGTGGTCCAAAGATCAGCGCAGAAACGGAATAGTTGACGAGAAAGGGTACGCTGGAAAACAAGGCGAATCGGGAGGGAGACGACCGGTGAAACGGTCATAAACGAAAAGGGGGGGGGGGGAGCGAAAAAGTCTTGTGGGTACGTTCAAGTTGTAAAAAGCTATGGAAATGCAAGGGGTGTGAAGGGAACTAAGTGTAACAACACGTGAATCTTGGGAGGTGGTAAGATCACGAAACTCCAAAAAAATTGGTGTCATTGCTCGCGATTGAGAGTTTCGGTGTTACTTGGAACCAGTTGTCGTGGGGAGGGCTCGTTACGCGAGAAAAGGGGCTCAAAGGAACGACTTTGAATGATGTGGGAAAACCATGGAAGGAAAAGACAGGGGTGCTGGCTGAATAAAATGTTCCCGAGAAGATAAGGAAAGAATTACGCATCCAGCTAAGAACGAAGGGGAAAGGCGGACCACCGTAAAAAAGCGTGGGGCGCGATAATTTCAGGGGATGCGACTACGCCGTTCCAAATTGGACAGTGAGGGCTGCTAAGGGAGCGGCAAAGACCAGTTGGGCAAAAAACTGTTATATTACGAGAAGCCTACAAAGGAAAGGGAAGCCGCTCGTGTGGTTATGACCTGAGAGGCCACCGCCGATCAGCGGGAAAGAGGGATGTAAAAAAGAGTTGAAATAGTGGGAAAAAATAGGGGTCGTGTCCAGAGGAAGGCCAAAACGAGCGGGACGGGGAACTAACCAAGGCCGGGGAGTGCAGAAAGGGTGGGGGAAACGCCCGTTCTGAAAAACCGGTGATTAAGTTATTGGCCAACGAGCTTTAAACCGTTTGAACAAAAATAGTTCCGGCCGGAAAGATCATGGGTAAAAAGAAAATGCTCTGTGCCGCTGCAAGAAAGGTAGGGGGAAACAAAATCCTGAAGAAAAACTGTCAAGAGGGAGACGTCACGGGTAGTAAGGAGCCTAATCACGACGAAAAATACGATCCAGGGGGGAAGGTTTTCAGAATTTTTTGATCACAGGAAAGTTGGAAAGGCGGGCCGAGGGAGTGTGAGGAAATGGGGGAAAGAGCCGAAATGGGTGGTCGGAGGAAACAAACGGGGATCATTTAGGGAAGGTGAAAAAATGAGGCAAACTGACGAAAAAGTTGTGGAGGTCCGAAGGGTAACAAACCGCTAAAAAAACAATGACCAGCAAAATGGCAAACCGGACAACAAAGCGTAAAGTCTAAGGGAATCACTCCGTGGTGATTATATACACGACAGACCAGTCAAGCGAGGAATCTTCAACTGGGGGGAAGTCACCCCAAAAGAACGAGAAAAAAAGGATTTTTCGGGATGCACTCGTGGCGCGGAAAAGAAGCAGGCGACCCGCCAGAGGGATCAAAGAAAGGGATTCCACACAGACAAAAGGTGTCAAGAGTAATGAGGGCGTTTCACGCGACATTGAAGGTTTGAGAGGAAGATTAGGGGGGGCGATGAAAAAACCTTGTCTCGGATCGCAACGCCAAAACTCTGAGTATGAACTGCTTCCATCAGGTCAAGGGAGAAGTTACGGTCGGAAAGATCTCAAGGCAATAGAAGGCACAAAAAGAAAGAGTGCCAACTGATCGAAGACAGGACCACAACCCGTCATCCAAATGGGCAAGCGTCAAGCAACGCAGAGAACAAAGTCGTAGATCCAACAAAGAACGATTGGTAGTCGCGTCATAGAGAAAGAGGAGCCTCCGAACAATGGGGGGGGAACTGAAGGGACTCAAACAACATTCTGTAAGAGGGGAGAATCGAAAAAAAACGTCAGCGGACCGATTATGGACTAAGCAAAGAGACTCCCCGAACAGTGCCTACAACTTCGACGGGCATC
>Ga0179593_1598669_pt1 | contig 14102 bp, 10 predicted proteins | sample CZODoug2_1_08_16_FD_185931 | JGI IMG/M metagenome (GOLD analysis project Ga0179593, IMG submission 185931) | Vadose zone soil fungal communities from Angelo Coast Range Reserve, California, USA - CZODoug2_1_08_16fungal (PacBio error correction) | ecosystem: Environmental > Terrestrial > Soil >...
AAAAGGGAGGTGGGGAGGCAGCAATTTCGGAAAATAGCAGCAACTGGAAAGTTTCAAGGTGGGAAAAACGCCGGTTCAAAGATTCGGGGGGGGAGGGAAAACTCAAAAAAAAAAAAAAAAAAAAAAAAAAAAAAAAAAAAAAAAAAAGGGGCCGAGCACCGGAGGGCGGGATTCTAACCGACAGGGCGGGAAACGGCAGGATTCGTTGTTCATCCAGGACTGACGCGGAGAGGTGCGAGCAGAGGAAAGGAAAGTAATGCGGATCGACGTACCAAAGGGATATGACCTAATCGTGCAGGGGAGTTGGGAAGGTCGGGGTCTTGGGAAATCTCGGAGCGACACCTTTCCGGACTTAGCGGTTCAGTTGGAAGGGGGAAAAGGGCACGGTCAGCGGCATGGTGGTGTAGAGGAACGACAAACTGCATGAAGGGCAAGAAGAAAGCTCCCTCATGTGAGGGGGGAAAACCATCATATTCGGGTTATGTAGTACAAGAGTTCCATTCTTAAATGGTCCGCGGGATTAGTGTGGAAGCTCGAATGATTAGGAACCGGGCGGAGAAGGTGACGACGAGAACTTATCGAGCCGGTCGAAGTGAGAGAAGGAAAGGTAAAGAACGCGGCCAGAACGCTTGTCATTAAACCTCTCCACAGGGGGATTTGCACACGTCAGTCCAACGGTGGAAAGAGCAAGCGGGGTGAGCTCTTGTAAGCAGCTGTAGAAAAGTCGCTGGAAGGGCCGCGGAGTCGGAGAGGGGGGAAAAGAATATGCTCTGCCTCTAATAGAGGCGGCGTCAGTTATGTCGTTGATAAAAAAGAAAAAAAGGGGGGATCGACTGAAAGCAGCAACTGCGAAGAGCCCATCTCCTTGACGGATTCTGAAGGTAAGAAGGGAGGGAGAAAGAAAAAAATTCAATATCCCTCTATGGGTCTTGGCTAAAAGGAACAAAGGGGAAAATATCAATGAAAGATAGGAACTAGAAAAGAAGGAGTTTGGAAGAGGCCACGGGGAAACTGGTCGGAAAATCGGAGGGACTTTAATTCAAAGACCCGGGAATATCAAATATGGGGGGAAAAAGGTTTCGTGTAAGGGAAGAAGGTTGACTAATGCGAGCCGGGGTCTAAAAAATACTGCAGTCTTGTGGGACATGAGCAAACATACACCCTATTCTGGGGAAGTCCCTGAAGAAGGGGAAGGAACGCCTATTCGACCCAAAATTATATGGCATCTCCGGTTCAAATGGCTTGAGGGGAAAAAGCGAGGGGGTGATTCCGAGCCGGAATTCTCCAGTTCAGGAGGGTATTCCTGTCCCCTAAGTTTGGGATAAAACGGCAATTTAGGGGAGCGCTCCGGGAACGGGCTTCGAGGAGTTGCTTAAAAAGAAGGGGGTCCGTCCTTGACAGCACCTGCGACCCAACGATGGAGGGGGTCGATCCTACCGGAGGTAGAGGAATTCGGGTCAAGAAGCACAGGAGAAAAAACTCAATGAGGGGGAAATTGGAAGAGCGCGCGAAGTGGTCCACTGACTTGCGGAGGATGAACAACAGAAAGGGATCTCGGCGCGGAGATCGGGGCGGAACGCTGAGGCATTATGGGGGGAGGGGGAAATCGGCGAAGACTATATGGTTTGTCTGAGATAAGGACTGGCAACAAAGAAAGAAAGCGATTCCATGCTTTAAAGTCAGTCCTTGTAGGGTGGAAAAAGGCAAATCAGGGAGGACCCTGCCTCGGGAAAGGTTTGTGCCAAAGGTTACAAATTCTATTAGTGTGGGTGGAGACTCTAGGAGCAAGTATAGACCGAACCTATAGTCCTAGAGAGGCTTGTCTGTAAAACAAAAGAACTCCCACTAAGAAGGCGAAACTGTAAAGCAAAACAGGGCATACGCTCAGATCCACTCAATCGGGGAGCTCGAGACACAACAACAACTATTGAGGAGATTTCCTCAGAAGAGGAGGGAGAGAGGAGATGTGCGAAAAGCCCTGAGAGATGTGTCAATCCTGAGCTCTCGCCGAAAGAAGGGAGAGAACTACGGCGGGAGAAAACTTGGGTGCGACTTATCTTATCAAGACCAAAGCGGGGGGAAACTCCTTTGTGGACAAAAAAAAATGGGAACTCAGAGAAGGGAAGAGATTGTAAACCAGGAGGGAGGTCAGTTTCGGGGAGAACTCAATCATTTAAAAGAGAAAAGCTGTATGGTGGAAGGAAGTAAAGAGTGTCAGCAAAACAGCAATAACTTTCTAGAATGATGAGATTAACTGCGACGGCCCCAAACCACCACAGCGTCCTCGGAAGGTGAAGGAAGGGGGGAAAGAGATCAACAGGAAATCAGCAATGGTTGACCAATGAACTTTGCCGCGAGCCGGTCAAAAGTGAGTAGGGAGGGGAATATGGCTCATCATCGATGTCGGAAACTCAGCGTCCAAGCTCCATCGGCTAAAAAAAATCCGGAGGGGGGGAGGGGAAATCAATATTGCAGCGTGGAAGGCGACTAATGTGACCAACCGCAAACGCGACTGGAAGCCAGGGGTCCGGCTGAAAACACCTTGTGGGGGTTGAGGAAAGGTCCCCAATGGTATTGGACCAAAGGAAAAAGGAAGGGGAATTCTCCTTCAACTAGGCATCTCAGAGCTGAAGACCGCCTGAAAAAATTGGACCGGATGCTAAAAAGCAGGAAACTTCTTGGTCGTGAATCAGTCAACCTCACTCTTTGAAAGGCAGGGGGAAAGAAATTCTCCTTGAGAGGTGGGGCTGCCGCATTTCCCAAACGGAAGGAGTAGAAGCAAGGAGAGAAGGGTCGACCCCTAGAGCAAACTAAAAAAAAGCACGGTTCCAAAGTTGGGAGGAAAACCGTGCTTCTTGATAACTTTTAAAGTAAAGTAAAGTCAAATTAATAGGTGAAAATCCGCCGATCTGGACTCAGAGGACCTACTCTACACGAAGCTTGAAAAAATAGGAGGGGTCAAATCTTGTTATTCAAGCCAACCATTAAGGAAAGGGAGTGCGCAACCCGAGACACAACAAGGCGTCAACTCAAGGGAACGAGTCTGGCGAGAAGGATCAAGTGGGCCAGTCGGGATGAGCTGAACGTCAAGCTCAATGGAGGGGAACAAACTTGCTCATGACGGCTCAGCATCGAAAGAAAGCAAAAAAAAGGGAGCCATCTCCGGATATCCAAGACATGGCCGAACGGTGGCGAAATAGCATTGTCGGAAATTGGGGAAAGATTAGTAGACCCGGGGGTACTGAACGTAAAGCAAGAAATCCGGGGGCAGAACAAAAGCAAAGATAGGGCTGACAAGGAATGGACAGGGATCGAGCCTGCCAGCAGGAGACAAGGTACCTTGTTACAAGGCTCGATAACAAGTCGAAAGGATCAGGACAAGGTCGCAGGCGAAAAGAGAACAAAGCATGAGAGGACCAGCCAAGAGCGTAACAGACCCATAAGATGGCTGAAGATAGACCCAAGAAGGTTTTGAGGCACCTGGGAAGAGTGATTCCTATCTATTGCCAATGAGGGTAAGGAAAGGAGAGTTAAAAAGCCGAGACGTGGACAGCAAGGGGAAAAAAAGTACAAATCGAAGGGGGGAAGGGTCAAGGAAGAAAATCAGAGTGATGCGTCCTAGAAGTCCCCAAGCCTACACGATTGCCTCCATTCGGACACCACCGGCAACACTTTACGGAGAAAGCCAAGGGGGAGGGGAAGGGTGCGATCAGGGACTATCTCGCGAAAACCCGGTGGAAGAAAGAGAAAAAAGCGCGCACATTCATAGGAGGAAAACACGCCAGAAGGGGATATGCTACAGCCTTCATCAGTTCCACAGAAGGGTTTTCCTCTGTCAAGACTGGGGGCTCCAACAGAAAAGGGGACCCTCGGATGCGTGAAAATTTGCGGGGAGCAATGCTTTCACTCCATCTATGAGGAAAACAAGCAACAGACAACACGGGGATGAAGGAAGAAGAATTCGTTAATCCTTTAGGCAGGACAAAGCCGTCATATCAAAGACACGAGGGGGAAGCCTGGGATGGAAAACGGAGTCCGATAGATTCTGCGAACTTGGAGGGAGCTTAGATCCCAGATGTGCTGAGAAGCAAGAGCGCGAAAAATTTGTCTATCTTTTTGAAAACTGCGGGGGTGTTCAGCGTAGGCTCGAGCATCGCAAGCACTCATGGTGATGGAAACCCTTGCCGACGGGACGGGTTAGTCAAAAAGGAGAGCTGTGGAGTTGGAAGGGGTTCGTGAAGTAACCGTCATGATTTCAGGTAAGTACGGGTAACTCTTTAAACACAACGGAAGGGGGTAGAGTCGCGGAGGAGAACAAAGAGGGACATAGACGTACCACTTCGCATCAGGCCTTAAAAACACAGAAATTTTGGGGGAAGAAGGGGCCAGAGGTTACACAGCCATTCGGGGTACGGGTCTCGCCTGAAGAAGCGGTTGAATAAAGGTCAGCTGAGAGGGGTAGAGCCGTCTAAGCGCACTGCTTGTATGACGCTAAAAACGACCGACTGCCGGTAAAGGATGAGACCCTCTCCGTATTCAGGCGCCGGTCCGTCCCCTAATAAGAAGTCAAGGGGGCTCACTGAGTTGGATTGGGCAATACTAAGTCCCTCAGACATAAGGGTGGAAAAGAGAAAAGAGGAAGCTGTGAGACAATGAGCAGTTCGACAAATCACTATGCCAAACTTTTATCAAGGAGGTCAGGAAGGGCGATCTCAGGCAATCATTCCCGAGCGAGCAGGGGTAGTGGTAAACTACCTTATATTTACACGGCGGGGGAACTAAAGGAGACAACTGATCGATAGAGCACTCGAAAGAACTTGGGTCTTTAGAAAAAAGGGGTTGGGGGAAAAGATGGGATGACACTAAAACTTTCCTATCACTAATTGTGTCTTTGTTGAGCAAGAGTCAAGGAGGATGGCTAGGCATAAACTAGAAAAGCACTTTGGGAAGATCTAGGAGGGACACTGTGAAAAAGGAGAAAGGTCAGAAAAAAGCGGGGGAATACTTTCAAACCCAGCAACGTACGAGAAGAACCAGACCAAAGATTGGACAGAGGGGGGTAAGACTGTTGGGGAGGGGCTTGGGGACGTGCGAGACGTTGAAGTGAAACCAGCTATACTGCAGGAGGGGTTTGCCCCTGGCCCAACCCGGTGCCGTACGACATTGCTCAGCCGGAAGAAAAGCAGACGCTGCTGAGATACGCCCCTGAAGTGCGGAAGCAGAGACCAGGTGAAGGGACGGGGGAAGGCGTATTCAGATAAGAATTTTTGATAACGCCCGACAGGGAACATGATGGGGGGTACGACCCCGGGGCGGGAATAACAGATTATGGATCACTCGGGTGCTATCCAGGGCGGGGGGGGCAAAACGAGTCGGCGTATTACCTCCCTTAAAAGCAAGTACTAGACCACGAGGAGGTCTGGATCCTTCACCGATTAGCTTGGAAAAGAATTCCCGGAATCATCGAAACCAGGACAATGAGTAAAACTTTTTCCTCAGTAGCCTGGACAATTGGTACAATTTCGGATTTCCTGTATCGGGGACACCTCAGGCAAAAAGCCTGGCGTTCGGGGACGCTGCGTATGCATGGGGGAGGGGGAAATTGGCAGGGGGAAGCGAGATGTTTTTCCAGGTCACTCTGGACTGTAAACGAAGCAGGGAATCAAGCACAAGGTTCCGTGAGCATAGTCCGATTTAAAGTAAAGTTTGCAAAAAGAAAGATTCGAAAGGAGCGGAGAAAAAAGGTGTGGCCACACGTTCAAAAAATGGGAGTTTGTCAAAAAAGTGCGACGAGCAAGAGCGCTAGGGGAAGTCTAGCTAGCTTGGACATCCGAGGAAGAAATCCCCCACAGACCAGAAGCGGGGGACAGGAGATTTTTTGCACGAAGCTAGGGTATCCCGCTTCGGGATCTCTCTCAAAACACCAGAGTAGACGAGAGATCCCCAAGAGGAAAAAAAAGTCGAGCGTTACAAGGGGCGCAGCGCCGAGTAGTGGGCGGAGTGGGGTTGTCAGAGTCCCTCAGGGCGGAAAAAAGAAGAGAGAGGGAAACCCAAAAAAAAAAAAAAAAAAAAAAAAAAAAAAAAACAAAAAAAAAAAAAAAAAAAAAAAAAAAAAAAAAAAAAAAAAAAAAAAACAAAAAAAAACACCAACAAACACAAAAAAAAAAAAAACCCGGTCTAGAGAATTTTTGCTCGTCTAGTCACTCACAAAAATCGGTTACCCCTTCTTTTTTTCAAACCTTTCCGGAATGAGAAATATTGAATGGCCACATTTATCTTCAATCGGACTCTATCATAAAGGCCTGGAGAGATCCTTCTTGAGGGAGCTGAAAGAGGAAGGACCCCCTCGATTAAAGGCGCTCAGACTGCATTTTCGTATGAAAGTCCGTTCCACAAAAGACAAGTACGCCAGGAAGGGCAGGAAAGTGTTCCAATAATCTAAAAAGACTCCGCCCTCAAAGCCAAGGGGACTCAATCCTGATTAAAAATGGAATAGGAGTGGGGAGAAAGGCCTTCAAGAGGGGCCTCCATCGGGGGAACTCTTTACGAGAGAGGTGAGAATCAAAGATTACCCCCTTCAATCTCTTCCGGACTCACCGTATGCTTATCAGCAGTGGAACGAACGCGCGGGGAACCCAACCGCAAACAGGAAAAAGAAGCCATTCCCGAAAGGGTAGAACCATCCATTGAGGGAAAGAAACGGGGAACAAGTTGCTTTACCGGCCATCCAAAGCATGATAACTACCAAAGTCTATTTCATCAAACAAAAAAGATTAATACGATTCAAGAAGTGCAAGGAGATGCTCAGATATTCCGTATGGGAAAGATACTCGGAATCTGAAAAAGGAGGGGGGGGAGGGGCTCGTCAGTGGTGGCCGGGGGCATAAGGTCCTGAGGATAAGGGAAAACTCACTCGCCATGGCGGGCACTCAAGTAATTCCCGAAAAAGAAAGGGAACGCAATGGGGACAACATTTTTATAGAATTGGGTCTGCTGGTAATAAACTTTTAAATATGGGACAAGTAACAGCGCTTTGCCAATTATCGGTGGCAACGAAACCGGGAGGAAACTCGCGACAAAATCATCTAAACGGATATGCCAGTTTCTCAGGACGACTGAAAAATGTCGACAATCAAAAAGGAAAAGGGAGAAAGGGTGTAGTGATCCAAGCTATTCCTAAATTTCGCTCATCAAGTGGAAAGGAGTGGGCTAGATCCCAAGCTAGTCTTTCATCGGGACCTTGTGCCGAAAGCGGGGGCACCGAAACTAAATGCAAGATCCCGGGGGACATCAAGGAATACATCCTCGGAATAGGGCCCGAGACTGCGAATCCATTGTCCTTAACACCGTCCGCTTGGCAGACCGGGGAAAGCGATTGGAGGGGGAAAGGACCTTCGGTCTGCAGCAAAAGAAACTTTGGCAAGAACCGTCAGAGATAAAAAAGCGGAAGGACACGGCTAGCAAGAAGGCAATCAGGAGAGAGACAGTTTCCTTTTTACAGGCCGATAAAGTCGTCGAAGGAATAAGGATCCAGCGCTACGCAAAACAAGCTGAATCCATAGAGAAATTCCCCAGTATTCAAAACAAGAGAGGCATAACCTGCGGGAAGTCTGAAGCCAAGAATCGGGTTCAGGAAAGAGGGAAACGGCTATGCCGCCTGAAGTGGGGGGTCTCCGGAAACATTAACAAATTTAAGAGCCAGTAAAAAACGGCCAAGTACAAGTTCTATCAACGAAAGGGACTGAAATCAGACACAAATTGAAAATCCCAGTGCAGAAGACTCCTATTAAGGGAGAAACCCAGGTCGCAATGTACAGGATCCTCAAGTGGAGGAAAGTGAAAAATTGGGAGAGAAAAATAAGTCGCGGAAACCTCCGACTTGGAAGGCCAACAAATACAAGAAGGAAAGGGGCGAAATGCAGGCAATCTCCAAGATAAGGATAGCGCTCCCCGGAAGAAGAAGCGGTGGATGGAATGAAGAAAAGGGGACCTCAAACAGGAACGGGCCGTACTTCGTGCTGATTTTTCTTGATCGGCTTCACTCACTCTCAAAAACCCCCAACAATGGGGGGGCTAAGAGAAGGGGTCTTTAGAGTGCTGCAGAAAAGTTAAACGGCAATCCAAACCGGTTGCACTGAGGGGGAACCGGAGTTAGTAAAACAATAAAGATGGCCCGTAAGGCATGATCTCTATACATCTGGGTGTCATTGACAGCAAGCGCGTAAGCGGTTCAAAGACTTGGGCGAAAAAGGAGGAGGGGGTCCGAGGTGCTGGAAAGAAGAGCAGCACTAAAATGAGGAGAGACTTACCCGGAAAGGACTGGGAGGAAGAAGATAGGGAAAGGAGGGCACTGGGAAGTTGGAAGGAGGGTCAGGGGAATACTCGTAATCAGGAAAAATTAAAAAAATCTCGAACTACGGTGGGAATTGGGCGGAAAAGTCTTCGGCATGTTAAAATTCTTCGGAAAACTCATTGAAGGCATATAAGAACTGAGAAGAAGGTGACTTAAAATCAGATTGGTTAACTTAGTCAAGATAAGCCATTCTTACGGGTCCCCAAGGAGAATAGGATTGCAGAAGATAATCGAGAGGAAGGAAAGCACCCAGTTGCGCAATGGTACCGGGGGGGGGCGCTCAAGAAGGTGTAATCTAGCCGGGGTGAGAAGGAAGATACCGCAGTCGATCTACGGGACGAAAGTAGGGTCGTCTATCTTGCAGGCAGGGCAACAGATTTTCGATTTTGAAGCAGACGAAGGCCATTGAACTCAAAACAGAGTGAAAACAGAGGAAGTCTCTTTGGGCAAAGCTCATTAGAAGATCTGGACTAGGACTGTATCGACGGAGATGGGGAATCGGGAAGCATCAGAGACTGGACAGACAGAGAAGTTACGTGCACTACAGGAGACGACGCAACGTGGAAGTCAGCACTGAAAGATTGAGCAGGATGCTAGCCCCTCTCCGGAAGTTATGGAGAAAGGGGGTTGGGGCCAATCGGAGCACGACAAATGGCGAGCATCTAGGGGGCTTGGATTGCAGAAAAAAGATTTCGACGAAGAAAGGGGAAAAAGATAGGAAGCATCCTAAAGGAAGAAAGTGAGCGAGTGTTCAAGATCTGCGGCGTCACTGTGCCACCGAATTGCTTAAAAACGATGGAAAGACTTAGGCTCTGAAGAAGAAAAGTCATAGCAAATAAAGGGTTACCAATCGGGAAGTAAGAAGGGGTGCTTTAATGCTGGAGACGAGCGAAATGAGTCTCCTCATTATTGCTGTGGAAGGATGCAACAAAAATAGGACGAGCATTTCTCAATTCGGGAAAGGCGCGACGATCACTAGACTAAAAGAAGGAGAGCATCTAAAGGGTGGAAGAGGGGCGTCAGATCTCTTCAGATGGGGTGCCCTAGCCTCTGAGTACTAATGTAAGGGGGGGGGTATCGGGAAGTACAAGACAAGGGGTGCCATAACACGCATTTGAATTGGACGCGGGAAATTGCGGCATCGAGAGTTTGCTTTTGCAAAACGGTAGTCGTCCGTTAGGATCCAACGGATCCAAAATAGGGTCAGGGGAATCATGGTGGATCACTTCAGTATTGTAACTATTAAAGATAGGAGAGGACGCAGGAGAAAACAAGGCTGTCCGTTTAGAAAGGAGAGACCGAATTGGTCACTGACTGGGATTTCGCTGGATGGCACACGAAAGAAAGCCATGCGTACTGAGCTGGTCTGAGGTCGCTGCGGCGTGACCTGAGAACTGGGCAGACAGCCGATGTGGGTTTCGAAGGCGCAAGCTGGAGGACGTCAATACATCAAGGTCAGTAGGGCTCTATAGGAATAAGTAAATTGGGGGGGCCAGTCTTTTCGGAGGATCGTGTTGGCCACACGACGTTTCAAAACTGTAGGGAGGGGGGTCAGGGCTGTGGCAACGATACATTGATAGAATTCAAGAAGGGTAAGGATAGATTGCAGGACCGAGGAAAAGCCTTCCTGACACAAAGAAAAGAACTAGAAAGGAGATTGAGAAAGTGATAAGCAACGTGCCACACAAGATCGATGGTAGAGCGAAGCAACAACACGGAGTAGAGTAAGAGAAGAAGACGAAGACGGGAGAAGTATGGAAGTGCACACGACTGGTCCTGATATTGGGGGAGGGATGTTTTTCGTAGTCCAAGTACGAACAAGATCAGTAAGATACTGGTTGCTAAAGGGTGCTAAAAGAAACTTCAACCGCAATTGGGAAAAGTCTTGGTTGGATACTCACAGAGAAGATTGAAGTCATTACGGTCTGCCGTCTTAGAGGAGAAGCAGACTGATATTCAATTTGGGGGGGACAGTCCTGACCGAAGGGGCCCTGATCACAAAGAGAACTGTTAGGGGGCAGACTTTTCAAATCGAGGGCAACCGTGCAAACGTGAAAAGTACGACCCCAACAACGCCGAAGGATGGGCATTGAGGTGTGTGCAACAACGATCACTAAGAAGACAGGAAATTTGGGGGAAAGTACGCGCGCACAATGGACAGCAAGTGAGTGGCGCTTCAAAAGAGGGTCGACAGAACGCATAGTCCAATCGAGCGGAACAAGAGGAAAAAAAGCGCCGGGGCCGACCAGAAAGCTCTCCGTTCGTTCCCCTGGGGCCGATTTGGCGCACACAAAACAAAAAAAAAAAAATCGAAAGTTGAAGCCAGTGACAAGGAGGCTGTTCTCGTGTGCTGAAGTCCCAGGTAGGGGGGCCATGTAATCCCAAAGGGAGCACCTTAACGCAATTCAAGGGGCAGCAAAACATCTGCACGAATCTCCTGACGGCCTTCAACCTTCTATACCCGGTCAGGGGGTAAATATGAAGAGGACAGTCCGAGCCTCTTAAATTCGGGGGGGAAGGGAGCAAGTACCAGAATCGGTTGTTGCCGAAAGCACATAGCCGCGGACCGTGTTTACTCAACTTCTTTAGCAGAGGAACGCAGGCAAATTAAAAAACAACCGCTTACCAACCAAAGAGGGGGGGAAAAAGATTGGAGTCAATGGTCGGACAGAGACGGGGGAAGTCTTCACTTGTTTTGGGGACTTAAGGGGAAGAAGACCGCCCGAGGCAACTCGCTCAAATGAGCAGTCCTAGTGCAAGCTTTTCAGGCCAGTGGTGTTTCCCGACCCTGCCCATTAGCGTTCTACTCAAGGGTGAGGGGAGGGGGGGGGGGGGAGTCCCAAGCTCTGGACGCACAAGATCCGCTCACGTTCCATTTCCATAAAGGGAGCTGAGAGCCCTGATTCCCCTTCGTGAAGAGTTGGGTCAACCAGCGTCCAGACGTTAAGAAACGACGGGGCGCGAGAAATCTGAGAGAAAAGCAAGCAAGGACTTCCAAAAGGGTCGGAACGCATAGTCACGCAGGACGTGGAAATGCTCATTGAACCGGCCAGAGCTCCAAAAAAGTGAGGTTGGTCTGGGAAACACCGAGGTTACTTAAGGGGGACACGAGAGGGGACGCATCTGTTGCAGAACTAGAAGAGAGGCGGAACGTATGGGACACGTGGAGCATGCCTAAAGAAGTCAGTGGGGTACCGGTTGATTATACCGGGCTCATCACCAGGTAGCGCGGAAAGTAAGCGGTTCGAGGCAGGAGCAAAAGGGTTGTCCTACTCCAAAAGAACCAGAAGGCATCCGGCACAATCTCCTGATGGCCGAGACAAATTAATAGGGCGGACTCTGAATAATGTCTTACAAAAGAAGCTTATGTGTCCGGAAATGGAAAAAAAGGGTAGGCCTGGCTATTTCCTAGTGAGGGACGGTTAGTCGGTAAAAAACCATTCCGGGAATTTTTATCTAAAGACACCTTAGGAAGAAGATAAGAGGAATTGCTGCATTCCGAGGGGCAAGACTAAAAAATCAATGAAAAGACAATTTTTGAACTCAGGATTCTTAAAAATCTAAAAAGGTAAAAGTCTCCTCAGGTGGGAGGGGGAGGGAGAATCTACAATCTCTCGAAAACTCCTCCTTGTAATGACATAAAAAATGGAATTCCTCCCGACAATAAAAAGAAGACCAAGCATCCTTGGGAGAGAAGACGAAACAAGTGGCAGCAAATCGTTTAAAATTGGCGTGGGGAAACAAAACATTCAAAGTTCAAAAAGTGAACTGCCATTGAATTGCTGCAATCCAAAAGGGACTTCAAGAAGAGATCTCAACAAAGATGGTGAAAATATATATGTAGGAAGCATTCATGAGAAATGGGTCAACGGTCATAGCATAGAAATAAAGGGGGTTTGGGGTGGGGGGGGTTTTGTGTGGGGTGGGGGTGTTGGGTGTGGTACGCGGTTGGAGTAAAGGTTCCGGTAAAAAAAACAGGCGGCACTTTGCCTTAGCTTAGAAAGCAAGGGGGGGGCTTGAAAGATAGGACCTGCACGAGGGAAGACAGTGGGGTCGGCGGCGTCAAACGAGGAGTTAAAAACTCTGGGGAAGCGACTCGGCAAAGGGCACTCATAAAGGGAGGACGAACCATTGAGGGAACCGGGAGGCACAAATTGAGGTGGAGGAACTGGGATTTAAAAGGGTGTAAGTAGGGGGCATCGGAACGAAAATGCGCTTGATCTTCGGGAACTTGAGTTGAGGTAAACAGGGGATGGGGAAACTCTCTGAGTGGCGGAGGAGAACGGAAATCGGGCAATTCATGAAGAGATCAGGAAAAGTCCTCAGTGCAACGGAAAAAAAAACAAAAGCGGTGGTTCTCACCGGATCATAGGTCACCATCATTCAGGGGGACTAGAGCCTGAAGGATGGCGGGGATAACTGTCAGACTATGGTCAGACTTGGAAGATCAACAGGATGTGACGCTCGAAAAAGGTTAGCGTAGAAAAAGTAAACTGACTGATCTCAGATGCCGTAGAGAGCCGGTGAACATGAGCTTGCAAGGATCTATGGAATTGTGGCCCAGGATGCGATGTGGAAGAGGCAAAGAAAGGTACAGGAATCGTACGGTTGGGTCAAGGGAGAGATCTCAGGTTAGGTAAAAAAAAAAGTTTGGAAGTCGAAGGACTCTGTTACAAGATGAAGGAAGATGGATCATTTCTGCAGCTCCTGAATGCCCGAGCCCCTTCTTTGGGGGTTCGGGGGAAAAAATACGGAGGGATTGTCCCAACGTGAATAACTGAACTCAAATAAAGGAAGAAGATAGAACAATCTCAGGATTGACTGAAATAACTTGTTGGTAAATATCTGGGAACGAAAAACTTTAGATCCTTGGGGCTTTGATGGAACAGCGTTTCACAGGGTAGCAAAAAATAGGAAAAGACCGCGGCGAGAATCCTGAAGGAGTTTTCCCGAAGGGCGCGAACGGTGACACGATTGTAGGAAAAAAGCGCAGGTTGAGACTCCAAAGGACTAAGGGGAACTAATACTCCCGAAAGAGACAGGTGACCGATTGTTCAAGACGGGTCGGGAATGCCTTTAGTAAGTGCGAGACCTGTGTCGGAAAGTAAGGGCAGGCAGGGAAAGGTGGACTTCTGAAAGTGATGACGGAGAAGGTCTCCAAGCATTAACGTACGGCAGAAGCTCATATGAGAACATAATCAATCGAATCTCACTGTTTCAATCTGGAAGGGAAAGACTCTGCGGAGGGGGTGGGATGACCCTAGCCGGAAGAAAAGTTGAGAACTCGGTGGGATTGGGGACTGGACAAGCCCTTGGGGCGGAAAACACGCAATTTAGAATCAGAGGAAATGGGGGATTCGAAGCGATTGCGGGGGGGTAAAAACCCTCTGGAGTCAAAGGGAAACGAACTGTCCTATACGAGTGCAGACATTCAAGGGTAGGGGGAAGAGTGTTGAGAAGGATTCACGGGTTGGTCTATGGATGACTACTAGATGGAAGTTTCTACTATTTAAAGGTAAGAAAAGGGGTAAAGGGAAGCGATTGCCTGAGGTAATTGAAAACCTCAAAGGCCAGTTGCGGCTTCTTGTCAAAAAAGTGAAGGGAGCGGACTGTTGAATCCAAAAAGAAAAAAAAAAAAAAAAAGGTGGAGTACATTTGCGACAGTAGATTGGTTGCGCGCCCACTTGTGGACCTGTCCAAAATAAGAGTCTTCCATGCTTTGAGGGGTCATCAGAGTCAGTGAAAAGTT
>Ga0179593_1449400_pt1 | contig 14101 bp, 28 predicted proteins | sample CZODoug2_1_08_16_FD_185931 | JGI IMG/M metagenome (GOLD analysis project Ga0179593, IMG submission 185931) | Vadose zone soil fungal communities from Angelo Coast Range Reserve, California, USA - CZODoug2_1_08_16fungal (PacBio error correction) | ecosystem: Environmental > Terrestrial > Soil >...
AAATCGGACGCCCAAAGGGGATCAAAAATATCGCTCCGAGAGCGTTCATCGGAATGAGTCAATCTTCGATTAGTAGATTAATTTATACCATTGGTAGGGATTGGCATAGGGAAGGACGCGCCAGAAAACTAACGTTAACAGGGGGGAATTTTCCTCGGAAACACAGACTAGATTTATTTGTAAAGGGGAAGGACGGATGAGAAAAGGGTCAGTCATCAAAATTAAAAAGAAACTTGTAGAAAGGCATCTGGGAAAAGGCATGGAAAATAAACTATCCCCTATAAGTAAAAGGGGGACGCGATGGAAAGTCACCAGCGGGGGCGGAAGTACGAAAAGGGAAGAGAGAACAGACATACAATTCTTTGGTAGGATGATACCTGGAGGACGGAAAAGAACTCAAAAGGGAAGGGGAAGCAAGAAAACAGGAAAAGGTAAAGCAGGGAAAATCCATCCTGACGTTCAAAATAAAAAAAAAGAAAAAAGAAAAGGATCCGCGGTGGTCATCTTCAGTCCAAGGTGGACGACCGACAGGGCCCATTGAGGTCAAACCCTTTGTGTCTCGAAAGAAACACTGGTTGAGGGTTTAAAAGAAAAACTCTGCAGGAACAAGGATTGGGAGAGTAGGTTATGGAAGGTCAAATAATCGAAAAAAATCAATAAACGGTGGGGGAAAAAAGGCAAAGCCAAAAAAAGGGAGGAAGAAGAAGCGGTGTAAACTGGTCCGATTTAAACCGAGAGGGAAAAAAAGGGCAAAAAGCAAGAGGGTTTTGATGCTGGAAGACGCTGGCTTCACAAATGGTTGACGGAACGGGGGCCATGGCTCACAGGAAAGAAACAGATGATGCCGACTAACGGCCTAGGTATTCACCGCGAGATGTGTAAAAAAAAGGTGACGGCAGAAGAACAAACTCATTGTGGTTTTGTTTTTTGTTTTTTGTGTATTTGGAAGATTTGTTTATTTTGTTTTTTAGTAGGTTTTTTGTGTTTGATTTTGGTTTGTTTTGTGAAAAGGTTTTGATTGAGTGGAAAGTTATATGGTTGGTTGGTGTTGTAGGGGTTTGTTTTGTTTGGGTTTGTGTTTTTTAGTGGTTTGTTTTGGTGTGGTTGTTGGGGGGTTGTTGGGTGTGGGGGGTGGGGTTATTGTGGGGTTTGTTGTTTTTTTTGATTGTTTTGTTTGGTTGGCTGGGATTGTGTTGGGCGGGTGTGTTTTTTGTTTTGGTTGTTTTTTTTTTTAGTTTTGTGTGGTGTTGTGTGTTTTTGGGGGTTATTGATGGGGGTTGGTGGGAAGTTAGGTTGGTGTGGTTAGTTTTGGGTATAAGTAAGTTTTTTTGGTTTTGGGGAAGGTGTTTGTGGATTTTGTTTTTGTTGGGGGGGTATTTGTGTGGGGAGAGAGGTTGTTTTGTTCTTTTGGTGTGGTGGGGTGGGTTAACTGGGATTGTGGGTGTGGAGAAAAGTGGACTCTCCTATTGAAAAAGGTTAGGATGGAGGTCGGAGAGTTGGTCCTATGGAGGAGAAGGGAGGAAAAAAAAACCTAACGTGATTGCGTTTCAAAATGAGGGGACAAAAGTGAACTTAGGTCATTGTACAAGGGAACGGAACCTGAAGTCCTCCAAGAAGAACTCCTACTGAGGAAAAAGCCAGGGGAGGGGGGAAGAAATCCTCGGCAACTCGACATCCATTGCAGATGAAGAAATAGGGGAGAGAAGGCGGATATAAGGGGGTTTCGAGAAAAAAATTGGGGGATGGTCTTTCTAACCAGATAGCACACACAAAAAGGGGAAGGAAGGGAAAAAGAGAGAAGAAGAAAAGAGGGTCCAAAAACCGAAGAAAAAAAACACTTTTGGGTTTTAATGACCAGATACAACCTACCTAAAGAAAGTCTTTTTTCTAGGAAATGAGGGAAACATATTACTCCAAAGGGCCGAGGGGGGGAAGAAGCTATCGCAACTCAGTGAAAATTGAAGAAAGAAGTACTGTAGAGTTTGCGGACCATGACGTCAGGTTTGCTTGGAAAGGAAACCCTGAAAAGAGGCCGCGACAAAGAGTTCAGGACAATCGGGTCCGTGTGGGAGCCTCCTACCTAACTCGAAAAATAAGGAAAGGGGCGAAGGAATGCAAGAGAAAAAAGAGTCCAAAGGAGTGAGCGACAGGGGAGAAAAAACAATGCCGACCTCCAACAGTTTATGATAAGAGAAAAAAGAAAAAGGGAAAACAAGGAGTCGAAACATGAAGGGGGAGGGGAGGCAACGGGCAAATATCGGCCCCATGAGGCCATGGGGGGGGACGAAACAGCAGATCTTCGGACATAAGCAGACGTTACGGAGAAAACAAAAACCCCATCGCCGGCAATTAAAGAATCAGGGGGGTGTTAAAAAAAAAAAAAAAAATCGAAAGTTTTCAATCAAAGAGGCGTGGAAGACGGGGAGCTGGGGGGGACGAACATTTCAAAATATTGGCAAGATTAGGGGATCAAAAAAAACAAAACCTATCAAACCACTCAGGCCGGCAGAGGGGGAAAAAAAGAACGCAAACAACCGTTTATTTTTGGAGAGGGACACAAAAGCCACAAGGGGGAAAAAAAGAAAAGGGGGCCAAGAAAAAACCATGTTCGGTTAGGAACTTGGGGAAAAAAAACCAAGAAGCAAATCCTTAATACGGTCGGTTTTAATTAATTGGGAAGAACAATAGGGAGGGGGAAAGGTTGCAAAAAAACATACCAGGGGGGGGAGGGGGAGGGGAGCCAGCAAGTTTGCTGAACGCCGACGGTAAGAGGGGGGGAAAGAAAAGTCAAATAAAAAAAAAAAGAGGGAAAGGGGATCGGAGAAGTTCGGGGGAGTCAACCAACAAAAAAACCACAGGAACATGTACGCCGCCGGGAAAAACGCAAGGATCAAAAGCGGGAGGGGCGGGGTGGCGTATTTTTTGGAAGGTAAGTGGTAAAAGAGAAGGGCAGCTTGGTCAAGGGGGTGTAAAAAGAAGAAAAATACATTAAAAAAGGGGGGATATCAGCCTCGAAGGAAAAGGAATGCATATATCTTCAAAAAATTTACATCAAATCCGCTTGCGGAAAAAGAAGAAAAACTAAAAGGCACCGTAGGTGCGGCTCGAACTGCCAAATCCCTGTTGAACAAAGGCGAATCGTTGGACAGGGGGGTCAACGTTATCCTAAAAGGACGCGAAGCAGCGCTGCACCCTCACTTGAGGAATAAAAAATGTGTCCTTCTTGGAAGAGCACGAGAAACTACAAAAAAAAACGGGAAAAGGAGAGAAGAGAAGGATCGCTCGCCCGGAAAAAGCACACGAAAACAAAGGTCCAGAAAGAATAGCATGGAAAAAACGAGGTCATAAAGAAGGTACAGAATCGACACGGGAAAAGGGGGCAAAGGGGGGTGTGGGGAAAAGGAAAATGAAGGACCCGGCCGCGGGACATTAGGGGTATAAGGGTCACAGCAGCAAAAAAAAAAAAAAGCGTAGAGAAAGTAGGGGTTAGAAAAAAAAAGAAATGTAGAATCGGCAACGAGTTCGAGATTACCCAAAGCAGGGTCTTGGAAGGGTAATCTGGGCACTGACCTGGGAAAACTAAACTAGCACTAAAAAATTGACAAACAAAAGGGAGAAAAAAAAATCAGTTAGTCGGCAGAAAGGTAAACTATGAGGAAGAGCAAGGGCGTGGGAAAAGGTGAGCATTCACCTAAAAAAAAAAAAACGTCGAGAGAAGAAAGGGATGGAATACAACTCCATTAGCCAGGAAAAGAAGACACAATATGAGGTACAAAAAAAATAGAACAGAAGGCGTGATGAAAGGGGGGGGCCTCAAAAAAGGGGGTTCCGACCTGGGGGAACATTTTAGTCACCTTGTGCGGGGGACAGAAATAACGGCGTGGGAAAGGTTTCTCATTGCCTGGAAGGGGGGGAAAGGAAGGTTTGCGAAAATGATTCCACTAACGAAGACCGCGGGGGAGGACAGATCCACTGAAATTATCACCAAAGAACGCGCCAAACTGGGGGGGGGGGGGGGGGGACACTAAAAAATGAAAAAAAAGGGATTCTGAAAAGTTCGGACATCTTGGGGGTGATGCTGAAGTAAAGAGGAGTTGAAAGTTACGAGAACTTAGCGGAAAAAAAGTATGGCATAAAAAAAAAGATCATGCTAGAAAGGGGCTAATTGCTGAAAAAAAAAGGTAAAAGGAAATAACGGACAGACCCTCAACGAGGGTTGCAAGAGAGGAAAGTTTTTTTGGGGTTCATGTCGGAGAAAGGATTTGGGAAAGGGGACAATTGCTATCCAAGGGAAAAAAAAGAACGGGGAAGGGGCAAGAAAAAAAAGAATTGATGGGGCGTTTCTCTGCGGTGAGGGGTCTGGTTAGTCAGGGGGGGGGCTGGCACGAAAACACGGGAATTGGTACCGGAAAAAACCCTAAACGGGGATCGTACAGAGGGCTTCCAGAGGGAAAAATTTGAAAAAAAAAAGAACGAAAGAGGGAGGCAAAGGACGGTCAAAAAAGTAAGACAATCTGAAAATCAGGGGAAATCAAGAAGGGAAACAAAGGGGGATTTGTGGATAAAAAAAGTGGGAGGGGGGGGGCGGAAAAGAAAAGCTCACAAAACTCGGCGAGAATATGCAGGGAAACAGGAAAAAAACACGGGAAACCACCTTTGTTTATCCGACACCAGAGAGGCCGGTAAAATCAAGTCACCTGGGGAAAGGATTGTACAAAAAGGGATACGAGGGAAGCCCAAGTTGGGAAAAGAAGTAACTCACTGAATGGGAGCCCCAGTAAAGTAACGATGTTGAGGGAGACCAAGTTCCTCACTCGTCAACCGATAAAACCTGAAACAAATCAAAGAAAGGAAAAACACGAAAGACAGGGTCAGGGTGTGTAGCCTCAACAAGTCCGAGGGACCCCATCGAATTGGGAAAAAAGGAAAGGGAGAACCTGTGGGAAAATGCTGAGCTCATGGAGAAAAAAAAAGGAGCAAAAACGTCCCCACAGCAAACAAGAGTTTAGATACAGGCCAAAAACCAAAGTAGAGGGAGGGAAGATTAGGAAAGGTTAGGCCAGATCGCAGGGAATAGAAAGCAAAGCGGATACTGACGAGTGGAAGAAAGGGTCTCATCAACGCTGGCTCAAAGGAAGAATAGGGTTTTAAAAAAATCGACCTTTTCAACAAAAAATTGAAAAGCGCGCGGATAGGGAAAAGAAGGTAAGGAAACCGATTAAATACCTTAAAACAAGCGTATGGGGGGGACGGGATTAGGGAATCATGAAAACCCAAGAAAGCCCCAACTTTCAGGTCAAACCTAAAAAAGGGAAAAAAAAATCACGACGAGTTTCGAGGACAACGCCCCCACCACGGGAGGGCCATGAGGTGAGGGGGGAACTGGGCCGAGGGACAACTGATAGAACGACCTCAGGGGGAATGAAGGGAAACTGTGGGTTCTAGTTGTTGAAAAGCATAGGGAAATGTGGAGGGTTTTTCCCTGAATAAATCTTTGTTTGACTCACGACAGGGTGGGGGGGGCCTAGACAACATCAGAACACGCGGTTTGGAAATGGGGAGAAAAGATACCAAGTACAAAAAAAAGCAAGCAGAAAAGTCGGGTCAAAAACTGAAGAAGCCACCACCACGGACACGAACTGACGAAGAAAAAAGGGGTCTGTTTCAGGGGCTAGGAACTCAGGTTATTAGTTCATGGTGGGAAAGGAAGAGGGAAAATAGAAGGGAAAGAAAGCGGGGTAATATCGATTTAGGGGCAACGTGAACTTCGGGGGAAATCCCCCCTCAGGTCAACTATCAGAGAGAGCCGAAAGCATGCGGTGGGACCGAACGGGGAAAAAAAACGGCCGGGAGGGGGACGCCATGCCATCACTGGGCAAGGCAAAAATCTAGTCGAATGATGGAAAAGTAGAACAAGGAGGACGCCAAAATTCAGTCGGAGGCAGCTCTGGGAGCTCGTGGTCCTTCTCCGGGGAGATACAAATAGACTCTTCGTAAAAAAAAAAAACAACAAGGGGAGGAAGAAGGAGGGGGTTCTCGCACCATGAGACACGACGCAAAAAAAAAAATCCAGAAAAAGACAGAGGGACATGGAATCTGAATATTAATAATTCAAATAGAGGATACCGAAGAAATGTTGGGGAGTGAAATCATAAAAAAAGGAAAACCAGACTTTAAATGGAGGGGTCTCGGGGGTCAAAACATTAATCGGGGAATGGGGGACGTAGTTGATGGCAATAATGTCATTTCACTAATCGAGTAGGGACCCTCTTGGAGGGTGGAAAGGCATCTTGGAATGAAACGAAAAGGAAAAAAAGAATGAAAAAAAAGAGGAGGGACAGATCCGTGACGGGAGGGGCGTCAAGTACGACTAATTATCAGAACGTACTCAAGAAAAGGGATGGGGGACGGACATCAAAAAACCTTCTAGCTTCTAGGCAAAGTGAGGGAGGGGAAGAAACTCAAGTAATAAAAAAAAGCCACCTAAAGGGAAGAATAAAACAGAAGTCATCACCGAAGGGGATCCAGGGAAGCGTGAAAAGGGGGAAAAAACCCGCATGTCCAGTATCAACACTTTGGGTTCGGGGAAAGACAAAAAATTAAACATGAAAGTTTTTAGGGTGCACGTCCAGAACCAAGGGAAGTGGTGGGAGATCCGTTGGCGGAAGGAATAATCAAAAATACCTCTGGTGGAAGTCGCCATCCGCGAATCAAAATTGGGGCAGATGCGAGGCCCCTAAACTGGGTAGAGGGAAAAAAAAAAAGCCTGAAGTTTGAAAGAAAACAAAAAGAGCCCGGGGGATTATTCTTAGGGGGACCTCCACAGGGTAAGAGAGAAAGGACTTTTATGCATAAAAAGAACAAGAATAACGGCAGAAGGAAGTCACCGGGGAGGATTGGGGTAGAAAGGATCGGAAGAAATACAAACACTGTAAAAAAAGGGAGTGCCGTCCATGGTGGTTTTTGTGGACTAAAGCCGATAAAGGTTCTGGGGGGGGACAGGACAAAGGAAATCCTAAATGCACTAAAAGTCGAGGGGGATTAAAAAGACTGATTGCTGGTTGCCTCCGGCGTAAGGAGGTGGGGAAGCAGGGTGGGGGGGAAGGGGAAACGGAAATGAGGATTGTTAAAAAAAAAGCAAGCTAAATGAGAAGGGAAAAGCGGGGGGGGGAGGCACCAAGCGCCAAGGGGAAGGGGGGTGGGAGAATAGCTTCAAAGAGGAAGAAAGGAGGGGAACTCATATTAAAATCTTGGGTAGACCTAGATGTGCACGGGGATAAGATGGGGGAGATAAAAAGGGTTGACTAACGTCGAAAGAAAAAAGAAAAAAACGCCAAAAACAACAACGGAAAGAGGAAAAAAAAGGAAGACAAGAGAATAGGGGGGAAAACCACCCGCAAAAAGTTTTGGGAAGGAAAGAGGATAAAAGGGACCATCTTTGGGTACTGAAGAAAAAAAGGTGGCAATAGGGAAGTACTCTAGATTCACGCATCAAGACCAAACGCACCTTTTTTGGGGGGAAAAAAGATCCACGTGCGAAGTTATGGGGAGGGGACTGCAATCGAACAGAAGGGAAGGGGCCAGGGGGCAACCTGACTAACAAGCGAAGAGAACCGCCAAACAGTGCGGTGGTTGGGGAGAACTCATAACGCAGCCAAATAGGGGGGTGATCGGATGGGTGATAACATGTGTAAAAAGTCCGGAAGTAAAAAGGGTCAAAAAAAAGCTAAAAAAGGTGGGCAGCCCACAAGTTTTAGTAGAACCGAAAAAGGGAAAAGCTGGTCGCCGGGGGAGAATTAAAGGAAAAAAAAGGGTTGAGTAGACAGGAAGATCGGCCAGGACAGCATAGTGGAACCAGAAGCAAAACGGAAGAGCGTACAGTGAGCCGCGTTTAATCAGCAAATCAAAAAAAGCGGCAAATTAAGAAATCGGTTTTAAAAGCAGGAAACAGGGTCAACTCCAATCGAAGGTCGAAAAATGACGTAAGGATGAGACGGATGGGGAAAGTCACAGCAAAGGGGATTTTCATAGGGGGGGAGAATGCGCAACGGGGATCTCCACCTCGTCTGCCAGCTTGGGGGAAAGAAAAACCTAAAAAACGTAGGTCAGAGGAAAAACGAAAGACAAAGGGGGGAAAAGGGCAGGGGGAAAAAACTTTCATGGTGGCAAAAGCACAAGGAGAAAGAAAAGCGATACGGGAGGTTTTAAAAAAAAAAGGGGGGGGGGGGGGAACGAAAGAGGGGGGGGGGGATTTTGATTTTTCTGACGAAAAAAAAGTGGGGGGGGTATTTCTCCATCAATTGTTGCTAGCCGACAAAAGCAAGGAAGGTGTTGTCAGAAAAAAAGCAAGGAGGGGAGTGAGGCGAGCGTAATTAAACGTTCTGTAGCGCCCCTCCAAAAACCAGCACGGGATTGGTGAAAACGCGCGTCTGTATTGGGGAGGGGGAGGGGGGGGAAGGGGGAGGGTACAGGTGAAAAGATGAATGCAAAAAGGAAAGCGGGGGGGAAAAGAAAAGGTTAGTTGCACGATACCTCTGCCCTTCAGTGGATAGGCCTCATACAAAGAAGGAACAGAAAGGCAGGCTGCGGGAAAACGAGAAAAGAAACTCCAGGCCCGGGACACCCCGTCCGCCCCTTGTCATGAAGGGACCACAAAAAGAAAATGGGAAAATGAGGAGTGAAAGGGGAAAACTATGAGCCAAAAGATACAAGGCGCGGGGAAAGCGTAGCGATACGTTCTAAGGGCTATAAGATGAAAAAAAAAAAACACATCAACAAACGGGTTAAGGAAGAAAGAAGAAAAGGAATCGGGGTCTCGGGCCCTTATTCACGAAAATATCAGCTCAAAGAGCGCCGAGCGCATTGCGCGTATTATAATCAAAGATCGGACCATGAAAGGGGAGGGTGGGGGAGAACGATTCCGGCCAAAAGCAAAACGGGAAAGGAGGTTGTTCGACACTGGGAAAACTCAAGAAGGGGAAAAAGATAGAAGGAAGTAGTTTATGAATAAAGAATTTACCATCGTGCCACTAAAATCGGAGGGGGAAAAAAGCTGTTTGAGATTCAAACTTAGAAATAAAGGAAAGAGAAAAAAAGAAAAAGGGTGAGAAAAACACCGTTCTTCAGAATCACGTGTGGCGGCGGGGGCAGTAAAAAAAAAAACCAATTATCGATCGACATCATCCGAGTTTGTTCGTCAGGGGAGCATGCCAAACAAAGAAAGGCGTGCGTGAGCAGACAAAAAATTGAGAAAAAAAAATAAAAAAGAGGGGGAAAGCAGGAAAATCAAAAAGTATGCGGTCACATAAAAAGGAAACAGGGGAGAAACACAGCGCAGTGGCTAAAGCACCCAATTCCGAAAAACATAGGCAAGGGTAGTCACCACTTGGTGGCGAATAGAAAATAAAGGGGGGAGGGGAGTCACTCAGGCGGAAGGAAGTGGGGGGGGAAAAATAAGGTTCGCATGATTGGAAACTACTAAAGGTTACCGACTGGGAAGAGACACCTAGCGGAATGAGGAAGGACTACTGGGAGGGGAACTGGTCAATTGTAAAACCGATTCTAAGTGGCTCAAACGTGGGGGGAAATGCTAAAGTGAAGGTTCTCTAGGACCAACAGAAGCTTTGACTAAATGCATCGCGATCCATGAAAAACTAACGGAAGAGGGGATCACCAAAAACGGTAAAAAAAAGTGTCTGAAAACGCCAGCAGGTTTTTGTTTCTGTCAAAGGACTAAAATGTGAACAGGGGTTCGGCAAAAAATCAAGATGGCCCGAAGTCGGAGCTAAAAAAGCAGCCTTGAGGGACTTCAACGAAACCTTGGGGGGAAGGGGGGGGGCTGGGCAAAGAAACTGATGGACGATGGGTCCGCAAAAAGCTAAAAGGCGCCGTACGGAACGGACGCTTGCCCCAAAGGGGAAAGGGTTCGAGGCCAGGGAAAGGCGGCATCCCAGAGTACTCAAATATGAAAATATTGAAATCGAAGATTGGGGGAAAAAATTTGGGGAGGGGGGGCGTCCCCATAATCAAGAACACAAAACAAAAGGGAGGGAAAAAGGGGGGTCGAGAAAAATCCAAGAAAAAAAAACTTGGGGGTTTATCACCAATATATCACACGGAAAGAAGTTGGGGGATAAGATTTTAGATTGAGTACTCAGATGAAGGGGGGGACAGGGGGGAAAGCAGAAAAGAAATTGGGGGGGCTGGAATCCCTATTAGGACATTTATCTTTGGGAACAAAATGTTACCGGAATTTGGCAACCGAAACACAAAAAAAGAAAAAAGGAAAAAAAACAAAAGAAAACGTATCGAAAACGACAGAGAACTCAAGCAAGTCCCCCCAACCCACCCAACACCGGGGACCTCAAGAAAAAAGATACTCGACTGAAAAAAGAAAGAAAAGGGGGAAAACAATTCTCACGTGAGGAGACAATTTGAAAAACCACGGAGAAAAGATTTGGGGGGAGCCGCAAAGAAGGCCAATCGGCGGTGAAGATTAGGGAACAAGGGAGACGCGGAAAACTACCGATTCAAAGGGAAGAAGAAAAGCGGAAAAAAGAGAGGGAAGTTGGAGCATCGTGTACTGCAGCACAAAACGCTGCGCACTTTAAAATCTTTGGGGTAAAAAAGAGGAAAAACCGTTTCCCGTTCCAACAAAAAATGAGGGATAGATTTAGAAGTAGGGGCAAAGGAAAAGAGGGATGGTCGATGGGGGGGGGAAAATAATCAACAAAAGGGAATCTCACAAAGAACGGTGGAAGGGAACAAACGAGTTTTTCGATGAAAAACCACCAGTCCAAAGGTTTACTAATGCCAAGGTCTGAACTGGGGGTGAAAAGAACCAACTGAAAAAAAGACACGGCGGATTAAAACTGTCTTGGTTCTAGTGGAACGGATTGGTGTCAAAAGGGGACTACGAGTTTATTTGGCCCAGGAATTTTGCTAGAAAAAACCGAAGCGAGGTTGAAGCGCACGGGACGACACAAAGAGAAAATGAGGAATGCGAGGGGGAGGTCAAGGGGCAAGGCCTCCAAGGTCCACGGAGAGGGGAAAAAACAGCGGATGTAATTAGGGGAACGGTGGGAAATGAAAAAGATGAAAAATCGGGAAAAGACAAAAAGGCTGGGTATCACGATTTTGACTGGAGGTACTGGGGATATCAAGTCCTCAGTCAACAATAACCTCCCTCCTGAAAAAAAGGGGCCGAAGAAAGAAGAAAAAGGTCAACCGTCTGCCGGCCGACAAGGGCCTCCATCTGTAAACTCACAAAAACCGTCATCATGGGGGAAAGCGATGAGGAGAAAGATCGCGCGATGGGAAGCCTCAAAGGGGAGGCACATCTCTGCGTGGGTGCTTCCAGGGGGAAGATACGATAGCAAGGCAACAAAAACAAAAGGCTGGAAGGAAAAGGAAGAGGGAGAAAGGCATCGAAACACTACATAGAGCTCAGAGCCGCTGCAGCGCATGAACGATCGATAAAGGATAATTCAAGGAAGAGGGAAGCCAGACGGGGAGGGGCTGTGGAAACTCAACGAGAAAGAGGGGACATTGAGTGGGAACTCTTCACCAAAAAAATAATCAGGGGGGAAGGTAAGTTTTTTTTTGTTAAGGCAATGTCAGATCCAGAAGGAGAGGCCCAGTAGGATTAACAAAAAGTAAAAAGGGGGCGAAATTCAAGTGGAAAAAGGAAAAAAAAAATGAAAAATAACGAGTGCTGCAAGGGAAAATACGCGGGACACACCAGCGAGAGAAAAAGAACCTCGGGCGCGAGAAAGGAGGGAATAAGACTCATCCGGTCTTTGGGCATGAGGAGAAGCCGGTCTAAAAAAAGTGAGGGACAGAGAAAAACACCGGTAGACAGTAAGCCTCCATCTAAGGAAGTTCCAAAAAGAAACAAGTAGTCAAGCCTCGGTATCATGTTTGGCAAAAAGAAAACAGAAACAAGGGGGCAAGGGGAAACCTTGGGGAGGGGGGGGGTGGAAAAAAATAAACGTCCGGGGTTGAGGTCCTCATGCGGACAGGAAAATGAGTTGTGGGAGATCCGTGAAAATGAGAAAAAAAAAAAAAATCGAAAAGAAGGAGGGAAGGGAGGGGAACCCATCAGGAGAATCAAGAAATGTATCCCGATCACGACGCGCCTGGAAAGGAACATTTAAAAAAGGAATGCTGAAAGTTGGGCGCAGAGTTGGATTGGATGAGAAATCAAAGGGGTTGGAGAGAAAGGAAAACGCGGAATCTGGCAAAGCTATGCAGTCAGGGGGGGAAGGATAGGATCGTCCAAGGTTCCGCTGAAGGGGAAAGGAAATGCGCTAAGGACAAACTCTTGTGAAGGACGTGGGGCAAAAAATTTTTTTGTTTTCAAAAAGGGAGCCCGGGAAAGTGGGGGGGTACAAGGTTTACTAACAGGCCGGAGAAAAAGACAATGCGCGAAAGTCGGAAAGGCTAAAACCCGACTTGGGATTGAGGTGTTAAAACCTCAACGTCAGTCAAAAGTTCAGGGTTGGGGACAAGGAAAAAGAAAAGGAGGAAGGGTGGGGACCGCAGAATAAAGGCAAATCAGGGGGACTTTCACGGCCCCAAAAGTAAGTGTCTATTCGAGGCAAAAAACGCGTAAAAAGGAACCGAAGTACTCCACAAAATCTGGAAAAAAAGGGCAGGGGGGGGAAGTGGAAAGTTGGTGCGAGAAAAGTGGGTGCTGTCGGAAAAAAAAAAACCGAGAATATCAAAAAAAGGAGGAGGAAAAAAAAAAAATATATAGATTGAGGGGGGGGTCAGAACCGCAAAAAACCAAACGTTTTTTTGAAAGAAACAAAAAGATTCCACCGACCTGGGTTCCAGGTTAGAATTTTCATAAATTGGCTCCCTGTGAGAATGTGGGGAAGTCGCTAGGGGGCCCTCATTGGGAATGGAACAAAGACAGTGTGAAGGGGGTCACGGACCAAGGAGTCCCATCAGGTTCGGTTCTGCCCAGGTGCCAAAAAAAAAAAAAAGCGAAAAACAAAATAGGAAACATATTGAAACCGATCAGGTGAGGGGGTTTAGCGCGACTCAGGAAAGAAGATCTAGGAAGGGGGAAAGAGAACGGTTAAAGGAGGAGCGTGTAAAAAAACCTTACGGGGGCAGTACGGGGGAGGAAACCCCCAGGGGTAGGAGAAAAAAAACCCGGAAAAATGGCACTCTTGGAATAATTAGGATGGAAAGAAGAATCGGACATACTGCATGAAAAAAAGGTGGGGAAAGCTCAAGCGTAATTCGTACAAGTGCAGCGGTTACTTTTTACTGGTCCAGCCAGAAAAAAACAAAAGGGGAACAGGAAACGGAGAAACGGTTTTAATGAGGGAAAAAGTGGGGGAAACAAAGAAGCGGGTCAAAAATTCGGAAATGGATGAAGGATGGGCGACTTCAACATAAGTTGGGGGGTTCGTGAAGAGCGCAACAGATCTCCCAGAAAAAGAACGGCAAGTGAGAAAACCAATGGTAATGGTTGGAGGGGGACACCCCGAAAAAGGACTAAGAAAATGCCATGCGGTCAATGGGAAAAACGATCAAACTGATCACGGCAAAAAGGGATGAAGGGCTGTTGGGGGGGGGGAAACGCCATAGGGAGGTTGGGAGTTTTTGCCGAACCGAGTTGTGAATGGTGGGCTCCAGACAATTTGACTAAAAAAAGCAAACGGAAGAGGGTTAGAGAAGGACGACCAAAGACGAATGATTCGATCGATCAAAATTCGGGAGGAATAAAAAAAGGGGGACCGGAAGCACCGCACGGAGAGAAACGCCAGTGACTGTCGTCCTAGGGAAAAGGGGGATGGTGGAAGGGAAGGGTTTAAAATATGAGCAAACAGCTTGGGGGGGAAGTATCGATTTACAAAGGATACCTTCTGGGGGGATAGACAGGACCAAGAAAATACAAACGACTCAAGCGTCCTGGGGGGAGGAGACAAGACAAAGGGTGCCCCCGTCGGGCAAAACCGCACCGATAATGGGGCACAGCCTCCCGTTCATGGTATCGAGATGAATTAAACGAAAACCAAAGAAGAGGGGGCAAGGGAGCGACGCCTAAATGTCGGGGGGGGTTGCGAACCAACGGGTCCTAGACAGA